>Ga0209239_1000115_pt1 | contig 47400 bp, 38 predicted proteins | sample GraSoi013_2_20cm_FD_185824 | JGI IMG/M metagenome (GOLD analysis project Ga0209239, IMG submission 185824) | Grasslands soil microbial communities from the Angelo Coastal Reserve, California, USA - Sample 10_02_2013_2_20cm (SPAdes) (version 2) | ecosystem: Environmental > Terrestrial > Soil >...
TTCAGAGTCGTGCCGTTTTTCCGCTTCCACTCCACCTCGATAGGGTTAATTCGCATGTTCTCGGAGGAGCGCTCCGTCAATGCTGAGCCCGTACCGAGATCAAAGACGCCGTCCGACGGGTGATTTGCCGCCAGGAGTTCTTCTTTGGTTGCGTAGCCAAGCATGGCTACCAGGGCTTGATTGACGCTGAGAAACTTTCCTTGAGCATCGCACCGGCATACTCCGTAGGCGGGATTGTCCACCAGCGCGTGATACAACGATTGCGAATGCTTTAAGGCCTTCCCGGCCTCTTCCAGCTCCGCACGCAGTTTCTTTTCGTTCAGGGCGCGGCGAACGGCCATGGGCAGTTGCGCGATATGCTCTCCCTCAACGTAATCGAAGGCGCCATGAGCGGTTAATTCCGCGATGGATTCTTTTCCCTTGGAGGTGGTCACGAAGAGAAGGGGAACTTCCTCCACCGTCTGACGAAGGGATTGCAAGCCCTGGGATCCTTTCCAACTGGGGCTGGGGTACTCGGCGACGACGACATCATAAGACTGGGAGCGGAGCTGTTCCGCACACTGTGCTAAGTTCAAAGCGATATCGGCACTGACCATGAATTGCGCTTTCTTGAGTTCTTGCAAACAACTTTCTACCGTGTCTGCATCGCGGTGGATGAAAAGAATGCGGAGAGGACGGAATCTCTGAGAATCCGTGCTCTCAGGTCGGAAACCGCTCTGATCAGACCGGACATTGTTCTGAGTCAGGCTAGACATCGAAACACTCACCCGGAACCACCGAAGCCGTCCATAAAGAGGACGTGCACGAGCCGCTAGGAGCGGCTAGGAGGTGGACCCCTTCATGCCCATCCTATGTAGTTAAGAAAGCAGCGTCTGTCACCTTTGTGACGGTTGCGCTATTAGGCAATCCACAGGAGACGGGGGGGCAACTAGCGGGAAAACAGAGGGCAATTCGGGATCCCCGCGTTCAAAACGTGACCTCAGCAGCCTTCCCTATGAGACAAGATTGCTTGGCAATTGGGGTTTCGCATCAAGCGTAGCGAACAGGAGAAAGGCCCCCTGTGACGTGCCTAGCGATTCTTCGCGACCTGCACAACGCCCAAATCCGAACTCTGCTTTCAAATGGGCCGTCTTATCCCCTAATTGCTCCCCAAATGAAATCTCATCCTTGAAGGTTGGAAGGCTCTACGCTTTATCTTGGCGGCGCGTCGTGGAGGACGACAGTCAGGAGGGAATTGTGGACCTGAAGTCCTCCATTGTAACGAACGAAGCCCAGTCTCCTGAATTTATTCATGAAGAGATTGACCCGCTGGCGCGTCGTGCCGACCATTTCCGCCAGCATCTCCTGGGATACCTTTGGGAGTTCCCTCTGAGGGTGTTCTTGCTTGCCGTATCGGGCAAGCAACAGCAGAGAGCGGGCGAGCCTCTTCTCGGTCGAGTTGAATAGCTGGTCGATCAAGTTCTCCTCGATGCGCATGTTTCGTGTGAGCACGAAATTGATGAAGAGATCGGATAACTCACGCTGGTCGTGAAGCACCTTTGCCATTTCATCCTTGTCAATGACGAGCACAGTGCTGGGTGTAATCGATTTGGCATTCCCCATGCGAATCGGCTGATCTGCCAGGCACCCCTCGCCAAAGAAGTCCTCAGGTCCCAAAATGGCGATGACCGCCTCTTTGCCGATTTCATTAACCACAGTAATCTTCACGCTGCCTTCTTGTATATAAAAGACACTCTCGGCAGGCTTGCCTTGAGAAAAGATAATCTCGGCTTCCTTATACTGTCTAACTTTTCTCGCCACGCCGGCCGAATCTAGAAAGGCTTGGGCGCTGAATCCATCCTTTTTCTTGGATATGCTCTTGGATTTGTTGTTGCTGGGACTCATGATTGCTTCTAAACCTCCACCTGAGAAAATGCGCGCGACGTCGCCATTGATTGTTCTTGCGCCCCAAAAAGATCTTCTAACGTTCTCTGCATAGTTCCTTGATCCTGTTCGGTTGTTGTTTCCCGCCGGATTTGTTCTTTAACAATCTTTCTGACGATCTCCAGCGGAACTTGCTCGAAATGTGTTTTCGGCTTGAACACAAGAACTTCTTTCGAATCACCCAGAAGCTAGCAGACCGGAAGTCGTACGGGTCATATCTTTTGCAAGTCGGACTGTGGCACGAGAAGGCTCGCTTGCTCAGGCCAAGGTCGCACCCCCCCCTTTACTTGCAGGACTCGCTACGATGGGATACGATAACCTCACGTTTGTTTAGCGTGTCATCGTCGGGAGGACTATATGGGTCGCACTCAGACGGCTCCCCCAATGCACTTCAAGACGATGGTCCAATCGGATGTGCCGCAAGGTCGAAATGGAAAGCACAAACTAATTGTCACCACAATCCTCAACGACCTCGACCGCTTAAAGGGTAATTCCGCGCTCAAGGTACCATTGGCTGAATTGGCGCAATCAAAAGAAAAAGTTCGTTCCGCACTGAATCGTGCAACTCGGAAGGCTGGACGTAAAGTTGCGACGGCCAGCGACGCCACCTTCTTGTACGTGTGGAACGTGAGCGAGTAGCGGGAACATTTGGCCGGGCGGCAGGTGGGGCTGGGCTGGATGCGAACAACACGCCCAGTACCGCGAAGGAGTTGTCTCCAGTGCTAGCCTTGGGCGCGAAGAGGCCAAAGCCTCTCATAGTCAGGTCATTCCCGCACCGAATCCGCGGTCAAGGGCGACCACAAGGAGCCGAGTGAGCGGGCCTGCCCCTTGATGGCATTGAAACCGGAGGGAAGTTCCGTTGGTGTTAATCGTTCAGAGTTGAATTACGGAAAAAACCAGGGATCTCCGACAGTCGGGGGGAGGTTCAGCGTCGCAACTACAGTTCCAGCGGCGTTTTCACGAGCCGTGCGATAGCAGATTCCGAGTCTTGTAAAATCGCGGACGTTCCAGGTCAGCAAAATATCTGCTCCCGCCTTCAGGGCGCAATGAGCAATGAGTGCGTCATAGGCGGCTGCACCGACAACAGTCCCAGAGGAAGCTAGCTCAAGAGCAGAAACATATTCCTGCTCGCTGAGCGTAATCAAGGTGAGCCTTTCGCGTATTTGCTTCACGATGCTTATACCCTCCGGTCCAGTGATGCGGGGACGAAGCGGCAGGCCAGTGAGCGTGGCGTAGACCTCTCCGAGCGTGCGAAGCGCGCAGAAGTCGTCTTTTCCTGCGTCAACGAATAATTTTGTGCTAGATACGTGCTGCGGATGGTCAGCGTAAAAGACCGGAACGAGAACAGAGCTGTCGAAGAACCGCTTCAAGAATGCTTGCCCAGGATCTGCTGCGCCCTTTCTTCGCGGACTTGCCGGATAGCATCATCGACTACGCGCAACGGCAGCGGCCTGCCGGTACGGTAGACAAATAACCCGTTTTCCCAAACCATGCCACTGCCCTCCGAACGTGTCGCATCTTCCGGCTTGAGCGGTAGCTGATTTTCCACGAGCTGCTCAAGGTAGTCTTCCATAGACAACCCTTTGGCAGAAGCTAGGGCTTCTAGCGCGGCGGCGATTTCGGGTTTTACATCCAGGGTCATTAGGACCTTCTCCAGCTTACCCCCTAAGTTTAAGTGACGTATCCCTCCCTGTCACGCGGAAATGCATTTAGCCAGTACCTTGCGAAGTTTCAGTGAAACAGACTTGGAACCCAGGAAAAGCGCTAGAAGAATATAGAGGCTAGCGTCTGGCGCTGCACTAGCACAAAGAGGCTCATGCCTCTCATAGTTGAAAAATTCCCACAGCGGTACCGCAGTCAAGGGCGACTTAAGGAGCCGCGCAGCGGGCGTGGCCCTTGACGGCGGCGAGAGCGGAGGGAATCCGGCTCTATCTGCTGATACTGTGGCCTTCTGCCTGCGTATGCTCGTGCCCCTGGCTTCGTGTGGATGACCGCTCGATCTCGTGTGCCGAGGATACGAATTCACGGTTCGGTTTCATCGCAGATCGGTGGGACACGTCACGAGAGAGTTGCTCGGCAAGCTGGCCTTTGTCGTTTGTGTAGACCTGCGCATCGTAGCGTCCGCGTGACACCGCCACATAGGCCAAACGGCGATTCACGAGTTTTTCTCCGGCTTGCTCGGTGTCAATGTGAACAAGCACCCGGTCAGCGGTTTGTCCCTGGCTGCTGTGGCTCGTCACTGCATAGCCGTAGTCGAGATGCCGATTGTCTTTTATGTTGAATGCGATGGTCCGGCCTGAGTCGAGGTGCAGTTGCAGGTTGCCGCTATCGTCGATCTTGTCGATGGTGCCTAGCTCGCGGTTTGCGATGTGTCGCTCCCGATTCGGTGCTGTGAACTGCACGCGGTCGCCTTCGCTGAATGCGCGCTCCGTCTCCCGGTACAGCGTCACGCCATGCAAGCGGCGCGGATCGTAACTCACCTGCTCCCCATTTTTGCGTTTCACCGTTACTAGATTTTCTTTCTCGTCCACGCGTTCGACGCGGGCATACTCTCCTGCCTCGATGCCGTGTGTCTTAGTGCCTCTCGTGTAGCGCACAACGTCACCACCTTCGTATTGCGCGGCCCACTGCCGGTCCGCGCCAGTGATCTCCTGCCGGGCGACCAACACCATCATCTCGTGCTCGCGATACGGCATTTTCCCGGCATCCTGCATTGCGTAATGGATTGCTTGGTTGATTTCCGTCCGCGACCGATTGTCGGGCGATACCACAAGCGTCCCTTCGGGCTGCTTCACATACTCGTGCGCGATGGAGGCCATCCGCTCGTCGCGGTCGAAAATTTCGTGGACGCGGCCTTGCACATCGAGCTTCTCCATCGCTTCTTTGACCTGGCCTCGCGAGAGTTTTTGCACCACGTCCCTGAGTGCTGGGTCTTTCTGCCGCACGATGGCGTCGAGGCGTGCTGTCGCGATTCCTGCTTCCTGCAACTGGTGATACGGCCGGCCCGCTTCGACGGCTTCATGTTGGCGTGTGTCGCCCACTAGCAATACGCGGTCGTTTTCCTTTAGCCGATGCAGGAACTCGTTCATTTGCTTGGTGCTCGCTAGGCTCGATTCGTCGAGAACGTAAAGCCGTTTCTGTCCGTCGTACGGCTCTTGGCTCCGCGCCAGATGCCGCTGCAACGTGCTCGATTCGATTCCGGCCTCTCCGAGTTTTTGCGCCGCGCGTGACGTTGGCGCAAAGCCTTCCACCTTGTAACCATCGCGCTCGGCAGCTTCACGAATCGCGGCTAAAGAAGTAGTCTTGCCCGCGCCGGCGACACCTTCGAGCGCCGCCACCTGGTCGCGGCTCGACAGGATTTGCTCGACTGCTGCACGCTGGCTCTCGCTCAAATGCGAGTGGTCTTGCGCGGTCTCGCGGCGTGTCTTGAAACTCGCGATTGGTACATATTGGTTCTGCCCCGAGCGCATCACTTGGATCGTTTTGCGCTCGTGCTCGATCATCTCGCTTGTGGTGAACGCGCGTCCCGGCGCGCGATTGCTCGTCTCGATGAATTCGCCTGCTTGGACCCGTTTCTCGAACTCCGCTTTAACCTCTGCAACCCTGGCGTCACCCATTGAGCGTTTCAGTGCATCCCTCAGCAACTCGCGCTCATCGGCCACTGCTTCCCGTTCCAGATTTTTCTCTCGCGAGTAGGTGAGCGCCTGGCTGATGGTTCCCTTCGGGAGTTCTTCCTTTAGCTGCTCTCTTCGCACATGCGCCCCTTCGACAACGCGCTCGGGCTGATTGCCGAAGGCTTCCGCCATCGCATGATGCCGCTCCTGCATCGCTTCGTGTGACAGTTCCAGCTTTCCTTGTCGCGTCTGGTGCGCGGCGATCTGCGCCGCACCTGCCCCTCGCTGATCGTGCTTCGCCAGATGTTCCTCGATCTGCCGGCGGCGCGGACTCGACGCCTCCAGATACTCTTTGCTGTATCCTTTGATTTCCGGCTGGCTGCTCTCGCCGCGCTCGGTTTCGTAACCAAGTCCTTTCAACCGATGGGCCAGTTCCGAGCGGTACACTGCCGTCGCGTACTGCTGGGTTTTGTAGAGCTCCCGTGGTTGCAGGGCATGGGCTTCGCCGTCCTCTGTCTCGGTGAGATTGAAAAAGACGACGTGGGTATGTAGTTGGGGTGCGGCGTAGCCGTCCACGGGTCGCGCACTATCGTGCTCGAACTTCGCTGCAACCCACTTGCCCGTTGTCTCGGCAGGAAGATTCCCGCCGAGCCGCGCCTGCGTGTACCGCTCCAACTCGTCGAGCGCAACAGCCACGCTTTCTCGGTGTGCCTCCCGTACCCGGTCATCGCCGCCTACAAGGGCCGTAAGCGATACGCTCTTGGGCGCCGAAAACGTCGCGTCCCATCCTGCGCGGTGTTCCATCGGGCTTACCTGGTCGCCGCGCCTGTTCATGTATTCTCTGGCTGCTTGGTGGCGGATTAGCTGTTCGCCAGTGATCGGGTGTTGGCCTTCGCTGAGCCTGTGGAAGTGGTCCTCGCGAACCTCGCCGTGCAATTCCCACTTCTCGGCCAGCCTGCCCTGCCACTCGCTGCGTATTCGGTCACCTTCGCTGTAGTAATTCTCCTGCGCGTTGCTGAATTCCTCGTGATGATAAGCGTGGGCTTGTCCTGCACTAAGGGGCTTTGAGATCGTAAGCATGGGTCTCTACTCGAAGAGGCGTCTCTTACGGGACGTGACGGCATGTTCGAGGGTTTGTTCCTGACGTGGGTATAGTTCAGCTGCCGTGGCTTCCTGCGGGATTCCGTTGGGCTTTGCAGGACCAACGGCTCCCGCCGCGGCGGCGGCTGCCTTCGGCTCCGATGGCAGTGCCTCTGTCGGTCGTTCGATGATCGCGGGCTGCGTCTTCGGCACTTTCACGTAAGGGAAGCTCAACTGCACGACGGCGTTGCCGAATTTCACATAGCCGCGCCGGTCCTCAAGCCCCATGATCTGCGACGGCAGGACCAGTGGCTCGATGCGCCGTTCCAACTGGTCGTTCCTCGAATGGCGATAGTGCGGAGATTGCTCGCGCGTGCGGCTTTCGCGCATCTGTTCGATTTCTACCTCTCCGATGGTTTCGCTGATCCACTTCGCGCTGTCTGGCTCGCTTGTGCGCAGAAAAATCTTCGTACCCGGCTGCGAGAACATCACTTCAGCGTCCAGTGCGTAATGCTTTTGCAGCTGGCTGCGTCCCTGAAAGCCCAGAACTATCGGGTTGTTGGTCTTGCGGTTCCTGGTGACGGCATCGTGCAACTTGGGCAGTTTTTGCAGAAGCGCAACCTCGTCCAGAATGAACCACACGCGGCGGAGTTTCCTTTCCTCGTCCTCCACGCTCTCATCCTGCGTACGCATCACCAATAAATCGAACCACAGGCTGACCAGTGGCATCAGGCGGTCGCGAGTCATGTTGGTGCTCGGGAAAAACAGCCATCTTTTGCGCGTCTTAGACCACTCCACTGTGTTCCAGCATCCGTTGGCTTCGTTTTCGGCTGGCAAGAGGCTTAGCGCGTCGGCTACTCGGTTGAGCGAGCCGAGTACGCCGTTTCGCTGATCGGGTGACTGCGGATTGATCATCGTCGCACAGGGTGTGCCCGCAACCAGCCGGTCAATCTCAACCGGGTGGGACATCCAATGAATCAACTGTTGCGCCGTTGGTTTGTAGGTCAGCAAGTGCGCGAAAATCTTTCGCGGTGTTTCCGCAAAAAAGGGGTCTTGGTTGGGCCGGTCCGGGAAGAGTGATACCGCCAGGGCGGATGCCTCGGCGGGATTCCGCACTTCGTCGCCGATACTCCAGAAGGGCATACGTCGGTCGCATGGAAACAAGATCACGTCGCCCCGCTCCGGCTTGTAGAAGCGCGGCGTGTATTCCCGCTCCGGGTCGTGCACGATCGCGATTTCGTTCCGCTCTTCGATCTGCAGAAGTTGCTGAATGATGAGTTGTGTCTTGCCGGCGCCAGTGTCCCCCATGATCTCGAAGTGGCGGTTCTCTTTGATGAGTGCAATTTACTGTTGAGGGCGAGCATCCGTTCAAGCGCGGTGCGGTCCTCATTGCCGAAGCCGATTCCTCTTGAGCGGCGGTGTCTCCAGTTGAACTGCGCCACGGTAAGCAAGTCCGGTCCCGGAGTTTCCTTCCGTAGCGCAGCACCCTTATGCACTTCCGCTCCATCCACGTGGCCGGCCATACGCCGACAAGGAACACTATGGGCGTGGTCCAAAGCGCGGGCCTCGCCAGGTCGAAGAGCGTCTGGTCGTGATAAATCCAGGAGCTAAGGAACGCATGCAGCTTGGCGTTCTCGTAAAGAGCTCGATGCCATTCAAGTCGCAATGCTCCTTGCTTCACAGCTTCGCTGGTGAGCGCGAACGTTTTCTCTCCGTTGGCCGTCACGACTGGCACTACTTCGCTGTCTAGCGCCAACCGGCTCCCTTTATCCGTCACCAATTCAAGCAGCGTGTACCGTCCGTTCTGCCGAACGGTCCCAGCAATCTCTGTTCCGACATAGGTGAGGAGGTAGTGCCTTTCGAGCGGCGTCCTGTCCCGTAGAAAACGAACGCATTCGACCCCTGCGCCTGCTGCCACGGACAAGATCGATAACACGATGGTGTACACCGGCTTGCTGTTGGGCCAGTCCGTCCGCTCGTCTCTTCCCCATTCCGTCTGCATCGCTAGGCTCCGTTTGAGTCCGCTTCATCCCGCCTGTGGTTCTGTAGTTGCCGTGGTCAGCCGGTCTAACGCTTTTGCCAGCTTGGACGCGTCGGCGCGATTGATCATGTCCTGCATGTCTTCGCTTGTTAGCGGCTCGCGGTTCGCGATGCTGAACAGCACGTTCACCAGGATCATCCGCACAGCAAGCAATTCAGCCACGATAGTTTGGTCGGAGGGACTTGGCTTGCTGGCTCTGAGCAACACCTCACGCGCCCATTCGCTGATCGTCTGTGCGCCAGCGAGAGCCTCAAACTGCGCGTATTCCTGTTCGGTGACTTTGGTGGTGATGGACTTAGTGCGCGGTGTGGGCATAAATCTCTTCCTAGGTCCGAATGGAGGGCGCGCGGGCGATGGCGGCCTGATACCTAACAAAATCAACGAGTTCCCATAGGGGAACCGCAAGTTGCTTCGCAGAAACCACGGTGAGCTACGATTTGCTAGCCTGCCGCGTTTGCAATGAGTTCCCATATAGCAACCGTCGTTGCTATACGGCACCCGTTACGGGGTGACGTGTCAGTCCAACTCCCGGTGCCGAAGTCACCGCTCCACGCAAAACGCGCCGCAAACCAACGATTCGCGCTATCAACCCTGTTCGCCATACTCCAACTCAAGCTCCTGTATCCACCGCTGAACCTCGGGAATCGCCCACGCGTTCTGGAACAGTTCGCGGAGGGCATCCCACTCGCTCTCGGTGAAGTCGACGGACACACCGTGGTGCCGGAGCTCAAGCGAAAACTTCGTACCACCTTTTTCTTTGGAGACTGTCATGAGGAAGTGCCTACCACTCCACGAATGCTTTGCCGACCATCCTTCGAGCAAGGCCCGAAACTCAGCCAAGGCAGAGTAGCGAGCCATCAGATAGTTGAAGCGGCGAGTGGGGCCGAAGTCGATATACATGCCCAGCTCCGGGGAACCTGTCGTCGTAAGCGAGAGCTTCAGGTCATCGACCTTGAGCGGATCAGGCAGGATAATCCGGCGGCGAAAGTCATCGTCCTTAGGGCTCGACGAGCGGACAGGCTGGCGGTCGTGCCTCACCCAATGTCCCCTCGCGGCGAGGCCCCAAAGAGTCGGCCAATAGGGGGCAAGGACCTGATCGAGCCTGGTGCTGTCTACTCCTTCATCCCGAATCGCGGTGAGTAAGCACGCACCAACTGTGCCAGGACTCTGCCATTTCTCAGCAGGTTTCAAGAGTTCCCTGCGAGTCGAAATCTGTCTCAGAACTGCTTGGTGTACCTTCTCGCCGTCCTTTTCAAGAGAAGCCTTGGAATCAGTAGACTGGCCTCCGAGATTCCGGAAGTAATACCAGGCGTGTTTCGACGCCGGATTCTTCCGGTTAAGATAGACAGCTTCAAAGGCGTCGAGCAGCGCGAGATACGACTCCCTGGATGGAATGGCAGGCCAGAGCAATGGTGGCTCCTGCCTCTCCTCCTCAGCTGCAATCTGAACGTAGTGCGCGAGGACGTCCCACTCGGGGATAGTTAGCGTGTGCTGCGATTCCCACCTCTTGCGAATGCGATAGAGAGAAGAGGTCGGGGTGCTAAGCATCTCGTGCCGCACTGTCTCGCGGTCCAAGCCAGCGCCGCGCTCTTCGATGACAACGAAGGCGGCCTCACCGAGAGACACCTCGCGTCCAAGTTGATCGCCGAGGACTTTTTGATAGCGCTCTAGGAGTTTGAGGCGGTCTTCGTTGAGGCGAATCGAAATGACTTCATAGCGGGGCTTCTTTTTGAGAAGCGACATCATATTGACATATTCTCCTACGCTGGTGTACAGTGTTTACGTTAGCGTAGCTCATCTGGCCAGCGAATGCAAGAGGAATTTTCTTGAGCACTCTCGGAGGCTGGAGAGCTGAATCGACGAGGTACTCGTTGATATCCTAGACCCGCAGGAGTCACCGCGACGCAATGGCTGTACCATCACAAATCGAGACTTCGGCGCACATCGAGCGGCACTACGCCGTTACGGAAATCGCCGAAATGTGGAATCTAAGTGTCGATAAGGTTCGCGAACTTTTTGAGAATGAGCCCGGCGTGCTTGTGCTAGGGGAGCGGAGTCCACGCCACAAGAGACGGTACGTCACGCTACGCATCCCGCAGACTGTGCTCGAACGGGTTCATTCTCGTCTATCATCGAAGTTCGGTAGGAGCGTTCCACAATGCTGACCATTTATCGCCGTCACCGAAAGAATTGCAAGCAACGAATCGATGGGCGCGGGTACCGTCGTTGTTTGTGCCCGATCTGGATCGATGGCTCACTGAATGGAGTTGAGATACGCAAGTCACTTCGCCTCCGCGACTGGCAGCGGGCACAGGAACTTGTCCGCCAGTGGGAGGCAGAGGGGCAGCGAGTCGAAAGGCCGAAGCCGCTGACCGTCAAGGAAACTTGCGATAAGTTTGTGGCTGACGCCGAGGCTCGGAACTTGCGCGAACCTACGCTCTACAAATACCGCTTGCTCTTTCGACAGTTGCAAGATTTCGCGGCATTGCATGGACTACCATGCATCACCGACTTCGACATAGATTGGGTGCGGCGATTCCGCGCGTCCTGGAAGAACAAGAATATTTCAGCGCGCAAAAAACTCGAAGCGTTTCGTGCTTTCTTTCGATTTGTGCATGAGAGCGGTTGGATTTCGACGAATCCCGCAAGTCATCTAAAGCCGCCAAGGATCACTGAGCCGCCTACGGCGCCCTTCACGAGGGAGGAGGTTGCAAGCATCCTGAACGCTTGCGGCATCTATCCAGACAAGGCAAACGCGGTGCGCTTGCGTGCGTTGGTTTTCCTCCTTCGCTATAGCGGACTACGAATCCGCGACGCGATTACGCTCAGCCGGAATCGTATCCAGGACGACAAGCTTTTCTTGTATACGGCGAAGACAGGCACTGCGGTTTATTGCCCGCTCCCTCCATTCGTTGTAAAGGCCCTCGACGCCATTCCTGCGAGCACTTATTTCTTCTGGACCGGACTATCGAAACCGAAGAGCGCGGTGGGGGATTGGCAGCGCAGCTTGAAGCGGCTCCTCATTTTGGCTGGTGTACCGGACGGCCACGCACATCGTTTCCGCGATACGTTTTCTGTGGAACTCCTGCTTGCGGGTGTGCCGATTGAGCGCGTCTCAGTTCTCTTGGGTCATCAAAGTGTGCGGATTACCGAGAAGCATTACGCGCCTTGGATTCGGGCACGGCAGGAACAATTGGAGGCCGATGTCCGACGCACTTGGCAGACCCACGAACCGCAACAAGGGGTACACGGCGGGTACACGGAAAATGACGCGCGTGTAATTCCTTTCAAATCAAGGCGAAAGAATGGTGGAGGCGGGGGGAGTCGAACCCCCGTCCGAAAAGCGCTACAGCACGAAGCCTACATGCTTAGCTCAATTCCGTTTGGTTCGCCCGCCACGCTCAGAATGAGCAAGAAACGCAGCCGGCTAGTCCGATGAATCTCGCCCGAGCCTTACGGACCGAAAGGCTCGGGCCAGCTCACTGTGTGACGCCTCTGACCGGGCCCATGAGCAAAGCCCGGGGAAGCGTGCGCTTAATTAATTAAGCAGCAAGTGCCAAGTTGTTGTTGGCAGTTCTAGTTTCCACCAGGTTACGGGCAGGTGGGTCCCGGCATGCCTTCGGGCCGCGACAGCTTCCGTCGAAACCGTGTCGCCCCCTTGCCAGTATTTTATCACGTTTATATGAGGTTCTTGCGGTGCCGTACGAATTCAAACGAAAACGCCGGGTCCCCGTGGTGCGCCTTCCGTGCTAGTCTTGAACCGCAGAACCTTGCCAGACTAAAGCGTCTTCAGAAACGCAACCAGATCGTTTCTGTCCTGCTGCGAGAGATGCAGGTTGAACCGCGTGTCATAAAAATTGAGCGCGTCCATAAGCGTCGCGGCGGAGCCATTGTGAAAGTATGGCGCGCGACCTGCCAACCCTCGCAGGATTGGTCCCTTAAACTTGCCGATGTCTGAGCATTTCCCGGTAACCATCGCACGGCCAATGTCGGTGACTTGCGTGATCACGCCCGTCGAGTTACACATCACCGTGACGATTGGAAGATCCGGCGTTCGGAGGGAGCCATCCACGAGTTCGATATTGAGCGGTGCAGGCACGGAATGGTCTCCGACATTTGGCGAGTCGTGGCACGTACCGCAAAAACCGTTGATGGTATCAGTGTGCAGGACGTCGTTGAGCCCAGCGACTCCCGTGATCGGGATTTTTAGCGTATTGAAGAGATTTTGGCCTCGCGCGATGGCACGTCGGGCGGCGGCGTGCTCGTCATCGTCGCGATCTGAGATACCTGCCCAATTGCTGTAAATATCAAAGATCTGCGGCGAGAACTGCGCGCCGGTGGGATTCAGGCCCAGCGGATCATTGATGCCAATGAAGAATTGCCGTGAAGAGAGCTGGCGGGGACCGCCCTGTCCGCCTCTCGCGTTCAGGTCGCCGGCCGCGTCGTCGTGGGTTTGTGCCGTAAAGATCTGCGTCTCGAAATTGACGATCTGCTGAACCTGCTCGGGCGAGGGTGCTGCACCTTGTGCATGACCGGTCGTGGCATCAACTGCCTGATGCGCAAGGTCTTCGGCGACAGGCATGAAGGTGCCGTCGGAGTTCTTGAATGTTTCGCGGCCATCCCACATCACCGTGCTGAGGAAAAGGAGATTTGTTGTCGGCAGTGGGCGCCGATAGGCCGAGATCGCCGTGGTGCTCGCGCAGCCGTAGGGATTGTCATTGTTCAGTACTGTAAACTCGGCGTGCGGGGGGACTTGCTGCTCAATGCGAATCAGGCCCTTATTGAGGAGCAAGCTGTAAGCCTCCCGGCGGGCGGCCTCCGTCGACACGTCCTGCGTCGGGCAGCCGGAGCCGTCGTTTGGCCGAAAGATGGGATCGGTGCCGTGCGTGGCCTCGAAACGCGCCTGAATATGAGCTGGAACTACGGACCAGGCGTCGCTTGCTTGATGGCATGTTACACAGCGGCGCCCATTGGTTCCTAAGTCCTGGAAGAACGGATTTTTCGAAATGTCCGTCGGTCCGCCCTGGTTGTAATTCGCGAAGCGCCCGTCCGGATCACTGAACTCCTGAGATCGGGGGATAACCTCGTTTGACCCTTCGGCGATCGCCAGCGCGGCTACAGCGCAAAAAATCAACAATGCGGAACATGTGAATGCGAGCCGCCGCCTCGCGGCGGGCCTGATTTTACGGAAAGCGTTGATAGAAGATAGCTTCCAAAATGAGTTGGACATGACGAAATTGGCCTCCTTGAGGACACACGTAGGCGTTACTCTGACAGCGGTGGACCGACCGCTCGTTCTAAGCCTCTATAGGGGATATCGGAATCGGCGGATGAAAGACGACAGGTAAATCACAACAATCGGCTCACGGCTGTTGAGGCAGCGCTTGCGTTTGAGAGAGCTGTACTGCCCGGCGAGCTTCAGGGTGATCCGCACCCAATGTCTTTTGCAGGTGTTCGGCGCCCGAGCGAAATTCTGCGGCAGCCTCAGTTAGTTTGCCCTGTGCTTGTTGCGCCAAGCCCAAATCGACATGCACTTGGCCGATGATGCTCGAGAACTCGCCTGGTTGCGTGTTTGGCTGTAACAAGCCTAAAGCGCGTGTGGCGTCCGCTTCGGCTTCTGGGGCGCGGCCCATCGGGAGTTCAATCTTGCTTCGCCGATCAAATAAAAGGGGATAGAGCCCTTTTCCGAGTCCTCCGGACTTAATGGCGGCTTCGTCGATCGCCAGCGCCTGGTTCGCAAACTGCAAAGCGCGATTGTAATCCCCTTCTTTCAGAGCAATCGTTGCGCGATCCTATGCCAATGCGGCGAAGGCGTAGTGGCCGGGCGGCAAAGCCTTGCGCAGCCGCGGCTCTACTTGCGCAAGCATCGCCTTGGCTCGTGCGAAGTCACCTTGATCGCGATAAATTCTGGCGAGCGATAGCAAGGATTGATTGATCGCTACTTGGTACCCCGCTTGTTGCGCCTTGGTGTGACCCTGCTCGGCATATTTGGCAGCCTTGTCCAACCGATTTATTTGTCGCAGCGTGCCGGCATAGTTGATGAGCAGCATTGGCGAGACGCCCTCGTCAGATTGATTGGCGCGGCTGATCTCGATGGCGCGACGATAGATGGGCTCCGCGTCAATGGGCCTGCCAAGCAGAGCGAGAGTCAGCGCCCAATTGTTGAAAAGTGTGCCAGCGGTTTCCGTTTCGTCGCGGCCGAGCAAAGACAGATGCGCGGCCGCTTGCTGAAACGCGGGAACAGCCTCACCGAATTGGCCGTTTTCGCGGTAGCTTTCCGCCAAATCCATAGCGATACGCAATTGCAGAACGTCGTTATCGAACGGAGACGATGTGAGGATTTTCTGCGCCGCCTGGTCGCGAGCGATTCCCTCGCGTGTGTTGACGCCTGTTCGTGCAACTTGGCTGCCGAACAACAGACAGAACACGCGGTCCGGGATGAAGTCGGAAATTTCTGGAAGCTCGGCCAGCCCCTCTTGAATGAGCGATTCAGCGCGCACAAGTTCGCCTGCGCGGGCGAGCACCGGTGCGCACGAAGCCCGTGCGCGCGCTGATTGGTCAGTAAGGCTGCGAGAGGAGGCGTACGCCTTCTCAAGAACAGCGCGCGCCTTGGCGTCTTGATCTTCGCTGAGGTATTCGCGGCCGATGGAGATCAGCAGATCGACGCGATTGAGATTGTTCGTGGAACCCTGCCTTTCCAAGATGTGTTCTGCACGCGTCAATAGATCGTTTACCGTGAATGGCTTTCCGGACGGGGACGCATCGGAAAGAAGGAAGAAATTGAGATCGTTGATGGCTTCAGCGCGCAATAGTTGTCGCCGCGCGAAGTCGCGCTCGCGGCGAGCTGTCCGGGCTTGCACTAGTGTCCCTACACTTCCCGCGATGACCGCGACGGACGCCAACGATCCCAGGGCGACCGCAATCCGATTTCTGCGCACAAATTTGCTCGCGCGATACGCGAGGGTATCTGGCCGCGCGCTAATTGTTTCCCGGCCCAAATAGCGTTGAACGTCATCCGCAAACGCAACAACGGAAATGTAACGTTCGCCCGGATCTTTCTTGAGCGCCTTGGCTAGCAAAGTGTCAAGATCATCTCGCAACAATCGGCCTAATTTGGTTGGAGTCGTTGACCGCTTGAGAGCGCGAACTTCTGACAACTGCCCTGCGCTCGATTCGCCAATCGCGGTCGAAGCGCGCGGCGGTTCAACTTCGACAATCCCTTTGACAAGCTCAGCGGCGGAACAAGGACCCTCACCTACTGGGTGTCTCCCGGTGAGCAAAACATATAGCAACACGCCCAGAGCATAGACATCCGTGGCGGTTGTGATTGCGCCTCCGGTGAGCTGCTCAGGGGCAGCATACTCGGGTGTGAGAGCTCCTCCGGCTTCACGCGTCAGAGTCGGGGATGCCGCTTGAACTTCCGGCTGCAACAACTTGGCGATGCCGAAGTCTAGCAACTTCACTTGCCCGTCCTTGCCAACCAGAACATTGGAGGGCTTGATGTCCCGATGCACGATCAGGTTGGCATGGGCGTGCGCGACGGCAGCCAGCACATCGAGAAAAATGCGCAGGCGTGCTTGGACTTCCAGAGTGTGTTCATCGCAGTATTGATCGATGTGTGCTCCGTCAACGTATTCGAGGACAAGATAGGGCTGTCTCCACGCCGATACTCCCGCATCCACAAGCTCCGCGATATGAAGGTGAGAAAGCTTCCCCAAAATAGTGCCTTCGCGTTTGAATCTGGCGGCTCCTCCTCGCCCAGCGAGGGCAAAATTCAGGAATTTGATCGCGACTTGGCGTTCAAAGCGCCCATCGCTTCGCTCTGCGAGCCACACACTTCCCATCCCGCCACGTCCGATCTCCGCTATGAGTCTGTATGCGTCAACCGAATCGCCCGCAACCGCCGGAGAGGTTAAGGGAGCAGTCGGCTGACCCTCAAGAAAGCCTTCCGACGCCAAAACTTGGTGTTCCTCAAGCAGCGTCTCAATGTGGTGGGCTAGATCGGCGTTCTTTTCTCGCAGCGATGATAACCATCCGCCCCGCTCCTCTAATGGTATCCCCAGGGCTTCATCGAGATAAGGTGTAATCGAGCGCCACCAATCCGGGTCGAATCTTGGCATGGTCTTTCCTCAGGACGACAAGTCTGCGCGAATCGTGCGATGAAGGTACAGGCGTGCCTTTTCCCATTTCCGCTGCACAGTACGCTCCGAGACGCCTTGCATTGCTGCAATCTCCGCGAATGAGAAGCCGCAAAAGAACTTGAGGTCAACAATTTCGGCCAGCGATGCCTCGATTTTCTAGAGGCTATCCAGTGCCTCGCTGACCTGCAGCAGCTCTCGCTCGTCCACCAGGTGATCGGCCACGTCGGTTACCATTGCGCTGATCTCAAATTGGCCGCCGCGCTTCATAGCGCGCCGGCGGCGAGCGTAATCGATGATGAGCCCGCGCATAACCCGTGCAGCATAACCCATGAAGTGTCCCTGGTCGGGGAACGACGCACCGCAGCGGCCGGCGATGTCTAAGTAGGCTTCATGCAGAAGGGTCGTCACGCCAAGGCTAACAAACGTTCCGCGCCGCGCCAATTCGCGTTTCGCTAGACGGTGCAACTCGGCATAGAGCGCCGTAAACAGGGCTTCCGCAGCCGGGCCGTCGCCCTTGTCGGCGTCGGCCATCAGAGAGGCAATTTTCACCTCCAAGCCGAACCTCCCAAAGTGTGAGCGAAGCCAGCAAGCCTCTCGCACTTCCGTCGGGCAGTCAATAGCCTGTTACGCTAAGCAAGAGTCGTCCCTGGCGCGGTACCTACTCGGGGCGTTGGAGGCATGAAAGGAGACGCCGCAACCGTTACTTCTGGGCACACCAGTACGGCTGGGGCGTTGACTCCAAAGGACCTAGCTCGCAAAATGCAAAGACAGGGGATTTCGAGCGAAAGACCCCTGAAAAGCGGTATGGCACAGGAATCCAGCTTCGTGGAACAAGCAATCGTACGAGCGCTTCGCGACAATCTTGAGAGCATCAAGAGAACGGCAGATGAGCTGCATCATGCCGTGAACGATGTGGTTTCTGCCTGCGCGAGCAACAAGCCTACCAACGCCCTGCCGTCGCTGCTTCGCGCACAGACTTCCGCAGCTTCGCTTGCCGCTACTTTGGAAGTGCTATCGAGATTCGTGGCCGTGTCCATGCAGACGGGCCCGCGGTCGCCGATTGAGACGCAACTCAGTGACTTGATGGGCAGAGTTGCTCCCGAGCCGCCTGCAGCACCACAGCGTCCGGCACCTTCGCATCCCGTTCCGAAGGCGGTGCAAGCTCCGCCGGCGCGCCAGGCTCCTCCGAGGCCGGCACCTGTTGTTGAAGAACCCGTAGCCGAACTTGAGTTGAATGCCGAAGCAGAAGAACTCGAGCTGATCGAGCCCGGGGCTGCTGCCGATGGATCTGGATTCGGTGAGGAATTTGACATCAACCGGCTGTCGCCCGAAGAACAGGAATTGCACCGCCGCGCGAATCGCGTCGCAAAAGTTTCGATGCAGGACATAAAGATGCTCCGACCGGAGCAGGTGCGCTTAGGCCGCCAAAACCGAGACCTCTGCATACGATTGAAAGACGACATTGAAAAAGCTCATCGAGAATACGACCGCCGCTTCAAACCAATCATGGATCACCCAGTCGATTACTTTTATCGCTGGCTGGTGGAAATCCTCGCCGAAGGGGACACCCACGCCCTCGGCGATTACCCGTACGCGTCGCCCGCGCGACATCACTAATCGGACGCGGATTGCGCACTTTTTTAGCGATTCCGCGAAGGGCGTATTATTCTGTCTCTCTATGTCACGTTCGCTTGTCGCGTTGCTGCTCATTTTTGCGTTGTCGTTCGGTGGGGTGTTTGACGCCGTTGGGCAGACGTCCAAGCACCAGCGCAAATCGAAAAAGCCGAAGTCGCCGCCTTGCCGCACGGGATGCAAGCCGGAAACGTCCGAGCCTCAAGTCGCGGCCGATACGCCGGAAGACGAAGCTGCGCAAAAGGAACTCTCCGAGCTCGCGCGCGAGCTGCACAACGCCGTGCCCGGCGCTTACGAAAAACTCTCGGCGTTTGCCGCGAAGAACACCGCGAATGTTTGGGGCGCGCGTGCCGCGCTGGCCCTTGGTTATGACGAATACATGAAGAACCGTTCGGGGCAGGCCGTCGGCTTGTTCGTTAAGGCCCAGAGCGACACACTGCTTCGCGAATACGCGCTGTACTGGACGGCGCAGGCGCAGCGCGCTCTGGGGCGGAACGCAGACGCTTACAAGGTTTTGCAAACTGTTTTGCACGACTACCCCACTACCGCCATGCGCGAGCAAGTGCTGGAAGCTTTCGCGCCGACAGCAGTTCTACTCGGACACCCGCAGGAAGCCGTCGAGGCGCTCGAAGCTTATTCCGGCACGGCATCAAAGCCCACGCTGCTTTTCGATCGCGCCCATGCCTATCAGGCGGCGCATCAACTAGCTCGAGCCGCGAAGGACTATCAGACCGTCTTCTACAAATACCCCTTGGCTGATGAAGCCAAACCCGCCGGTTCCGCCCTGTCGCAAGTGATGCACGCCCTCGGGAAAGAATATGTTTATCCGGGCGTGGAAATGCAGCAGCAACGCGCCCAGGCTTTTTACGACGCGCACAAATGGAAGGAAGCGCGCGGTGAATTTGAAAAACTGCTCACCATGCTCAAGGAACCCGCGAATCCCGTGCGCCAGCGCGCGCAGCTTCGCGTCGCGGAATGCCGCGTGCAATTGAAAGGCTCACCCGCGCTGATTGCCGCGCTACAGGCGCCGGACATTGAAGTGGACGCCGAACGGCTTTACGCACTTTCGCAGGCTTACCGGACAGCGAAAAAGGAAGCGGAGATGTTTAACGCGCTGAACACGCTGGCGCAGAGCTATCCGGTGAGCAAATGGAATGAAGATGGCCTGATGGCGGCAGGGAATTACCATTGGGTGGAGCTTGAACGCGAGAAAGCCGCCGAGGCTTATCAGCGCGTATTGGATTCCTTCCCGAACGGGAAATACGCCTTCAACTGCGAATGGCGCATCGCCTGGGTCGCGTATCTGGATCGCCATCCCGATGCCGACGACCGGCTTACAAATTTTTTGCTGAAGTATCCCGTGTCGTCCAATTCTGTCGACGCTTTGTATTGGCTTGGACGCAATGCCGAGCGCAGCGGAAATCCCGCGAGGGCGCGTGGCCTTTACAGCAAAGCCGCCGAGCGATTCCCGCAAACGTATTTCGGAAATGCCGCAACTGCCCGACTTGCCAAGCTTGGCCCCGGTGAAGAAAATGCTCCGGAGTTTTTCGAGAAAATTCCACCGCCCCCCTCGCTTCGTTCGTTTGATGAGCCGATCCCAGTTGCAGCACAGGAGCGTTGGGAGCGGGCGCAGGCGCTTCGCGCCATCGCTTTCGATTCCTCCGCCGAACAAGAGTTGAAGAACGCGTATTTCGCCACGTCCTCGCCGCGCTTTTTGCTGGAAGCCGCGCAGGCAGCGTTCGATCAGGGTCACTATGGCGCCGGCATGGCATATGCGCGGGTCGTCGTGCCGAACTTCGATTCCCGGAAAATCAGCGAAGTGCCTGTCGCCGCCTGGAAGGCGCTTTATCCGATGCCCTATGAAGCTGCTTTGCGGCGCGAGGCGGCCAAAAATGATTTTGATCCCATGTTTGCGGCGGGTCTTATTCGCCAGGAATCTACGTTTCAGGCGGACGCCGTCTCCCCTAAGAACGCCATCGGCTTGATGCAGGTTCTTCCGAAAACGGGGAAGCTCCTCGCCAGGCAGCTCAAGGTCCGCTACACGAAGAACAAACTTTTCGAGCCGGACTTCAACATTGAAGTCGGCATGGCCTACATCGCAAACCTGGTGCGCGAAACGGGCGCGTTCGAATACGCGGCCGCTGCTTATAACGCGGGCGAAGACCGCATCGCCGCCTGGAAGTCCGAGCGCAACTACGAAGAGATTCCCGAACTGGTCGAGTCCATTCCGTTCACGGAAACCCGCGAATATGTGCAAGTCGTCTTGCGCAATACGGAAGTCTACCGCATGATTTACGGGCAGCCGAGCGTAGCCACTCAGGTTGCTACCGGCCACGCGCGCTGACGAATTATCCGGTTACAATAATATTTGCGTGAACAGGTGCAGCCTGCTTAGGCGGTCTGCTCTTTGCGATACGATTTTATTTTTCTGAGAAGGTGCAATGACGGCTCCCGATCTTTCCATGGTGCAAATCTCGCGGCGGATGCTTTCGGCGAAGGCCGAACAATTTACCGAGTCCGTCATTCGCGAAATGACGCGGCTGGCACTGAAGCACCACGCCGTCAATCTGTCGCAGGGATTTCCGGATTTTGCCGCGCCCGAGGAAATCAAGGAAGCCGCGCGCAGGGCCATCGCTGACGACATCAACCAGTACGCTATAACCTGGGGCGCGAAGCCGCTGCGCGACGCCATCGTCGAAAAATTTGAGTGCACCCAGGGCGTCAAGTACGACCCCGAGCGCGAAATCACCATTTGCTGCGGGTCGACCGAAGCGATGATGTCGGCCATGATGGCGATTATTAATCCGGGTGACGAAGTCGTGGTATTCGAGCCGTTTTACGAAAATTATGGACCTGATGCGATTTTGAGCGGGGCCACGCCGCGCTTCGTCAAGCTGCGTACTCCGGATTGGTCGTTCGACGAAAAGGAACTTTCGGCCGCGTTTGGCCGGCACACCAAGGCGATCATTCTGAACACGCCAAACAATCCCACTGGCAAGGTTTTCACGCGAGCCGAGCTCGAGTTCATCCGCGACCTCTGCGTGCGGTGGAACGCTTACTGCATCACCGACGAAATCTACGAACACATCTTGTACGACGGCGCGGAACACATTTCCATGGCGCGCATCGATGGCATGCGTGACCGCACCATCGTCATCAATGGCTTGTCGAAAACGTACAGCGTTACGGGATGGCGCGTGGGCTGGGTGCTGGCGCCACCGGAGCCGACGCAGCCGATTCGCAAAGTGCACGATTTTCTGACCGTAGGCGCGGCTGCCCCGCTGCAGCAAGCAGGCGCGAGCGCGCTGCACTTTCCCCAGAGCTACTACGACAAGCTCGCCAGTTCTTACACGGCCAAGCGCGAACGGCTGCTGAAAATTCTGGAGCGCGCGGGCTTCACCGTGTTCAAGCCGCGCGGCGCGTACTACATCATGACGGATATTTCTCGCTTCGCCGATCCTGATCCCGTTCGTTTCCAGGCCGACACGAAGGACGTGCGCTTCGCCAAGTATCTCGTCGAAACCATCGGAGTCGCCGTCGTACCTGGCTCCAGTTTTTACAACAATGCGCGGGACGGCGCTTCGCAGGTGCGCTTCACTTTTTGCAAGAAGGAAGAGACTCTCGCTGCCGCAGAAGAGCGATTGTCAAAGCTGCGGGTCTAGTTTCTCCTGTGCTAGAATCGCCGCCGTCCAGACAATCGCGGGAGTCCCATGGCCAATCGACTTCAATTGATTCCAGAAAACACTCGCATGGAAGCCAACGGCGAGGGCGCTGCATTTGATATCTCGGCGAGCCCTTCGCGCACGTTTCTTTGCCGCCTAACGGTCACGAATCAGATCGAACAAGAATCGCTCGATGTCTCGATTTGGGGTTCGTCAGACGGTGAAACCTGGACGAAGAAACCGCTCCTCAGGCTGCCGCAGCAATTCTACCGCGGGACGACCAAGCTGATCCTTGATCTCTCGCTCCGTCCGGAGATTAAATTCATTCGTGCTCGGTGGGAGCTGTTCCGCTGGGGCAGGGTGTCGCCAATCCCCATGTTTGTGGGGGGCTTGGACCTTGAGGAGATTCCGCCCATGTCCCGGGAGACTCCCACAGCCCGAATTGCGCTTGCCATAAAATGACTCCTCATAGACCGTAATCTTTACAGCAAATGGCGAACCGGCCTGCGTTATCTTGAAGATTGGTCTTCTTGCTTCTAAATTTTAGGTAAACTGCGTGGCTTCAAGCGATTCAGGGCATTTAGGGGTAGGAGACTGACGGTCGGTTGCCCTGTGGTGGTTAGTCCCCTACCCCGCGAGTGGTCTTGCTTGTATAGACGAGGTGAGGGCGCAAATAGTTTCCTGACCTGGGTAAAATAATTGGCGGCCCTTCCGGGAACTATTCACCCACAGGCACGGAATCCATGTATCTTGCGACTGCGGCCTTCCATCTAAACTTTTCAGTGATGGCTGCTTGCAGCGCCTGCGCCGCTGCAGTTTCGCCATGGGTCAGATAGGTCTGCCTGGGAGGCGCAGGGAGTGCCGTCAGCCAGTGCAGCAATTCGCTCTTTCCGGCATGGGCGGAGAATTGTCCCATCTCGACAATCTCCGCCCCCACGGGCACGTCCTGCCCGTAGATCTTCAGCGATTTCGCGCCTTCTTGCAGGGCACGCCCTCGAGTGCCTTCCGCCTGGAATCCTGCCAGGATGACCGCATTGCGTGGGTCGGGCAGCCGCTGGACGAGGTGATGCAACACGCGTCCGCCGCTGATCATCCCGCTTGCCGAGATAATAATGCAGGATTTCTTGACGTCATTGATCGCCTTGGACTCCTCCACTGACCTTGTCAGGTGGAATTCATGAACGTTCAGTGGATCGCCCTTGCCGTCGCTTCCTTCCTCCCGCGTGAACTCCAGGTCGTGGTCTTCCTTGTGCTTTACGTACAAATCCGTTGCGCTGAGCGCCATAGGGCTGTCTACGTAGACCGGCAGGCGCGGGATTCTTTGCTGGTCTTCCAACTGCCGCAGATAGTACATGAATGTCTGCGTCCGCCCGATGGCAAAGGACGGAATCACAATCGACCCGCCGCGTTTTGCCACGCGATTCACGATTTGCGCCAGTAATTCCGCGGGATCGCCTTCGGGATGCTCGCGATCACCGTACGTGGATTCGCAAATCAGCACGTCCGCGCTCGATGGCGGCGTGGCCGGGTCTTTCAAAATCGCCTGGTTGTATCGCCCGATGTCCCCGGAGAACACCACGACTGTCTTCTTGCCGCCTTCGGTGATTGTCAGGTCCAGACTGGAAGATCCCAGGATGTGTCCTGCGTCGTAAGACGTCACGCGAAACTCCGGGCTGATATCGAAGCTACCGCTGCGGGGCATCGTTTTGATCAGCTTCAATGTGGGATCAACGTCCTCGGCTGTGTATAACGGCACCGGATTGGGGTGACGGCTGTCTTTATGAATCCGCGCGTGCAGCGTGTCCTCTTGCTGCAGGTGCGCGGAGTCTTTCAGTAGGATCGTCGTGAGTTCAATCGTCGCTGGATTTGCGAAGATCGGTCCGCGATAGCCCGATTTCGCCAGCACCGGCAGCCATCCGGTGTGGTCCAGGTGCGCGTGGGTGAGAACGAGGTAATTGATCGTTTTCGAGTCGACCGGCAGCGGCTTGTAGTTGCGGTCCTGGAGTTCCTGCGAGCCTTGAAAAATTCCGCAATCCACTAGCAGCCGCTTGCCGGCTGCTTCGACTAGATACTTCGAACCTGTAACGCATCCCGCTGCGCCCAGAAAAGTGAGTTTTGCCATAGGCTCGTATTCTAAACGAACATCATGCATACACAACCCGCTTCGGGCAGTAGAATCGAGACTGCAGAAATGCTCGCGAAATATAAACTGATCATCCCGTGGTCAGCCGCTCTTATGCTGCTGGGCACTTACTTCATCGCAGCATCTTCTGCCTCGCGAACTTCACCTAGGGTCATTCGTGTTTTTGTCGCTCTCGCCGTCAACCAGCATCAGGGGATTATTCCTGTCCCGTCGGCTGTCGGGAATGGACAGGATCCTCAGCGCAATCTGTATTGGGGAGCTGCTTACGGCGTTAAGACGTACTTCAAGGCCAGCGAGGATTGGAAACTTGTCTGGTCAGGCGGCGGCTCGAAAAACGCAATTCTGCAACGTTGCGTTTTCAAGAGCTCAAAGAACGATGTGTATCTCGTGGCTGATGCCTACGAAGGTAGTCAAATCAAAATGGCTGTGACGGATTTTCTCTCCGCAGCCGCGGGGATCGCCATGGAAAATGTTTCACTCAAGATTCACTCAGAGGAAGTTTCCTTCGCCGCGGCGGGAGATGCTGACGTGATTGTTTATGTCGGTCATGACGCCTTCATGGACTTCCAGATTCCACCGATTGCTGGGACCAGAGGAGACAAATCTCGGCGAACCATAATACTTGCGTGCGCCAGCAGACCTTACTTCGGCCCTTACATCCGGCAGACCGGAGCGGAACCTTTGTTATGGACGACAGGCCTCATGGCTCCGGAGGCTTATACATTGAAGGCAGCTCTCGATGGTTGGATCGCCCGCGAGGACGATGAAGCAATCCAGCGTCGCGCCGCGCAAGCCTACGACAAATATCAGAAGTGTGGCGCTCGCGCGGCGATGAAGCTCTTCGCTACAAACCGGTGAATTCAGAAGGGCGCCCGAAGCCGCGGACGCCCCTCCGATTGGATCAATCGGCCGCGCTGGCCTGTTTCGATTTCGCCACGATTGATGCGATATTCAGCCCCAGCCCCTTTGCCACGCCGGTTCCATATGCCGGATCGGCCTTGTAAAAGTGCTGGATTTGCAGCTCTTGAATGCGCTGTGGCACGCCATTGCCCAAGCTGGAGACGATGTTGTCAATGAGACGCTGCTTCGCGTCCGCGGGCATCAAGCGGAACAAATTCCCGGGCTGCGTGTAATAGTCACTGTCGGTGCGATGATCGTGCCGTCCGACAGTCCCGCTGACGGCACGCGGCCGTTCGACATAGGAACGGTCCTGGGTCGGGCCGCCGAAGCTGTTCGGCTCGTAGTTCACTGCTGCCCCGCCGTTTCCATCAAATCGCATCGCCCCGTCCTTGTTGTAGGCGTGGTACGGGCACTGCGGTTTGTTGACCGGCAGGGAGTCGTAGTTGACGCCTAGGCGATAGCGGTGAGCATCGGGATAGGAGATCAGCCGCGCCTGCAGCATTTTGTCCGGCGAAAAACCCATACCCGGCACGATGTTGCGCGGCTCGAATGCGGCCTGCTCTACTTCGGCGAAATAATTCTCCGGATTGCGGTTTAGCTCCAGCTCCCCAACTTCATGCAGCGGGTAGTCCTTGTGCGGCCATACCTTCGTCAGATCGAATGGGTTGATGTGATAAGTCTCCGCGTCTTTCTCCAGCATGATTTGCACGCTCACGCGCCATTTCGGAAAGTTGCCTTCCTCGATGGCATGGAAAAGATCGCGCTGCGAATAGTCCGGATCGGTTCCTTCCAGTGCACCAGCCTGCTCGCGGAAGAAATTCTTGATCCCTTGTTTGGTCTTGAAGTGCCATTTGATATAGAACAGCTCGTTCTTCGCATTGATCAGGCTGAACGTGTGGCTGCTGTAGCCGTTCATGTGCCGGTAGCCGTCCGGAGTCCCGCGGTCGGAGAAGAGAATCGTCACCTGATGCAGCGATTCCGGCGAGAGCGACCAAAAGTCCCACATCATGGTCGGCGATTTCAGGTTGGTCTGCGGGTCGCGCTTTTGCGTATGGATGAAATCGCCGAACTTCAGCGGGTCGCGGATGAAGAAGACGGGCGTGTTGTTTCCTGTCATATCCCAATTACCCTCTTCGGTATAGAATTTCAGCGCAAACCCGCGCGGGTCGCGCGCCGTGTCCGCCGAGCCCTTCTCTCCGCCAACGGTGGAGAAGCGCAGGAACGCCGGCGTCTTCTTGCCCACAGCGCTAAAGAGTTTTGCCGTCGTGTACTTGGCGATTTCGGCGCTGGTGCAAACGAAATGGCCGTATGCACCCGAGCCCTTGGCGTGCACTACGCGCTCTGGGATTCTCTCGCGGTTGAAGTGCGCCATCTTTTCGAAGAGCAGAAAGTCTTCGAAGACTACCGGGCCGCGCGGCCCCACAGTGAGCGAATTCTGATTGTCGCCAACGGGACGGCCCGCGTCCGTCGTCATGATTTTCTTTTTTTCTTCCGGCATGGATCCTCCTCAGTTTGACGGCAATAGTCCCGCGAAGCGAGATTCCTGCCATCACAGCTCTAAGGTAGAAGCCCGCGACCTATACTTCCAATATATAGTTCGGATACGATAGATAGGTATAGCCTATGGAACTTCACCAGCTTCGTTACTTCTGCGCGGTGGCCGAAACCGGCTCGTTCAGCCGTGCCGCCGAACAATCCCATGTTTCACAGCCGTCGCTTTCGCAGCAGATCCTCAAGCTGGAGGATGAACTCGGAGCCCGCCTTTTCGACCGCCTCGGCCGCTCCGTCCGGCTCACTGAACTTGGCAAGACATTTCTCCCGCGAGCGCACGCAGTTCTGCGCGAACTGGAAGCCGCCAAAGGCGATGTCGTCGAAGGGAAAGAATTCATCGGCGGTCCCGTCTCTGTTGGCGTCATTCCCACTGTCGGGCCTTACTTTCTTCCGACGCGGCTCACGGCCTTCTCGCGCAAATTCGGCCAGGTTCGGCTCACCGTCGTCGAAGAAATTACGCCCATACTTCTCGACCGGCTCCGGGCCGGCACGATCGACGTCGCCATCCTGGCGCTTCCCCTCCGTGGCCACGAATTCGATACTTTTCCACTGCTGACCGAGCGGCTCTTTGCCGTGCTCCCCCAAAAACACAAACTCGCATCACGCCCGTCACTTTCGCTCAAGGATCTCCGCACCGAGCCTTTTCTGCTCTTGCGCGATGGTCACTGTTTCCGCGATACGGCCGTGGCCGCCTGCGATCGCGCGCGTCTGCATCCCCAGATCGTTTTCGAGAGCGGCCAATTCAGTAGCCTTCTCAGCATGGTCGGCGCGGGAATGGGAGTTTCCATCGTCCCGGAAATGGCCATCGAGAAAAAATCGCAATGCCGCTACGTGCGCATCGCCGATGAACAAGCCGTTCGAACCATTGGCGCCGTCGTCCTCCGCGGCCGGTCCCTGACGCGCGCGCAGAACGCCTTTCTGGCTCATCTTCGGACGCCCTCTCCTCAACCGTCCTCCTAGGACGAGACACTGTCCTGCACCGAAGTACCAAGGGGAGATAGACGCAACCATCCCGCTAATGTAAAATCTCTTAAGTTCTTTATCCCAGTGGGGCCGTGGCGCAGTTTGTGATGCGTCCCGGTGAAACCGGGAAGGTCGTTGGTTTTGCATCGGTGGGGCCGTGGCGCAGTTGGGAGCGCGCCTCGATGGCATCGAGGAGGTCGTGGGTTCGAATCCCATCGGCTCCACCAAAATTGACGTGTTCTCTCCGCGCAAGCTGTTCAAACGCATTCTGATAGGCTCAGCGGCAGCGTTTGCCGTTCTGTATGTTAGCGACTACGTATCTGTTCGAATTCGCGCGATGCACGCAAAGGCTGCCGACCCATTCGAATCTCTCAAGAGCCTACGCGTCCTCGCCATTCCGGAAAAGAACGGAAAGGTGGAATATGAAGTAGACGCCCTGAATCCGGAGCAGACCACGACGTGCGTCCACTCTCTTTTCCCGCATTCCGGTTATTCGCCCTGTTGGTATGTCAAACCGAGGATCAATCGGCCGATCCCCATGTGATTGATTTCGTTTCAGAAATCTCCATCGCGTGACCCGCAGGATGGAGAGCGGTTACTTTGCGGGGGGATATTTCGGAGGGATTTCCGCGTACCCCGGCGCGGCTTCTTTGAGATTCACTTTCACTTGAGCGCTGGCGTCTCCGATGGACCAGCGGATTCCGCCGGCGAGCAAATTCAGAAAAAACTCATTCTTCCAATTCTCCGGCCGGTCGCCCATCGCGGTATAGAACACGCGGCCTTTTCCATGCATCCGCGCCCACGTCGCCGGGTAGGGCGCGCGCTGGTAGCACTCGCCCTTCATGCCATGGGTGTCAAGCGTAAGAATTACATGAAGATCGGGTGTGAAATCTTTCAGCGAGTACCACTCTTCGTTGAAGCTGACTGGCGAGGTCACGCCTTCGAGCCCTGGAAATTTCGGGTCGTTCACGATCAGGTTGGCATCCTGCAGCCGAGGCTCCCGCCCGTGAATAATGAACTCGCCGCCCAACATTTTCAGGTATGGATCTTGCTGCTCTCCGTGCGCGATGTAGCGATTTGCGAGATCAGGCGTGTCCGGTGGTGTATGAAATGTGTCGGAAGCTGCATGCACGCCCACAAATCCCATTCCATTTCTCACCGCATCCAGAAGCCCCTCTTTGCCCTTCGGCGACATCGGCGGTTTGCCGTCGTCAGGTCGCCCGTCGTGAAAAACACGAGGGCGGCGTAGGAGTGGAACTCCTTCGAATCGAAAATGCGCCCGTCCTTGGTCACGCCGACCTTGAATGCATGCTTATTGCCGAGTTCCGTCACTGTGTCATCCATGATGCTCGGCTTCCCGTCCACTTTTTTCACCACGGCGTGCTCAAATCCCGAAGATTTTGTGAACACCAGCACTGACTTTTCGGATGCAGCGGCCAGTCGGTTTGAAAATGCCAGGCCCGCGCCCGTCAGCGTCGCGGCGCGGAGAAATTCCCTGCGATTGGAAATTGCGTTCATGCCATTCCCCTCACGGATGTCCTTCCGCGTGTTCGCAACCCGGAAAATTTGCGAACACGCGGTCCGGCGTCCATCCCAGCTCTTTCATTCCCAGTTCCGACGAGTAATACGCCCCCGCGACCCAGCCCTTCAAGTTTTCGAAGTGCTTGTGGAGCCTACCGGGATTCTCTCCCGCCCCTGTGTCGCGTGAATTTTCTTTCGCATCAGTTGCCGACGCATCCGTTAGCAATTGTTTTTTTTGGCCCTCATCCAGGGCAGGGAAGACCTTCGTGAATCGCTTCTGCGACTCCGCTTCAAATGCCGAAAGTGAATCCACGAAACTCTTCTTGTGCTCCGGCGTATCCACGCTCAGCAGCAAATCAATGAACCGGTTCACGTGCGCCTTGGTTGATCCCGGCACGATGCTCTCCGCGATCGCAATCAAATTCTCGTTCTGTTGCGCGTTCAGGATGAGCGGGTTCCAATCCGCTGCTCGTAGTTTCTCAACTTCATCGAGAACCGCATCATTCCTCAAAAGATCATGGATGGGATGCGAAGCCGCCACCAGCGGCCACGCTGCCCCCGCCGCCGCAAGCCGCCGCACCATTTCCCGCCGCGTAAGCTGCCCACTCGCCGCGGCCGTTTCGTTGATCACCGCCAATGTGCTCTTTGTTCCCATCGCAATTTTTCCAGCCTTCAGATTTCGCGCCGATGGTATCACTCCGCAACAACCGTTCACAAGAACAACACAAATTCTTTTCTTTTCCTCGATTGACCCGCCGAAGCGCAATTGCTAGCATCCGCTTCGGATTTTTATCCTATGCCCCAGAACAAGAATTATCCCTTTGACGTTATCGTTGTCGGGTCCGGCTCTTCCGGAGGCTGGGCCTGCAAACGCCTTGCGGAGGCCGGCCTGAAGGTCGCGCTCCTCGAAGCCGGCCGCCCGCAGTCCGATAGAAATTTCACCGAGCACAAGCCGGCGTTTGAACTCAAATACCGCGACCGCGCGCCTGAAATCATCCGCAAAACGCGGCCCATCCAAGTCAAATTCGGTGTTTGCAACGAATATACGTACAAATGGTTTGCCAACGATCTCGAAGAGCCCTACACAACGCCCGCTGACAAGCCTTTCGATTGGATGGGGCGCGTTCGAATGACTGGTGGTCGCACCAACGTTTGGGGCCGCGTAAGCCTGCGCTTTAGCGATTGGGATTTCAAGTCAGCTTCCCTAGACGGTTTTGGTGAAAACTGGCCGCTCGGTTACAAAGACATCGAGCCCTACTACGATCTTGTTGAGAAATACGTCGGCATCACTGGCTCAGTCGAGGGCCTTGAGCATCTACCCGACGGCCAGTTTCAGCCGCCCGTTCCGCTCACTTGCCAGGAGACTCTTTTCCGCGATCGCGTCAAAGAAAAGCTCGGCCGCACCGTTATGCCTGCGCGCAATGCCAATCTCACCAAGCCTATTAACGGCCGCGGACCTTGCCACTTCTGCGGCCCCTGCGAGCGCGGGTGCATGACGCATTCCTATTTTAATTCCGCGTTTACTACTGTCGCCGACGCTCTGGCTACCGGTAATTGCACGCTCATCTCGAACGCCATGGCTTACAAAGTTTTGATGGATTCCGAGCGCAACCGCGCCCGCGGCATTCTCTATATCGACCGCAACACCCGCCAAGCCCGCGAGGTTTTCGCCCGTATCGTAATCCTGTGTGCGCAATCGCAGGAGTCCGTTCGCATCCTGCTCAATTCCGCGACGACTCAGTATTCGAACGGTCTGGGAAACTCCAGCGGCGTACTCGGCCATTACCTGACAGCGCATGTCCGTAGTGGCGGCGGCAGTGGCGAGCTTTCTGCGTTGGGCGCAAAGCCTTCTTTGAGTGGGCCGAAAAAACCGGTGGGCATTTACATTGCGCGCTTCCGCAATTTGCCAAACACGCCGCCGCACAAAAAATTCCTCCGTGGTTTCGGCTACGAGGGTGAATCGTCCGTCGGGTTCAGCTGGGGAGCACCCGGGTTCGGCGAAACCTACAAGAAAGCCATTCTCGAGCCGCGGACCACCATCAGCATTACCGGGTTTGGCGAAGTCCTTCCTCGGTGGGACAATTTCGTGGAGCTCGATCCCAACATCAAAGACATCTACGGAATTCCCGTTCTCAAAATCCACATGTCCGACGGCGAAAACGAGCGCGCCATGATCCAGGACATGGGCGACTCGGCAGGCGAAATGCTCGAAGCAGCCGGCGCACGAAATATTCGCACCTATGCCCATCCCTCCGCACCGCGCTGGGCGCTCCACGAAGCGGGCATCGCGCGCATGGGCGCGGATCCGAAGAAATCGGTCCTCAATCAATTCCAGCAGACGCACGACATAGGAAATCTTTTCGTGATGGACGCTTCCGGTTTCACCTCGAACCCTTGCCAGAACCCCACGCTAACCATCATGGCGCTTTGCGTCCGCTCCTGCGACTACCTCATGTCCGAACTGAAGCGCAACGCTATCTGAAATCGCGGCTGCGCAAGTCCTTGGCATCTGACACATCCATCTCGCTCACTCTTGCGATGAGCAATTTCTTGCGTTGACTTAGGTTTTCAAGGATTTGTTGCTGCGATTGCGGCTCTGCTCGGACGTAGTTTCAACTAATGCGCACGGCTCTCAGTGCAAGCGGAAATTATCCAGACTGCTTCTGCTTCTCTTTCTCTGCCTCATCCAGCCAGCGCTCCAGCGCCGCCTGAGATTCCGGTCCCACTTCAAGAAACCCCACGCCCGCGCCCATATTCGGCTGCTCATAGATGACCTTCGCCTTGGCCTCGAAGAACGCATCGCCCGCGGCGATTTTCACCAGCACCAGCGTGCCCTTGGGAAAAGGGTTCATCATGTCCAAATAGCACCCGTGCAGGCTCAATTCACTCACCCGCGACGCGATGCGCACGTCGGCCTTCTGCTCGATCAGCTCGGCGCTCGCTATGAACGAGTATCTGGGCGAACGGCGTTTCTCTTGATATGCGATGGCTGCCTCCGAATGCAAATCGTGTAAATATGATACGACGCTTACTCTGGCCAACCTCGAAAGTTCCCAAACGGAATTATCCAATTTGCAACCTCTGCTCCCAGCCTCCGTTTTGCTAGCACCTCCTGGTCTTGACGACAGAGTTTTGCCATGACTCAAGTATCGGCAGCTTCTCCAGACCATTTTCGAATCGACGTTTTCTGTGGCCGACGACTGCGGCGGAAGCTAGAATCGCCTGAAATGAAAGATCGCTCGCGAGCTCGTGAACTAGCCGCGGAATTTCGTCGCAAGGGCGACCCTACCGGCTGGTTCGAGCAGCTTTACCAGGAGGGCGAAGCAGGGAAGAGTACTGTTCCGTGGGCCAATCTCTGCCCCAATCCTCACTTGCTTAATTTCTGGAAGTCCCACCCGCACCCGACAGAGGGAAAATCCGCGCTGACGATCGGCAGCGGCCTGGGCGACGATGCCGAGCAACTCGCCGCCTGGGGCTTTCGTACCACGGCCTTCGACATTTCGCAAACTGCGATTCGCACTTCCCGCAAACGCTTTCCCACTACGAAAGTGGAATACATCGCCGCCAACCTCCTCGACCCGCCTTCCAATTGGCGTCGCGCTTTCCATTTTGTCTTTGAGGCCAACACTCTCCAGGTTCTCCCGGCTGCGCTGCGTCCTCGGGCAATCGAAAACACTGCGGGATTTCTTTGCTCCGGTGGTCTTCTGCTCGTCATCGCCCGAGCCCGCGAGGCATCCGACCCCGAAGGTCAGATGCCCTGGCCTCTTACGCGCGCCGAGCTGTCGTCCTTCACCACCGCCGGTCTCGAAGAACTTTCTTTCGAAGATTTTCTCGATCTCGAAGATCCTGGAGAACCAGCCGTCCGCCGCTTCCGCGCACTCTACCGTTTCACAATTTGAGTATTTTTTCCTCCTACGCGGTCCACATCTGGCTTGGCGGGAACCCCATCAGGCGCATTGCATTCTTTTCCAATTGCTCCGCAGGCAGCGAAGAAAATGTTATTCTCTGGCAGCCAGTTACCTATCCCTCAAATTCATAGAGAAGGAGACAGCCATGTTTCAAAAGCTCATGAACACTGCCGACGACTACGTAGTGACCCTTCTTCGGCTCGTTCTTGGAATCGTATTTTTCGCGCATGGCGCACAAAAGGTCCTGGGCTGGTTCGGCGGGTTCGGTTTCCGGGCCACGCTGGGCTTCTTCACTCAGCAGATGCACATTCCCGCGGTACTGGCCGTTCTGGCCATCGCCGCCGAATTCCTCGGAGGCATCGGCCTACTGGTTGGCTTTCTGGGGCGCGTTGCTGCTTTTGGCATCGCCATCAACATGATTGTCGCCGTTGTCCTCGTCCACCGGCACTTCGGTCTTTTTGCAAACTGGTTTGGCAACCAGAAGGGCGAAGGCTACGAATACCACATCCTGGCCATTGTCATCTGCCTGGCCATCATGATCAGGGGTTCCGGAGCGCTCTCCATCGATCGCTCCGCGTCCAGACAGTTGGCGTGATCATCATCATCGCTTCGCTCGCGCAGGAGCCCCATGCCCACCCGAATAGTCTTTAGTCTCGGCGCCATCTTGGCGCTTATGGTCGTCGCGGGCTGCGGCTCGAAACCGAAGTCTCCTGCGACTGCACAGGAATCTGCCACGCCTGCCAACGTGGACGCCTCTCGCTCGACCAACGCCGATCAGCAACCCGGCAACTGGATGAGCTACGGCCGCACTTACAGCGAGCAGCGCTTCAGTCCCTTGAAGCAAATCAACGATCAAAATGTTGGCCAACTCGCCCTGGCCTGGTACGTGGACTTGGACACGCGCCGCGGCCAGGAAGGGACGCCCATAGTCGTTGACGGGGTGATGTACTTCACTACTGCTTGGAGCAAAGTCTTCGCCGTCAAAGCGGCAACCGGGGAGAAGCTTTGGTCCTACGATCCAAAAGTGCCTCCGGAGTGGGCCGTCAATGCCTGCTGTGACGTCGTCAATCGTGGCGTCGCCGTCTGGCAGGGCAAGGTTTTCGTCGGCACCCTGGATGGCCGTCTTGTCGCGCTCGACGCCGCCTCTGGAAAACCTGTCTGGGAAATTCTAACCATCGATGCGCACTTCCCTTACACCATCACCGGAGCTCCTCGAGTCGTGAAAGGCAAAGTGTTGATCGGCAACGGCGGCGCTGAGTATGGCGTGCGCGGCTATATCTCTGCTTACGATGCTGCCTCCGGAAAAATGGTCTGGCGCTTCTACACCATCCCCGGTGATCCGTCGCAGCCCTACGAATCTCCTGTCCTCGAAAAGGCCGCCAAAACTTGGACAGGCCCGCCGCGCAAGTTGGCCGGCGGCGGCACCGTTTGGGACTCCATTTCCTACGACTCCGACCTTGATCTCGTCTACTTCGGCGTGGGCAACGGCACTCCTTGGGACCGCCATGCCCGCAGCCCCCAGGGCGGTGACAATCTCTTCCTGTCTTCCGTCGTCGCTCTGAAAGCCGACACCGGTGAATACGTCTGGCACTACCAAGAAACTCCCGGCGATGCCTGGGATTTCGATTCCGCCGAATCCATCGTCCTTGCCGACCTCACCATCAACCAGTCTCCACGCAAAGTTCTGCTTCACGCGCCCAAGAATGGTTTTTTCTACGTTCTCGATCGCGCCACCGGCGAACTCATTTCCGCGAAACCCTACACCGCCGTCTCCTGGGCTACCGGTATTGATTTGAAAACCGGCCGTCCCATCGAAAATCCGCAAGCCCGTTACGAAGGAGGGAAGCGCGCTCCGGTTGCTCCCGGTCCGCCTGGAGGCCACAGCTGGCATTCCATGTCCTTCAGCCCGCACACAAGACTCGTCTATCTGCCGGTTCAAGAGACAGGGTTCCTTTACAAATCTGACGAACATTTCCAGAAGAAAGCAATCGGCTATAACGTCGGCATTGACTTCGTCGCTGGCGGCATGCCGCAGCAGCCGGAAGTCAAGAAAGCCATCCTCGGCACCATTAAAGGCCATCTCTCTGCATGGGATCCCATTCAACAAAGAGAAGTCTGGCGCGTCGATCGTCAGAGTCCTGTCAACGGCGGACTCCTTTCGACCGCCGGAAACCTTGTCTTCCAAGGTACAGCGCAGGGCAATCTCGAAGCCTACCGCGCAGACACCGGTCAAAAACTCTGGTCCGCCGATGCTCAGAGCGGCGTGGTCGCTTCTCCTATGACATACACTGTGGGCGCCGAACAATACATTGCCGTGCTCGCCGGCTGGGGCGGCGTTTTTCCGCTCGCCGCTGGCGAAGCCGCGCTCTCTTCCGGAAGAACGCAAAATATCAGCCGCCTGCTGGCCTTCAAACTAAACAGCAAGACAAGTCTGCCCCCGCTTCCACAGTTCACTCCGCCGCAGTTGAATCCGCCGAAATCCATTGCCACCGCCGCCACCATCCACAGAGGCGAAGCGCTTTTCCAGCCACTCTGTTCGCCGTGCCATGGCGACGTCGCTGTCGGCGGCGGCGTGCTTCCTGATCTGCGTTATTCTGGCTCACTGGATAACGATCAATGGTTTGAAATTGTCCTGAAGGGCCAGCTCAAGCAAGCCGGCATGGTTTCGTTTGACAAGGATCTCTCCCATGATGACGCGGCGGCCATCCGCGCCTACGTCATCTTTCGCGCCAATCAAAGCCTGCCGCAGCCCGCACCACCATCGAAATAGCGGCCAGCGCTTCTCACCTTCAGTGTGCTGCAGCCCCGCCTCCGAGGAACGCCGTCACCGCCGCAAGAAACTCCTCCGTTTTTTCAATCGCTGGCACGTGCCCGCACTTGTCAAAGCTGACCATCTTGGCGCCCGCGATTTCCGCGGCGTAGCGCTCCTCTGATGTGATCGGAAGCAATTTGTCCTGCTTCCCCCATGTCACGAGCGTCGGCACTTTGATGCTCGCCAGCCGATCGTCCAGCCGCTCCTTCTCTCGCGCAGGGTTCGCCAGGAAGCTCCGCACCGTGTAGCCATCGTGAACCGCCAGCTTGTCCGTGAAAATCTTCCGCAGCGCGTCTTCAGTCACCCAGCGCGTATCGTAGAAAACCGCTTCCATCACTCCGCGCATCGCCGCCAGCGAACTCGGATTCAAGTCCGGAATCGGCGTATCCTGCTTCAGCCCTGCCGCATCAACGAGCACCAGTTTCTCAACGGGTATTAAGTGCGCGTCGCCGCCGATCTCCGCCGTGTAAAGCGCAGCAATCCATCCGCCAGCGATTCGCCCACCAGACTCGCCTTTTCCACTTTCAGTTGCCGCAAAAACTCATTCAGAAAGTCCACATACGTTTGCACGCTGTAATCCAGCAGCGGTTTGTCCGATTTCCCAAACCCGATCTGGTCCGGCACCAGCAAGCGGTATTTCTGCGCCATCGGCTCCAGCACCGGCAACCAGTCGTCCTTGCGGCTTCCTAATCCATGCAACAGCACCACCACCGGTCCCGAGCCCATATCAAAATAATGGATCGTCTGTCCAAACACCGAGATGGTCTTGTCCGGCGGTTGCCCTTGCCCAAATGCCGGAACCGCAAATACCGCCAACAGTAGGATGAGCCCGAATGCTTTCTTTCCGCGCATGACCCCTCCTGTCCTTGCGCGCCCTCTTTAGCATACCGTCGCTCGAATACTACTCTGCCGATCCCTAGATCATTCTGCTCCACGCTTGAGGCATTTGCTTTCCTCGATCGAATTTTCAGCCTCCGGAGCGTATCAACAAAATAATTGACATGCGCTTTCGACTTTCTTACATTTTCCCTATGGCGGCGAGCACCAGCCTCCGTGTAACGATTCCCTGCATATTGATCCTCGCCTCCCTATGCGCGTTCGCCGGCCCGAAAGACAAAGAGCCCGCGCCCCGTTTCAACGCCACCACCACGTCTGGTGAAAAATTCAACAACGAAAACATCAAAGGCAAAGTCGTCCTCCTTGAGTTTTGGACCACCTGGTGCGGCTTCTGCGCCGACGAAGCCGCCTTCGTCGACAAGATCGGCCACGACCTTGCCGGCAAGGGTTTGATCCTTCTCGCCATCGACGTCGGCGAGTCCAAGAAAACCGTCAAAAAATATCTTGAGCAGCATCCCCGCAACTGCAAAATCGTTATGATGGAAGACACCAATCTCGCCGCCACGTACCAGGCCAACGTTTATCCCATCTATGTGGTGATCGACCGCGACGGCAACATTGCCGGAACCCAGCGCGGGGCGGGCGGCGAAGAAGCCCTCCGCAGCCTCATCGCCCGAGCCGGGATCGAATCCGCTGACGACGCCAACTGAACGCCGACTCTACTTCTCCTCCTGTCATTCCAAGCCACTCATTCTACTGCTCTTACGTGACAGTCTTTCTCCGAACTGTGCCGCGGCGGAGTGATCCTATCACCTTCATAACTCCGATTTGGCACAGCACACGACCCGTCTTATCAGTCAGTAGCGTTTTGGAACCACCTGTCCGTTGGGTCAATTTACGAGGGTATTTCCAAGCCTCATAAAGGTTCTAGTGGCTCGGTGTGTCCCCGGGCCGAGGAGGGGGCAATGTTTCGCAATCGGTTCCTTATTCTCCTGGGGGTATCTTTTCTCGCAGCTTCAGCCGCTCTAGCGGACGATATCGGCTTCATTGATTGCTCCAAAAATGCCGATGGCGCACAAGTTTTCGCCAAGCCCCGGAGGTCTCCGGACGTTGTGGCCTCTCTGCCTTGCGGCGAGCGCTTTACCATTCTGGTTTACGGTTTTGTCTTCTCTCGAATTCAGACCAGCGATGGCAAGGTAGGATTCGTGTATTCGAGCGTGATCGCTGTGGACCGTTCCGGCGCTACCGTGCAGCAAACCTCGTCACCGCGAATGGTCACCGCTTCGGATAAAGTCGCCGTCAAATCTGCGCCCGTTGCCCAGCAGGCTCAGCCAGTGCAAGCGCAACCTCAGCCCACGCCGACTCAGGCAGCTCCTGCAGCAACTACGGCGGAAGCAAGCGCCTCCGTCGCGCAGCCGACTCTGCCAGCTGCACGGCCTCAGCCAGTGGCGGCTCAACCCGCTCCGGCGCCTGCATCCGAGCCAGGCTCGCCCGCATCCGCGATGCCTGCGCCAGCACCGCCCGCGCCTGCTTCAAACGCTCCTGAGCCAGCTGCACCCGCTGCACAGCCTGAATCGCCCGCAGCAGCACAGCCGGAACCTGCGCCTGCTCCTCAACCCGCAGCGCCAGCCATTCGCCCTGCGGAGGTGAGGTCGACCTGGGAGAGACGTAACCCGGGTGGTGTTCGCCTCACTCCTTTGATTGAAGTTTTTGGCGGCTATGCCTTTGCCCGTCTCGACGGCGGCGGGGGCTATTGGACCAACATGACCATCGGCGGCATGGGTTCCGTCGGCTGGAATTTCAAGCCATGGCTGCAAATCGTGGCGGACAGCAGCTACAGCACTGTCACCATCAGCGGCACCAAGAACGTCCTCTACGGAAATCATTTCGGTCCGCGCTACTTCTACCACAGCCGGAATCGCTGGGGCATCACTCCATTTGTCGAAGGCCTGGTAGGCGGTTCGCGCGCTGACACCACGGTTCCCGGCGTTGGCGGCTACACCGCTTCGGCCAACTGCATCTCTTATAGAGTAGGCGGCGGAGTAGATCTCCACCCCTCCCGTCGCTGGGAAATCCGCCTGCTTGACGTTGACTACTACCGGACTTCGTTCGGCACTAACCTTCACCAGAACAACTATTGGGCTTCCGCCGGTATCGTTCTCCGCCTCTTCGGCGGATCATCCGACTACTGAGACCGATCCCTATAATTGCCCTGTAGAGGCGGCCAGTTTCGGCCGCCTCTTTTTCTTTCTCCCCTAGGTAATGGCGAGTTCACCTCGCCACCGTTCCATCCGCGTCATGCTATTTCAACCAGCGTAGTTCTCGGCGAGGTCGTGCATCACGCCAATTTCTCTGCGGCAGGCTAACGCCGCCAAACGCAACTGTTTGCTAAACTCCATTCCCTTCATTGCGGCTTTGCGAATGGCCTGCAGATCCTCCAGGAAGGCGTTGGGCACCCTCCCGTTCAGAATTTCCACACGCCCGGAAATGATGGTGATCAAATCGATCAGCTGATAGGATATTTCTTCAATAAGTTTTGCTCGCTTTGCTCGTACGACGACTAGTTCTCCCGTGTTCGCTTGGGAACATGTTCTCCCGTGTTGGCTCTTCTCGGTCCCGCATTCCTCCCCTGGCAAACTGGCCTGCGAATCCTGGCCCGACTTCCTTTCCTGCATTCTAGCTCCCTCATTTTAAGAGTCCCTCGAAAACTGGGCCCTACCTTTGCCCTTTAGAGTCGGCTCAGCGGGAAAAGTTACAGAATCGCAACATCGTGGGCGCGGCCTACCGGATGTCCCGATCGGATCAGGATCGAAGATTCCGGCCTCTAGGGGAGGGGCCTGCCCGCCTTACGGTTCTACTCCCGCATAAACCGGAATCGCCCCGCGCGCAACATTCTTGTAAACCACGCCGGCCTTCATCACGAACACCACGCGCCGCACCGCCGTAATGTCCTTCAACGGATCGCCATCCAGCGCGATGATGTCCGCTTGCAAACCGGGCGCAATCGTCCCGATCTGGTCCGCCATTCCTAGCGCTTCCGCCCCCATCGAATTGGCGGACACCATCGCCGCCATCGGCTCCACTCTGCCGTCGCGGACGCGGTCAATAAACTCCTCCGCGTTGCGCCCGTGCGCGCCCGCCACCGCGTCCGTCCCGAAAACGATTTTCAGCCCCGGAGTTTTCACCGCATGCTGCACCAGCTCATGGTTCATCGGCAGAATCTTCTCCATCGCCGCAAACCCTTCTGCCGTGTAGCCCGGCGTCCCGAGATACTGCTCCTTGTGCAGCAAATAATTCTCGATGACTAGCCCGGCCTGCGGGTCCAGATACGTGCCTTTCTCGGCCATCAATTTCAAGTCATCGTCCGTCGCCAGCGTTCCGTGCTCGATTTCCGTGCATCCCGCAAGAGTCGCCGCGCGCACCGCACCCTTGTAAGCGTGTACCAATGTGCGCAGGCCTTGCTTCTTCGCTTCATCACATGCCGCATTCAATTGCTCCTGCGAAAGCGTCATCCCTCCGCCCTGGCGGATGCTCTGCGACGCAAAAATCTTGATCACGTCCGCCCCGGCCTGCTTTTGTTTCCGCACAAACGCGCGTATCTCTTCCGGCGTCCCCGTTTTCTCTCCCTGCCCGAACAGCGGCTCTACTGCCGTAAGAATCCTCGGCCCCGCCAATTTTCCTTTCGCGATCGCGTCGCGCAGCGGAATGTCGTTTGCCGCCCCCGGGCTTTGCACCGTCGTGAACCCCGCCATCAGCGTCACCCAGGCGTTCGACGCCGATTGATACGCGTCCTCCTGTGAAGTCCCTGCCATTCCCGCGTTTTTCCCGTCTTTGCCAAAGTTCCAGGTAATGTGCGCATGCGCGTCAATCCACCCCGGGAGCACCGTCAATCCGCGCAAGTCATAGTCCACCGGCGCGCCTTCCCAGTAAGCTTTTCCTTCAATCGCGGTAATTATGCCGCCTTCTACCCTGATGCGCTTGTCATGCAGCACCCTACCCTTGCCATCGAGCACTGTACTCGCCACAATCGCAATCCCTCTTCTCCTTGCGGGCGCCTCCCCCGTCGTCTGCAAAGCAGCCCTCTGCGCCATCCCGCACACACCCACTACACCGAGAATTCCCCCAATGATTTTCACGCCCCGCATGTTTGCTCCTCCCTACGCGCGAGTTTACCTCGTCATCCTTGCATGTTCCCAGATTCCGAGTGCCCATAATCAACATTTCCGCTCAGGCCCTTTCACGTTTTCCACAACTGCTCGCTTTGGCTTGACACGGCTCTTGTGTTAGAAATTTAAGCCAAGGAAAACGTATCGTTGGTGTGAGCGTTCGGCTCTTGCGCAATGCTGCCGTTTTTTTTTTGACTTCGCGGCGTCTCTATTCGCCCCAGAGCACCTCCGCTGCGGACCTGAACGCAGGAAGTCTCGACCGCCCTCTGAAGGAGAACTGCTGTGAACATTTCTGAAACGCGTACAGCTTTCTTGCGCACTTGCCTCGCATTCTTTTTTTTCTTTTTCTTGGTCTTGCCTTCTTCGCGGCCGCAGGGAAATCAGGGCACCATCGAAGGCATCGTCGTCGATCAATCCGGTGCCGCTCTTCCCGGCGCCAAATTGACGGCTACCAACGATGCGACGGCCATCCACTTTCAAGCCACTAGTGATTCCGACGGCCTCTTTACCTTTCCCGTCCTTCCAGTAGGCACCTACACGATCGAAGTGGAGCACCCAGGTTTCGCCAAGCTGACACAAAAGAACGTCGCCCTCAGTGTCGGCGCCCGGCTGAACGTGAACCTCTCCCTCTCGGTGGCTGGGCAGACCCAGTCCGTCACCGTCACGGATGAACCTCCCATCGTCGAAACCACGCGTAGTCAGGTGAGCTCCTCCGTGAATGATGTGGCCATTGAAAACCTCCCCACAAACGGCCGCAACTTCATCAATTTCGCGCTCCTCACTCCAGGCGTCACCCTCGACGTGCGCGGCGGCGACATCAGCTTTGCCGGGCAGCGCGGCACTCTCAATTCTCTAATCGTTGACGGCTCGGACAACAACAACACTTTCTTCGGCCAGTCCGTCGGCCGCACTGGATCGGGCCGCGCTCCTTACCAATTCAGCGAAGACGCGGTGCAGGAATTCCAGGTCAATTCCAATGCCTATTCCGCCGAACTCGGCCACGCGGGCGGTGCTGTGATCAACGTGGTCACCAAGTCCGGCACCAACGATTTCCACGGCGCGGCCTTTGAATTCTTTCGCGACCGGAGCCTGAATGCCAACGACCCTATCAATATAATCAAAGGCCTTAGGAAATCGCCGTATCACTTCAACCAGTTCGGCGGAGATATCGGTGGCCCTATCGCCCGTGAAAAAATCTTTTTCTTTTTCGATTACGACGGACAGCGCAACACACTTCCCAATGTCGCTTCCCTTGGCGTTTCGCCGCTTGCTAGTCCTACCGCCAATCAGCAAGCAGCACTCACTTACCTGCAAGCTCGTGCCTCTTCCTGGACACGCACTCAAAATCAAAACGTCTATCTGGGCAAAGCAGATTGGCGGTTAGGCAAAAGCCAACTGCTCGGCGTCCGATATAACGCCCAGCGCTTCGTCGGTAATGGCTTTGAAAATGGCGGGCCTCAGAACAGCCTTGAGCACACCGGCGCGTCGGTGGTCACGACGGATACGCTATCCGGATCGCTTACATCCACGATCTCATCCCGTATGGTTAACGTCGCCCGGTCCGCCTATGCGCGCGACAATGAGCCCGGCTTGGCTAACAGCATCAATCCGGAGGCCACCGTTTTTACAAACGGCAATCTCGACCTCGTTGTCGGACGGAATTTCTTTAGCCCGCGCTTTACGAACATTCATCGCGGCGAAGCCGGCGACACCCTCTCGCTCACCCACGGGCGCCATACCATCAAGACTGGACTGAATATTCTCGTCGACAAGATTGCCAACTTCTTCCCGGGCAATTTTTCCGGCACCTATACGTTCAATTGCTTGGAAAATTTCGGCCGCAGTCTACAGGGCCTGCCGCTGGTGATTACTACGACTGCACAAGACCCACAAGACCCATGTCCAGCCTCGCGCACTACGCCCACGATTCCTGCGGATACGTTCGTGCAGGCCTTCGCCGGCGCTGGCACCCCTGGACCCACCACGAATCCCAATCTTCAGGAGTATTCCGCCTTCGCCCAGGATGAATGGCGCGTACGAAATGACCTCACTCTGAACTTTGGCCTCCGGTATGATCTGGACCTGATCGCCCAGCCGCCTGTGCTCAACCCCAGTGCCAGCCTTGCCGCTGCGGGAATCTTCACCAACAGGATTCACGACGATCATGCCAATTTCGGCCCCAGGCTCGGCGTTGCCTGGACGCCACTCGGCAAGAAGTTGGTCGTTCGCACCGGTTACGGCATTTTCTACGGTCGCACTCCCGCCATCACCGTCGGTACCGCCTTCTCGAACAATGCTCTAAACGTGCAGACCCTCAACTTTACCGGCGCAAACATCCCGCAATATCCCGCCACCAAGTGCGGCCCTCCCGTCGCAGCTCCGAGCTGTGCCGCGCCGGTCGGTGGCACCGCGGGCGCCCCGACCATCTTCGTTTTCCAGCCCAATTATCGCGAGCCCAACGTGCAACAGGCCAACCTGGGCCTCGAATACCAGATTCAACCCAGTATGTCAGTTCAGGTTAGCTATTTGTGGGTGAAGGGCACACATCTCACGCGCACGCGCGACATTAATCTCCAGGGTCCAGAAACGCCCGTAACCGTCGGTTTCGCCAATTCGACTCAAACTGCCACGGTGAACCGCATCACTCAGCCGCCACGCCCCATTGCCGGCTTTGCGCGCATTGAGGAATTCCAAAGCAGTGCTAATTCCATCTACAACGGCCTGACTGTGCAACTGAACAAGCGCCTTTATCACAATTACCAGTTCCTTACTTCCTACACCTTCGGCAAGGTCATCGACGACAACCCCGACGCCACTTCGGTCGTTCCGTTCTCTGGTGACGACGCCAAGATGGTGCAGGACCCTCTTAACCTTCGAGGGGATCGCGGCCCCGGTGTCAACGACCAGAGGCATCGTCTTGTGTTAAGCGCGATTTGGGACCTCGACGGCTATACGCGTTCCATGGGCCGTTCGTGGCGCTATCTGGCTGGCGGATGGCAACTCAGCGGGATTCTGACTGCTCAGAGCGGACAACCGTACTCCGGCTTAGTGAACTCGGACTTAAACAATGACGGCAACAGCCGCACCGACCGTGCCCCGGGGCTTGGCCGCGACACCTTCTATCTCCCCAACTTCGTTTCGTTGGATCCCAGAATCACTAAGAACATCCCGATCCATGAGCGCGTCAAGGCCCAGCTCATCCTGGAAGCCTATAACTCCCTCAACCGCACAAACTATACTTCCGTGAGCGCCACCCAATTCTCGACCGGGGGGACAGGCTGTGCTGCCGGTGTGACCATCTGCCTGGGGCCGCCAAAGACGCCGTTCCAGACGCCGTTGAGCACGCAGCTCAATTTCAGCCCGGGCTCCAGGATCGTCCAGCTTTCCGGCAAAATCACCTTTTAAGTCTGGTAGGACAGCCATTCCTGGCTGTCTCCCTGCCTCCAGCTAGGTGGGACAGCCATTCCAGGCTGTTCTCCTAGCGCCCAGCCGGATGTGTACGTAGCGACGGGCTTTCTCCCGTTTTGTGGGAGTGCCGACGATTTGTGTCGGGAAGCCCGGCATCTTTCTTCTTCGTAGCACAGCCACTCCGTTCCCAGTGGGACAGCCATTCTTGGTTGTCTCCCTGCCTCCAGCTAAGTGGGACAGCCGTTCCTGGCTGTGCGCCCTTGCCGCTTTTTTCTTTAGCAGGGCACGACTTCAGTCGTGCCGAGGAGTTCGAAGAATCATCGAAGCTTCAGCCCCGCGTCTTACATCTTTCTTCTTTGTGGAACAGCCATTCCTGGCTGTTCGTTTTTGACTGTATTGTTCCTTCCTTCGTCTTGTGTGGGGGCGCGGCTCGCCCCGCCCCGCCCCGTTTCTCATGTTCGCCGGATGGGTATCTGGTGTACCTAGCGCCGGGCTTTCTCCCGTTTTGTGGGAGCCCGACGATTTGTGTCGGGAAGCCCGGCATCTTTCTGCTTCGTGGCATAGCCATTCCTGGCTGTGCGCTTCTGACGGTTTGTTCCCGCCTTCGTCTTCCGTAGTGGCGGGGCGGAACTTGTCCTGAGTGCAGCCGAAGGAGGCCAGCGTTCTTACGCCCTTCCTTGTCGCAGGGCGGCGTGCCTGTGGTGAGCGCAGTCCCCGCCCGCTCCTGGTTGCTTACGCTTGGTCAAAAGGGCCAGCGTCGTTTTCGGTTGACGCGACTGGGCAGGAGGGGCTACGCTCTCAGGCAACTATCAAGCCGAGTCGCAGGGGTTGACTTGCGAAGCTTGAAATCCGATCGTCCGAAACCGTGACCTCGGAGTCCTCCCATTGAACCCCCTGTCGTCTCAATCCATCTTCAGGTCAGGCCCCAATGTCAACTTAAGGGTGAGGAAGTACCATGCATTGTATTGGGAATTGTCCCCAGCCGTCCCAATTTGCGCCTGCCCTAAATCACCGTCAACTGCGATCATTCCGCTCGCTGCATTTTCGATTGAACAAATTTCTATTGCTCTTGGTCATTAATGTTGTTGCCATAGTTCCGGCCTTCGGTACCTGCATAGCGCCACGAAACCCGATCGAAGGAGAAAACTGTCTGCCCGGCACTCCTTCTAGTGTTTGGTACATCGCCGATGCTGGCTCGCCCAACATTCAAGGCTTTACCACCGACATCAGCGTAAATGTTGGTCAGTCCCTGTTCTTCAAAATCCACACCAGTGCCTTAGCCTATCGCATTGACGTTTATCGCATCGGTTTTTATCAGGGCAATGGGGCCCGTTTGGTGGCCACTGTATTGCCTTCGGCGCCGTTACCGCAAACGCAGCCTACTTGCCTTACGGATAGCGCGGTCGGCCTCACGGACTGTGGCAATTGGGCCGTTTCCGCGTCCTGGGCAGTGCCCAACAGCGCCACTTCCGGAATCTATTTTGCCCGTCTCGTGCGCCTGGACACCGGCGAGGCAAGTCCTATTCTTTTTGTGGTGCGCAACGATGCCAGCCACTCCGACATCTTGGCGCAGTCGTCCGACACAACTTGGCACGCTTACAACGACTACGGCGGGAGCAGTCTTTATACGGGGCCGATCAGCCGCGCCTACAAAGTTAGCTACAACCGGCCTTTCAACGTCCCGAACGGGTACACCTGGTTTTTCAGCGCTGAGTACCCGATGGTTCGATGGCTCGAGGCGAACGGCTATGACGTCAGTTATTCCACGGGCGTAGATACAGACCGCCGCGGCGCTCTGATCACTCAGCATAGAGTCTTTATGTCAATTGGTCATGACGAATATTGGTCGGGCGGGCAGCGATCTAATGTGGAAGCTGCCCGAGCCGCCGGCGTAAATCTGGCGTTCTTTAGCGGCAACGAAGTCTTCTGGAAGACACGCTGGGAATCAAGCATTGATGGCTCAAACACGCCATACCGCACGCTGGTTTGCTACAAGGAAACAAACGCAGACAGTGTGATCGATCCCGCCGATCCCCCTACTTGGACGGGCACTTGGCGCGACCCACGCTTCAGTCCACCAGCCGACGGGGGCCGCCCGGAGAATGCGCTGACCGGCACGGTCTTCTGGGTGAACTCGGTGCGAAGGGACGCCATTACGGTACCCCAGGCAGACGGCAGAATGCGCTTCTGGAGGAACACCAGCATTGCATCCTTGGCGCCCGGACAATTTGCCACCCTTCCGACGGGAGTGCTCGGCTACGAGTGGGATGTGGATGCTGATAACGGATTTCGTCCCGCTGGGCTTGTCCCGCTTTCGACTACTACTTTGACCGTGTCGACCTATCTCCTCGATTATGGCCACACCTTTGGCACAGGCACGGCCACGCATCACCTGACTTTGTATCGCGCTCCCAGTGGAGCATTAGTTTTTGGGGCTGGCACTGTGCAGTGGTCTTGGGGGCTGGATAATACTCATTCCATAGACAATGTTACGCCCATCGATCCCAATATGCGGCAGGCCACCGTAAACCTCCTCGCGGACATGGGAGTTCAGCCAGCGACTTTGCAAGCGGGGCTGGTATCCGCGACTTCTTCCACTGATATCACGCCCCCTAGATCAACGATCATCTCGCCTGCTTCGGGTAGCACAGTCACTATCGGCTCCACGGTGACTGTTTCTGGTAGTGCCCTTGATTCCGGCGGCGTGGTGGGTGCCGTGGAGATCTCTGCAGATGGGGGAAAAACTTGGCACCGTGCTGTCGGTCGCGAGAATTGGAGCTATAGCTTTACCGTTGGCAATACCGGAAGCCTGAGCATACAAAGCCGCGCAGTCGATGACAGTGGCAACATTGAAGTTCCCGGCCCCGGCATTACACTTGTAACTCCGCTCTCAGTGAGTACTACGTCTCTGCCGAATGGGACACAGTCAGTGGCTTACAACCAGAGTCTCGCGGCCGCTGGAGGCACAACGCCCTACAGTTGGTCGCTGATCTCCGGGGCACTGCCGGCAGGGTTGTCGCTATCTTCAGGCGGGCAGATCTCGGGCACGCCAACCACAACGGGGACAAGCAATTTCACAGTGCAAGTGACGGACTCGA
>Ga0209239_1000116_pt1 | contig 47352 bp, 33 predicted proteins | sample GraSoi013_2_20cm_FD_185824 | JGI IMG/M metagenome (GOLD analysis project Ga0209239, IMG submission 185824) | Grasslands soil microbial communities from the Angelo Coastal Reserve, California, USA - Sample 10_02_2013_2_20cm (SPAdes) (version 2) | ecosystem: Environmental > Terrestrial > Soil >...
GAAACTAGAAGCCGCCGCAACCTGAAAAGAGCGGAAAAACAAACCCACCGAGATCGGCCAAAGCGATCCACAAAAACACGCGCGCTGACTCTTTTGCTGAGAGCGCAATGGGTTTCCTCACAGCTTCAACCGAAGGGTGCGGCACCCCAGTCGTCTTTAGGCTCGGTCCATGCCCCAGGCGTCAAGAGTGCGACAGTGTGCCGGAGGCGGAAGGGCTTCCCCACGGCTACGCGGGAGTGGCTATTTTTCATGCAGTGGCGACCAGCGGAAGCCGGCGGCGACGGTAGGCTTGTAGAATTCGCGCTGGACCATGAATTGAGGGCTACCGTTATAGAAACCGAAGACCTCGTTATTGAGATTGAGACCATACATGACAAAGCTCAGGCCACGGGCCATTTTGACGCTACCCTGGGCGTCGAACTGAAGATGGGGATAGAAGTAGTTGTCCCCGAACGGACCGGGAGTGCCGTCCCCATAACCAGCGATATTTTCAGCGTTGTAGGAGAACCCCACGCGGACCGAGACGCGACCGCGATCATAGGTTGGGCTGACGTTCCAGGTATGGGGCGCGTTGCGCACGAGCCGAGGATGATCGGTACGGCCGAAGTCAGGTCCAAAAGAAGTGCGAGAAGCGGTGTAGCCGTAGTTTGCTGAGATTCCCAGACCGCCGAACGCGCCCGGAAGAAAGGTGAGGTGTTGCAGATAGGCAGCCTCGAAGCCGTTTAGCCAGGCGCTGCCGGCATTGACTGGCTGAGTAACGCGGCAAGGAGTCCCCGTCGGGGGCGCGCCGCATGTCGTAGAACCAAAAGTCCCCGTAGTGACGTTATTAAATTGGTGGGTGATGATGGGGTCCGTCAGATTCTTGTAGAAATAGCCAGCGGTAATGATTCCGAAGGGATTCAGGTAATGCTCGAAGAGTACATCGATGTTGTCCGCGGTTTCGGCTCTTAGATTTGGATTGCCCAAGCCAACGAGGATGGGGTTGGCGGTATTGTCCACGGAAACCGCCTGGGCAATATCCTGCGGATTGGGACGGGAAAAGCCACGGCTGTAGACCAAGCGCAGGTTGGTGTCCTTCTTGAGCGCAAATCGCAGAGAAGCGCTCGGCAACACCTTGACGTAAGAACCGTTAAGCTTGGTAATACCACTGAAAACGGGGTTGCCGGTGACCGGATCAGTAGTAAACACGGGGGTAGCAGTATCGAGATTGGTGCCCTCGAAGCGAACACCGGCGACCAGGCGGATTTTGTTGAAATCAATGGTGTTCATCACGTAGCCAGCGCTGACCTTCTCGATAAAGTCGAACTGGCTGGAAGTGTCTTGCGCCAGCGTGTAATTGCCGGGATTCGCGGCGAGGTCCGCGCTGAAGGCGTTATAGATATCCGTAAAACTCGGGTCAGGGCCCAATTTGTAGGCACCATTGTAGTAATTGCTATTTGAGAACTTGCTGGGAAACTGCGACAACAGGAGGGGGTTTCCCGTTCCGCTGGGAAAATAGTTGTCTGTGAAGGTGTTGGCGAACTTATGAGCGTTGCGGAACTTGCCGCCTATTTCGATGGTGGACAGGTGGGATCCCAAATGATAGCGCTTGGCGGCCGCGCCGGAACCCTGGAGATTCAATTGAGCCGTAAGCCCATGGTTTACCTGCATGCGGTACAAAGGAAAATTGCTCTGGTTGGTGTACGCCTCCGTGAAACAGCTGGGGGTCCACTGAGGGAGATACAGGCTCTTCGTGTTGGCCAGATCATACTGGCAGGAGCTCGTTGCCAGACCGTCGGCGTTAAAAGATGCGGTGCGGTCACCGACTCCGCCAATCTGACGGGAACGAGACGCCGAAATGTCCCAAGCGTACCAAGTCGTCGTGAGCACATGCTTTCCGCCAAGCAGGAGGCTCCCGATGCCATAATCGGGCCGCCGGATCTGATCGTTGAAACTGGGTGGTCCACCGTTATTGTACAGGTTGTCGTTGATCGAGTAGACCCAGCGGTCGCCATAATTCTTGAAGTCGGAGTAAAGGCCACGGATGTAAATAGTCGATCCGTCTGACGGCTTGTAGTCGGCACTTCCCGCCAGCCCCCAGCGGCTGCGGTAATAGCGGTACTCACGAATATCCATGGAATCGAAGATTCGAACCTGTTGTCCTCCAACTGTTGCTAGGTCCGGGACGGGTTCGAGGTCGTCAATTCCGCGGCCGTTCCAATCATAAGTGCCGCCGATCAGCACGCCGAGTCGCTTGCTGGTTCCAAAACGCTGGCCGACCGTGGCAGCGGTTTCGACGAGACCACGACCATTGACGATAGGCGTGTATCCTCCCATCCCGCTGACGGAGACAGTAGGCCGTTCGCCAGCCGTCTTAGTGACCAGGTTCACGGAGCCGCCAATGCCGTCCGGGTCCATGTTGGCCTGGAGGGTCTTATTGATTTCCACGGACTCGACGATGTCAGCAGGAATGGCATCCAGCTTGATTTGGCGCACGCCGGATTCGGGTGAAGGAGTATTGACGCCGTCGATGGTGACGTTCGCAAGGCGCGGCTCGGTTCCCCGAATCTGCACATATTTGCCTTCGCCTTCGTCCCGTTCAATGGTCACACTGGGCAATCGGCCGAGGGCATCAGCCATGTTGGCGTTGGGCAAACTGCGAATCACTTCCGAGGGCAGCACCTGGACGATGTTATCCGCGGTGCGCTCGCGGTTGACGGCCTCGGCTTCGCCGGAGGCACGCTCTGCGGTGACCAAAACTTCAAGGTTCTGCGACTCCACGCCGAGTTTTGCCTCGATGTTCGCGGCCTGGCCGGCAGTGACATTCACCGTTTGCGTGAAGGCCGCGAACCCAACGTAGGTGATCGTGACGGTGTAGCTTCCCGGCTCAAGGTCACTTATGAAGAACTGACCGCGAGCGTCGGAAACGACGCTCACACCCTTGGGCTGCACCGTAGCCTGAGCGCCAACCAGCGCGCCACCCGAACTATCGCTAACGTGTCCGGCGATCGCACCCTTCCCCGACTGCGCTTGCCCGGCTGGAATTAGCCATAGGGAGCAAACGAAGAAAAATAGGAAACCGCAGAAACTTCGCATGGCGACTCCTTCAAATTTGAATTGAAGTGAACCCACGGTCATGGGCAAACCTCGGCAAAGTTCATCTCCGCCAGGGGATTCCAGCGATTAGATTTTCAAGCACACCCCGAAAGCGCGGCGAAAGGAGTAAACGTCAGATTTATGACTGCGAAATGAAAGCGAGATGAGAAAGATATAACAAAGAATGACTACTGCATCGCAGTCTACGCCTGCCCTGGAGCAGAGGCAATGCCGTTATTCAGAATTATTCTTGAGCCGTTTTTCCGGGTTGGAGATAAAAATGAATCGCGGGAGTGAAGATGAGCGAAAGCACCATGGAGCTCAGAATGCCGCCAACAACAGTGATGGCGAGCGGCTTGAGCATCTGGGAGCCCTTCCCGATGGCAAAAGCCAATGGGAGCATGCCGGCGACGGTGGCGAGAGCTGTCATAGCGATGGGACGAAGACGGCGGCGGCCAGCCTGAATCATGGAATCTTTAGAGGAAAAACCGAGAGCGCGGAAGCGGTGCTCGGCGTCCAAAAGGAGAATGCCGTTTTTTGCCACGATGCCGATGACCATGATCATGCCCATGAAGGAAGCGACGTTAAACGTCGTACGAGTGACGAGAAGTGCGAGCAAGCCGCCAAAGGTCGAGAGCAAGGCGGAAGCCAGAATCGCGGTAGGTGCGGAGAACGTGCGGAATTCAAATAAGAGCACGGCGAACAGCAAAACCAGCGCCAGCAGAAGAACCATCAGGAGGTCGCGGAAAGATTTCAGCTGTTCGGCGTAAGTGCCGCCGTATTCCACGCGGATGGAAGACGGAAGATGGAGATCGTTGACAGCTTTCTTGACCGAAGCGATGCCCGAACCAAGGTCCACGCCTTCGAAGCGCCCCGTCACTTCCACAAGGCGCTGAAGATTCTCGCGGCGAATTTCTGTTTGCCCAGGGTCCGAGCTAACGGTTGCAAGGGAGCCGAGAGTCGCGGTGCGACCGGTGGCGCTGGTGAGGAGCGTGTTGCTCATACGATCTAAAGTCGAGCGACCTTGTTCCGGAAATCGAACGCGGATGGTGTAAGCGCGATCGTTTACTACGACGGGCGTGGCGGCCGGCTCGCCCTCCAGAATGGCAGAAGCATCCACAGCAACCTCTTCGGGGGTGAAGCCCGCGCGCGCAGCCACGGCAGGATTGATCTGAAACGTGGTTGCGGGCCCGCTGATGGTGTTCTCGATGCCGTCAAGCACGTCTACGACGCCGTGAACTTTTTGAATGGCGTCGGCGACGCGCGGGGCGGTGTTCGCGAGGAGCTTGGGGTCCTGCGAGAAGAGTTTAATGACGATGGGCTCCGGCTGGCTGGTGAGGTCGCCGATCATGTCCTGCAAGACCTGGATGAATTCCACCTTGGCGGCAGGCTCGGTCTGCTCGATCTCCGAGCGAACGTCGGAGATGACCTCGTCGATGCCGCGCTTGCGGTCGCGCTTGAGCTTGACGGTGAAGTCGCCGCGATTGGCTTCCGTGACCGCCGCGAGGCCAAGCTGCAAACCAGTACGGCGCGAAGTGTTTTCGACTTCAGGCTGCGAGCGAACGATTTCTTCGATGTGCTGGAGGATGCGGTCGGATTCCGCGAGTGAACTGCCAGGAGGAGTCCAATAATCGAGAATGAAGCCGCCCTCGTCCATTTCGGGAAGGAGGTCGGAACCGAGCGCTTTATAACAAACCAACGCGAGGATAACGATGAGGGCGGAACTTCCGGCCAAAAGAAAAGGCCGCTTGAGAACCGCTTCCATCGCGCGCGCATAAAACGCAACCACACGGCCGAAAAAACCGGACAGATGGGCTTCTTCGGCGGCAAGAAGCGCGGCAGCATCACCGCCATGTGATGACTCCGCTTCGGCGGGTGGCGTCGTGCGGCGGCGGACAAGATACTGGCTGAGCGTGGGCGTCCAGGACAAAGCGAGCAGAAGCGACGTAAAAAGCGACACGGTCATGGTAACGGCGAGCGCGCGGAAAAAGCTTCCGGTCACGCCGGTGATGGAGATCAGCGGAAGAAAAACAACAATCGGCGTGACAGTCGAGCCGATCAATGGAATCGTCATTTCTTTGAGTGCGCTTTGAATCGCCTCGAAGCGGCCCTGACCGGCGTCGCGATGCAAGACGATGTTTTCGAGGACTACGATGGCGTCATCAATGACCAGGCCGACAGCGGCGGCAAGACCGCCAAGGGTCATGAGATTGAAGCTTTGGCCCGTGAGCCTGAGGACGATGAAGGTGATGAGCAAGGTTGCCGGAATCACGAGGCCCGCCACAAGCGATGTGCCCCAGTCACGCAAAAACAGAACGAGGATAACGGAAGAAAGCAGGAGTCCCAGGAGCACTGCATCACGAACACTGGCGATGGACTCGTGAACGATGGTGGATTGATCGTAGAACGGCTCGATGCGCACGCCGGGGGGAAGCGTGGGGCGAATCTCTTCGATCTGAGCGTGAACTTCGTTAGCGACATCAAGCGTATTGCTGTCCGGCTGACGATGCACGCTAAGCAGGACGGCGGGCTTGCCGTTGGCCGTGACCATGGTGTAGACCGGCGCAACCGACGGCGCAATGTTCGCGATATCACCGAGACGAATGGGAACGCCCGCTGTTGAAGTCTTCACGACAATCTGGCCGAGCTGCTCGGGTGTTCGCACCTGGCCGCTAATCAGGCCGAGCACCAATTGATGATTGTTCTCGATAAGACCGGGCGAGTCGATGAGGTTCGTGCGGCGGATGGCATCGAGAATATCGTTGACGGTGATGCCGGCTGCAAGAAGGCGAGCCGGCTCGGGCATGACCTGGAATTCCGGAACGCGGCCACCTTGAATGAGAACGGAAGCGACACCATCGAGCCGGTTGACGCGCGGCTTGAGGTCGTAGGTGGCAATTTCCCAAAGCTTATTCTGAGGAATGGTGTCGGACGTCAGGCTGTAGCCGAGAATGGGAAACGTGGCGAAGGTGAGGCGATGCGTCTCAATCTTGGCCGTCGGCGGCAATTCCGACTGCAAGCGAGCGACGACGGCATCGACGCGCTGCAGCGTCAGAATCATGTCGCTCGTCCAGTCAAAGAAAAGATCGACCTCCGCGGAACCGCGGCTGGTAATCGACTGAACTTTTTGTAAACCGGGAACGCTGTTGACGGCTTCTTCGACGGGGCGCGTGATGACCACCAGCATCTGGTCGATGGGCATCACGCCGTTGTCGATGCCAATGACGATGCGGGGAAAATCCGTATTCGGAAACACCGCAACGGGGATGGTGAAGGCGAGGCACGCGCCGACGAGCATCAGAGTGACAATCAAGAACAGAATGGGACGGGAGAGCCGCTGGAACCAGGGCGCATTCGGCTTGCTTGAAGGATGTGCGATGCGCGGAGAATCTGGAGGAAGATCCATGCGCGTTTAGTCCTTGTCCTTGGCGGCGGGTTTCGCTGCAGCGGCAGGCTTTTCGGACTTGCCGGATTTGTTATCGGAGTCTTTTTCCACCGGCGCCGGTGTTTCGATCTTAACCTGGGTGTTATCCGGAAGCCCGTAGCCTCCCGAGCTGATAACCGGATCGCCGGCGGCAACGCCACTGACGATTTGGGTGAATTCGGCGTTGCGCACGCCCACTTGAACGGTTTTGAGACGCGCGTGGCCATCGGAGCCGACGAGCAAAACATAATCCGTTCCCTCGGGATTTTTGTAAATCGCGGGAGTGGGCACGACGAGCGCGTCTTTCACCGTTTTGGCGGTCATGGAAAGTTGCACGGTCATGCCGGGTTTCAGCGCTGGGTCCGGCTTGGACGCTTCAACCCATACTTCAATCGTGGTGCTGCCGGGATCGAGTGCGGGGCTGACCAAACTGACGCGGCCTTTGACGGGCCCTTCAAGAGCGGGGATTTTCAGCTCCGCGGGATTGCCCACTTTCAGAACCGCTGCTTCGGATTGAGCGATGTGTGCTTTCGCGATGAGCCGAGATGTATTCATCACGGTGAGCAAGGGTTGATTGGCGGTGGCGAGGTCACCTTCAAAAAGCGGGCGATCAGTGACGACGCCGTCGATGGGACTCGCGATTCTGGAATAACTGAGCAGTGCTTCGGCGCCCCTCATTCTGCCTTCGGCGGACGCGCGCGAGCCCTGGACGGACTTGAGCGTTTGCTCTTTTCCTACGCGCTGAAGGTCGGCAAGTTGTTTCTGCGCTTGCTCGTTCTGGCTGCGGGCCTGAAGAAAAGCGACTTCGGCGGAATCTAAGTCTTTCCGGGGAATGGCTCCTTGTTGGAACAATTCCTTGCGGCTCTCATAGACTTTCTGTTGCGCTTCGAAATTCGACTTCGCGGCGACGGCGTCGAGCTGTGCCTTTTGAATCTGCTGCGGAAGGCTGGCATCAACGGTGGTTACGTAGTTGGCGTCCGCTTGCTCGAAATCGCCCTTGGTGGATTCCGCGGCGGCGGACAGATCCTTGTTTTCCAGCTCTGCAAGCAATTGTCCTTTTTTAACTCGCGCGCTTCGTTGCACGTAGAATTTCTTGATGGTCGAACTGATCTTTGGCGCGACTGTGGCTTGCTCCAGCGGATAGACTACGGCTTCCGCCGAAATCACTTGTGAGATGGGAGCGCGCCGAGCAGGCGTGGTTTGCACGGAGACGACGGGTTCTTTTTCTTTTTCGTCCTTGCTGCAACCGGTGGCGATGCGGAGTATCACCGCGATGGCGGTGAAAAAAGCCGCCGCTTTGCAGCGCGATGCCAGAGTGGTGATGGTCGTCGAGGTCATGGAGTTGTTAGAACCCCCGTCAGCGTTTGCAAATTGGCCAAAGCGACGCGATAGCGCACGGCTCCGTCGTGGTAGGCGGCGTTGGCTTGCGCGAAAGTGGTCTGGGCGTCCACGACTTCCAGAACGGTGGCTTCCCCTCCCTTGTAGCGGAGAGTGATGAGACGCAGGCTTTCTGCTGAGAGTTCAGCCGCGCGGTTGAGTCCGCTGAGTTCGTTCAAAGCCGTTTCCGCTTCAGCGTAGAGAGACTTTATTTCAGCGAGGAGCTTGCGCTGGGCGAGGGAGAGTTCCTGCTGGGCTTGCGTGCGCCGCAGCTCCGCCTGCTTGATCCGGCTCTGCGTGGCGCCCCAATTCCACACAGGAATATTCACGGTTGCGGCGGCGGAAGAGCCGAGATTGGAAACTCCGTTCGGACCGTTCACAGCAAACTGCGGGGCGTCGATTCCGTACCAATAATCGAAACTAAGCGAGGGCAGATAGCCAGCGCGCGCGCCGGTGACGTCGTGGCCGGCTTGCTGCACCGCAGCTAGCGCGGCGCGAAGATCGGGATTGTCGCGAGCGGCGCGCTGCTGGACTTCTGCTAGGGTTGGCAGCGGAACACTCGCGTGAAGATCTTCGGCAAGTTCAAAATTGTCGTTGAAGTCGGGAAAGATCAGCACTGCAAAATCGAGCCGGGCATTCAGAAGCCCAAGCTGCGCCTCCAGCAGTTGCCGATGGCGGTCTTGGACTTGCAGCTCCGCCTTGATGACGTCGGCGTGCGCGACTTCTCCTCCTCTTTCGAGGTCTTGGGTCAGTTTTAGGAAACTGTCGCCTTCGTCTCCATTTTTCTTCGCGGCTTCCAGCTTCTGCTGTGCAGCTGCCACAGCGTAGTAGCTCTGGACGACGGTAACAACAAGCCCGCGCGAAGCAATTTCCGCGCGCGCTTTCGCAAGAGCAGACGCCGCGGAAGCCCGGCGGTAATTCGAGACGGACAGTAAATCGATGGACTCGCGCACGTTGGCCTGACTGATGTATTCGTGAACAGCGTTGTTGGCGATGTACCTCACGGGATTGCCTGGCCCGTTGCTCTGCGTGTAGAGCGCCTGATTGTTGTACGTGACGGTGGGGAGCAGGACCGCTGCGGCTTGATAACGGTCCTGACGTACAATCGCGGCGTCGGTCTGCGCGGCCAGGAATTGCGTGCTGTTCTTTCTGGCGCGCACAAGGGCATCTTCGAACGTGAGGCGGAGCACCGGCGAAGCAGGAGGCGGCGTCTGTTGGGCATTATTGGCAGGCACTGTACCTGCGGGGGCTGGCGATTCCTGCGCTCCGGCACTCCCCACAAGAGACACGAACAGGGCAGCCACCGAGGTCCACGGCAGAACGAGGGTGCGAAGCGTTTTCATAAGTGTTCGACTCCTGGGCCGGACGAAAATAGGGCGCGGCAGGAAGAAGTTATAGTAACGAAACGAAGCTAAACACAGGATTAACTGCCAGTTGCAGAGGGAAGCGGCTCCGCCGGGAGGTACGCTGTAAAAGTGCTTCCGGCCGGGTTGGAATGCGTCAGTTCCAAACGGCCGTGATGGGCCTCGGCAATCCAGCGGGAAATGGACAGGCCGAGGCCGGCGCCACCGCCGTCGTTTTCAGTACGGGAGCGCGCTTTGTCAGCGCGGAAAAAGCGCTCGAAGATGCGGGGCTGCAGGTCCGCTGGAATGCCACCCCCCGTATCGGTGATGCTCAAGGCATATTCCTTTCCCCCCCGACGGCACGTAACGCTGACGCTTCCACCCTCCGGAGTGTACTTAATGGCGTTATCCAGAAGATTGAGGATCATGCGGCGCAACAAGGATTCATCCGCATGAATGGGAGACTCGGATGCTTCTTCGAGATTGAGACAAATCTTTTTTGCGAGAGCCAAAGTCCTGGCCGAATGCACGCTCTCAGCAATCAGTTCATCGAGATAAAAATCGCGTGGCTGGAGTGGATATTGCCCGGCGTCTGCTCGCGTAAGCGTAAAGAGATCCTCGACGATGTGCGTAAGCCGCTCGGCTTCCTGGTGAAGTACACCCAGAGATTCGCGGTATTCCTCCAACGAACGCTCCTGCTGCGAAAGGGCGACCTCCGCTTCACCGCGCAAAATCGCAACCGGCGTGCGCAACTCGTGCGAGGCATCAGCCATGAAGCGCCGCTGGCGTTCAAATGACTGGCTGAGGCGGTCCAGCAAACCATTGAACGACTGGGCGAGGTGCCCCAGTTCGTCCCTGTCATTCTGGACCGCCAGCCGCTCGTGCAGATTGGCAGCGCCGATGCGGCCAGCTTGCGTGCTCATGGCCACGACGGGAGCTAGGCTCTTGCGCGCGAGAAAGTAGCCGCCCGCGCTGGCTAGCACGATAGCGATCGGGATAACCCATGCGAATGTTGCGGTGACTTCTTCGAGCATCTCTTGTTGCTGGTGAAGCGATTGCAGGATGACGATGGTATATGTCCTTCCCAATGATGAAAAATGCCGCGCAAATCCGCGGTAGCCATCCCTGCCGCCTTTAACCTTGCCAAATAATCGGTCGGCGCGAGAAGAGGCATCGAAAAAATGCTGAAAGGAAGGCGAGGAAAAAGGCGCGGTGGAGGAAGCAGGCGGGACCTCTTGAGAACTGACGACGATATTTCCTGCGTCATCAAAAATCGCGAATACGTGATCGCGAAAGCGATGTTCCGTGATGGCCACTTGTCCGGCGAGTCTCAGCGAATCGGGGCCGCTTTGATCGTTCACTTCCGCATCAAGAGTGGTGAGGAAGGCTTCGGAGAGTTCGGCGAGGTTCACATCGGTGCGCTGAACCGTGCTCCGCCAAAAAATAAAGTACGTGATCGTCGAGAGCGCAATCAGAACGAGCGTCAAGACGGCCGTGTACCAAAGAGTGAGCCGAACGCGGACGGAGTCAAGCATGGTTCTTCCGGCCTGGAGACGTGGCCTTGGCACGATGACGTGACGAGATGCTTTCGTCGGCTGCGTCTGCGGCTTCCGAATCAGTCAGAGGGCCGAAGAAGTAGCCGGCGCCGCGGCGGGTATGAAGCAACGGTTTCCTGGAATCCGCGTCAATTTTGCGGCGCACGCGATTCACGTAAACCTCGATCAGATTCGAGAAGGGATCGAATGTTTCATCCCACACGTGCTCGGCAATTTCCGCACGTCCGACGACGCGGCCGGTGTTGCGCGCCAGATATTCGAGCAGCGCATATTCCTTGGCGGTGAGTGGCACACTGCGGCCAGCCCGGGAAACGCTTTGCGCTGCGGTATCCAGGACAAGGTCGGCGACGGTTATTTTGGCGGGGCGCAGCTCACCGGAACGGCGCAGCAACGCGCGGAGACGCGCAAGCAATTCGCGGAATTCGAACGGCTTGGTGAGGTAGTCGTCGGCGCCGTGATCGAGGCCGGCGATGCGGTCTTCCACGGCATCGCGCGCGGTCAGCATCAAAATGGGCATGCGTTGCCCCGATTTTCGCAGGTCGCGGCAAACTTCAAAACCGTTGCGGCCGGGAATCATGACATCGAGAATTACCAGGTCGTAGGTATTGATCGCTGCCTGATAGAGCGCGTCGTCGCCGCTGTTGGCGATATCCACGGCGTAGGCTTGTTCGCGCAAGCCCTTGGCCACGAATCGCGCAATGCGCCCATCGTCTTCAACGAGCAGGAGCCGCATGCGAGCATCATACGGCAGGTGCCAGGAAAAGTGAGAGGCTTGCTGGTGGATTGCGGGACAATGGCTGCACCAAGGAGAGCCCTCCGAGCATCAAACTGGGCATGAAGTTCAAGAAAGTCGAACCCGAACAATTGGATTGCACGAAAACCGCGATGCGGCCGTTCGGCTGCATGGAACTGTGGGCCGGAAATGAAAAAGCGCACCGTTCACTGGAGCTCGCGGGATTAGAAAGCGACGTTATCGCCGTACCCTCCGGCGGAGACAAGGGCGGCGATTTATCCGCGGTATTTTCTTGCAGCGACAATCTCGCCCGCGTGGTCCTCGCGGATTGCGTGGGCCACGGTTACACGGCCAGCGGCGTAGCGCGGCATGTTCATCACCTTCTGCACAAGTTCCAAGACGTTCGAGACACGGCGGGTTTGTTGGCGGCACTGAACGATGCCTTTACGCTCTCCAATGAAAAATCGAAAGGTCCTCTGCGCCTGACTACGGTCGTCACAGGAACTTTTGACGGGACAAGCGGTGAGTTTAACTTTGCATATGCAGCGCACCCGAGAATACTTCTGTGGCGCGAGCGCGAGCGGCGGTTCCTGGAGTTGGGCGAGGGATTGGAGGGCTTGCCGCTGGGATACATCACGGGCGAAACCTACAACCAACAAAGCGTGCGGCTGAACCACGGCGACATGATTCTCGCGTTTTCCGATGGCGCAACTGAGGTCCGCTCGCCAGCGGGCGAGCAACTCACTGCCAAGGGGTTTTTACGACTTGCGGAAAGTACGCGGCTCAAATTGCCTCAGCCGCTGGTGCTGCATGATTTTTCTCATGCGTTGCTCGAGGGCGTGCATCTTTACCGTGGCCGGGAAAGCGAGTTGGAGGATGACATAACGCTACTGACGCTTCGTCGCGTGGCTTAGGGGCACAGCTTTGCTCCAGCGCGGAAAGGTGCAGGATTCAACCTATTTGACAGGATGGGACGCGAAGTACTGGTCCAGACTTTCCACAATTTCTTGCACAGCACGCTGGACATTCTTATCCAACGCCGCGACGACTGCCGGAACATCTTTCCCCGCAGTGGGTTCGTCGTGGGTGTAGTAGTGGGTCCAAACGGTCGCGCCATTTTTCAGGTCGCGCATTTCCAAATCGAATGTGACTCTCGCTGACATCTGCGACCCGGTGAGTTCCTTGAAATCGTAAAGATGCCCGCGGAGGGCGAAGTCTCCCTTCATATTGCTGCGCCGGTAATGGACAGCGCGGTAGCGGCCCGACGCTCGCAGGTGCCGCAGCAACACCTCCTGAATCATTTCTGCCGGCGGCTCCGCCCAACGCTGATACTCATAAGTGCCTAACTGCTCAGGACCGTTGCCGTAGACGATGCGATCTTCGCGATACAAGTGCGAAGTCATCAGTCCGCCCAGGAGCAGCGACACGGGAACAGCGTCCGCCCTTTCGACCGCAGGCGCGTCGGCTGGAACGGTAAGCTGGTAATACTTGCTCGGGCGCGTGGCGCCGCAGCCGTTCAACAAACCAATCGTCAGCGCGACGGTCGTGAACAGAGCACGTCTAGCCGTTCCACGACATTTTTCTTCCAATCCGATGGGTACTCTTTTCAAGTATCGCGGCTCAACGTCACCCCGCACCTGGCTCATTGCCTTTCCCCCGGTTTGTGCTCGCGCGGGTTATTCGACCGGATGAGCGTGTAAGGCCTGGTCTTGATGGTGTACGTAAATTCCTTGAGATTCTGACTCACATGACGCAAATTTTCGAGCAGCTCATCGATGTTCTCGGAGTTAACGTCAAGCGTTTGATCCAACCGCCCGGTTAGTTCGGTTACGGTAGCAAGAGAGCGCCGCAATTCGATTACCGCCTGGCGAACGTCGGCGCGATTCTCTCCAATCAAAGAATCGACATGATTCAACGCCTCATTGGCCTGCGCCGAGGTCTTCCGCAAATCCTCCAGCAGGGGCTCCAGCTTTTTCGTTGCCGAATTTAAGTTCTGCACCGTCGCCTTCACAGGGGCGCGATTCTCCGCGATCATCCCGCGAGTTTCGGCCAGCGTCCCGGCCAGGTTCGCTCGATTCGAATCGTTCAACAGATCGTTGACGCGGGCCAGCGTTATTTGCAGATCGCCCGCGCGGTCGTTGAGAGTCTTGAGAAGTTGCTGCGCCTGTGGCGCAATGTCATTGATCTTTGCCGTGAGCGCATTAAAGTCCACGTAGGGGTCGGAGGGCAGGATTGTACCCGTCGCTGCCATCGCGGCCTTTTCTGTTCCCGGAACAATTTCCAGGTGATTGTCGCCCAGCGGACTCAAACTCATGATCTTTACGTGGCTATCCGTTTTGACGGGCAAGCCGGACTTCACGCTGAACGTTATTTCGATCCGCGAAGGATTCTTCGGGTCCAGCTGCAATTTCTCGACGCGGCCGACTTTCGGCCCGCCCGCGTAGCGCACGCTCGCGCCCGGTTCCAATCCGCCGGCAAATGGAAAATCCGCACGGTACGTCGCGGCTGCGCTCCCAAACGCGCCGGTAAGCGCGAAAACAGTAGCCACCAATACCGCCGCGGCGATCAGGACAAACAATCCCACCATGGCTTGTTCGCGTTTCGCTTCCATGACCCACCTCTCTTCCCCGCCTTTAACGGCCCGGATGGCGGTGTTCTTCCGTCAGCATTTGCAGATAGTCCAATTCTTCGGAGACTGCCGGTTCGGCAATGCGGTCGAGAAATTGCCGCACGCGCGGATGCGTGCTCGAACGCATTGCTTCGGTTGTTCCGATAGCTACCACGTTGCCCTTGTCGATCAGCACCATGCGGTCGGCAATCAGGAATGCGCTGGCCAGTTCGTGCGTGACCACGATAATAGTCATGTGAAACGCCTGCTTGAGCTCAAGGATCAGCTGATCCACGCCGGCAGCAATAATAGGGTCCAGCCCCGCGGAAGGCTCGTCAAAAAATAGAATCTCAGGATCCATGGCCAATGCTCGCGCCACCGCGGCGCGCTTCTTCATGCCACCGCTCAACTGCGATGGCATATAGTTTTCGTACCCCGACAAACCGACCTGATCCAGCTTCAACCGCAAAATGATTTCGATGGTCGACTCTTCGAGTTTGGTGTGTTCGCGGAGGGGCAGCGCGACGTTCTCTCCGACGGTCATCGAGCCGAATAGGGCGCCGCCTTGAAACGACATACCAATTTTCTTCCGGATTTCGTCCATCTCGCCGGACGAAATCGCCGCGATGTTTTTGCCCTTGAGCCAGATCTCGCCGGAGCTCGGCCTTTCGAGGCCCACCAGCGTGCGAAGCAGCGTGCTCTTGCCGGAACCGGAACCGCCCAGAATCACCAGGGTTTCGCCGCGCATCACGTCAAAGCCGATGCCGTGCAAAATTTCGCGTTCGCCGTAACTGACGCGAAGATTCCGCAATGAGATCATCGACTCTGTATCCGTCATCGCCGTCGCCGCACTGTTGCTGTGTCCCATGACGAAATCCAAATCCTATCTTTCACTCATAAAGAAAAAGAGCGCGGTAAAGACGAGGTCCACCAGTATTACCAGGAATATGGACACTACCACGGCCCGCGTGGTTGATCGCCCGACTTGTTCCGCGCCCGCGCCGGTGGACAGCCCTTCGTGGCATCCCACGGCCGTAATAGTAATACCGAACATAACGCTTTTGACTAAGCCTGTGGTGATGTCGCGCAAAAACAGGGCGTCCAGCGAGGCCTGAATATAACGGAACCACGTAAAATCCGCCTGCGTCACGCCAAAGAGCGCTCCGCCGAGAATGCCCATGGAGTTCGCCCATATCGTCAGGCACGGCAGCATCACGATCATGGCGGTGAATTTCGGCGCCACCAGAAAGTGAATCGGATCGATGGCCATGGTTTCCAGCGCATCGATTTCTTCCGTCACCTTCATTGTGCCGATTTCCGCGGCGAACGCCGAGCCGGACCGTCCGATGACCACGATGGCGGTAATCAGCGGCCCGAGTTCCCGCGTCATGGAAATTGCCACGGCACTGGCGACGAAATTTATGGCGCCAAACTTGCGCAGCTCATAAGCGCTTTGGAGCGCCAGAATCAGCCCAATGAAAAACGTTATGAGGGAAAGGATGGGCAATGCCCCGACACCGGTCTGCATGGCCTGCGAAATGGCGCGCTGCAAACGCAGCGGCTTGCCCCGTAAGGGAGCGATGAACGTGAAATACGCGGCCCGGGTTCCCAGCGTGGTCAGCGCCCCCAGATACGCAAGCCCGTCGGTAACCGATTCTCCAATTTGCGTCGTCAGTTCCACATTGCTCTCGCCGGGCTTCCTCGATTTGCGGATCTAGCAGGCTCAGGGCGCAACGGATTGTGCTTCGTTTTCGTAAATCTCGAAAATTCTCACTAGTTTGGAAAGTTGCAGAACCTCTCTCACCGTTTTATTCAAGCCGAACAAGATCAAGCGTGAGCCCACGTCTCGCGAGGCTTTGAGCCCTTCCACCAGCGACGCCACTCCGGAACTATCAATGTAGCGAACGGCACCCAGGTTGAGCACCACGCGCGGCATTTTCAGTTCGCGAAGCTCGCGCAACAGCGCCTTCCGCAGTTGAGGTGACGTCGCGAGATCGATGTCTCCCGAAATGTCAAAAATGGTGGTCTTGTCCAAGTGGCGTGCGGCAATCTGCAAGATGGATTCTCCTCAGGCGCCTTTCTTAGGCGCCTGCACATGCAAAAACTTCACCAGCCGAAGCTGATTTCTGCCGTTGTTGCGGCTGAATTCTACTGTATCCATGCATTCGCGAATAAAGTGCAGGCCCAAGCCGCCTGGCCGGATATCCTCGAGCGCGCGCCCGCACATCTTCTCCGGATTCGCTGTCACTCCGTTATCTTCCAGCACGATTTCAAGAGCATCTCCTGATTGGCCATCTTTCGGCGCATCAATCCGGTGGAAGGAGGCATCGATGGGCTGTTCCGGATTTCCAAGGTAGGCGTGGCGAATGATATTGGTCAGCGCTTCGTCGACGGCGCGGACTACGGCACGGCAATCTGGCTCGGAAAATCCTAACTTGGCGGTGAGTTCTCCCACTGCGTTTCGCACCACGCAGAGCATCTCAGGATTGCTCCGCAATTCCATTCTGAGTAGTAAACTGCCTCGGCTCACGTGAGCGCGCTCCTCGGTCCTGAGAAACTGGATTCCCCGTTTGGTCTCGGAAAGGTCGCCCCTGGCGGATTCCTGACGTAACGTATGCCCAGATAATACACGGAATCCTGCTGTCGGCAACTTGTAAGTCCCTCATTCGCAAGTTATTGGCGAGTTCCGGGAGAGGAGTGCGGAGACTATCGAATAAGTTGGCGGGCGAGCGTGAAAGCCGGATTCAGTAAATGAGTATTGAGGGCGCGAAAGTGGCTAGGCAATGGTCCGGCAACGTTGATTTATCTGCAGGAGTTCACCTGGTTTTGTGGACGGCAGGGCAAACGCTCCTGGTCCAGTTCCGGCACTGCGCCGATTCCATGTGGAGGTTGGAGCGGAGAGCTAGGATTTGAACCCGCATTTTCCCGTGGGAACAGGACGCCTTGCCGAGTTAGACCATCTCCGCCCAATATAGCCTATTACGCTTGAGGATTTCGAAAGGCAAGACGGTTGATTACCTAAGAATCCGTCAAAAAAGTCTTCAAAACTGCGTCGAGGAAAATGCTTAATCCTACTGGTGCCATCCAAAGAAACGGTCTCCAATGGCCAGACAGTTGGTTAGGTAAGGGTTAGGTTGCCTGTAAATTGTTGAAAAGTGGCGGACGGGCCTGTAAGCCGGATTCTGTGCCGCACGCAAACCGCAAAACGGCTGGCATGCGCGGCGATCATTCCTCTAGGTCACGATTCGCACCGTGACTCCAGCAGCCTACCCGAGGGTTTTCCTCCGAGATGGCTTGCGCCACCGCAGAAGGAGCTTTCGCTCATCGAGCCGGGCCGGCTCTCCCCTCCTATTTGGCCTTGCACCGCGCGGGGTTTTCCGTGCCTCCGGTGTCACCACCGGAGCGGTGGGCTCTTACCCCACCTTTTCACCCTTGCCAAACGATGCGTGCTCTTCGAAGACGTCTCGCAGGTTTCCCTGCGCGATGCCACCGTGCTGCGCTCCGCCGGCGGTATATTCTCTGTGGCACTTTCCGTGGCGCCTCTAGTGGGACAGGCATTCCTGCCTGTCCTCCCGGATTCGCCCCCTGGCGTTACCAGGCGCGTTGCCCTGTCAAGAGTTCCGCTCCCCACAAAAGTGAAGAGCGTGCCTCAGGACGGTGTCCGGACTTTCCTCCCGTCCTCGGTCATCTCCGGCCTCGTAAGAGGCCGGCTAACGACCGGGACCAGCGACCACCCGGCCCGCCCGCCAGTTTGAATTATACCCTGACTGGGAGCAGAAAATGTGTAGTTGTGGTGGTTATTCCAGCGATACAATCCGGGCCATGAAAGTCCGAGAAGCAAAGGATTTTCTCGTCGCCCAGACTGCAGAGCAGGCCGCGCTGGATGGCGTGCCTCTAACTGACCTTGAAAAAAGGATGATGTATTTTACAGAAGGACCTGAGGCCATTGAAGATCCCTCCACACTGAACGAAGAATTTGAAGCCCAGTACGACATCGCGCAGTTCGAAAAGAAAATATCGAGGCTGATGGGCCATGCATACAAGCGAATCAAGAGTCAGAATCCAGAGATTGTTCGACGTTGGGACGCAGCCATTCGAGCACTACGGAGAGGCGACCACTACATTTTGGTCTTGTGGGGACACCCGCTAAAAAAGGCTTCTCTTCGCGAATGGTTCGCAATGGCTGTGCTGGTCCTATTTTTGCTGATGCCTTTTCTCGTGGCTATGCTGGTTTTTCCACGTAGAGATGGAACATGGCCCCTCCAGAACTATGTTCCCGTTCCAAATCCTCGCTTCCTGCAGGCTTTATTCGCCTTGCTAATCATTGGAGGCTTCCTTTTTCCAAAGGTGCTTTTCTGGCCGCTCGACCGGTTTTTTGACTTCATTGATCGGCTTGTAGAAGGAAAAAAGACTGAGCCCGAACACTGATAACACTGTGCCGCCGCTATAGTCCCAGTAGTTTTTCGAACCCCCCTTCGGTGAGGATCGTGACTCCGAGTTCCTTGGCCTTCTCGTATTTCGATCCCGGATCGGTCCCCACAACGACGTAATCCGTCTTCTTGCTCACCGAGCCGGAAACTTTCCCTCCGTGCTGAATAACGAGCTCGCCCGCTTCCTCCCGCGAACGATTCGCAAGACTTCCCGTAAAGACAAAACTCTTGCCGGCAAGTTTCTGGCTCTTCACCACGCGCTTTTCTGCCGTCGGATGCACGCCCGCCTTGCGCAGCTTCTTGATGAGCTGGCGATTTGCCGGCTCCGAGAAAAATTCAACGATGCTCGCCGCCACTTTTGGCCCGACCTCCGGCACTTCCTCAAGCTGCTCCTCCTTCGCCGCCGCCAATTCCTCCAGTGAAGAAAAATGTTCCGCCAGCAATTGCGCCGTCCGCTCGCCCACAAACTGAATTCCCAGCGCATAAATCAGCCGCGCCAGCGAATTCTTCTTGCTCGCCTCGATTTCCTCCAGCAAGTTCTGCGCTGATTTTTCCGCCATGCGCTCCAGCCCAGCCAATTCGTCTTCCTTCAGCGCGTAAAGATCCGCGACGTCTTTTACCAAGCCTTTGTCCACAAGCTGATCCACAATCTTGTCTCCCAGCCCGTCAATGTTCATCGCATGCCGGCCTGCAAAGTGCAGAATCGATTCCCTCCTCTTCGCCGGGCACGCCGCATTTACGCAGCGATACGCCACCTCCCCTTCCACGTGATGAATCGTGCTCCCGCACTCCGGGCAATGCTTCGGCATGCGAAACGGCTTCCGGTTCTTCCCTTCCTTGACCACCTTGAGCACATGCGGGATCACTTCTCCCGCCCGCTCGATCAGCACGGTATCGCCGATCTGCAGTCCCAGCCGCTCGATTTCATCCATGTTATGGAGCGTGGAACGGCTGACAGTGACGCCTCCCACTTGCACCGGTTCGAGCACCGCCACCGGCGTCAGCGTTCCCGTCCGGCCCACTTGGACGATGATGTCGTTCACCACCGTCGTCTCCTGCCGCGCGGGATACTTGTACGCAATCGCCCACCGCGGCGCCTTCGCCGTGTAACCCAGTTCATTTTGAATGGCAACCGAGTTCACTTTGATCACCACGCCGTCAATTTCATACGGCAGCTTCTCCCGCTTCGCGTCCCAGTCCTCGCAATACGCGACCACCGCCTCGATTCCCGCGCAAAGTTTCCAGTCGTCCGAAGCGCGGAACCGTAATTGCTTCAATGCTTGCAAGGACTCCGAATGTTTCGCAAACGGTACTTTTCCATCCACCAGCAGGTAGTACGCAAAAAAATCCAGTCGCCGCGCCGCCGTGATCGACGAATCGAGCACGCGCACCGCTCCCGCCGCCGAGTTCCTCGCATTCACAAAAATCTTGCCGCCAATCCGCTCCTGCTCCCGGTTCAGCGCTTCGAACGCCTTCTTCGTCATCATCACTTCGCCGCGCACTTCGAAATCAGGCGGCAGCTTCACCTTTTTCAATATCCCGGCGTCCACGCGCAGCGGAATCGAGCGAATCGCCTTCGCGTTCGGCGTAACTTCCTCTCCGGTGGTTCCATCGCCACGTGTAACGCCGCGCGACAAAATTCCATCTTCATATTGCAGCGAGATGCTCAGCCCGTCGAATTTGTGTTCCGCAACGTATCCGATCTTTTCTTGTCCGCTAAGTTCTCTCACCCTGCGGTCCCACTCCCGCAACGCATCATAGGAAAACGCATTGTCCAGGCTGAGCATCGGCCGCGCGTGCCGCACCGTGGAAAACCCCTCGCGCGGCGCTCCGCCCACGCGCACAGTGGGAGAATCCGGCGTCACCAGTTCCGGATACGCTGCCTCCAACTCTTTCAAGCGGCTCATCATCCGGTCGTACGCGGCGTCCGAAATCTCCGGATCGTCGAGCACGTAATAGCGGTATTCGTGGTAGCGCAGCTTCTCGCGAAGTTCTTCAATCTCTTTTTTGACGCTAGCCGGCGCAGCTTTGGCCATGAAACCCTCGGCACTCTCTCCCGCCCGTCATTCCGAGCGAAGCGCGTTTTTTGCGTCTCGAATGCTTCTACGGGACGAGGAATCTCTCTTAGCACTCGATTGCAGGATAGAGTGCATGAAATCGGCTGGTATTATATAGAATGAATGTCTTGGCGCACGAACGGCATGAACACGGACCAACGATGACCACAAATCTCAGAAACGCTCTGCTGATTCACAACCCCAACGCCGGCGGAGGTGGCAAAGGCCGCCGCCACACGCTCGATACCGCGCGCCACATTTTCGCCTCCCGCGGCATCGAATCTGAACTTGCGGAAACCACCGGCCCAGGCCATGCCACCGAAATCGCGCAACGCGCAGCTTCAGAAGGCCGCGGCCTCGTCATCGCCTGCGGTGGCGACGGCACGCTCAACGAAGTCGTCAACGGCCTGGCCGCCAACCAAAACGGCCACCGCGTTCCTCTTGCTCTTCTTCCCGGAGGCACCGCCAACATCCTCGCCAAGGAATTGGACTTGCCCTGGGACATTCCTAGTGCCGCCGAAAAGCTCGTTCGCGGCACCGTAAAAGAAATTGCGCTCGGCTTGGCCACTCCTCTCGAACATCCCGGAAAGAAAAAGTATTTTCTAAGCGTGGGCGGGGCGGGCCCCGACGGCATGATCGTCTACTCCCTCGACCTCGACCTGAAAGCCCGCATAGGCATGCTGGCCTATTGGTGGGAAGGCGCCCGCGAAGTCTTCCGTTACAATTTCCAGCGCTTCCGCATTCGCATGGGCGATCAAAAACTTGGCGCTTCTCTTGCCATCGTCGGCCGCACAAAGAACTACGGCGGGCCCTTCAAAATCACGACCAACGCCGATCTCTTCGAAGATCAGTTCGAGGTCATGACCCTGACCACGCAAAGCGGCTTCCGCTATTTGAGCTACTTGCCAACGCTCTGGATGGGTAATTTGCGCGGGACTGAAGGCGTCCATTTCTACAAGTCCGACGCTGTGGTTTGCGAACCCCTCGATTCGAATCCCGTCTACGCCCAAGTCGACGGCGAGCCTCTCGCCCGCCTCCCCGTCGAATTCAAGATCGTTCCCCGAGCCCTAAAACTCCTCGTCCCCGGCTCTCCAATTTAGAATCCCGCCCTACATCGCCATTTTGCCCGTCGTAGGCATGAGGTCCCATGCGCGCCAGAAGGCTAGCATTTCGCTCGGCGTGCCCAGAGAGACCCGGATGTATTTGTCGAGAGCCGGATATTTGGGGCCAATGAGAATGTCGTTTTTCTTGAGGTGCTCGATGACTTCGTCGGGCGGGCGCATGGGATTCACCATCACGAAATTGGTTTGCGAATCGATGGCTCGAAGCATGCGCGCGTTAACCTGGTTCATGAACTCCTGGCGGTCGTCAGCGTTTCGCTTTATGCCGAGCCGCACGTAGTCGACATCATCGAGCGCGGCGGAGGCAGCGCGCGCGGAGACTACGCTGACACTCCAGCTGGGGAAGCCGGCGGCGAGGCGTTTGGCGATTTCCGGGGTGGCAACGGCATAGCCGATGCGCATTCCGGCAAGCCCATAAATCTTGGAGAAGGTTCGAGAGACGATGACGCGCGGATCGCCGATGGGCCGGTCAACGAAAGACTCGTAGGAAGCGCTCGGGCTGGCAAAGTGATGATAGGCCTCGTCAATCAGCACGATCACGTTTGCTGGCAGCTTGGTGAGAAACGCTTCGATCTCCTTCCGCGGCGTGATTGTGCCGGTGGGATTGTTGGGATTCACGATATACACGAGCCCGGCCGATGTGCGCGCGCGGTCGAGCATGACGCTGAGGTCATGTTCGTAGCGCTTGTTCAGAGGAACGTCCGCGATTTCGCTGCCCGCGCCTTGCGCGAGTTTGCCGAGCGCGGGAAAAGTAGGCGCGGCTTGCACGAGTTTTTTGCCGGACCCCAGAAAAGCGGCCGCAGCCATGCACAGGATTTCGCCGGAGCCGCAGCCAAGCACGATTTGTTCGCGCTTCACCTTGTGCAGCGCGGCGAGCTTGTCCGTGAGCGTCTCGTACTCGGTGCGTGGGTAGCGATTGCCGATGGCGGCGGATTCGCGCAGCACGCCGAGAACTTTTTCCGACGGACCGTAAGGATTCTCGTTGCGATAGAGAAGGATAGGGTCCGCGGCGGTAGCACCATCCGGCAGCCGTGACATGGGTACGGAGTTACGCCACAGCGCCTCTTCGGTCGCCGGGGCAATCGGCCAGCCGCGAAGCGTGGAGGTGGCCGCTCCAACGACGGCGCCGGTTCCGAGACTGCGAAGAAGGTTTCTGCGCGAAATGTGCATGCTTCTCCTCCTTGGATGCAATTGTTCTCGTGCCCTGAGCCAGTTTTAGAACAAGGACTCAGCGGATGCGCAGACACGCTGCGCATGGAGTCGTCCGCGAAGAGGCGACGACCCCTGGCACTAGGAAGTATTTTACGGTTTCGCTCTACTGAACCGTTAGGGTTACCTGCTGCGTGTGCGTCAAGCCGCCACTAGTGGCGGAGATGGTCAGGGTAAAGGTGCCGGTTGGCGTCTTGCGCATGGTGCTCACAGTTAAAGTCGACGAACCAGAAGTTGTGACGGACGAAGGATTGAAGCTGGCGTTCGCGCGGCGGGGCAGTCCGCTAACGCTGAAGCTTACGGTGCCGTTGAAACCGGAGCCAGGCGTGACGCTGACAGTGTAGCGTGCGCTGGAGCCGCGCGAGACGGTAGCGCTGGAAGGGGTGGCAGCAACGGAAAAGTCCGCGCTCACAACTAGCGTGACATTCGCCGTATGGCTCAAAGTGCCGCTGGTGGCGGTAATCGTCAACGGATAACTGCCCGGAGCAGTCGACGAACTCGTGGAAACGCTCAGAGTGCTCGAGCCGGATGTGGAGATGGACGCCGGATTAAACGAAGCGCTCGCGCCCGCTGGCAGGCCGTTAACGCTGAGAGAGACGGTTCCGCTGAAACCTGTCCCGGCCGTGACTGTAGCTGTGAACGATGTGCCGCCACCCTGTGCGACGGTTCGCGAGGCAGGCGATGCAGAGAGTGAGAAATCGGGCTGGACAGTAATGGTGCGTGTCGGCGGATTGGGATCGGTCAGGCCAACGTTGTCGGTGACAGTAAACGTCGTGACGTAAGTCCCCGGAGTGGCGTAGGTTACATTCCCTGGATTAGCGAGATTGCTGGAGCTGGGATTCCCGCCGGGGAAAGACCACGAATAGGCGCTGATTGTGCCGTCGGGATCGTTACCTGTGCCGGAATAAGATACCGATTGGCCCGTAGAGATGGTGACGTTCGAGGCAGGGCTGGTGATCGTGCCGGTGGGAGGCACATCATTCGCAGCCAGAGAGACTTGAACCATTGCGGCGACGGAAGGAACGCCGGCGCTATTGAGAATAAACAGCATGTAGTAACCCGGCGGCGCAATGTTGCCATTTGGCGGGCCGGTAACGTTGAGGACGCCAGTGCCTGCGGTGAAGGAGAGTCCAACGTAGCGCTGGTCCATGTCGAAAGCGTGAGTGACCGCACCGTTCCGCATCAGGACGACGCTGGAGACGTTGGCAGCGTCGGGAGTTTGCACCTGGAACGCGCCGCCGTACCCAATGATCGACGAAGATGTGCTTGTGATGGTGGGACGCGTAGCAGGAGTCCCGTTTGCGTTAAAGAGATACGCCGGCGAGTAGATTTCCATATGCGGTTCGTAATTGCCGCGCTGCGGATTGCCGCCGGCAACCCAGACCGTGGCGTCAGGCAGAAGCAAGCTGACGGAGTGATAGAGGCGCGCGTAAACCTCCGCGCCTGCGGGACTGAAGGTATTGGTTCCAGGATCATAAAGGTCAGCTTTCAGGCTGGCGGTGGCGGTGTCTTCGTCATTGAGGGAGCCGCCGACCGCAAGGACCCGGCCATTGGGGAGAATCGTGGCATTCATCTCAATGCGCGGTTGCGACATGGTGGGGCCGTAGACCCACTTCGGCGTAGCGGCAGAGAGGTCAATGATTTCGCTGGTGTTGGTGGAGGGGCTGCCGCCTCCCATGATCAACACTTTGGGCGTGTAGTTGTTGGCGGGAGTCAGGGGAAGGAGAATGGATGTGCCATACGTCCGTGTCCCATTGTAATTTGTGAAGGCCACGTTCGTGGTCCAAGTGTGCGTTGCAGGATTGAAGAGGCTGGAACCGGTGGTTGAGCCCGAGTAAAAAACATTTCCGTTGGGGAGCACGTGCAGACGGGGGTAAAGAGGCGGGGTCCACGGGGCGGAGAAAGCGGCGCTCCAGCCGGAGCCGGCGCTATAGAACTCAACGGAAGTGTTGGTACTGCCTGTTTCACTAAGACCGGAGAAAACCATTACGCGACCGTCGCCCAGAACGGTGCCCGTGGGATACCAGCGGCCGTGCGCCATGGACTGCTGGTCGGTGAAGGTATTGGTGGCGGGGTCGTACGTGGAGGTGCGCAGTTCGCCGTGGAACGGATCGTACTGCAACGTGCCGCCCATCACGAACGGGCGCCCATCGGGGAGAACCACCATGCCGTTGCAGAACATGTCCCAGCCGACGGGTTGCGTCGTGATGGTGCCAGCCTGGGGATCCCAGAGCGCAGCCCGGAAACTCGTATTTCCGGCCACGTTGCCGGAGCCGGAAACGATGACCACCTTACCGTTGTTCAGAAGTGCCGCGTGAATGGGATTGATCGGCATGGTGTACGGCAAGGTTTGCCACTGGCCTTGTCCAGTCTGGGCGAGGCCGACGGGCGCAAGCGGGATCAAAACTGCCAAAAGTAGACAGGCGAACACAAACAGACGGCGGGCGAATCTGTTCATTGGAGGTCCTCTTTTTGAAGTTTCCGTAGGGACAGAGGAAACCATCGAGAGTCAAAAGCAATTCATGGTCCCAGTTTGAAACTGATCGCCAGCCTCTAAGCTGTTGAATACAAAATACATAGAATCAGATGTGAGCCTGGGGACCTTTGCGTTGCGCCAGAAAGTGAAGGCAGTTGCCAAAGTGAGGAAGATTCTTGGTATCCGTCAGTCCGTTCTATTAGGGAGCCGGCGAGTCTCACGACTCTCATCACCCACCCTGTTACTGCTACTGACGCCGCATCGCTCTCTGTGAGATAACTCTTTCCGTGGATCCCCTCACCCATGCCCTGGCCTCCTACTCCCTCAGGCGCGCCGCCTTTCCGCGCCTTCCTCGCCCCGCCACGATTGCCATGCTCGTTGCAGGAACCATCGCCGACATCGATTTGTCGAGTGCGTATTTCGGGCCCTCCGCCTTCCTCAACTTTTACCGCACCTATTGTCACTCCGTGCTCGCGGCCTTGCTGCTTAGTCTCCTTGTCACTCTTCCCTTCCTCCTGCGCAAACGCGGATCTACGGAACAGCAAGTTTCTCCGCTGCCCGTCTTCTTCGCCGCTCTCGCCGCCGCCGTCTTTCATTTGCTCATGGACGTCTGCCAAAGCGCTGGAGTCGAACTCCTTTGGCCCTTTTCAGCCCGCCGCTTTGCTTTGGACTGGGTCGCCCACAGCGATCTTTGGATTGTGGGAATTCTTCTCGCCGGAATTCTCTTCCCCGCGCTCAGCAGGCTCGTCACCGAGGAAATCGGCGCAAAATCAAAGGGCCCGCGCGGCAAAGTGGGTGCGTCTCTCGCTCTAGCCGCCGTGATTCTTTACGTCGTTCTGCGCGCCGTCCTCCATGCCAACGCCTTGGCCGCCATGGAATCGCGCACTTACCGCGGCGAACTGCCTCGCAAGGCCGCGGCGTTTGCCGAATCGGGTTCGCCTTCCCGCTGGCATGGCATTGTGGAAACCGAGCGCGCTCTGCATGACGTTGAAGTTGACGTTGGCCCCGGCGCCTCTTTTGACCCCGACGCGGCCATGACTTCCTACAAGCCCGAACCGTCTCCCGCACTCGACGCGGCTCGCGATACGGCAGCCGCGCGCCGCTTCCTCCAGATTGCGCGCTTCCCCAAAGCTACCATCGAGAAAACTCCCACAGGATTTCACGTCCTCCTGCGTGCGTTCCCCTACATGCGCGACGCCAGTTCTGGCTGGCGTGTCGAAGCCGTGGTCGACACCGATCCTTCCTTCAAGGTGCTCTCTCAGGAACTCGCTTGGGATCCCATGTCTCGAGAAGTCTGGCTCAGATAGGAGGTACTTGCGGAGGCCGGTTCGTGTTCTCGGACGGCGTTCGCCGCCTGAGTAGCATTCGGGAAAGCACATAGCTCACGATTACAAGCGAGATCACTAATACGGTCACTTGGAGCTTGTGGTGCATCAGGTACGGAATCGCATCCGCCCCATACCGTATTGCCAGGTATCCGATTCCAAAGTAACGAAATAATCGTGCAATGGTGATCGCCGACGTATAGCTGAACAGCGGCACTTCAAACACTCCCGCCGCAAACACAAAAAACTTGAATGGCGTCGGCGGCGGCAGAAGCGCCGCGACCAGCATTCCCAAGAAACCATTCTCTTCCACCCAGTGACGAATGGCGTGTGAGTGCTTTCCGGCCTTGCTGTGAAACAGCGCTTCCCCGCCCTTTCGCGCAATGAAATACAACACCACGCAACCCAGCACCGAACCGAGCGCCGCCATGAACGCATACAATGACATCCGCGCCGGATGCTGAATGGACAACTCGATCAGCAACAAATCGTTGATGATTGGAAACGTGAGCACCGAAGAATCCAGGAAGGAAATTAGAAAAAGTCCAGGCGCGCCCAGTCCGCCTGCAAACGCCACGATTTTCTGTTTCCATCCGTTCAAACTCGTGGCCAAAAGGAACTCCTCCCATCCGTTTGCAGCAATTTGTTTGGGTGGGGCATCGGATCTCGGCGCAGACGGCAGATGTCAGCGCGCATTTATTGCGCAAAAGCCGCGCGATCGAAATGATTCATGAAGACTTGCATGAGCGCCGTGCGGTGCAGATTGGGCAGCTTGGGAATTTCTCCGATGACCCGGACGTGGCCGAACCGTTCGATGGTTTCGCGGTTTTCTCGGTTCTGATCGCCAATCAGCACCACGCCGTGAACCGGCAGTTCCGCCGCGTGCAGCGCCGCTAGCGTCAGCAGCGTGTGATTCACCGTTCCCAGCGCGCTGCGTGCCGCCACGATCACCGGCAACTTGAATTTCACCATGAGGTCAAGCACAAACTGCTTCTGGTTGATGGGTACCAGCACTCCTCCGGCCCCCTCGACGATCAGCCAGTCGTTGATCAAGCTGTTGGCCATGCTGATGCGCCCGAGGTCGATTTCCACTCCTGCCCAGCGCGCCGCGAGATCGGGAGAAACCGGAGGTACAAATTTGTACACTTCATCTAGCGTTCGATCCGTGCCAATCCCCGCCAGCCTCATGACTGTCACGCGGTCCGAGCCCTCAAGAGTGCCGGTCTGGATCGGTTTCCAATAAACCGCATCGAGGGCAGCGCAGAGCAGTGCCGAAAGGACCGTCTTGCCAACCCCCGCGTCCGTGCCGGTGATGAAAAAATGATGCCTCATGCGCGCTCTGCCCTCTTTCGCGCGGCCACGCGCTTGGAAACAAGGACGTTGGCTGGATTCCCCTCGCGGCGCAATATGCTGCTTGCGGCAGCGATTCGCGCCGCCCATGACAATTGTTTGCTACGCATGGACCCCCGGCTGTATAGGGTAAATGGCCTTCAAACGAATCTCGCATGTTACCATCGCTTTGCATCCGCGTCTCGCCGCAGTATTCGACGTGATACGGGGTTGCTGCCCTTTGTTTCACGGGGCGCCGGTTTGACCGGCCATGGGTAAAATGTTATAAATCTGCGTTTTGTGCAGCCCTTGCGCCGCGTACTCGAGGCGGTTTGACGGTCACTCTAGGGGTAATCTCGGACCGGCGCGACGGCTTCTTCCTGGTGGAATGTGAACAATCTGTGCTTCACCCGCCCCCAGCGGCGCTCAGTCGAAAAAGTGTGCAGGAAGCGGCTGTGCCCGGAACCGATTGCCTTGCGAACGCCCTTTGAATAAATGATCTACGGAGGATCGTGAATGCTTACCTGGCTTGCAAATGCCTGGTCCCTGAGCTGTAAATTCACAAAGTTTGGAGCCGTCGCCGTTCTCACCTTGCTCGGGGCCGGCTCGGCTCTGGCCGACGAAGCCGGTGGCGAAGCCAGCCTTAAGCTCCCCGACCTTTCCCAGGTTTCTTTTCTCGGAATCGACGGCCATAAGCTTCTGCTCTTCGGCATCGTCATCTGCATCTTTGGATTGGGCTTTGGGTTGGCTATTTATTCGCGCCTGAAAAACTTGCCCGTTCACAAGTCCATGCGCGACATCTCCGAGCTGATTTACGAAACCTGCAAAACTTATCTCTTCACGCAAGGAAAGTTCCTCCTGATTTTGTGGGTTTTTATCGCCGTCGTGATCGTGATGTACTTCGGCTGGCTCGCTCCCGTGCAGCCGGTTGCGGTCACTCTGCCGATTATTCTGATTTTCAGTCTCGTGGGAATCGCCGGCAGTTACGGTGTCGCGTGGTTCGGCATTCGCGTCAATACGTTTGCCAATTCGCGCACCGCGTTCGCTTCCCTGCGCGGCAAGCCCTATCCGATTTACAGCACCCCGCTGCAAGCCGGCATGAGCATTGGCATGATGCTTATCAGCGTCGAACTGCTCATGATGCTCTTCATCCTGCTGTTCATTCCGGGCGACTACGCTGGTCCGTGTTTCATCGGGTTTGCCATCGGCGAATCGCTTGGGGCGGCCGCGCTTCGAATCGCCGGCGGCATCTTTACAAAGATTGCCGACATCGGCTCTGACCTGATGAAAATCGTCTTCAAAATTAAAGAAGACGACGCGCGCAACCCCGGCGTCATTGCCGACTGCACGGGCGACAACGCGGGCGACTCTGTTGGCCCCAGCGCCGACGGCTTTGAAACGTACGGCGTGACTGGCGTGGCGCTAATCACTTTTATTCTCCTCGCTGTGAAAAATCCGACTGTGCAGGTCCAATTGCTCGTGTGGATCTTCGTGATGCGCATAGTCATGCTCATCGCCAGCGCGGCAGCCTACTTTATAAATAGCTTCATCGCCAACGCCAAATACAGCAAAGCCGACCAGATGAACTATGAAGCGCCGCTCACTTCGCTGGTCTGGATTACTTCCGTCGTCTCAATCGCGCTTACGTACGTCGTCTCTTCCGTGATCATCCCCGTTCTTGGCGGCGACGCCTCGCAGTGGTGGAAGCTGGCAACGATCATTTCTTGCGGCACGCTCGCGGGCGCCATCATTCCCGAACTCGTAAAAGTATTTACCTCCACTGAATCGCGGCACGTCAAGGAAGTCGTGACCTCGGCCGAAGAGGGCGGCGCATCCCTTGGCATTCTTTCCGGCTTCGTGGCCGGCAACTTTTCGTCGTACTACATCGGCCTGGCGATGGTGCTTCTCATGTCGCTCGGATTTTTGATTAGTACCCTGGGGCTCGACAACCAAATGCTCGCTCCGGCGGTGTTTGCCTTCGGTCTAGTGGCTTTCGGCTTTCTTGGCATGGGCCCGGTAACAATTGCTGTCGATTCTTACGGCCCTGTCACTGACAACGCGCAATCAGTCTATGAGCTTTCCTTGATTGAACAAATTCCGGGCGTCAAAGGAGAGCTCAAGAAGGATTACAACATCGACGTGAATTTTGAGCGCGCCAAGGAAATGCTGGAAGCCAACGACGGCGCCGGCAACACCTTCAAGGCCACTGCCAAACCCGTGCTGATCGGCACAGCGGTCGTCGGGGCAACCACGATGATCTTTTCGATCATCATGGCGCTCACCAAAGGGTTGAGCGAGAACGTCAATAATCTTTCGCTCCTTCACGCGCCTTTCGTTCTCGGCCTGGTCACCGGTGGCGCCATGATTTACTGGTTCACCGGCGCTTCCACGCAGGCCGTAACTACGGGCGCTTACCGCGCTGTTGAATTCATCAAAGCCAATATCAAGCTTGAAGGAGCCGCTGCCGCCAGCATCGCGGACAGCAAGAAAGTCGTCGAGATTTGCACCAAGTACGCACAGAAAGGCATGCTGAACATTTTCATCGCGGTATTTTTTGCCACGCTGGCCTTCGCTTTCGTCGAGCCCTTCTTTTTCATCGGCTACCTTTTCTCCATCGCCATCTTCGGCCTCTACCAGGCTATCTTTATGGCCAATGCCGGCGGCGCCTGGGACAACGCCAAGAAGATCGTTGAGGTCGAGCTCAAGCAGAAAGGCACGCCGCTGCATGACGCCACCGTGGTTGGTGACACCGTCGGCGATCCTTTCAAGGACACGTCTTCTGTCGCGCTCAACCCTGTCATCAAGTTCACGACGCTCTTCGGTTTGCTCGCCGTCGAGCTTGCGGTGCAATTGACGGCCGCGCAGCACAGCACAACTTTGACCCACATTCTCGCGGCGGCCTTCTTCGTCGTCTCTTTCTTCTTCGTCTACCGTTCCTTCTACGGGATGCGCATCCGCGAAGACGCAGGCCACTGAGAACTGTTCCAAGTATTCGGTTGTCAGTTTTCATCGAAAAAAAGAAAAACGGAGCGGCCATCCCGCCACTCCATTCCATCGCAATCTGCGGTAGAATTCTGCTCCTCTGTGACGAGGTTCAACCGATGAACAAGATTCTGTTCGCTGCAATTTGCATTCTGCTGCTGGGAGTTGTGCCGGTCATCTGTAACGCGCAAGTCGATCCGCGATGGAAGATTCACGATCCCGATCGGCCAGCGCCGCCGGTGATTGATTCCGGCACGCAGAGCACGCAGGATTCGCCGGGGCGTCCGCCGTCCGATGCGGTTGTGTTATTCGATGGCAAGGATCTTTCCAAATGGGGGCACAAAGACGGAAGCGCGGCCAAATGGAAAGTGGAGAACGGTTATTTCGAAGTGGTGCCAAAGACAGGAGAAATCCATACGCGTGAAGCTTTTGGCGACTGCCAATTGCACGTCGAGTTCGCGGAACCCGCGCCGCCGAAAGGCGAGGGCCAGGACCGCGGAAACAGCGGTGTCTTCCTGCAAGGACTCTACGAGACGCAAGTTCTGGACTCCTACCAAAGCAAGACCTACGCGGACGGCCAGGCCTCGGCGATCTATGGCCAATACCCTCCGCTGGTGAACGCTTCGCGTCCGCCGGGCCAGTGGCAGACTTACGATATCGTCTTTCACGGGCCGCGCTTTGCCAAAGACGGCAAGCTGCTCCGTCCCGCCCGCGAAACCGTTTTTCACAATGGCGTGCTCGTGCAGGACAACGTGGAATTGAGCGGCCCGACGGCTCATGGCAAGCGGCCGCCGTATGAACCTCAACCGGAAAAATTGCCGCTGGCGCTGCAGGACCATAACCATCCAGTGCGCTACCGCAACATCTGGATCCGCGAGCTGAAAACGCAAGATTGACCGAATAGTTCGTTTAGTCGGCAACGCCTGGTGCGTTTCTAGCGCAGATAATCCTTAACAGCGCGGGCATAGTCCGCAAAGGCAATCTCGGGATCTTCCAGATCAGGATGCCACACTTTTTCCCACTCGAAACAGTAGAACCCTTTGTAACCGATGGCGCGCAACGCTTCGACCTGCTCCTTGATGGGAACACTTCCTCGACCGGTCAACACGTACTTGCGATCGCCGCTCTTGCCGACAGAGTCCTTGAGGTGTGTGTGCCGGATCCATTGCCCCAGCTGCCGCACGGTGAACTTCGGGTCTTCATTCGACGCCGCGAACGTATGATGAGCGTCCCACAAAAGTGCGACCGACTTGGAATCAGCACGATGCAACACATCGGCTAGCGCGGCCGAAGACGTGAAGTCATCGTGCGATTCGATGATCACCGTAACTTTACGCGGGCCCGCATACTCACCCAATTCGTGCAATCCGGCGGCGACGCGCGCCTTCAAATCCTCGCCCGGAGTTATGGGATGACCAGAGTCAGGGCTGCAGCCGAAAACGCGCACATAGGGCGCATCGAGCGTCGAAGCCAGGTCGATGAATCGGCGGCCATCCGCCAGAACTTTGGAGCGCTTCTCAGGATCGGACTCGTGCAAGCTGGCGGAGCTGCTGACGCAGGCGACGCGCAGGCCGTGAGAAAGAATCTCGCGTTTTGTCTGCGCGATGCGTTCCGCTACAAACGCCGGGTGCGAAGGCAAATCCAGATTGCCTTCCAGTCCGCGGAATTCGACGGCAGCGAAACCATGTTGCTCCGCGAACGTCAGGATTTTTTGCAAGTCCCAGGCAGGACAGCCCAGAGTGGAAAACGCAATCGGCAAACGCGCCGTATCCCCGGCGGGCGCAAACGCGGCGGCCATCGCTGCTCCGGTGAGCTTCTTTGCAAATTCTCGTCGCGTGGTTCTCATGGAGCTGCGCCTCCAGCGGTCGCTGGCGCAAGCCTACCTGCGCGCCGGAAAAGTGTCAAAGCAACGAATAAGGATCGAGGCGAAGAAAGGTTTCCGGAAGACGAATCATGGCAACTGCTATCGCAATATCTGGATTCGGGAGCTGAAGATCGCAGCGTGATCTCCTCTGGGATCAAAAGCTTGGCTGCATAGGCCCAATTTTGCTGCGGGCACTTTGCGAGCGTGAGTACTCTCATTACCAGACTTTGTACTTGACATTTCCTGCTTGGGGGCGCAGTCTCGGGCCAGTTTTCCCATCACCTTTTCCCGCAACTTATTCTCATGCTTTCTGGAAAGTATTCTCGGGACCCCGGGGCCATTGCTCACCGACAGGCGCACTCTTTTTTCGTGTGCTGCCGACTAGGCGAAGGAGAAGGACAATGAATGACGAAAAGTCTATTTCATGGAAAAAGCTTCAGGAGAGATGGCTAACCCGACGCAATCTCATCCGCGGGGCAGCCGGCACCGCTGCCGGAGCTGGACTCTTGCTCGGCTCTGGACTGCGGTCCTCGGCGCTTGCGGACGACGAGGACAATGAAGGCAAGGAAGCATGCGGTCTTCCACTCCCCTTACCGCATACGACCGCCGGCCCTTTTGGGCCTCTACACTTCTACTTCCCGGGCCCTATCGATGGCTCAGCAGCGGCGACAGACGGCACAGGCACGCACGCGGAAGGCCGCGACCCGTCCACCATTGCGAATTTTGAAGGGTTTGTCGGCCAGGTCGACCTCACATTCAGCGGAACGGGAATGGATACCAAAACCGGCGCGACCGCTCCGTATCAGTTCCACACAGACACGCGATTCATGAAGGGCACGTTTATAGGCTCAGATGAGCGAAAGCGCCATGGAGCTTTTGCGTTCATATGAATTGACAGCATAACGGCGAGCCCGTTGGGCTTGCATTCGTACGACCCCGGGGTTTCTCCAACTTTAGGTTTTTGGACTATCGAGATCCCGAAGGGAAGCGTGGAGGTGGACTTGGATGAAGGCGAGGCAGTTCTGCACATAGAGAACGTTTGCCGCGTATTCGATGCGTTCACCGTGCCAAACAGCTTAAACCCTCTTCATCCCTTGGGCTTGGTAAGCGCTTTCCTCAAGTCGCTCCGCATTGAATGGAAGGGCATATCGAAGAGGAGATCGTTCAACAACGGGAAGACCTTCGCCGGCGATTTCGTCGAGAATTCCGCTACCATTGCTGTAACGGTGAGGACGCCAGACACGAGGCCCCCGTTCACACCAACTGCACAAGATGGCTTCCAATTCGTCGCTGACCCAGCATCGACTGTTAGCAACTTCGCGCAAATTGGTCACGAGAGCAACGGCGCTCTGTTCTCCTGAGGTGCTGAAGATCCCCCCGCACGGAGAGGCGGGCGGTATGACTGACGCGGCGAGCGGGAATCGGTACCCCGCTCACCGTGGGGCTGTCAATGCGAAGCGAGCATAGGTGATTCGCATCGATTCGATGGTCCACGATGGCTGGAGGAAGTGTCCCGATGGCCGCGAGCATACCCATGCTGTCCACGTCGACATCTAAGCTCCCCTCATACTTTCGATGCTTACTTACCCTCGGTGTTCTGATTTGGCCGCTAGGCGTAATGGGCCAAACGCGTGCGAGCGATAACGTCGTCGTGCGATGGAACGCCGCGGCATTGCAAGGCGTGCGCGATTCTCGCCTTGGTCCGCCGATGGTGGCCCGGGCCCTGGCGATTGTTCACACTTGCATCTTCGACGCGTGGGCGGCGTACGACAAGAGGGCCGTCGGCACACAGTTTGGGGATGAACTGCGGCGACCTAGGAGAGAACGAACGCTGGCCAACAAGAATGAAGCTATCAGCTTTGCAGCCTATCGCGCGCTAGTGGACCTCTTTGCGCTCGACAAAGCAAGTGTCTTTGATCCGCTGATGGCCAGTTTGGGCTACGATCCGAACAATCTGACCATCAATACAGACACTCCGGCGGGGATTGGGAATGTGGCTTGCGCCGCCGTACTCGCGTTTCGCCATGCCGACGGTTCCAACCAGCTCGGCGACCTACACCCGGGGGCGTATTCGGATTGGACTGGCTACGTATCCGTGAATCCTGCGAGCACAGTGCCGGTCAATCCCGCATTGGTGCTGGATCCCAACCATTGGCAGCGACTGACCTACGACGATGGTGCGGCCGCGCCGACGCCGCACGTCATTACTCAATCGTTTGTGGGAGCGCAGTGGTATCGCGTAGTCCCCTTCGCCATGACCTCGCCTGATCAGTTTCGCCCGTTCGTCGCCCAGTTCGGTCCAGCTTTGTACGGCTCCGAGACATATCTGCAACAAGCGAAAGATTTGATCACGCTGAGCGCGAATCTCACGGACGAACAGAAGATGATTGCCGAGTACTGGGCCAATGGTCCGCGGACGGAGCTTCCGCCCGGACACTGGGACCTATTCGGCGAGTTTGTCTCACGCCGCGACCATCACACCGTGGATGATGACGCCAAGATGTTCTTTGCGTTGACCAACGCCATCTTCGACGCCGGTATCGCCGCATGGGATGCAAAGCGCGGTTTCGATTCCGTACGTCCCATCGCAAGCATCCCCTACCTCTTTCACGGTCAGCAGATCAAATCTTGGCGCCCTTTCCAAGGCACACAAACTTTTGATGGATCGCTATGGATTCCCTATCAGATGAGCACCTTTCCGACGCCGCCTTTCCCTGAATACATCTCTGGTCATAGCACTTTCAGCGCGGCGGGCGCCCAGGTTCTTAGGTTCTTTACTCGCAGCGACAAATTCGGCGATTCCGTGACCTTTGCCCCTGGAAGCTCCAACACCGAGCCGGGTTTGACGCCCAAACAGGAAGTCACGCTTTCCTGGGGTACTTTTACTGAGGCAGCGAACCAGGCTGGAATATCCCGCCGATATGGCGGAATCCATTTCGAGCTTGCAGATCTCGTGGGAAGAGCCACCGGCCGTCTAGTTGCGGATCAGGCTTGGAAAAAAGCGCTGGGCTTTATCAGAGGCAAGAGCGAAGGTGACGAGGAGTCCGGCGAGGACCAAGAATAGATTTCCCGCGAACCCTAGGATTTTTGCAATCGCGAGTGATGAAATAGTCGAGATTTTGTACGCGTGCCCCAGAATTCAATCTGTGCCCAGAAGTAAGTAGGTCCCAGACCCGCCAGCCAATGGCCCCTGAACGTGGCCGCGTTTAGCGATCTTCACTTGGAAGTCGGCTAACCGGAGATGCGGTCCGCCTGGTCACCGCAGTGATTGTGCCCGGATCACCATGTCGGTTCAAACGGGATTTCCCGACTGCGAAGCCATGCGGCAGATCGCTCCCGAACGATGGCAGCGCGTGCACATCGAGTTTGAATTTGAGAGCAGGAATTTCCGCGACCACGGCCATCCTGCAAGCGGTTGCGACGTCATTGTCTGCTGGCGGCACAATTGGGACGATTGCCCTGAAGGAATTGAGGTGGTGGAGCTCTCAAGCATAATCAAGTCTTTGGCAAAATCCGAGGACTAACTAAATTCTTCCCTGTGCTTCCCCGTTCGTCAGGGCGGACTTTGTTCTCTTTGTATCTTTATCTTCTCTGTGAACTCTGTGCCTCTTCCCTCTGTGTTCTCTGTGTTAGATTCTTCTCTGTATGAACGACAATGACATCACGCATCAAATCATCGGGGCAGCGATTGAAGTTCATCGCCTGCTTGGACCTGGCTTGCTGGAATCTGCTTACGAAGAGTGTCTATCGCGAGAACTAGAATTGCGGAACTTGAAGGTAGAGAGGCAGAAACCTATACCGGTGGTTTACAAAGACGTGAAACTTGAGTGCGGATATCGAATCGATCTCCTGGTCGAGTCAAGGATCGTGGTCGAACTCAAGTCTATTGAAGCGTTTGCGCCTATCCACGAGGCCATCATCCTGACTTATATACAGCTCTCAGGATGTCGCCTTGGGCTTCTCATCAATTTCAACGTAACGGTACTGAAAGATGGGATCAAACGATACATCATTTAACGCAATGCAAACGGAAGAAGAAATTTAACACTGAGAACACAGAGCTAAGAGCACGGAGGGCACTGAGAGGACTAATTCGTTCTTCCCTGCGCTCTCACCGCCAGGCTGTCCGCGCTCCATTGTCCTTGCGTCCTTATTCTTCTCTGTGAGCTCTGTGCCCTCTTCCCTCTGTGGCCTCTGTGTTAAATCCTTCTCTTTCCGACTGGCAACGAAAGAGCACAGAGTCGCGGGAATGCAGATCAAACTTTGATCAGCCCAGGGAATTTGTGAGGATTGTTGTCGAAGCCGGGGAAAACCGGCTTAAGGTCGGCGACGCCGATGTGTTTGGTCAGAACTTCTCCGATGACGGAGCGGAAGTCCGTGGTGAGCGCGAGGTCGCGGCCTTCGTTCAGCTGATGGTCGTTCAAGCCAGGCCATCTGCCGTAAACCTGGCCGCCCTTCACATCGCCGCCCATCACAAACATGCAATTCGCGTGGCCGTGATCGGTTCCGCGATTGCCATTTTCCTTGGCGGTGCGGCCGAACTCACTCATGGTCACGAAGACAATATTTTCCATGCGGTCGCCCATATCCTGATGAAACGCCGCGAGGCCCTGTCCGAGGTCCTTCAGCAAATTGGAAAGCTGGCCCTGCACGCCGCCTTCGTTCACGTGATTGTCCCAGCCGCCGCAATCGACGAAAAGAACTTCGACGCCGATGTTCGCCTTGAGCAGTTGTCCGATCTGCTGCAAACTTTGGCCAAGCCGGCTGGTCGGATACTGCGCTCCGTTTTCCGGCTGATATTTTGCCGGATCGGCTTTGCGCAGAAGATCGATGGCTTCAAACGTTTCCGTGCCGGTGCCGTGCAAAGCGTGGTCGACCGTCTGCGAGTACATCGCTTCAAAGCCGCCTTCGACAATCTGGCCCGTTCCCGGAGCCTGCGCCATCACTCTAAATTGTTTTAGGTCGGGCAACGCGATTGCTGGCGCTCCTCCGTGCAACATGCGCGGAAGGTTCGACCCCATCGCCACCGCGCGGAACGGCGAAGCATCTTCTTCAGGGACAGTCTCCAGCGCGCGGTTCAGCCAGCCGTCTTCGGTTGATTTTAGTCCTGGCGTGCCCGATTCCATGAAGTCTTGCGCGTCAAAGTGCGAACGCGTCGGATCGGGCGAACCGGCGGCGTGCACGATCGCAAGCTGGTTCTTGTGAAAGAGCGGCTCGAGCGGAGCAAGGCTCGGGTGCAATCCGAAAAATCCGTCCAGATCGATCGCGGCATCACCATTCAACTCAGGGTTTGCAAGTACAAACCCCGAACCCCGGGCGCCACGCTTGGGCTGCGGAATCGCAATCGTCGGACGCATGCGGTAATAGTTTGTTTCGCCGAAAGGCACAACGATGTTCAAGCCGTCTGCCGCTCCGCGCTGAAACAGCACGACAAGCTGCTTCTTGTTCGGCATCGGCGTCGCCGCGACGGCGCGCTGCAAAAACGCGGGCATCGCGCTGAGCCCGACCATGGCCACGCCGCCCTGCTTCAAAAAATACCGCCGCGAAAATTTTAGACCGCGTACGCCTTCGCAACATTGGTAACTCATTGCGACCTCTCCAGCCTAGCGCCTTTGAAATTCCGGCGCGCCCAGCACCAACCCCGCGACGACTCCGAGATCCACCTGCTTGCGCGCATCGTCGAGCTTCGCCTGCAGAACTTGCGGGTTATCAAGCTGCTTCTCAAGCGTCTCGACAGTCGTCGGCCCTGCTTGCCCGCCAAGAAAAACTTGCACTGCGCGGTCCAATGCCGCTTTCGGATCGGCCGATGAGTCCACGCCGAGCAACGACGCCACGTCTGTGCGCGCTCCTCGCATCTTGTTGCCGGCAAGTGCCAGAGCATAGTTCAGCCGGTTCAAAAGCGCGCCAGTGTTCACCCACGTTTCCGCCTTGTCGGAATAACCTGTCGGCGGCTGGCATTGATACAGTGGCTCGCCGATTCGCCCGACCCACTGCACCAGCGGCATGGGCGTGTCCACGTCCGTGCCCAGCGCGCGCACCGCCGAAACCACCAATTCAAAAGGCGTCTTGATTTTCGCGCGGTACGATTCTCGCGACCAGAATTCCGGCGACCAAATCATCGTGTGCAGCACTGCTTTGATGTCGCCATCGCTCGATTGAAAAGTCTCCGCCATACGATTGATCAACGCCGGCGGTGGATTGTCCGAAACAAAACGGCGCGCCAGCTTTGTGGAAATAAACTTTGCCGTACTCGGGTGATGCGCAAGCAGGTCGATGACCTGCTCGCCATCCTTCATCCCGCCCGCATGAATCTTTTTCCCCAGCACGTACTTCGCGTCGGGATCGTGCAGCCGGTCATCAAACTTGAAGTCCGCGTATTGCCTGGGCTTATCAATCGTCCAGCCCGTGAAGCAGCGCGCTACTTCCGTGACGTCTTTCTGCGTATATCCGCCGTCGACGCCAAGCGTGTGCAATTCCATCAGCTCGCGTCCGTAATTTTCGTTCAACCCGCGCTCATTTTTCTTTGCTTGTGGATTGCCCACTGGACGCGGGGGCGAGAGCCAGCCGAATCTTCCGCGGCGCCACTGTTGGCGCGCCGCGCGCTCGGCCGCTTGCCGCTGCGCGGCACGCGGATCGGCGCTCAAAAAATTGTCCAGGTAAAAAAGCATCGCCGGGCTCTTGGCCGTGGCAGCCACCAAATCCTTGAATTTTCCGAAGGCGTGCGGCTGGATCACGTCGCGTTCATACGAAGTCAGGTAATAGCGATCTTCACCTTTGCCTGCGAACACGTTGAAGTGGTTAAACCAAAAATCGTCCATCACCTGCTGAAGCTGCCGCTCGCTGTAAATCGCGCGCGTTACTTTGGTCATCCCCAGTTCGGCCACCACGCGTTGCGGCCGCTTGCTGTCGTCGGCAATCGCGCGCGGAACATTGTTGGGGTCGGTGCCTCCTAGAACGTCGCGCTTGCCTACACCTTTCGTCGCGGTATTTCCTTCGGGTTGCTCCTGCTTCATTGGCGCCGGCGCATCGCTCGTTTCCTGTTTTGCAGTCGTAGCGTTTTGCTGAGGAGCTTCTGTTTCCCCTCCGCCTTTGGTTTGTCCCTGCGGCGCCTGCATGTCTCGCGCAGCCGTCTCCGCGGCTGCATCGCTTCGGCGCTGCTCTTGCTGCGCTTGTGCCTGGGCGCGCTTCTCGGCTTGCTTCTCCGCTTGTTTGGGTTGCGGATATTCATCAATCAGTTTCGCCGTGGACATCCGCAGCGTCGGATAGTCCGCGAGGCGCGCATCCAGCGCGCGGTCATCGATGGAATTGGGATTGAGTTGATGCTCGATCCACTTGGCGAGGCCCATCTGGCGGACACGCTCGATGTCGCCGGGACGCGGACCGTAGGCCAGGCGGTTCAGCGCGTGCAGAATCGCTTCGTCAGGGCTGAGTTCCGTAATCGGCAGCCCTTTGAGCGTGGGATCGTTCTTGGGTTTCTTATCTTTCGCCGACGCAGGATTCGCAGCGCTGGCAGGCAATTCGATACCGAGCGACAAAACGCAAGCGAAAGAGAGAATGACGGCGAGAAATGACCTTGGTGTCGCGGAAATCGCAGGGATTCGTTGACTCACTGGCGAGGCGGGGGACTCTTGCAGCCTCATAACACTCTCCTGCCGTGCCGTATCATGGGCAAAATAAGGGTCACCGATAGAATAACCCTGATCCGGCGAAGAAGTTGCGCACCTCCAGAAGCCGTGTCGAATGCCTTCCACCATGGAAGCTACACTCAACAAAGGGCTTAGGGCCCTAAATGTGGAGTGAGGGAGCTTGCTACCGCTTTTCCGGCGTCCGAGAGATTTGTATTGGCGCGCAAAAACGCACTGAATTCGTCCTAGTTAGGTTGTGTTCCGATTTATGTGGCGACCATCCGTTTCCGTCACTGTGGGGCTGCGTCTTGGAAGAGAGGAACACAACATAACCGAGCAAGAACACGATGATGTGAAAGCTCCGGAGTAGACGACCCGCACTTTCAGAACTGCACGTTCCTCCGTTCCTGACCGGCAATTCGTGACAAGCATCCTGTTGCGTCGATTTGTACTAGCTCGAACCCTGAGCGTTTCGGCCATTTCCGTGGGTGCACGTTTCTGAAGCCGATTTTGAACCGCAGGGCAGAGTGGAGGTTAGATGCAGCACTCGTGGAATTCGCCCTCACAGTCAAGAATAATCATTCGTAGCGGAGGGAGATAAGCGGGTCAACCTGCGTGGCGCGGCGGGCGGGGAGCAGGCAAGCGGCGAAGCCGACGAGAATAATGAGCGTCACCACTGCTGCGAATGTCCATGGATCAGTCGCCGAAATACCCCAGAGTTGGCTCGCTAGATAGCGCGTAAGCCCGAAGCTTACGAACAAGCCGATGAACGTGCCTGCAACAATTAGGCCCAGGCCCTTGCGGAGCACCATCCCCAAGATGGCGCTCTGCTGTGCGCCGAGCGCCATGCGAATTCCGATCTCACTTGTCTGCAGCGACACCGTGTAGGTCATCACGCTGAATATCCCAATGACGACTAGCAACAATCCGATCCCCGCGAATGAGCTGAGTGTAATGCTATCGAACAGAGGGACCTGATTTTCCTCTCTAAGAAGGTCCTTGATCGATCCAGACGCACTAAAGGTGACATGAGGATCCACCGCCCAAATTTCCTGGTAAACGTTCTTGAGCAGAGAGTAAGGATCTACCGCAGTTCTCGCCACGATGGAGAGTGGGTTGCCAAATCCTGCGACGCTGCTGGGGACGAATGCCTCCGGCCCAACCGAGTATCTCGTGCCTCCCGGGCGACGTTGGAAGTCCGGAACAACCCCAATGATGTCAAAGTAAGTGTTGTGTGGAGCATCTAAGAACGTCCGATCAAAAACTTGGAACTTGATCTTTTGGCTGATCGGGTCTTGGTTGCCAAAGAATTGGTGAGCCAAGGTTTGGTTGACCACGGCCACAGGCCGTGCCGAATCAACATCACTTTGCGATAACAATCTGCCCCTTAGCAATGGCAGCCCAAGGGTCTGGAAGTATCCCTCTGTGCAGAGTTCCAAATGGGCCTCCAATTTAGCATCTGGCCTTCCAAGTATTGCGACATCGGTGCCTTGTAGCCATGCATTCGGGGGGAGTTGCCAAGTCTCGCTAACGGAGATTACGCCCGGCAACGCCTTTATGCGGGGCAGTACCTGCTTGAAAAAGTCTGGCTTCTTATCTGGGCTGGCGTAATAGATCTTTCGAGGGAAGGACAGGCGAACATATAGGATATTCGCTGGATTGTAGGGCAGCTCAACGTACGCCAATGCAAAAAGGCTACGCATCATCAAGCCGCCGCCGATCAGAAGTATGATCGAGAGCGCCACTTCGGCAATCACCAGCCCGGCGCGAAACTTCCCGCGACGGAAGCTTCCACTACCGCCCTTGGCACCGCTCGCCAGACTCTGCTGCAAGTCGCCGCCCACCGCATGGAACGCTGGCGCAACACCGCAGAGCAATGTTGTCAGCACGGCGACACCCATGGCAAACGCCAAGACCGATATGTTCAATCCGATCACCGCCTCCCGCGGGATCTTGTCTGGCGGAATAATCGCCCCGACTCCTTTCAAGCCGAAATAAGCAAATGCGCAGCCAGCGACACAAGCCGCTATGGATAGCAGAAGGCTTTCTACCAAGAGCTGCCGTATCAGCCGTATCCGGCTTGCTCCCAGTGCGGTACGGATCGCGATCTCCCCTCGACGGGCCGTCGCCCGGGCCAATAGCAGGTTTGCCACATTGCTGCACGCAATCAAGAGCAACATCAAGACCGCCATGAGCAACGCGTAGAGCATCTTCTTAAAATCTCCCAAAGCGCCATCGATAAGAGTCTGGACCGACACTGTGGGTCGCGGTTCGTCTGGCAAGAAATGGTGAACAATTACCTCTAGGTCTGCCGCGGCCGCCCGTAAGGGCACACCCGGTTTGAGCCGCCCTACGAGCCTCAGGGAGCCAGTTGCGTTTGGGCTTCCTGGCAACCAGATGCTGACGTTGTAAATGTCGAATCTACTTGGCATGATGCCGACCAGCGTCCTCGGCTCGTCATTGATAACAAAAGTGGCCCCGAGGATCTTCGGGTCGCCCTCGAATTCTTTCTGCCACATCTTGTAGTTCATTACAAACACCGCCGCGGCAGCGGACTGCCCATCATCCGGCGTAATCCCGCGACCCAGGAGCGGCGGCACACCATAAAATTCGAAAGTATTGGTGGTCACAAAGGCACCAACAAGCTGACGAGTTCCCTTACCGTCGTCATAGAAGAACGAACTCGGATCGTATCCAACGATATCTTCGAACACACGGTTTTGTTGCCGAAGAGCGAGGAATTCTTGGGGAAAGTAAAAATCACGATGGGTGATTCCCTGGGATTTGGTTAAATTCTCGACGGTAAATCTTACCAGGCGATTGGAGTCTCTATACGGGAAGGGATCGAACATTAGGCTGTGAACAACGCCAAAAATCACGGTCATCGTGCCGATCCCTAGCGAGAGCGCGAAAATGGCGGCCAGAGCAAGGCGGCGATCTCTTCCGAGGCCGCGAAGGGCGAACCGAAAATCGCGGAAGAGACTTTCGATCAGAATTTCCCAGCGGAATTTGCGGATTGGTTTTTTGTCTTGCGTCACAGTCCCAGCCTATAGCATGGAGTGATCGTTAGCGTAGACCTTTCACCGCTATAGCGAGCTTCAGGCCGAAGATATCATCGGGCTTGGACCCGCGGTCAAGAGATCATCGCTCAGATGTGGCGTAACGCGGATCCCGGAGGATGTGAATCCTCTCGAAGTGGCTGCCTTCGGTAGCTGTGGGCGGGTGGCCCGGACATGCGCGCGTCTCGGTTAGTTTTTCTCGGCGGCAACATTCGATGAGAGAATACCACTACTGTAATTCATCGGGCAGTAGCAGTGGTGCCCCGCCCTCGGTTTGTGCGGGTGGGGAATTTGGTGTGGAATGCCGAAGGGATTGAAGCGCTACTACGGCCAAGGTCAGCTTCACTTTGTGACGTTCAGCTGCTACCGACGCCTGGCGCTGCTCGGAACAGCGCGCGCAAGAAACTTGTTGGTAAAGGAACTATCGAGAGTTCGCCAAGAATACGGATTCTTCTTGGTAGGTTATGTGATCATGCCGAATCATGTGCACCTGCTCATCAGCGAGCCGAAAAAGGGTACGCCCTCGACAGTGCTGCAGATGCTCAAGCAGCGGGTCTCGCGCAAGATGCGGAAGAACAGGCATAGAGCGCCGAAAGCGCAACTGGCATTCACGTTCCCGAAGTTCGCTGCTGATTTGAGGCAGTTTTGGCAGCCCAGGTTCTACGATTTCAACGTGTACAGCCACAAGAAGAAAAAAGAGAAGCTAGAGTACATGCACGCGAACCCGGTGGTGCGAGGACTTGTGAAGCATCCGAAGGATTGGCCGTGGAGCAGTTTTAAATTTTATGCACGCGACGAAGCAGGATTGCTGGAGATCGATGCAGTGCATTTGCAGTGAAACGCGCCGTCTAACCAAGCGGAAGAAAAACCACGAACTCCTGACAAGCCAAAAACAAAGTCAAAAGCCCCGCCCTCACAAACCGAGGACGGGGCACCCCTCTATAACGGCGTCGGCGTTGTCAAGAGACACGAATGGTTTTGCGAGCCAGGAGCGGAGTCAAGGGCGGTTCGGCGGTGTTGCCGAACCGTTCATCGCAGACCCTTGACGCCGCGGATGGCTCGCCAGAATTCCCACGCGACGAAGCCCACCGGGCTTCGTCTTGAACAGGATCTCTTTGTTCGCTCACGACCAAGGCTCGCTTTCGAATCCTGCGGTGGACGCTGATTCCACCACCCATCTATTCGGTCACTAACTTCCGACCATGATTCCTGCTTCAAACTCCCTCCGCGGAATCAGAGGGAGGCAAGGCGCCCACTCAAAAGCGCGATGGACTTGCGTCCACCAGGGTGCCCCTCGGGCTGCCTTGCATGCGAACCAGTTGCGCGTGATCGGCTTTCTCACGCAGCATCCAGTACAACCTCACTGCCAACTTGCGGGCGATCGCCACTTTGGCCACGGCACTCCCACGACGGGACTTCAGTCGTTGATAATTCCGACGAAGTTCCGGATGGAACCGAGATGCCGTTTGCGCCGCTTCGACCAGCAGGTAGCGCATCATGGTGTTTCCTTGTTTGCTGATCGAACCCAGATGCTGGCGGCCTCCGCTGCTGTGTTCTTGCGGATTTAGTCCCAGATAACTCACTACCTGCTTACTGCGGCGAAAGCGCTCGACCGGTCCCAGCGTCAATACGAAGGCTAGGGCCGTCACCGGACCAACTCCACGATGAGTCATTAATCGAACGACGTCTGCACGCTTTTGTGCTTCTTCCCCAACGGCTCGATCCAACTCCTCGACCGAACCATTGAGCTGATCCAACATTTGCAGCAACTCCTTTCGACGGCGGCTGGTCCACGGTCCGAGTGTCAGGCCTTCCAATGCACGACGGCCAGCGCTGGCCCAAAGCTTTCGTCGTATGCAGACGCCCTGGTTCATGGCTAGCGTCTGCAACTGGTTCTTCACCTTGATCCGAGCCCACACCAGTTTCTGCCGATGAACCAACAGTTGCCGCACGTCTCGCTCGGCCGGCGATGGCCTCCAGACTCGTGGAAAGCGGTTGGTCATCAGCAAATCGAGAATGTGCGAAGCATCGCGCGTATCCGTCTTCTGTTTTCGTACAACTGCGGCCCGAATGCGCGCGGCATCTCCCACCCACAGCTCGTGCCCTAACTCGGCCAGCAATCGTTCAAACCATTGCGCGTGACCGCTGGATTCCAACCCGACACGAACTGGGTGTGGTAGAGATCGATAAAACCGCTCGGCCTCACCGCTCTCGTGTTCCAACCGGCGCTCCACGATCTCGCCCGTCTGCGTATCCAGCATTGCAATCTGCTGGAACCGTGAATGAAAATCGCATCCTATAATCAACATGGCTCGGCTCCTCTCCTCCGAGTCTTGGTCGCGTAAGCGGCACCAAGTCTACTCAGTCGAAGGAGCCGACGCCGTTATCAAATCAAAAGTCACCTTGGGATTTATCGTCCGGGCCACCCGTCGGCTCTCGCGAGAACCAGAACGAGAAAAAAAGTACGGGATGCTCTCATCCCACGCCTCGTGAAACCGTTACTCGGCTATGTCAAAGTCCACTGAACGGTCCGGCGCATGGTTTTTCGCGCTGTCGACAGCCTGCATCACCAGGCGGTAAGAGCCTGGCTTCAGGTCGTCCACTTTCACTTTCAGACCGATGGGGACCACCGGATTTCCTTTTTGGATGTAATCATCGGCGCGCATGACGTCGGTGAAGAATATCTGCTTGTTGCTTGAACGCTCGAAAATGCGATAGCCCATGGCAACAATTGGCGGCTTCTCCGCCGCCAGCAGCGGTTCATAAATCTCCGTATAAAGAACCACGTTGTCCGTGTGCTTAAATCGATTGCTCCCGGAGGGAACGATTTGCGTGCCCTTGACTACCAGCGGCGTGCGGTCCTCCAGCAGCACGGAATCCAGGCCAGTGGCAATGTCATTCAGTCTTTGCGGAGAATTCGTAAGCGCCACGCCGCTCAGGCTGAAATGTTTTCCATCATAGGGATCGATGGCGAGGGGCGACTCGAACTTGCCGAAGGCATCGCCGCCTGCGCTCAGGACCACCGTCAGCCGGTAGGTGCCCGGCGTGGCGTCGAATTGGTTTTCATAACGATAGGGCAACTTCGTGAATTCTTTCCAGTCATCTTTCTCCAAGTCCAGGTTGACGGTATCGCTGAATCGCGCTCCCACCGTCCCATCCTGCCGGTAGGCAATTCCCAGCACGTTCAAGTTGGCGTGATACTTTCCCTTGTCCTTATTGAACTGAAATGTATCCGAGGGAATCTCCATCGCCAGATTGACGCGCGCCGTGTCAGGCGCAGTGTAGAAATACGGCGCCTCCAACGCGCCATGAATTGAACCGGGTTGCGAGCCCGTAGCGCGCGATTCGAGTTGTTTTTCCAGAGGCTTGCCTTCCAGCGCGTTCACGGAACGCGTATTGCAATATCCGCTGCGCGAGCGCGCAATCAGTCCGCCGCGATTCAGCTTTACTTTGAGCGTGTGGCAGCTTCCTTCGGGAGTGTCACCGGGCACGTAGCCCAAAATATAAAACTCATTCTGTTCTCGCCCGATGCGTTCAAGTCCGGCGAGCAAATCGTTGGTATTGAAAATCGTGAAACCGCCCGTTCCTTCCGCCAGCGCCGCCAGGATTTGCTGATTGGTCGAAGCTGAAGGCGGGAATTGCGGAACGATGGTCCGCGGCTGATTGTACGGCGAGTTGTTGTAATTGGATGTCGGGTTGTAACCTCCGCCGCGCGTGCCACCACCGCCCGTGCCGCCCCGCGTGCCACCTCCCGTCCCG
>Ga0209239_1000118_pt1 | contig 46653 bp, 31 predicted proteins | sample GraSoi013_2_20cm_FD_185824 | JGI IMG/M metagenome (GOLD analysis project Ga0209239, IMG submission 185824) | Grasslands soil microbial communities from the Angelo Coastal Reserve, California, USA - Sample 10_02_2013_2_20cm (SPAdes) (version 2) | ecosystem: Environmental > Terrestrial > Soil >...
ATGTCCACCGGCGGTGATTGGGCGGGAGTGGGAATCTTTGATGGGAGCGTGGATGCCGCCAGTGGACATGCCGGAGGGGCGTGGCAGCGGATTTTGCGGCTTGTCGGGAGTGGACTGCGAGGATTGCCGACTAAAGGCAATCCCCGAGAATTCGACAACGCAGAATAAGATCAATGCGAGAAAAAAAACGACGGAAGCGCGACGTGATTCGCAGGGAGCGCTCATTTTTGCGTGGCCGCAGACGCTGGCTCATCCACCTGGAGGATTTGATCGGCGCGGACGTTTTTCAGAGTTTGCTGGATGCCGCTGGGCCAGCGGATTTCGATGGATTGGGCGGCGGATTCGGAGCCGAGACCGAAATGGACGCGTTTGTCGCTGGAGGAAAGGTAGCTGCCGGCGGTGGAAACAGTGGCGATTTGCTGGCCGCGGGCGGTGACGAGCTTGACTTCCAGTGATTTTGCGTGGGAGTTTCGTTGTGAAGGATGTACGCCGGGCCGTCGTTGGTGGTCACGACCGCGTCTAGGCGACCGTCGTTGTCAATATCGCCGATGGCCATGCCTCGGCCGAGCCAGGGTTTGCTGAAGACGCCGCCTGAAGCGGCGGAAACGTCGACAAATTCCTTGCCCGTGTTGCGGAGAAGAAGCATCGGCTCGCGGTAATGCAGATTGGGATAGCTCAGCTCGACGGTGTCGAGGTCGTGGCCCTGGGCGATGAGGAGATCTTTCCAGCCATCGTTGTCATAGTCGAGGAAACGGATGCCCCACCCAGAGTGGGTCATGGTGAGGCGGGCGACACCGGAAGTGAAGCTGGAGTAAGTAAAAGTGGAGTCGCCATTGTTTTGGTAGAGGGCGTAGCGCTGGTTGGCGAGATCCGTGATGACCAGATCGGGCCAGCCATCGTTATTATAATCGGCGAAATCGACACCCATGCCAGCGTAAGTGCGGCCGTCGCCGTCAACGGCGACTTCGGAGAGGAGGCCGACTTCTTCGAAGGTGCCGTTGCCTTTGTTGTGATAGAGAAATTCGACCATGGAGTCGTTGGCGACGAAGAGGTCAATGTGGCCGTCGCGGTCGTAATCGGCGAGAGCGATGCCCAGGGCTTTGCCGGCCTTCGAGAGGCCGTTCTTTTGCGAGACTTCCGTAAAGTGGCCGTTGCCATCGTTGTGATAGACGAGAGGAGAAATGGGCTGAAAAACGTCGGGGTGACAATAGGCGCGGTAGCCCTCTTTGTGTTCGCCGCACCAGATATCGTCGAAATCCCATTGCAGGTAGCGAAGGACAACGAGGTCGAGCAGGCCGTCGTTGTCTAGATCAACCCAGGCGGCGCTGGTGGACCAACCGGCACCGGCGACGCCGGCTTTTTCGGTGACGTCGCTGAAAGTGCCGTCGCCGTTGTTATGGTAGAGCTTGTTGCCGCCGTACGCGGTAACGTAGAGATCTTCAAAGCCGTCGTTGTCATAATCGCCGACGGCGACGCCCATGCCGTAGCCGAAGCCCTGCAAACCAGCTTTCTCGGTCACGTCTTCGAAGGTGCCATCGGGTTTTTGGTGGAAGAGGCGGTTCCAGTAAGCTGGACCGGCCTTTTGGGGGATGGAGCCCTTAGGCGTGGGATCCTGGAGGGGGGCGCCGTTAACGAGGAAAATGTCGAGGCGGCCGTCGTTGTCGTAATCAAAGAGGGCAACACCGCCACCCATGGTTTCCACCAAATAGTGCTTGGGCGTATGCGAAGACAGGTAATTGAAGTCGACGCCGAGGAAGGATGTAACGTCAGTGAATTTCCCTGGCAATGGCTTCTCTGAGCTCGAAGCGGGACCGCTTTGCCGCACAACGGCAGCCCCGATAAACCCCACAACCAAGGAAAGGCCCAAGAGAGCACGCATATCTGATTGATAGTACAGCACGACAGCCGGAAGAGTCGCGTCAAGGGCTTAGTACGCGTGGTTACAGCGGGGGGAATGCTGAAAGCTATCCCTTGAGCATGGAACAGCTTAGACGGGAAGGTTCAAATGACATGGAAGTGGATTGACACTGTGGGAACGCTTATGAAAAGTGCGCTTGGGGCAATACTCCGGAGGTGTGCAAAGGCTGTGGCCCGTTCCGGTCACAAAGGGTGTTTTTCGGTGTTACGTGGGCTAACAGTAGGCTAGGTGTTCGTCAGAATCTCCTAGATCGCGCTAGGTCCAGAAGCGTGCGATCACCGTGAAAGGGTTCATCGGACCGGCGATTCTCACCGTCCCAAACACTCTGCGGCAATCACCAGAACAATCGGGAGGGAAACATGTTCACGCGGTCTGATGTTAGTCGTGAGATACGCTTTAGGAGAGTCGTCATGCGAAAATTCCAGAAGATCCTGCTGTTGAGTATTCCCGTAGTGTGTCTCGTTCTGGCCGTTGCGTGCTTCGCGCAGACCACCGTACAAACAGACAACAAACCTGATTTGAGCAAGGAACCGACACTTTTCGTCGTTGGTTACGCGCACCTGGACACGGAATGGCGCTGGGAATATCCGCAAGTTATCAACGAATATCTGCGGAAGACCATGGAGGAAAACTTCGCGCTGTTCGAGAAGTACCCGCATTATGTTTTTAACTTCAGCGGGGCCAATCGGTACCGTTTGATGAAGGAGTATTATCCAGCCGAGTTCGCCAAACTCACGCAATACGTCCATTCGGGCCGATGGTTTCCGGCTGGGTCGTCGATGGAAGAAGGGGATGTGAATGCCCCAAGCGCAGAAGCGATCATCCGGCAAATCCTGTACGGAAATGAATGGTTTCGCAAAGAGTTCGGCAAAGCCAGCGCTGAATACATGCTGCCGGACTGCTTCGGATTTCCGGCGTCATTGCCGACGATCCTGGCGCACTCAGGAGTGAAAGGATTCTCGACACAAAAACTGACGTGGGGCTCTTCGGCCGATGCAGGAGGGCCGGAATCAAGCGAGAAGACGCCGGAAGGCACGCCCTTTGACGTGGGAGTGTGGGTGGGCCCTGATGGCGAAAGTGTGATCGCGGGATTGAACCCCGGCAGTTACAGCGCCGGAATCTACACTGATCTCACCAAGCCGCTGCCGGAGGCACCGCCTAACCCGCAAATCAAGGAGATCCAAGCGAAGCTTCAGGCCCTGCGAGAGAAATATCGCAGAGGTCAAACACCTGATCAGAAAGATATCGAAGAGTTCCTCAGCCTGCGGGATCAGCGGGAAGGCCTGATTAAGGTGGAGCAAGCGCGTGAGGAAGGGCGCTATCAAGACGACTGGGCTGCCCGAGTGGAGCATAACGGCAAAGTCAGTGGCGTTTACACAGATTATCACTATTACGGGACGGGGGACATCGGCGGATCGCCGGATGAAGATTCCGTGAAGCGGCTCGAAGCCATCGTTATCAAAGGCGCGGCAAGCTTCCCGCCCCAGGGCGAAGCCTACTTTTTCAGGAGGCAGTCCCATCCCGAATGGCCGCAGTTGAAAGTGGGCGATGGACCGGTGCACGTGATTTCGTCCGAAGCCGACCAAATGTTCTTGAACATCACTCCCGCGGAAGCAGCGAGGTTGCCCCGGTACACCGGCGAAATGGAGCTGACGAATCATTCGGCGGGTTCGTTGACATCGCAGGCATACCAAAAGCGCTGGCTGCGTAAAGAGGAACTGCTCGCCGATGCCGCGGAGAAGGCTTCGATTGCGGCAGAGTGGCTGGGAGCTCGGAGGTATCCACGGGAGCGGCTGAACAACGCGTGGACGCTGGTGATGGGCGGGCACTTTCACGACATCGCTGCGGGAACGGCCACGCCAAGGAGCTATGAGTTTGCGTGGAACGACGACGTCATCGCGATGAATCAGTTTGCTGAAGTGCTGACCAACGCCACGGAAGGCGTAGCTGCGGCTCTGAATACAGAAGTTAAAGGCGTTCCGGTAGTTGTGTTCAATCCTCTCAACATCGCACGGGAAGATGCGGTGGAAGCCAGTGTGAAATTTCCCGGAGGAATGCCGAAGGCGGTCCACGTCACCGGTCCTGGCGGCAAGGAAGTCCCGGCTCAGATTTCGGGCGGAAAAGTTCTCTTTCTTGCGGAGGTCCCGTCGACAAGCTACGCAGTTTACGACGTACAGCCCGGCGAGGCATCTGCTACATCTACGCTGAAAGTATCCAACAACTCGCTTGAGAACCAGTTTTACCGCGTAACGCTAAATGCGGACGGAGACGTCGCAAGCATCTTCGACAAATCGATAGGCAAAGAACTGCTCGCCGGGCCCGCGCGGCTGGCGATTTCCTACGACAACCCGCAGCAGTGGCCGGCGTGGAACATGGATTGGGATCAGGAGCAGGCAGCGCCAAAGGCGTACGTAAGCGGGCCTGCGAAGATTCGCGTTGTGGAGAATGGGCCAGTGCGTGTGGCGTTGGAAGTCGCACGCGAGACCGCCGGCTCGGCGTTCGTGCAAACGATCCGGCTGTCCGCAGGAGATGCGGGCAAGCGCGTGGAGTTCGGGAATGTAATCGATTGGAATACCAAGGAGTCGAACCTGAAAGCGACTTTCCCTTTGACCGCCTCGAACCGCATGGCGACTTATAACTGGGACATCGGCACTATCCGGAGGCCAACGGCAGAGCCAAAAAAGTTTGAAGTGCCCTCGCACCAGTGGATCGATCTGACCGACATGAGCGGCGAATTTGGCGCCACGATCCTCACGGACTGCAAGAACGGATCCGACAAACCGAATGATCACACCATCCGGCTCACGCTTGTCCGGACGCCGGGCACGGCGGGCGGATATCACGATCAGGGGAACCAGGACCTCGGCCATCATGAGTTCGTTTATGGCATCACCGGACACGCCCAGGGTTGGCGAGACGGGCAAACCGACTGGCAAGGACAACGCCTGAACGAACCGCTGATTGCGTTCGAAACTTCGAAGCACTCCGGCGCGCTGGGCCAGGAATTTTCTTTGCTGAGAGTCAGCAATCCGCGCATTCGCGTTTTGGCACTCAAGAAAGCCGAAGAAAACGACGAGATTATCGTGCGAATGGTGGAGCTAGACGGCAAGCCGCACGAGAATGTGCGCGTGTCGTTCGCCGCACCAGTCTCAGAGGCGCGTGAAGTGAACGGTCAGGAGCAGCCGGTAGGACCAGCAACGGTGAACGGCGGTGCGCTGGTGACTTCGTTCTCCGCTTATCAGCCAAGGACATTCGCGATCAAGCTGGCTGCGCCACCGACGAAGGTCAGCAGCGTGCGCTCTACCCCGGTGAAGCTGCGTTACGATCTCGCAACGGCCAGCAACGACAGGACGAAATCAACCCAGGGATTTGATGGTAAAGGCAACGCGTTGCCAGCAGAGATGCTGCCTTCGCAAATCCAGTTCGATGGCATTGAATTCCGGCTCGCTCCGTCAAAAACGGGCATGCCCAATGCGCTCGCCGCCAAGGGTCAAAAGATAGAACTTCCGGCGGGCTCATATAACAGACTTTACTTGCTCGCTGCCTCGTTCGATGGGGATCAGAAAGCCACCTTGGAAGCAGGCAGCAAGCGTGTCGAGCTCAACGTTCAGGACTGGAGCGGATTCATCGGGCAGTGGGACGACCGGCAATGGACCGCAAAAGAAATAACCATTCCCGCGAGCGGAAACAGGCCAGCCCGAACGGAGCGAGATGATTATGCGGAAATGACGGGCATCAAGCCGGGCTATATCAAGCGCGCCGATCTGGCGTGGTACTGCTCGCACCACCGCAACGCCGCCGGAGAAAACGTGGCCTATTCCTATTCCTACTTGTTCGGCTACTCCGTCGATTTGGAACCCGAAACAAAAACTATCAAGCTGCCAGATAATCCCAAGATCCGCATTCTGGCGATGTCAGTTGCGGAAGAAAATCCTACTGTTAAGCCAGCGCAGCCCTTGTACGACGTTCTTCCTCCAGCAGCGGAGGGCGACAAGGATTTTTCGCTTTCTAGCTCAGCTACAAGCCTCTCCATCACCCAGGAGCGCAGCGCAACAGTAGCGATTGGCGTGAATCCGAGGAATGGGTTCCAGAGCAATGTGAGCCTTGCAGCGACAGGACTGCCTGCAGGAGTAACGGCAACTTTCACTCCACCCAACGCCCTTAGGGCAGGCACCCTCACGCTGAAGGCGGATAATTCTGTGCGCTCGGAGAGTGCTACCGTCACTGTCACGGCAACATCTGGCAGCTTATCGCATAGTGTCCCTCTGCTTTTGAAGGTGCACACAATTAAAAAAGGGGCATTACCTGTCGACCTTGCCTCAGCCTACAACGCCACGGGCATCTACGAGGATGGTGCCACGTTCGACGAAATGGCCAGCCTGGACGGTGGCGGTTTTGCGCTCCCGGCGCGGCCTTTGGGCGCCAACCAGGAGTGGGAGGGCGTCTTGTTTCGGCTGGGACCAGCCAATGCGCCGGATCTCGTCACGGGAACGACGGTTACTCTACCGCCCGGTAAGTTTGGCAGTTTGAAGATTCTTGCTACCGGCGTGGAAGGCAGTCAGAAGTCACAAACTTTCACCGTCGCGTATGCCGATGGGACATCTTCGACCTTCACGCAGAGCCTGAGCGATTGGTATTCACCGGGAGGCTTCGGCGGGGAATCTTCGGCTGTGACCGTTCCTTATCGCCTCACAGGCGACGGAGAAACAGATGACGGTACGTTTCATATTTTTGGCTATTCGTTTGATCTCGATGGTAGCAAAGTAGTGCGCAGCGTGAGCCTGCCGAGCAATCGTAATGTGGTGGTTCTCGCCATGACCATCGTGCCTTAAGTGCGTTAACGAAGCAAGAGTCGGACAGGTACCTAATGTCGTGCTTGTAGAAAGACTCGTACGCGATGGAGGGAGCTGGCTTTTTTATTATGGTGGCGCGGACAAGAACGTGGATGTGGCCACTGCTCCGGCACGCTGACCGATATCGTCACATGTCACTCGAATTCACACAGTGCAGCAGCGCCAGCGATCCCGGCGTCTTCCCCATAGCGGGCGAGTACCAGTGGAATTTCCATCGGCGCCGGATTGAGGCACGCTCCTTGCCAGCGTTCACGGATCTCATTCAAAAAAGGTGCGAGCATCGTCGAAACACCTCCCCCAATTACGATGACTTCGGGTTCCAGGAGATCGATAATGCTTCCAAGCCAATAGGCCAGCAAATCGAGGGTTTCCCGGATCACTTCTTCGGCAGCCGCGTCTCTCGCAGCATAGGCCCTCGCAACCATCTCGCTGGTCACGGCATCTGCATTTCCGCTGGCCAACTCGCCAAGCAGCGACTTCGGATATTTAGAGAGTTTCTGACCGGCACGCCGACCGATGGCCGGTCCTGCTGCCAAGGTTTCAATGCAACCGCGCTTCCCACAGTTACACCTTGGTCCGTTGCTGTCGATCCCGATGTGGCCGCCTTCGGCGGCTGCACCGGTTCTCCCATGGTAGATGCGCCCGTCAAAAATAATCCCCGTGCCTATGCCGGTTCCAATGCTCGCACAAAAAACATTTCGATACCCGCGCCCGGCGCCCCATTTTGCTTCTGCCAGAGCTGCTGCGTTGGCGTCATTGTCGATTTTCACGTTCACGTTGTAGAGACGGCGCATTTCCCCAGCCAACGGATAGTTATGCCAGATTATGCCAGATAGCAAGATTCGGCGGGTTAATGATGATGCCCGTGACAGGATTCAGCGGCCCGGGAGCACAAATTCCTATCGCTTCAATTCGCGGTCGTTCAGTAAAGCCGAGAACAACGCTTGAATCGCGGCAGACACCGCGGCGAGGCCTTTCGAAGCCTCCCCGGCTGTGATCATCGGCGTCCTGCTGCGCACATGAATTTCTCCGCAAGCATCTACCAAACCTCTGGCAACCTTCGTTCCTCCGATATCTATTCCGATGACGAGCTTGGTTGTCGGTTCCATTTTTTGAGGATCCTTCTTTGCACGGGTGGCGCGGTGCGTGAATCCCTCCAAAGCCTTGAAACACGTGAATTATATATACCCCTCAAGAAGAATGCTTCTTCGCGAACCCGGATTCGTCTAGTTTGGCAGCAGTCGACTGCGTCCCCGCGCAACACGTTTCATCTGCGAGGTCGGTCAGCACGATCCAGTTACGCGTTCTTGCTCGTGCCAATCCTTCCGCAATTTCTTGCCTCCGCGTGTCCACTTGTTGCGAATATGATGATTGGGGGAATCACGCGGGCTCACAGAAAGGGCTATGAAACTTAATCTTTATCTTTTGAAGAGCACGGTGGTCGCAGCACTAGGGGGACTACTCTTCGGATTTGACACTGCCGTCATCGCTGGCACCACGCATGCGCTCACGGACACCTTTAAACTCTCTCCGGCCGCATTGGGGCTGACAGTTTCTGTCGCACTGTGGGGGACGATCCTCGGATCCATGTTTGCCGGAATTCCCGGAGACAAAATTGGACGCCGCGATAGTCTCCGCGCCATGGCCGTGCTATACCTCGTATCAGCTCTGGGCTGCGCCCTTGCGTGGAACTGGTTTGCTCTCGTGCTTTTCCGATTCATCGGGGGGCTGGGCATCGGTGGCTCTTCCGTTCTTGGTCCGATGTATATTGCGGAGGTTGCGCCCGCTAAGTGGCGAGGCCGTCTCGTGGGTTTGTTTCAGTTCAACATTGTCTTCGGAATTCTCCTCGCCTATTTCTCGAACTACATTGTGGGAACGATGCAGCTTGGCGCTGCTGAATGGCGGTGGAAGCTTGGGGTTCCCGCAGTACCCGCCGTCCTGTTCCTTCTGCTTCTCTTCGGTATCCCTCGTAGCCCCCGTTGGCTGGTCAAAAAGAAAAGAGTGGCCGAGGCGCGCGAGGTACTTCGTATGACTGGCGAAGAAAATTACGAACAGGAACTCCAAGATATCATTGTGTCCATCGATGCGGAACACGTCGCCGACGATCCGTTCTTCTCCTCGAAATACCGGCTCCCAATTTTCTTGGCGGTCTCTATCGGCATGTTTAACCAACTTTCTGGTATCAACGCCATTCTGTATTACCTCAACGACATCTTCGCGTACGCCGGCTTCAATAAGGTTTCTTCCGATCTTCAGGCTGTGGCGATAGGCGCTACGAACCTAGTATTCACCATGCTCGCCATGTCGGTCATTGATCGAATCGGCCGCAAGACTCTGCTTCTGATCGGCTCTGTGGGCACCGCAGCGTGTCTCGGCGGGGTTGCGACAATATTCTTCACGGGACGCCATCAGAAATTCCTGGTCTGGCTTCTGATAGGCTACATCGCATTCTTCGCGTTTTCACAAGGCGCCGTAATCTGGGTTTACCTCAGCGAAGTCTTTCCAAATCGAGTGCGGGCCAAGGGGCAGAGCCTTGGAAGCTTCTCGCACTGGTTTATGAACGCGCTCATTTCAGGAATCTTCCCATTGTTGGCCGCATCGTCCGGCGGGTATCCCTTCGTCTTCTTTGCTTTCATGATGGGGCTTCAGTTTCTTGTCGTTCTCTTCTTTTTTCCGGAGACTAAAGGAGTCTCTCTTGAAGAGATGCAGAGAAAGCTCGGCATCGCCTAAACGCCGGCGCACCACGAATCCCGACTTCACCTTAAGCGTGTGATGAGCATTAGAAAGCAGTGAAAATAGTTGCACAATTGGGCCCCAACGTAGACGTTCTGGCCCGAATGAGGGCCTCCCACCGCACACGAACCTGCAACGACCCAGAAGGCAGACGGTAAAACGGAACCTGGTCTGGTGCACTCTTGGTGCACTCTAACCTGCAAATGAGGCTATCGCAGTGCTACCGAGAGCAGCGGAAGTTACTGAAAACAGGTGAAAATCAGCGAGTGCAAACAGGGCAGGTAGGTTTAGCAAACCGACCCATTAAACCACTCTGGCACCTCTCCGCCGCGTGTTTTCAACAGCTTAGCACAGTTCTCCAATTTCACCTGCTGCACTCTTGCTGAACTCTAGCGCGGGAAATTTGATCGCCGCATGAATTTGAAATCGCTTAACCTCTGCAAAATGAATACGGACTTTGGTCCAAGTTGCTAGCGAGGTATGGAAAACCGCCGCCTCTCGTCCCAACGGCCATGTTGTTTGCGCATCGAGGTCCAGCTGGACCGGGTTTTGCGGGCGCTGGTGACGGGCCGAATGCAAATTTAACCGATTTTCAAAACACGTTAGGGTTACGCCGGTCTTGTAAACCGTTGTATTTTGATGCAGGGTGTAAGTCGCAAACTGTAGAGACGAAGTCGGGCTTAGGTCCGGGTACTGCGCAGGCACACGGATCCTAATTGCATTGCCTACAAAATGGACTCGGTAGATTAAAGGAGCAGCGCAGAACTCACGAGGGCTCCGTTCCAAAAAAACAGACGAGTCTCTCTGAGATCAAAGTGGTTGACCTCCGGACGTCGGCTAATCCGAACAACGCGCTGATAAAGATTCTTAATGTGCAGTAGCTTTGGGAGAATGTACCCGGAACCAGCAGGGTGCCATTTTTCACCACCCTGGCCCACACGACTAGGGCCAAAAGCGGCAAAAAAAAGGCTTCGCAAGAATTCTTGTGCAGAGCCGCTTGTAGAAACACGCACGAGCGTTTCGACTCGACACCACATTATCATCACACCGCGCTCCCTTACGGTCGAGGAGAGTGGTCAAAGCGGCAGTGATGGGGCAGCGGCGGATTCGTGGAGAGCTTGCGGGGCCGCGCTGCCTGACTGCCCGGGCTCAGACCCGTCGCAGCGTGGCCACGGTGGATAGGGAGTTGCTGTCACGCCGGTCGACGCTGACGCGCGCTCCGGTGTGGTTGAAGTCGTAGCGCTGCCGGGTGACTGGACCAATGACGGTGAGGCGCGTCTTGCCCGTGTATTGGAAGGTGATCGTGCCAGGCGGGGAGATGGGGAGTTTTGGGACAGCCATCGGTGGGATGCGCGACTTGCCGCAGCAGCTCATAGGGTCTCCTTCTGGTTCGGTTCAGGCTCTTCAAAATAATCAGGAGGATCGGGAGCGATCCGGTCGGCCACTCGATTTACGAGAACGGCTGCCGCCGACAGGGCAAGCCAGAACAAGACCCGCTGTCCCCATGAGGAGCGGAGCCATAGTGCGAAGGGGACGGCGATCCACAGGCTGAGACAGTAGAAGCAATCGAGCAGCGATCCCCAAAAACCATGACCGGCGGTTCGGCGCAGCCACGCAATTGCCTGGAAGGGGCCGTCCTCGGCGACGAGCAAGTGCGTCAGACGCCAAACGGCGAGGACCGCGAGCACGAATTCGAAGATGCTCATGGCCTAGCTTCTCCAGCCGTCGTATCGCTTGACGAAGGTACCTGAGAGTCGATTTTCAAACGAATGGCCGCGGTTGACTCCTGGCGGCTGCGCGCAGCACAGCGCGGGTCGCGGGCGGCTCCGCACACGAGACCATCCGCACTCCACTGGCCCACGATTCCCGCGCAGTCGCGCATCCCCCAGGGCGAAGCAGCGGACAGCATTTCCTTTTCCCATCCGTTTCCCCACGGGAAAAGACGTGCATCGGGCCCGCGGACTGCCATCTCCCACTCGTCCGCAGTCGGTATTGCAAGGGCAAGACCCTCGGAGGAGGAGAACTCCTCAGCAACCTCGCGAGCCCTCGCAAAGCTAGTCTGGAGGTACTCGTTCGAGTTGGAAGACCGCAGCGGCCAGCGCGCGAGGAAATAGCCTTGTGCTGGCGTTTGCTGGCGGACATTCGTGCCCGCCCCAAGCCAGTGAACAATCGGAGGAACCCAGATGAACTCGAGACTGCGGCTGCGGTAAACGCCGTTACGGTCACGATCCAATCCGCAAGGAAGAATCGCCGGTTGCGGTACTACAAGAGGAAGCGGCTGGGTGAGAGCAGTTGTCAGGAGAGAAAAGTCGTCGTAGAAACGGAGAGGAAGGCCTGCGATGCTGCGCAGCAGGTGGGCTTGCATTCCGGGACGATTGTCCGGTGCTTCCGCGGAAGTCTCAGGGATTGCTCCGCAAGAGAGAAGAACGAGCGAGGCCTTCTGCATTGCAAGCAGCATTCTCCGAACATCGCCAGTGACGCCTCCGGGGCCTCTCTGCGGAATCTCCATTCGCTTTACGTGCATCCCGAGCGATTGAAGACCGCCGCGTGCCGCTCCCAGCATCGCCGAGGCGCGAACTTCCCAGTCAGAAGAACTCAGAGCATTACGAATTGCCAACGTGAGCGCCTCCTGATCGACGCCTTCAGTGGCCATGATCACGCGGATCGCCTGGCGTGGCACCGACGTTGTCGGAGACTCCGGCAAGATCAGAAGCGCGCCGTCCCACTGTTCTTGTGCGATCCCGTCTATTCGGGAACGATCGATCTCTGCGGCTGCTGACGGACTAAGCCAAGTTGCGATTGGCATCGGAGCAATTCCCGGCGTGCTTTCGACTGCCACCATGCCGCGGTCGGCCGCTAACATGCGTGCTCCCGCGGCAAGTAGATCGACGGCAGCAATCAGTGGAGAACTGCGAACCAGCGTTGCGGCTGGTCCTAAAGAAAACGAAAGTGCTGCCCCATTGTCACGGTTCGCCTGGAGAATACCTCCAAGCTGTTGTCCACCATCGTCGTCGACAGAGATGTCTAGCCGTCCTCCTTCTTTAGACAATGTTTCCGATAGGTTGTAAAGATTCGGCGGCAGCCCTTTCACGTGGAGCAGACTCGAACGGCTGACGAACTCCAGCAGCGAACGCAGCCGATCGGGCGCGAACGCGTTGGTTGCAACCCACGTTATTGAAATGCGCTGGTCCACCGATCAAATCACTTCATTCCGTAAGTTTCCATAAACGTCTTAAGCTGAGCCAACACCTTGGCTTCGGTAAAGCCTTTGCCATGATAGACGTCGACGGCAGATTCCACCGTCCAATTAGGTAGCAGTTTTTGAAGGGCCTGCGCGTCGAGCTGCTTTGCCGCAAGATGGCTTGCACTAGGGCTGGCAGTCAAATCAACGGGCTGAATCCTGCGGTTTGCCACGTCCACAAAAAAAAGGTCGGGACCGCCAATTCCACCCGGCCACGGCAGCTTGTCGAGTCCGAGTATAGCTTTGAATTGTCTCCAATCCTGAGTTGAGAACACAGTATCCTTAGGCATCATCTTCCGCATCGCGGGAACCATGGCATCCTTGAAAGTCTTATCGCGATACGTACCTCGGATCGCAGCCAGTAATCGATCAAGTGGATCCGGTTCTCCCCCGCTGATTTCCTCCAACTCTGCGAGGAGTGCGCGGGTTTCCTCATTGGGCTTGATGAGTTTAAGATGCTTGTCGGGGTTTTCCGCCAAGTACTTCTCGATCATTTCCTTCTGTTTGGCGAGTTGCTCCGGGTTGAGCTCTTCCTGACCAAGCGTGGCAGCGAGCTTGTCCTCTTTTGATCGAAGCAATCCGATCTCGTACTCTGCGTCTCGGAGCAGGCGGAAATCACTGTTCGATAGCTGTCCTTCTTCATCAAGCCTGCTCTCAAGCTCTTGTTGTTTTGCACTCAGTTCCTGAATCCTGCGCCGCACACCTCGTAACTCCTTGCGGGCTTCGGTCCTGGTCTGCTGCTTCTTAGCGCCGGCAACAGGGATGTCTTCTTCCACGGGGACTTCAGTGGGCTCCGCCACGAGTGGCGTCTTGGTCGTTTCCTTTGGGGCAGGAGCTTTCGCAGTTTCCTCAGTTGGTGGCGCTTTCTTCGTTGGCTCTGGCGCGACCTTCTCTTCCGGCTCAGCCGTTTCAGCAGCGCCCTTCTTCCTTCCTTCGGCGGCCACATAGCCACGAGCTTCTTCCTCGGGCATCGCGCCCTCGAGGATGCTCTGGTGTTCATTCAGTTGATCTTGCAGATGCTCGACGCGAGCCTCGATGTCGGCGCGTGCCTTCGGGTCGAGTTCCGGATCCGCCAAGGCTTGCATTTGTTCATCGATGATGTGCGGCAGTTTTTCGACTTCGTGTAATGCTTCAAAAGATCGGGTGCCGGGCACTATGCTTTTCTTGGTGACCAGCGCGCGGGCTTTGGCGATGACCGCGCGCACGCGTCCCTGGAGGCCGGTGTACTTCTGCATGGTGCGGACGGTTTGGACGTGCAGTTCAATATCACGGGGCGTGGCGGAGGGGCCGGCGCGGATGTGGATGTCCTTGATCACGCCGTTTTCGTCCACACCGTAGTGGACGCGCACGGTGTTGCCCTCCAGGTCTGGATCGACGGATACGGGAACCTTCTTTCGCAGGTCCGGTGGAAGACCCTCTTTCAGGGTTTCGGAGGTATGCTGCTGACCCGGCGCAATGAGATCCTTTTCCGTGGGACGCCGCACGCCAGTTTCCTCGACCATGGGGACTTTGCCAGGAGCGTGAGGCTTTGCAATGCCTCCGACCATTCCCATGGCGGCGCCCACGACCACCCCCTGTTTCATGCCGCTCGTCGTGCCCTCGAGAATCTTTTCCCACGCGCTGCCGTTCTCCCACGTCTTGCTGTCGAGGAACGAGCGCGCCGCGCCAGAAGTACCGGAGCCCAGCGCGCCAAAGAACGCTCCCGTAGCCGCATGGGCGAACATCCGGGTAGGCCTCGACGCACTCTGTGCCATGCTGGCGAGCAGCCCTTTGGCAAACTTCGGGTTTTCCTCCAGCGCTGCGATGAGGGCCTGTCTTTCCGCCACCGTAAAGTTCTTGCCGAGGCTCTCGACAAACCGTTCGGCGGCGGAAGTCATGACGACTTTGCTTAATCCGGCAGTAGCAGCGGCCACCGCAGCATCCACGCCGCCGACCGCGAGGTCGACCCCAGCATCTTCGATGCCATAATCTGCTCCCAGCATGGCCCCTTTGATCGTAATGCCGACCGCCGCGGTGCCGAGCGCAATGGTCGCCGCCCCGGCTGCGCTCGACGCCCAACCGGCGAACGCTACGGCGATCGGACCAGTTGCTGCACCGGCCGTGACTGCGATGCAGACCGCCGCAACCACCACCGCGATCGCTGTTGTGACCGCTGTTACCAGGCTGTTGGTGATCGATTCCATCGATTCCTTGTGCTCTTGCACCGATACATTTGTGTATCCAGCGAATCTCTGGAACTCTGCGATCTTTCGCGCACGCTGCTCGTCCGTTAGCTTGGGATCGTTCGCGGCATCGTACTTCTCCTTCATCTCCTTGTAGCGGAACTCCATTCTCTTGCTTTCATCGCCGGCGAAGACGTAGGACCCGGCGGACCAGTGCTCCCGCTCGTGTTGCACGAGGTCATCCATGTTTTCCATCTCTTCTTTCATGGACATCGGCTCGCCCATGAGCTTGTGGTGGAGCTCGAAGTTGAGCCGCCCGCTGGTCTCCGAGTCGATCCTGTCGTCCAGCGATTCTCCCGGATGTAGCTTCTTCCACTCTTTACGGATCTCCTCGATCTCTTCCTTGGTCTTTCCTTCGAGTGCCTTGCTGAAAGCCTGATCTTTTGTTCCCAGTCCCTCTGTCGCGAAATGGATCTCCTGGGCAGGAGTGAGCCATCCACCTTGGGCGACTCGCTTGCGTGCCTCCTCCAACTCGTAACCGTCCATGTTTTTTTCCAGCTCGTAACGCAGGCTTCCTTTGCCGATCGATCCGAAGTCGGTGTCATAAGTGTTTTCGAGCTGATTCATGTACTGCTTGCTCTCCTTCTTGGCCTCCTCTTCCAGCTGCTGATCGAGTTTGTGCTGCTCCTGTTTTAGGCGGTAGTAATCCCAGGGATGGCCGGTTTTGGCCGCCTCGGCGCGACGTTTCTCCAGGTCTGCTTGGAGAGCGGGTTCTTTGTCGCGCTTCAGTTCCTCCAGGGCGCGTTCGTACTGATGCTTGAGAACGCCGTTGATGATTTCATCGTCAGCATAGACGATCGACTCTTTTTCGACCTGGATGCGGGCGGCGTCGGCTTTTGTCAGATCGTTGTCGGCGATGGCGTTGACCAGCGCGAGCTCGCCATCGGAGAGTTCATCCTTGTAGGCACGGCGCAGCGCACTCTCGTCACCCTCGCCCCATTTGTCTTTGTAGGTTGCGTTATAGGAGGCTTCAATCTGTTCGTAACGGCGTTTGACTTCAACTTCGAGCTCTTTGGTGGTGAGCGGGGGCTTGTTAGTGCGTCTTCGTTCCTCCTGGAGTTCTCTCTCGACGTCCTGGCGAACCTGCTGGTAAACGTCTTCGATCGCCTTCCGGTCGGTGCCCCAGCCGGTGAGACCGCCGTACATGGCCTGATCGATGGCGATGCCGTCCGCCTTGTCGGTGTCGCCTTCCATCAAAGCCTGGGAACGGGCGTAGTCGTGCTCGTCTTCAAAAAGACCTGTCAATTCCTCTTTGATATCGTCGTCGAGCTTCAGTCCATACTTTTCAAAGTAGAGCTGCTTGATCTTGTCGCGCTCGGCTGCGCTTTTGCCGCGCAGCGTATCCATAATGGCTTTCTCGTCGGTGCCCCAGCCGGTGAGACCGCCGTGCATAGCCTCGCGCAGAGCTGCGACATCGGCCAGAGCCCGATCACCCGTGAGCAATGCTTCGGCGCGGGTGCGCTCGGCGCCCCCAAGTTGGGAGTGGATGTCGGCATCGAGATCCTTGTCATAACCGCCGCTACTGGGGGGAAGGGAGTAGAGCTTGCGCGCGGCCATCGCCTGCACTTTGCCCATGCCCGCAAGCGCCCGGAAGACGCGCGCTTCATCATTCCAGCCGAACAATCCGCCATGCAGGGCTTCGTGGATCTCGGAGCACACTTTGGCTGCATCCGGACCGCCCTGGGCCATGCCGAGTACGTTGAGCTTGTCCCAATCGGAGGCGGGCGTGTCGGCCAACTCTTTTTCGAACTTTTCCATGATGCTGGGGCCACGCTCTTGCAGGATCCGGATTCTGAGTCCAGCCGCGATGGCGGCGAAGGGGTTCTTCGCGTCCTTCGCATTCGCGATCGGATTTCCGTCGGGTCCGAGACCGTAATAAGTGGAAACAATGGCGCGTTGTTCGGCGCTGAGCTTGTCGAGATTTTTCCGGGACTCCTCGCTGAGCTGGTCGCCGGCGGTTATGATCACGCCGCCGAGGAAGTTCATATCGCCGACCATAGCGTCGCGCGTGGCCTGGTTGCGTGAGGTCTCCCAGGCTTCCGATTCCGCCTTGGCTTGTGCGGACCAGTCGCTGAATTTCTGCCAAAGCTCCTGCCAAAAACTACGGTGCTCGTTGAGCTTGCCGTCGGCCCAGGCGCGAATCAATTCATTGGCCCGCTCGCCGGCAGCGCGCACCCCCTTCTGCAAATCGAGCACAAAACTGTCCGTTTCCTTGCCCTTATCGACTAACAACTGATCGATCTTGCGCTGCTCAGAGTCGCCCCAGTTGCGACTTGCCGCCGCAACCAGGTTCCACGGATAGGCCTTGCCGGCATCTCCGCCGGCCAACTGATCGACTTTCTGCAAATCGAGCCTGACGGCGTTGCGATACGCGATGCGTTGCAGGTTGGCGATCTGATTGATCTCGTCGTGGCGTTTCTTGCCTGCTGCGTCCGCGGAGACGACCTTGCGCGCCACTTTTTTCTGGGATTCGCGGATCAGGCGCTCGCGCGTCAGCTTGAGGACCTCGGGATCGTTGTCGCCTTTGGCTTGCGCAAGTTTCTCTTCCGTGGCCTTGTCGACTTCTTCGCGAGTACCGGCGATGACACTCAGGGCGTCCGTGCCGGCCTTGGCGAGTTTCTGTTTTTCGGCATCCCCAGCGTTGGCCACCTGACCTTGAGCTTCCGCTTTCTCTTTCTCGATCTCCTGTTGCCGCTTGGCAACTGCGTCGTTGATCTCCTGCTCCGAGATGCCGGCTTCTTTGCCAATACCGTCGAGTTCCGCTTTGAGAGAAGCGGTGAGTTCTTCCAGGGAACTCTTTCCAATGTCTGGAAACGTGCCTGGTAATGCGCCATTGTAAGCGGTGTCTCGAACCTGCTTGAGGACGGCGTCGGCTTCTGACCGAGGATCGGCCATCAGGCGCGCCAGTGCGGCGGCGATTCCGACTTTGAACGGCCTCGGAATCTCGGGCTCCTGCTTGGGCGGGCCCTCTTTGTCTTCGATAATGATTTCGCCGCGAGGCCCCCGGTGGATCGGGCCTTCCTCTTTCTTTTGCGGCGCGTTGAGTTTGTCAGCCTGCTCTTTCTTGGGATCTTTGGCTCCGGGGTCGACCGCCGGCTTTTTGTCCGCATCGGCCTTGGACTTGTCGTCTTCGGCCTTGGACGGCGGTGCTGGAGCGGGGGCGGGGCCGATCTGCGGCATGTTGTGCTGCGGGCTCTCCTCGAACGGAGGCATCGTCTGTGCGGGTAGCGTCTTGTTGACCTTGGTCTCGACAACTTTGGTCGCCTCCGGAACGGGATCCACTTTGGGTGGGATCAGCGTGGTTTCCGCATTGGCCTTGGGTGGGGGCGTGACCGCCGCTTTGCCATCTTTGGGAAGCTTCTGCGTTTCCGTCTGCCGCTTGCCGATTGCCGTGGCACCGCTCTTTTGCAGACTGGCAACGTGTGGCGCAGCACTGATCTTGCCGGTCTTGAGTCCTGCGGTGGCACCATGAATGCCGGCTTTCCAATTTTCGAGAGTTGTGCCTCCAGCGGAGGGAACTGCGATTTTCGTGGGTGCGGGGCCGCCGACTGCTTTGCCAGCGACGAGCGGTAGGTGGCCCGGAGTAGGCGCAACCTTGGGCGCTTTGTCTTCGGGTTGAATGACGACGGGAGGGCTTGCCGCAGATTGCGGGCCGCCAACAGGTACGGTTGCGAATGCGCTGGTTGGAGCGGCTTTGTCGGCCATGGTCGTCGGGGCGGAGACGCGGGCAGAGGTCGTGGCCGCCAGCTTCGTAGTAGCCACCTCTTTGGGTCCTGGTGGCTCGATCGCGGTGCGCTGCCGATACTCGGCAATTGCCTTCTGGACATAGTAGTTTCCGCGACTCTGCTGAAGGTCGAGGAGAGACTCTGTGCGAGCCACTTCATTCTCCGGCTTGGCCAGAGATTGCAGGTCCGGAAATCCCTCGCGCTCGTCAGCGACCAGCGTCGCGGTGCTGTATGAGGAGCGGCGAGACGGAGGCTCCTTCTCGGCAGAGGACTTTCCGTGAGGAATGAGAGCGGCAATCTTTTCCTTTTCTGCCATGGCAGCTCACGGTCTATTGCCGGTCTGTGTTCAGCCTTGTGATGATTTCGAAATGATTCTGAAACTCCGCTCGGGAAGGCAGTTTGCCCATCTTCTGCATTTCGCGGCCAACGGCTTGGACGAGATGCTCCATCGATATGGGCTGTTCGCGCTCGGCCGCGAGAAAAGCGCCGGCGGTCACGGCGTTGCGTATATTGCCGCCGGAGAGCTCGAACTGACGCGAGAGAAATGGAAAATCGACGTCGTCGCCCAACGGGGCCGCCGCTGGAAACATAGCGCGCCAGATGCGCTCGCGGTGTGCGGGATCGGGAAACGGGAATTCGACGACGTGTTGCATGCGGCGTAGAAAGGCCGCATCGATGTTGCTCCTCAGATTGGTGGCGAGGATTGCGAGGCCGGTGAACTGCTCCATTTTCTGCAACAGGTAAGCGACTTCGATATTGGCGTAGCGATCTTGCGCATCCTTCACCTCAGAACGTTTTCCGAAGAGAGCGTCGGCTTCATCGAAGAACAAGACTGCACTGGAATGCTCGGCCTCGCCGAAGATCCGCCGAAGGTTCTGTTCCGTCTCGCCGACATATTTGCTGACGATGCCGGAGAGGTCGATCTTGTAAAGTTCGAGGCCGAGGCTGCGGGCCAGGACCGATGCCGCCATGGTCTTGCCGGTACCGCTGACGCCGGAGAAAAGCACGGTGACTCCGGCGTCTTTACCGAGTTTCGCGTCGAAGCCCCATTGCGCATGGACAACGTGGCGAAGGCGAACGCCGGCGGCGATCTCGTGAAGCTGCTGCAGTACTCTCGCGGGCAGAACCAGGTCGTCCCAGTCGAACAGTAACTGCGCTCGCTGCGAGAGGCACTGCAGCTGGGGGTTGCACAGGTTGTGGGCGGCCTCGCGGACGTCGCCGGCGTGAAGAATTCCGTCAGCACCCCGGAGGCTGATGGAGCGCGCTTCCTGAGCGACGGCGCGAATCTGGCCCGGGGTGAAACGGAATTCGCCTGCGAACTCGTCAATCTCGGCTTGTAGCGCGGGGTGTCCAGGAAGAGCGCCCAGTTCGCGTTGCCAGAGAGAGCGGCGGGCAGCGACATCGGGGACAGGAAAGTCGAAACGGAGACAGGTTTCCGAATGAAGATCCAGCGCGGTCGCCTGGGCATCTTCGAGGGAAAGGAAAATCGGAAATGGGGCACGGGCCAGATGCTGGGTAAGATCGGCGTAAAGCTTACGGTTTTCGGGAGTGGTCGCGCCGAGCTTGAGATAAAGGCCGGCGTCGAGCAGCGTGCAGTCGCGACACAGTAGCGCTCCGGGAGAGCGCTCGTTGGCGAGATCGCTGCGGAAGTCGCACACGATCATCGGTTTTTGGAGATCGCGGCAGATCGCCTCGGCGGCGCGCAATTTGCCGGTTCCATCGCGACCACGAAGCACGACCACTCCACCGTTGCCAAGGAGCGGCACCGCTCGCCAGAGCTGGATCAAATCGTCGGCCGGAAGATCAAGCTGGTCCGGCTGGCAATCCGGCTCGATGAGGTCGCATGTATCGAGAAGTCTGCGGTCGAGCGAGGCGTGTCCGAGGAGAAACTCGACGACTCGTTGCGGAACGACGATGGAGCGCGCCAGCCAGGGCCGTTCGTGAGGCACGTCTTCGTCCGCGAACCGTAGCAGCAGGTGACGAAAGAGGGGAGCCGCGGGAGAGAAATCTTGGCGATGGCTCCACTGCTCTCCGCGCGAGCTGCAGAGCAGTTTGAGCACAAGGTCGATGCTCGCCAGCTTACGGGTAACATCATTCTGGACATAAGCGTAAAGCACCTGATAGCGGAGATCGAGTTCCGGAGCGACGGCGATCAGAAGCGCGCGCCGTTCGAAGTCACGAATCCGCAAGCGCGCGCAGAGCTGGTTGAGACCTGAGTCCGGAAACTGGGCGGCGCATGCTTGCTCTTCCAGCATTTCGTTGTCGATGCCCGCTGTGGCTGGATGTGGCGCAGCAGCATTGCCGAAACCCGCGGTGAGAAGCGCGTCGGCCTCACATTCGGAAATGCTGAGTCCGCGAAACTCATCCGGCAGGGACTTCCGCTCTGCACGGAGGCGTACGACCTGGCGCTTGATCAGACCATCAAGCCAGCGACAGCATGCTTGCAAGTGTTGCCGGGAGCACGCGCTCGACATCGCAGTTCTCCTCAAGGCTCCTCGAACCGCACGGTGATTGGCTTGTTGCTCAGCCAGGGAACCTCAAATCGCGACTCGTGCAGGCCAGCCATGCGCAGAACAATCTGGAGCGGCCGCGCCTTGAGGCGGATGGTGACGCTGCCGGGCGCGAGCGCAACCCATGAGTCGCCGCAGAGGATGTTGCGCCAGAGGTACTCGACACTGCTTCCACCGAGCGCCGGCAATCCGCGAGCGAAGGCACGCACCAGTACGGCGGCGGCTACCGCAAGGCGTTTTCTCAATTCGGCGTCGGGAATGAAATCCGGGAGCAACTCTCCTTCGTAGGAATTGAAATAGGCAATGTCTTCGGGCAAGGCAAGTGCCTCAAGGGAGCTTGCGATGTCGGAGCGGGCGGTTCTGCTGAGCATGGCGGCATTGGGAGGTTCGTCCAGTCCGGCGCCAAGGCGGAGAGCAGAATCCCGCCACGCATCGGGCGCCTTTTTGGCGAAGCAGGTTAGAAACAGGAGGTAACGCGATTCCCCGTTCTCAAGCCCGCCGAACAGCTCCATTAGCTCGGACGTCTTCGTGAGTGCGGGCAAGAGCAGGAAGATTGAGCCAAGAGGACTGTCAAACTCGTGCAGTAGTTTGTCCTCCGCAGCGTTACTTCGCACCGCGCCTGACAGAGTTTCGAGCCGACACCGGTTTTGCTTCCCAATGTCGCGGAGGAGGCTGAGGGTAGAAATTTCTTCGGGGACGACAAGGGAGACGGGAACATTCCCCATCAAAATCAGCGAAACAATCGTGCGCAGTTTGTTGTCCTGGGCCCAGCGCCAGATGCGGGAGACGTGTTCCACGGCACCAGCGGCGTCGGAAGGGGAAATGTTTGACAGGTGGCGACGAATACCGAGGTAAGTCTCAAGAGACAGGAATTCGCGAGAGGAGGGTATCGGCTCAATCCAGTGGAGCACGGCGTCGAGGGCGGCAGCGGAATCAGTGGCATTTCCGGCACAACGGGCAATGATCCTTTCCTGATCCCTCGGCGACAGCACGGCGCAAACCGGCGCCAAACGGTTTGTCTCCAGCAACAGGGTGAGCGCAGCTTCTGCCTGGGAAGGCTCGCGCAGCAAGGCTTCGCGGACGGCCGCTCCCGCGGGCAAGCTGCGGAGGGAGTCGAACTCTGCGAAATACGACCGGGTCCAGGCGCAACCGGCCGCCAGCTCGCCAAGCAAGTGCGCGAGATACGCTGCGCGATTGGCGAAACGTAAGACGCGAACCCCGTCGTCGCCGCGGGAGATCGTGGTGGCGACCGACGCCGCGATTCTCGAGGCCCAAAACGTGGCGATATCGTCGGGCAAAGCGGCGTGAACGTCGATGAGCAGGTCAACCTGGAGGCCGTCAATGACCCACACGGAAAGGTCGTTCGGATCGAGCAAAGCGCCCAGAGCGCGGCCGCAGGACTCGGTGACGTACTTGCGCGCGAGATCGTCCATCTCGGCGCGCAAGACTTGAGGGGCGGGATGGTCGCGGGGCACAAGGTATGTGCTGCGTAGTCGTTCGATGCGAAGGGTATTAGTCACCGGTCATGGCCAGAACCTGCCCTGGCTGCCGTTCGCTGGCGCTGAATTCCTGCAAGACCTGGATCGCTCCGCTGATGCGGAGCAAGGTATCGCGAAGTTCAGCCCGGCGTTGGTCGAGTTCGGCAAGCATCTGGAGTCCCTTCTGCAGCTCGCCTTCGAGCGCTCTCAACCTTTCATTCATCGGTACCCTCCCAATGATCGTGTGTTACGGCCGACCCATCACCACGACGGTAAAGAGAACGGTGTTGTCTACCTCATTTCCCACGAGAGATTCCGAGCAGAAACAATGGCCGGAGGTTTGGGTTGTCGTGGGAACTCCATCGATTTTGACGTAGACATGTTGGGGAATGGCATTTACGTCTGCGGCATTACTGAAGTGCGTAAATGAGGTGTCGCCGTCGTTGTCCCAGATACTGAAGCCCTGCAGGACTACGAACGCGGTATAGATCTGCGAGAAGCCGCCATAGTTGTAGGTCCAAAAGCGTGGAGTGGTCAATCCCGCCATGTTGAGGGCGAAGGTTTGGCTGATGACCCGGAAGATGTTGTGCGAACCGGTCACGGAAAGGTTGCCGGCGACGGAGAGGTCTCCCATGACCGAGAGATTGCTTCCGGAATCGAGCTTCATGGCGAGCGCGCCGCCGCCGGGATCGCTGCGGTTATCGGAGTGCGTTCCGCGGCGAAACCAGCAGAAGTCGAAGTCGGTGCGGTGGTACAGGGTACTATTCTGGACGCCAATCCCGTAGTTGATATTCCAGAGATTGAGCATCTGGCGCGTGGATGCGCCGAAATTGGCGTCGTTGCCGACGTTCAGATCGTGGCTGACATTCAGATTTCCGGATGCGTCCAAACTCATTTGCACGTTTCCGCCTGCACCCGGATCGCCCTGTGTGGGACTGTGCTTGCCGCCCCGGAACCAATAGAAGTCGCCGTCCGAGCGGTAATACTGGGTGCCCGGCTGGATGCCGATGCCGTATTTGTCCTGCCACAGGTTAATCATCTGGCGGAGGGCGGCGCCGAAATTCAGCGCGCCGGTGGGAATGTCCACGTTGTCACTGGCGCGTACGGCCAGCACGTCTTTTTCGTTGGCGCCATCCTTTGGGCCGATGCTCAATCGCACCTTATCGTCGGCGGGGTCGTCCCCGATGTGGACGTGCAGGTCGGTGCCTGCGCCACTTGGACCGGACGTACGCTGCATCCAGAGAGGAATCTTGGGATCGCCGCCGCCCGTGTCCTTGAAGTGCAGTTGGCCGCCGTGGAGCATGACATCTTTCATGGCGATGATGCGACCGTCCACTTGGAGCCGACCCTTGATCTCGGCGAAGTCGGCAGTATCGGGGTCCACGGGCAGAATGCGGGGCTGGATGAAAAAGCGAGGCGCGTCGGACGCGGGGTCGGGCGCAGCGGGGACGGGCACCGGACCGTAGATCGTCTCCGCGACTGCGCCCACGTAGGAACGATCATCGGTAAGGCGCGAGGGCGGATTCGTGGGAATGAACTTAAGGCCGACGCCGTCCCAGTTCACCCAACCCAGCTGTATCAGCCATAAGGGCTGGTTGTTATCGTCAGGAAATTCCTGATAGGGGATCGAGTCGTCGGTCGGAATCGGCAAGTCGGTGGAGGTGGGGTCTTCCTTCTTGCCGTTCACGGTCACGTCGTCGTGAGTGTGGGTACCGGGATCGATGACTATCTTGTAGGTTTCCTGGATTCTGCCGAACTGAATGGTGCCGGCGCATTGGGCGAAGCCGCCCTTGGCCTGGTTAGCGAATTCCTGGTCGTATCGGATCCACACCGAGCGATGCTGTTGGTTGGCGAAGGCTTCGAAGAGTTGCGGATCGAGCTTAACTGGCGCCATGACAATAATCTCACGTCCAAAACCGTCGACTGCCATGCCAGGCTGAATGAAGAGATCGACCGCGGTCGGGTCTCCGGCCACGGGCTCTTCGACCAGCAGCAGCCCGGCGACGATGCCCCAGGTATGATGACCGATGTTGTGGCGCCTTCGCATATCGCGAAGGTAGGCTTGCTGGTCTTCCAGGTCGGCCGCGCCAAGGTACTGGCGCTCGTAATAGTGGAGCCGGAGGATTTCGTCGGTTGCCATGCATCCTCTCCTATTTCTTCTTCGGTGGAACGTTGCTCTTTTTCAAGGCGTCGAGTTCGGCGCGGATCGATTCCACTTGAGTGCGAAGCTCGGCGACGGCCTGAGGGCTGGCGGACGGCGGGGCCGGCTCCGCCGCCAGAATCCGGTCACCGGACTGATAGAGCACGACATAGTCGCCCTCCTTCGCAAACGGTTTGAAGGAGCGAAGCGAAACTGGGATTTCTGCGCGTGAGTTGACCGGCTTGGTTTCAAAGGACACGCCGTGACCCTTGAGAGCTTCTTCTGCCTTCTGCGGCGACATGCCGTTCAAGGTTGCCAGGTTGAGCTCTCCGACAGGGAAGCTCGAGGCCAGACTGTCGAGCGAGAACTTCTGGGCGATATCTCCCATTCTCTGGATAAACATCTTGGGCAGCGCGAAGTTACTCTCCACCAAGGCGCTCTGCACGGGAGACACGCGGTTGGCATCGGCAGCCGCTCGGACTCCGGGAATCCGTTTGGATCCGGTACGGCAGCACAAGGCATCGACGAACGCCTTGATGAGCGGGACGATGGGAACCAACGAGAGCCAGTAAAAGAAGGAAGGAAATCCGCCGGCAAATTGGCGGCAGCCGAAGTTGCAAATGTCCGTGATTTCGCCGTCTTTGATGGTGAGGCACGCGAGGATCAGCCGATCGTCGCCTGGGTCGGGCGGACAGGGCGGAAGCAGGTTGTGGCAGATGCATTCACGCAGTGCCTCAAACAGGGCCTGCATCGAAAGACTGATACTGCCCTGGACGGCGGCGAGGTACTGTGGATCGGAGACGACGCCTTCCTGATTGTTAGGTGGCGGCGGGCAGGAAGATGACTCGAATGCACTGACGGCCGCACACCGCGTAATGGAAGCACTGTTGTTTAAGATGGTGAGCACATATTGGCGCAAGTGGCAGCAGGCGGTGTAAGCGTCGGTATTGCTGGTTGCTGAATTCGGCAGGTTGCCGGCGAGTGCGAGGGTGATGATCTGCAAGGAATTTCCCCCGAGCGCAGTCAGCCCGGAGAATTCGGTGAAACATCCAAGCAGGTTGGCGAACAGAGTGTTACCGAAGAGGACTTTCAGGCTGTTACAATTGTTGGGATCGGGCATGACGCCGAGCTGAAAACTTTCCAGCACGCGCGTGGGCTCACACTGGGGCGGGACAGGTGTGGTGGTGGTCGCCGCGGAAGAATCGCAACCGCACGCCGAGGCGGACTTCTTGCCATTACCGTTGCCGTTGGTTTTCGATCCGGCACAGCCACATGAGCCTCCGCAGGGACCCGTGCAGGAGCAGGTTTTCTGTGGTGGGCGCAACGGGGTCACGGGCTGCGTGGGAATCTCGGCGTATTTGATGGTGATGCACCAGTGTTGTTCCCGCCCGGTGCAGCCAGGATCGACGGCCGGTCGGTAGGGATCACAGACGGTCTTGTTGTTCCGCGAACTGCAGCAGTCATTGATGGCCTTGATCACGTTGAAGGGCTGTTCCTGGCAGACGATGATGTCGTCGCCACAGGGAGAGATCGCGTAGCCGGGTTTCACCGTCACATAGCCGTCGCAATTGTTGCAGACCACTTCCAGGCCGCAGGCTGTCCCCACGCCGTGCAGATAACGGTTGTGCAGGCGCTGTTTGGCGAGGATGTAGGCGATCTCACTATTCAGATCGGTCTCGCTGATGATCTGGCCGGCGAAGAAGCGCGGGCGCTGCAAGCAGTCCAGCCCGGTGCAGACGGGACAGAAACATGGGTTCGTGGACGTTTGCACCGTTTGGTCCGCACCCAGAAAGTCTGAAATTGTGATCGCCATCGTCGTCTCCTATCCCTATTTGTTGACCGCGAGCCAGCTTTCGAACGTTCCCCCTTCGATCTGGTCTCCGCTTCTCCTGTCCGCGACCCAGTTCGGCAGATTGTCCGCGTCCACGCCCTTGCCGGTGACGAATTTGCCGCCCGCATCCTTGCGAACGTCCTCGATGAAATCTCCGCGCAGAATGACCCAGTAGTCGCCGAGCACAAACCCACGGTCCCTTGGGACGAATAACGCGCCGTTGACTTCCACGTCCTTCAGCGGCGTTTCCTCGCTGATGATCGCCAGGATTTGACGGCCGCCTCCCGCGTTGGGCGGGCCAAGCTTGAGCTGAACGCCGGTCACGATTCCGAGGTATTCCACCCAAGTCCGTGTGAACGTAGCGGCAGCAGGACTGAGTGGCTCGGAAAACATCAGGGTGAAACTGCGAGGATGAAGGTCCTTGTTGCGTACGGTCCTGTCGAACGCGATAACCAACCCGCGTTGCGGATTCGCATTCTCTCGGGGAACCTGGAGCGCGTTGCTGTTGGTTGCGCCGCCGTGTGGCCAACTGATGCCAACGACATGCGTGAGATCGGGATCCAAGGCGGAATCGCCCTTGTCGCCCTTCGGACCTTGTGGTCCCATGGGTCCGGTCCCGCCATCTTTTCCATCCTTGCCGTTGGTACCGTTTGCCCCAGCCGGGCCGGCTGGCCCGGGAGGGCCTTGAGGACCGACGATCCCGGCTGCGCCGGTATTGTCGAAGAGGCACTCAATGGCCTCGGTGATGAGCGTGGTGCTGGGAAGAATGTGGCGGTCGGTCCAGTTGTCCAGATCCGCGTCATAAATCGCGCTGCCGTAGACGTACTGGGGGACGGTGGCGAGCACAACACAATTCTCCACGGCGCAATCGGGGCAGGGATCAAGCACGCGTTTAAAGATGTCTCCGCAGTCAGTCTCGGTGATGTCGATGACGGCGATCGCGCCGGGATCCGACTTGCCGTCGCCGTCGTAAGAAACATAAAGACGCTTTCCGTCGGAGGTTCTGACGATGTCGAGCGGGTTCTCGCCTACCAGGATCGCCGCGCCGAAGATATTGGGCAGTTTCAATTCGGCCGCGTGGGCATCCACCGGCTGAACGTAGGTTTTCTTGTCGACGGTGTCCTGTTCCAGGACAAACACCCACTTGCCGGCCGGGGAGTAGACGGCATTGACGGGAGTATGGGCAAAGCCTTTGACGGGATCACCAAGGGGAACCACCTTCGGCGCCGGGGAGATGGCATCCGGGCGCCAGCCCAGCGGATAGACCCAGCCAGTCGTTTGATCGACGATGGCGAGGTTGTCGCCGACCGTCGTCGCGGCGATGCTGATCGAGATGGGCTGCGAACCGGCCGCGACTGGATTGGACTGCACCGAGTTATCGGAGAGCTTGACGGCGCTAAAGTCGGCACTGCCGGAGTTGGCTGTGTAGAGATAAGCGCCTGCATCCGCGACCGCCACCGCCACCGGCGAAATGCCGACCGCGACATCGGGCTTGGGAGTGAGCTTGTCGTCGAAGACAAACAGCTTGTTCTGCACTGGACTGGTGGCAAACACGCGCGCATCCGGGGCAACTGCAAGGCGAACCTCTCCGGTTGCCGCCCCAGCCAGGGTCACCACCTGCGACGGAGGCGTTGCAAGATCGGAGGGATCGAGCAGGAGGATCTTCGGATCGGCGTCGGCGGCGGCGTGAACGGCAACGTAGAGCGACTTGCCGTCCGGCGAGATGGCCAGATCCAAGCCGGCAGTCTTTGCGAACGACGTGGGCACCGAGACGGCGCCGGTTTCGACATCGGCCGAGAATAAGCCGGCATCGGGCCCGGCCGTCAGAACGTAAAGGCGGCCGTCATGCAGCAGAATACGTTTCGGATGATCGAGCTTGCTGATGGTTCCTTCCCAAGCCAACTTCAGCGCAAGCGGATCAGTCACTGGATCGGGCGCGTCGATGGTGACGTCAAATTGATGGCTCTCCAGCACGCGGTTAGGCTGGCAACCGGTATCGTCGCAACCGCATTCATCGAAGAGCGACGGCACGGGCTCGGACATGCATTCGCGATAGCGGATGCAGATCTGCAGTTTGTGGGGCGTCTTGATGTCCGGCTCGGAATCGGCGCCGTGTTGCTCTTTCCACTCCTGGCGGAAGGTGCTGCGAAAGTCAAAGACCTTTTCGTCACACAGAAGAATTTCATGGCCGCAACAGTCAATGGCTGTGCCCGGCTCAATCACGACGTACTGATTGCGGCAGGCGGGGTTGGGATGGGCAACGACCTTCAAGCCGCACACCGTTCCCCAGCCGTGCAGGTGTTGGTTATGGCGGTTTTCCTTGCCGAGAAAGAAGCGCTGCTCATCAGTGAAATCGCGCTCTACCAGCAGTTTTCCGGTGAAGAAATGATTGCGCGCCAACTGCGGGATCTCACACTCGACGCAGCTTTCGTTTTCTTTCGTGCTATGTCCGTTGCAGCATGCCATGGTGCGTTCCTCTCTCCTCAATTGAGCAATGTGCACGCCCCAATGCGGGTGCTTCGGCCGACGCGCATGGCGGGCGGACCTTGTTCCTCACGCGGCTGCCCGAGCGCAGTGTCGTATCCGAGCTTTGATTGGCCCTCGACGACTTCGTTCGGATAAATACCCACAACCGTGTCTTTGCCGATAAACGCCTGGATGCCCACACGAAATCGAGGCCGTGTCATCTGCAGATATCCGAGGGTATGTGCTGGCTTCGACATGTCGATAATGCGCAGCACGGTCTGTCGCTGCAGCGCATCCGCCTGCGGGTCGGTGGAAATTTGTCCGCGCTGGGGCACGAAAACCGTAAATTGATGGGCTTGCTTCGAAAAGGGATCGGTCAGGGGATCGCCGGTATCGATGAGCTGCACAGTGTCGAGTTGAGCATGCACGTCGAGCTGCAGGCGGTCCACAATGTCAGCGCCCCAGAGAGTGGACTGATCACCAAGGCGAGCGCTCCCTGCATTGAACCAGCGGCGCAACTTGAAGTGTTCCAGGATCTGGGGTTCGATACCGATATAGAGCTGTAAATGGAGACGCAAACCTTCGGGAGTCCCGCGCAGGTTGTAGAGTTTCCATGCGTTCTTCAAAAGCTTGCGGCGGCGAGCCTCCGGCCAGTGACGATCGAGGGCAAGCCCGACCCAACTGGCAAGCCAGGTCAGGAAATCCGTGTCAACCGGGTGTTCCGGATTCGCGGGCGTCGCCATGGGATCGAAATAGGCGGCGATTCTGGTGATGCGATCGCCGATGCCGTCGCGGAGGGTGTCGAAGATGGAGAGGAACTGGTCGAGGAAGTGACGGCTGGGGGCATCCTCGCTGAAGGCGGCAGGGAGGTACTGCAAAGAAGAGGCGCGCGGATAGAAAATGCGCAGCCAGTCGATGCAGGGGGTAGTTTGGCCGTCGCTGTGAAGTTTGAGGCGCAGCCAGAGATATCGGCCCGGCGGACTCTGGACAAGACAATCCCAGTGGCAGTCGCCGACGGTACTGTTAGTTGCAGAGGGCGTCCATCGTTCGTCGGGGAGGCTGAGCACTTCTAAAGGCGTTTTCCCGTCTTCCGCCGTGAAGGTCTCCACGGAAACTTGCGTGCCCACTCCGATGGCAGCTTGCATCTGCACGCGATGCCAGACGCAACGGTAGATACGGCTGTCGAGGGCATCCGTAACAAAAGTGCCGTCAGGCTCGTAAATTGCCGCCGCAGTGAGTTGCACGACCTGCGTTCCGTTGACGACAATGGGATTGCCCTGCCGGTCGAAGATCAAATCGGGGTGGCCCCCGCCAGGAGTACTGCTCTGGCTGACACAGCGATAGCAGCCGCATTCGTCCCACTGATATTGCGAAATTCCGGGCGCATATTTGTTGATGATATGAACGTCGCCCTTTTCATCGACTGCGACGGCAGCGGGACAGAAACGGCCCTTCACATCTTCAGGCGCGGTGATATTGGCGACGAACGTGCCGTTTTTGTCGAGAGAAACGACGTGATCCACACCTTCCTGCACGATGTAGATCCGGCATTCCCGATCGAGAGCGATCCGCACCGGCTTGATCAGCGCTGGAGAGGCCGCTGAAGACCCGTCATAGGCGTTACGCCAGCAGAGGTGTGAATCGAAGACGTGGATCAAGTTGTTGGCGTAGTCGGCAACATAGAGCCATCCGGAAGCCGAGACGGCGACATCGTACGGGACCCATAGATTGGCCGGAGCGATGCGTGCTTCGGAACAATCCGATCCGGCGGCAGCGAGAGAGCGGGTGAAGGCTGCCACTTCGATTCCGACGCCATGGGCAGTGTGGTTGACGACGAAGGGACCGAGCACGGTGCGCAGCGCGAGGCCCTTGACGCTGTAGACCGGTACTCGCCAGTTGCCGGTGTCGGCGATGAACAGATCCTCGCGGGCGGAGATGGCGATGCCATGAGGATTCTGGAGCTCGCGCGGCTTTGAGCCCGCCCCACCAATGCAAGGCAAGACCTGAAAATTCTGCAGGCAAGGGTCGAAGCGCTTCACGACGCAATCGGCGGCATCGAGCACATAGATTCGGCCCAGGCAATCCACGGCGAGGCCCACCGGATCTGTGAAGCCGCCAAATGTGCCGTCCCCGCTGGTTAGCGGGCGAGCAATGCCAGGCAAAAGCCTGAGTCGCAAGGCCGCACCTCCGTCGGCCAACTCGACGTGGTCCAGCAAGGATGGATTCCAACCTGCGAACTGGTTGAGCAGGATGCTGGGTCGTTTCACAAGTCCCTCAATACGTCACGCTGATCTGGTGTCCCAGGGCATAAAGAAGCTCCCCAGTGCTGATCGGTACATCGCGGCAAAATGGCTGCCGCTCGTTGTCGAGCCAGATGACAAGCTGGTTGTCCTGCAAGCGCGACACTCCCGCCACGGAGAGAATCACGCGGTAGACATCGGAATAAAAAATGGTGCCGCCAAAAGGCCAGCCCTGACCGTCGGCTCCGGTCAACGGGTGGAACCAACGCGTGAGCGCCTGTTCGACGCCCTTCTTGACTTCGCTGAGATCGGCATTCGGCGCCACTACAACGTTCGCTTCGATGCGGACGAGACGATACGTGGGCGCGACGACGAACACTTCCGAGGTCAACAGCCGGTGTTGATTCAGTTCCGCGCACACGATCGCCAGCGTGGCAGCGCCGGGGATAGGATTAGGCGCGTCGCTTTCGGGCACGACAATGACAGTGACGACGCCGGGAATCGGCGTCCCGTAGTACTTCGGATGCACCAGCGGCAATGCCTTGGCACGCCGCACACGCACGCCCGGCGTCTGCTCGGCGGTGTATTCGAAGTCTTCGGCTGTTACGGCGCGATTCTTGCTCTTCAACTGCTGCGGAGCGCGAAGCTTGGCGCTGTCGAGCGTTTCCTCGTCGCTGCCGCCGATTGCGGACTGCAAGTTGGTGGCCGAATCGATACCGCTGACGAACGTTTGCAACGTTTGAACACTGCCGGCTCCAACGTTCCCGACAGCTCCTCCTCCGAAGCGGTAGAAGCGTGCGAAGATGTTGGTGTTGGGTTCGGCAGGGTTGGCGACCGGGATGCGCCCGAATTGCCCGTCACCAAAGGTAATCTGGCCGGTGGTGCGATCGATGGTAAAATGGGGATCGTCCGGGCCGGAGGCGAAGAAATCATCCACTTGCTGCCAGGCTAGGAAGCCGGCGCCTTCATCGAGTTCCAATTGCACGGTAGTGACCTGAACTTTCAAGCCGCCGCTTCCGGTCACGGTGTATGGAGTTGGGATTTTGATGACGGGCGCGTTCGCCAACCGGAATGTCTGATTGGGGCGGCCGTTGCTGCCGCCGACGATCTCGTCGCGAATCGTTTGGCCCTGCGTGGCGCTGACGGTGTTCGTGATGACCGCCGAAAGCCGCGGCGTCATGTCGTAGCCGTTTTTTTGCAAGCGAATCCGGAACCAGTAAAGAGAGTCCTTCACATTCCCGAGGACGTCTTTTTTGATAGACGAACCGGGCGCTGGGAAGTACATGTGGCCGCTGCGAGTGAAGGCTCGGCTGTCGTCCTTGTCCATAGCGATGGCGTTCCAGTAGCGGCCATCCCAAAATTCCAGCACGAAGGTTGAAGCGACCGGCAATACGTTGAGGTCGAGGTCACAGTTGTGGCCCTCGGGCGCCAAGCCTTCTGTGTACACGTATACCGCGAGGTTGATTTGGCCGGTGGTGAAGCCGGAGGGTGCGTCAAAACCAAGCATGAGTGCAGCGCCTTCGCGGGCATTGGGACCGAAGGGGTAATACCACTGGCCTTTAGCGCCATTCGCGGTGGTTACGACGTCGTAGGCAAAGCCGTCGAAGTTCTGCAACGCTTTAAGTTTCGCGCCCAATACGACCAGCGATTCGTCGGTTTCGAACACAATAGGCGGGCTGCCGCCGGCGGCGACTTGGGTTCCGGCGGGGACGATGACAGTCGGCACGAGGCTGGAGGTAAGAGTGAACGTGATGTCGGCCCTGGCCGGCTGCGCCGAATTGAGCTCAATGCCGAGCAGTTGGAGGAACTTGATGTAGTTGAGGTCGGGAACCTGATTCAAGCGATACAGGATCATCTCCGTCATCCACGCAAACAACTCAGTCAGCGTGATGCCGGGGTCGGCCTCGCTCTGGTTAGTCCATGCTGGCGCGTAACGCGGGATGAGCAGCTTGGCCTGGGAAACGATCTGGTCAAAGGTGCGATCATCGAGGATGGGCGCTTGTAGTGGCATCGCCTATTGTCCGGGTCCTTCCTGCACGAAAAATGGGTAAACCAAGTTGTGATACGCGTTGGTGGAGCGGATACGATAGTCAACGCGGATCAATACTTTGTTGGGTTCGTCTGGCGTGATTTGCACTTGAACGTCGCGGACATCGACCCGCGGTTCGTATTCGGTCAGCGCCTTTCGCACCAGGTGCGCGACATTCCCGAAGGTGGAGGGATTGTTCGACGCGAAGACGAATTCCTGCATGCTGCAACCGAACTGCGGGCGCATTTGCCGCTCCCCTTGCGCCGTCGCGAGAATGACCCAGATCGATTCGGCAATGTTCTCTTCGCCCGAGGAGTAGTTGAGCCCGCCTTGGGCATTCACGCGAATGGGGAATTGCCATCCCGTTCCGAGAAACGCTCGCGTGGGTTTAGCCGTGGTCGTTGCCGTGATTGCCATTTCTTCCTCAATGTTTAGAGCGTCGAAATCCAGGATTTATCCCGGTATCGTGTCGACAATCTCCTGTAGCTTGTCGTGAAAATCGATAATGGGTTGCAGCGGATCGCCGCTGCTCGACGATCCACTTAAGGACATACCGCTCAGGTTGATGCCCAGTAGACTAGTGATCGGATCAAGCACCTGGAGTAGAGGCATGATGGGCTCCATGGCCGACATGAGGCTCGCCAGTGAGGTGCCTGCATTTCCTTTGGCGCAGTCCAGAGTTTTGAGCAGAACCGGTGTTCCGCCTTCGGCGTTCAGATCGATTCCGACCTTAAAGTTGCGAATGCTTTCAAAGGTCTGAATCAGACAGCCAATGTAAGAAAGAATCATCTGCAGGATGGCTTTGATCATGTGCAGCCAGGGCGCAGGGTTCATGATGGGGACACAGTCGGCGAGTTTGCCGATGGCGTCGAATAGCGCACCGAGCCCGCTGGGATCGATGTATGGGAAGCTGTCCTTAAAGACTTTCTTTATGGCCGTCAGAACATTCAGTATTTTGAGGATGCAAGCAAACCCCGAGAGCATAGGCATCAACTGCAGCATCAAGCTGTGGACAATTGCGCAGTTATCGGGCGGACCGTTGGAAGGATCGGTGATTGACTTGAGTTCGGCGCCAAAAGGAATCGGGATGGTAATTGGCTTACCCGGCTTGATCGCGAAGCATGGCTGCGGCTTCTTCGGCGGATTGATCGGCGGTGCGGTAGCGACGGCTTCCATCTTTGCACTCAGATGTTTTTCGGTGTTGGGAGCACGATGCGCCCGTTGATGCGAATGTCCGGGGCGTCAATCGTGACCGACCCAGTGCCGGTGATCGAGATAAACGAATTGCCCAGCACGATCTCATTGCCGTAGGTATCACGCAGGCGGATGTAGCCGGCCTCGCCGTCAGCGGCGACGTCAGGATCGTAGATCTCGATCATGTGACCATTGACCGACTTCAACATGCGCCGTTGGGGATCGGCATCGGCGGAGGGATCGAGACTTGGCGGACGATTCTTGCCATTCCAGAGGAAGCCGACGACGTAGGGATGATCGGTGTCGCCGTGATCGAAGGCGACAAGCACGTCATCATCCTTCTCAGGCATGAACCAGGATCCACGCGAGCCGCCGCCCATGGTGGTGGCAACGGGGGCCCAGTAACCCTGTTCGTCACCCGTGAGCCATGGGTATTTCACCAAGATCTGGCCGAGCGCATTGCGGTCCGCAACCTTGGCTACGACTACTCCCTGGATCTTGCTCACTTGGCCCCTCCCGGTTGTTGGTCGGCCGGATCTCTCCGGCACTCGAATTGCGTGCGATAGCCACTGTCACCGATGGTGTGGGTGGTGGAGGTGACGTAGTACGTGCCGGAGTAGCGGTCACCGAGTCCGACGATCTCAACCTTGCGTCCCGCGCGGAGCAGAGGAAGACCGACGGTGCTGCCGCTGGCGGTAATCACCTCACGCAACTGGCGCGTGAGAATATCGATGGCCTTTTGCTTGGCCTCGGCTTTCGTACGCACGGGCTGATTGGTGATGACATCTTTGCGGCCCTCAAAGGCCTGACTGATGAGGGCAAGCCGCTGCTGTTCTGGTCCGGTGACGATGTCTTTCCAAGAAGCCGTTTCTTCGATGGCGATATTGTTCTGCCGGTCCCAGCCTCGGACCGTGACCTCGCCCACTTGCTTGGCGGTGCTTAACTTGGGCTTGAACGAACAAAGCGTCTTGCCCCAAACGAGCTTGTAGTTTGGAGTTTCGCGCTTGGTCTTCGAAGGACCGAAGTACAGGCTGCGTTCGAGATTGGTCGCACTCTTTTCGTTTAGCACCAGTTCGTATCCGTGACGGCGCGCGCGTTCCATGAGAAAGAGGATGTCGTATTGGTTGTGCATCATGACGAAGGTTTCCGCCGTCTCGTCGGGCGCCGGGTCAGTCTTGACTTTGATTCCCAGGCCCGCTTTTCCAGATTGAAGCGAGCGGTTGCCCAAGTCAGAGGCGATGTCGCTGTCTTTCGTGTTGTCCCAGTGCTCGGTGTGCTGCTCGGTGCGCAGTTCGTGCAGGATGTTGAGACCGCGGACCGAGAGTATGGGCGCGCCGCTCTCGGGAAAATTGGGCTCGAGGGTGGTGATCTGTCCGGTCAGCATCAGCGTCATTTCTTTCATGTAGCCCATGCGCAACTCCAGCTTCTGGCCGGGATCGAATATGCCAGCATGCTTCGGTTGTAAGACCCCCTCATACTTCGGCTGCGGCTGGCGGGCGCCCGCATCCCAGTTGTTCACCACCAACTCGAAGGAATCGATCTCCTCGACGTTGTCGCGATACGTGACCTGCATGACGTCGCGCAGCAGCCCGTCTTCGAGTGTTTTGCCCGCGATGCTCACGCGAAACTGCGGCACGTAGAAGGTCTGGTGAGTCGCGAAGATGTCAACTGCCGTAGTTGCCATAAATTAACGAATGGGAGGTACATCAAGTACCAAGCCCGGTTGTAAATCCAGCGGATCGGTCAGATGGTTCTGATCCGCAATGGCCCGCCACTGGCGCGAGTCGTCGTATTTCCTGGCCGCGATCGTGGCCAAGGTGTCCCCGTGTTGAACTACATGCGCGCGGGTGTGGTCGGGAGAATTGAAATTGATTCTCTCGATCTGGTCTTCCAGGCTGTAGTATTCGCGCAGGCTGACCGACAACACGGCTCGAACTGGAATGCCTTCGGAACTGAAGAGTGTAAACCGCTGCTTGACGCTCTCCACCACGCACTGGAATCCATTGGTGCGTGCCTGGCTGGACCAGTTGCCGTCGAAATTGGCCCCGGGAAATCCATCCTGGCCCCACATGAAACGCAGGATCGGCGGCGCATGGGTATCGCGGTCGATCTTAATCAATTCGTAGAACTTGTCAGTCTTGGCGGTCACGGCAGTGGCGCCGGGTCCCATGCCGTCTTCGGTGGTGTCGAAGAAAAGGTCAAGTGACATCGTTTCCGTCTGTCCACGTACGAATTGCAGGATGGGCTGGTCGAGTCCCGGGACGGCGATCTCAGCGATCTGGGCAGCCTTGTTCAGCGTGTATTCCGATGGATTGAACTGGACGGGGAAAGGCCCGCCGTCCATCGTTCCGTCCGGCTTCAGCCGTTGTACTTGCGCCTTGAGCAAGGTGAGTAACATGCTCTACTCCCACATTGAAACTTCGCGTGAGGTCATGGAAGGCCGCATGCGCCGTTCGTCCTGGACGTTTTTCTCTTGCTGCTGGTGTTCTTTCACGCGGTCCGTGATCAGGCGCAGCAGACGCTCGATCATCTGCGGGTTCAGCAACGCCTCGCTGTCAGCCGCGCGTACCGTGCTGGTCATCTCATTGATGTAAACGTCCATTTAGAAGCCTCCGAAGAGTCCGCCACTGCCTTGCAAGAGCTTCAGTCCTTCATGTCCGATCTCGAGTTCCTCGATCGCAACCTGGCTTTGCGCCGCGTTCATGGCCGGGCCCCGGTACACAACCGGAAGACCGCGCTTGAAGCGCCATGCTTTCAAGGGATTTTGCTGGTCATCCAGAAGTGTGATGACGCCGTCGCGCCGCTTGCCGTGACCTTCGACGAAGTCGAAATGCCACAGCCAGAGTTCATCGTTCAACGCGAGGCCGCGGCGAAGCTTGATGTTTCCCCACGTGACGCGGGTAGGAAATTTTCGGATGAGCCCGTTATTGCCGCCCTCCTTGTAGTCCTCCACTTCGAGTGTGGTTTCAAGGCCACTGCATTCGCTGAAGCTCCCCACGGGAGGAACGCCCGAGACGCTGAAAGCAATACTCAAGGCGCTGGTGGAGTCGGACATCGAAATCGAAAAGTTGTATCCGCGGAAGGGATCGACGCGATTGCCGGTCATTCGGTCACCTCCAGCCGGTCCTGGGTCCGGCCGACGCGGAACACGATGAATTCCGCAGGAATCACCGGAGCGACTCCCACTTCGGCGAGAAATTGTCCGGCATCGGAAAGCTCCGGTGGATTGTTCTTGGCGCCGCACTTTACGAAGAAGGCCTCTTTGTCGGTGGCGCCGGCCAAGCCTCCGGCCTCGTAGATAGACTCAAGAAATACTGTGAGCGCGCTGGTTACGCCGAGCCTGAGCTGTGCGTTGTTGGGCTCAAACACTGCCCATTGCAGCGAGTACTCGACCGCTTTCTCGATCATCATCATCAGGCGGCGAACGTTGACATAAATCCACGACGGATCGCTGCTCACGGTGCGGGCGCCGTACACCCGCAAACCGCGGGCAGGGAACGCGCGCAGACAATTGATTCCTTGGGGGTTCAGCAACCCTTGGTGGGCCGGACTGACGTCCGACTGCAAGGCTTGAATCCAGCTCAGCTCGAAGTTGGCAGGCGCGCGATGCACGCCGACGGTGAGATCGGAATAGGCATAGGTGCCCATCACGTGGCCGCTAGGCGGAATGATGCGGACCGGAGAGCCACCCAAGTGGAGCGGATCGAAAACCACCACCCAGGGAAAATACAGCGCTGCATACTTCGAATCGAAACGATGACGCCAACTCTGGATCTCCTGCAGCTCTCGCGATTCTCCGGCCGCGGAGAACAAAGGCGGGTCAAGAACCGCGATGCGGTAGCGCATCATCTCGCAATGATTCACGAGAGCCTGTTGTACGTAGCCGATATCATCGAGCGAGAACAGAGGCGGCGCTTCTTCGAGAGGCGGAGGAGGAGGAGGCGCCAGCGCGGGCGGAGCGGGGCAGAGCGCGCAGGGGTCCGGCGCCGGCATGATCGGTGGAACAAATGTGACTTCAGGAGAAGGCTGGATGAGGACGTCGGGCACGGCTACGATAGCCACCTCATCCACGTCTTCCAGCGTGCGGATGCCACGCTTGGTGACGTCGCCGGGGGCGCCCGTAAAGTCGAGGACCTGGAGGGCGGCGATGCCGTCTCGACCGCCGACCAGTTCGAGTGCTCCATTGGTCAGGTTTGGTGCTGCCGAGTCCGGCAAGTTGTTCGGAACGGGCGAAGGTGACGCCAGATTCTTGACCTGGATTTGCCGCGAGACACCGTTGATTACGGTTTCGACGTATTTCGGGCTTGAAGGCACCAGCGAGAGGTCGGTGAACAATTCCATCAGCTTGCCCTGAAGCTTCACCAGAAGAGAGAACTCGACCGACTCGATCGAGATGGGCTTAGTGATGTCGAATGCCGCTGCCAACGTGGTATTCCACGAAATCATGCGCAGGCCCGGCTCGATCGCGGTCACCACCAGGTACTGGACGGTCGCGATTCCACCGACATCCTGGAAGACCTTGACCAGCATCTCGGGAGCGAATCCGCTGACCGAGGAAACCAAGGACGCCTTGCGCGATGCCGGTTGAATCGCATTGCGCGTGCTTGTCGCTGTACCGCTGGTGTGGGAGGCTTCGATGACCAGCTGGTTTCCCCAGATCCCTGGGCTGCTGGCCGCAATCGAAATCGTCGGTTGAGCCAGCGCATCGAGCAGTACGCCGGCAGCGGGTGAGGGTCCGGTGGCGAAGTCGAGAGCAACGCCAAGTAGGTCCGGCTCGAGCGGAACCTGCCAGATAAGTTCCTTGGTTGCAGGATTTATGTCTTTCAGGAGGTGGCTACGCTGGTGGGTGGCGTCGCGGCGAACGGTGACTACTGCGCCCTTCACGAAGCCGACGGTCGAGAGGACAAATGAGGAGTGTCCGTCTGCAGGCTGAGCTACGCCGCCGTCCGTAGATGTGGTGGCGCTCCCAGACGCAATACGCACTACGTGACAGCGTTCACCTCCATTTTCGAAGAAGGCTTTCAAGGCATAGGCTAGGTAGCCCTGCTCGATGAAATTGCCGAATGTGGACTGGTACTGCGCCCAGGTGGTGATGGGAACCGGCGTATGCAATGGTCCGCGTTCGGCAATACCGACGAACGCGGCGATATCGGTTCGCAGCGGATTGATTCGTCCGCTGTCGAGATCGACTGCTTCGTAGTACACACCGGGCGTAGCGTAAGTCGGCATCGTTGGGGCCTGTCCAGTCCGTTACGTCGCTAGCAGCACCTGCTCGACGCAGATCTCGATTGACTCAAGGGCCACGTCGTTGCTGGTGGCGTTCATCATGGGACCTTCCCACTTGCAGATCCATCCGTTCTCGAAGTTCCAACGCATGACGTCGTTGTGCTGTTCGTCCTGCAGGACGACGGAGCCATCGCGCCGTTCGGTGGCCCCGTCGAGCACGGTCTTGTACCACTTGAACAGATCAGGGTTCTGGGTCATGCCGCGCTTGAGAGTGAGGTTGGCGAACTTGTGAATCCCGGGCAGCTTGCGTACGTGCACGGGAACGTCGGTGCCTTCCCGGTACTCGACGGGGTCGGTGGTGAAGCTCAAGCCGCTGCATTCGCGAAAGCCGGCCACGGCCGTGGTGCCCAACTCGAGCCGGAAGTTATATCCGCGATATGGATCTTTGCGATCTCCCGTAGCCATGAATCAGCTCCTTTTATGGGTCACAATTCTTCCACTGAAGAACCGCCTGCCCACTGGCCGATGCGGATGATGACGAATTCGGCCGGCTTGGTAAGCGCAATTCCGACGATCATGATCAGGCGGCCGTTGTCGAGGTCGTCCTGGGTCATGGTGGTGCGGTCACACTTCACGAAAAACGCCTGTTCCGGCTTAATTCCCATGAGGGCACCGCTGCGCCAAACGCGAGTAAGAAACGCGCTCACGCTTTGCGATATGCGTGCCCAGAGCGCTTCGTTGTTCGGCTCGAACACCGCCCACTGCGTGCCGAGTTCAATCGACCGCTCAATGAAGATGAACAGGCGTCGCACGTTGATGTACTTCCAGCTGGGATCGCTGGTGATGCAACGCGCACCCCACGCGCGCAGTCCGCGCGAATTGTGGCGGAAGTCGCGAAGGACGTTCACATTCATGGGATCGGGGTTCAGAATCTCCTGTTCGCGCTTATTGACCAGGGTCTCCAGATCGACGATTCCGCCGATCACCTCGTTGGCTGGCGCCTTGTGAACGCCGCGCTGGTCATCGACACGAGCGTAGATTCCGGCAATGTGTCCACTGGGCGCCAAGGCCATGGTGGCGGCGGTGAGCAGGTTCTCAATCACCACGCGCGGGTAGTAGATCGCCGCGTATTTGGTGTCGTACTGGTTGCGCTGGTTCTGAATGTCGTTGAGGTCGGCGCCGACCGGCGGCGACACGCTTTTCGGCGCAGGGTCGAGAATGGCAAAGCGGTACCGAAGGTTCTCGCAGTGACCGATCATGGCGTTCTGAACGGCCTGGGTGGTAATGCCCGGGATGGCGACGATGCTGATCTGATCGATGTCGACCAACGCCTGCAGGCCAGTACGTTTTCCGGGACCGTTGTCGGTGCCGATGTAGTCGGCATCGCCAGGGGCTGAGGTTCCGTCGACGCCACCGGTGGTGAGCGAGATGATGAATCCGTTGGCAGCCGACGGAAAAACGAATGGCTGTCCCGGGACCGCCAGGGCTGTGACTTGAATCAACGTGGAGACGTTGTTGATCTGGTCCACGAAGTAGCGTCCGGGAACGTTTTCGATGGTCAGGCCGGAGTGTTGTTCTGTGAGTCCATCGTAGGAGGCGACGAGCCGGAATTCGGTGGACGCGAAGTAGGTGACGTCGTCGGGCGCCGCCAACTCCGGCGCCACATCGGCAGCAGCCATGGCGGGGCCATCGAGGGTGATCACCAGGCCAGTCACGGCGACGACTTTGCGATAGTGTTTGGATTTGCCCTGATCGATTTCCACCCATGCGTTGGGGTAGAAGTTGGCCCCAGATTTCAATTTGATCTGATTGTTTCCGACAGCGCCGCTGATGAAGGAATCCACGGCAGCCTTGGCGGCCGATTCATGGAAGACGTTAATGACAATGTCTTTGCCCCAACTGCCTTCGTTCGCAGCCGTGATGAGGAAGGAGTTGGGCCTTGCTGAGAGCGGGTTAGCCAGGGTGGTCACCGTGCCGGTGCCGTCGATCGCGTTGACGTCGGTAAAGACCGTTGTGTACTTCGCTTCAAAGATCACGGTTAGATCGGCGCTGAGAGTCACGATTCCGGTTTTGCGATCGATCGCAGTGACCGACAGCGTGGCGGAGTCGGTGACGATCCCGTTTTTCACCATGCGCAGCAACACCTTGGTGTTCACCTGAATGCCGCGCAGGGTTGCGGGGCGAATCTGCTTGGTGAGGCCGGCGGCCAGCGAAGTGTCCTGCGTCAACCGGGTCACTAGGCCTCCCTGCGACGTCACCGAAGCCTTGCTGGCCCCGGGGGGAAGCACACGGCTGACATAAAGTAGGCTGCCCAGGTTGGTGAAGAAACCATCCACGGCGAAGGGAAGCGTGTTGTGCCCAGCGAAGGCTGAGCCAAAGTCGAAGTAGCTCCCGTAGATTTGCTGGAACTCGCTGAAACTCGTCACGAGCTGGGGCAGCCCCGCGGACGGTCCGCGCTGCGTCACTCCGACGAAGCCGGTGACACTGGTGCTTACGCCCTCGATGGGCTTATTTCCGCTGTCAATCTCTTCCACGTAAACATCAGGTGCCAGATAGGACGGCATGGAGTTTCTCCTGAATTACGGCGTGAGCCGGAAATCGACTACGTTTACTAGATTGCTGTACTCGGGAAACCAGGGTTGATCGAAAGTGGAAAAGCCGGTTGCGTTGCAGAGAAGTTCGAGTGACTTAACTCCGGCGACGCCTCTGGCGTGGTAGTAACCAGCAGCGTCAGAGATGGCGTTGAGCCAGTGGTACTCGGTCAGGGCACCATCGACGATTTCGATGCCTTTGTCGGTCAAAGCTGTGTTGACGACGAGCACACCATCTCCGGCGTCGGCACTGCGATTTAGGGTCGTGGTTCCACTTGCGCCCGACACCGTCACCTTTCGCGCCGGCGCGTTCATGGCGAAGCTGGCCGCCAGAGGGCTCTGCAGGACCACCAAACCTGGATCGGGTCCGACCGAGGTGACTTCGTAAATTTCCGCAGCGGGGTCATCTCCGAGCTGCAGATGATCCCCGAATGCGAGACCCCCGTTGTTGTCGAGCACCACGCGGCTGGCGCCTGGCCGAACGTCGGCGGCGACCTTGCGCAGAGGGCCCGTGGGTGTGAAGTTCAAAGAATTGATCGTGATCCCGGACAAGTGTGCGAAGCGGACCGGTGCACGCAGAAAGAGCGTTTTGTTGTTCTTGGCCGCGACAGCTGCCTGAGCGATCGGGGTACGGTCGCTGGCTTTTACCACTCGTCCCTGCAGCCGGATCGGCATCCGGCGCATCACCAGGGCAGGAACGAGGACCGGAAATGTGGCGGCGATCGGAATATTGACGGTGAGAATCGCGTCTTGATATCCCGGTGCAACGATCGCCACATGAATCGTGTAGGCCTTGGTTGCCAGATCGGGGAAGACCCGCTCCACATAGGTCGCGCCAGCGATCAGGGCACCTTCGGCCAGGCGCGTGCTGATGCCCGGAAGGTCTGCCGTAAGCACCGGAACAGTCTGGATGGCGGCTCCGGTGGTTTCGTCCACCAGGGCGCTGGTAAAGATGGCCTTGTAGGACGACGTGAGATCGTCGACGACGGTGTAGAGCATGTCTCCGGCCTCGATTTGATGACGGATGCTCATCTAACTGCTCTCCACAATCTGTTCGTAGGTGGCGGTCCGAACGAGCACCGGGGGCTGTTCCACGGGCTCGCCATCGCTGTCGATGGTCACTACCTGCACTTCATAGCTCACACTGAGGTCGTACGGCTCGCTGAGCGAAAACCACACTCGGGTCAACTCCTCCAGCGTGAGAGTTTCGAGGTTGACGCGGAACTCGTCGGTGCTGCCGACCAGCGAATCTTGCAGGTCAGCCCCGAGCAACTGCGTATGGTCATTGAGGAGCTGAAGCACGCGCCCCAGCAGGGTCTGCCGGTCTTCGGGTTTGGCGACGAGAGGAGTGACGAGATAATAGAGGCGGACCGGAAGCGAAGACCGCCGGAATTGGTTGGGTGAGATTCGTTCCGGCGGCCGATTGAGCAGGTCCGCGTCGCGCCCGACTCGGTACAACCAAAGCGAAATACCGCTTGCGTTGTTGTCTTCCCGCATTTCTTTCGGCGAACGCAAGTCGATCGGGACCCCATTCAACTGCGGATCGGGACTGTTGGTGATGCCGGTTTCGAGAATCGATTTCAACGTGTCGGAAGCGGCGCGGATAACGGTGAAATCGCTCATTGCTCTTACACTCTCGGAAGCACGCGCTCACTCCATCTGAACCACAATCTCGTGCGTGCTATTTATTCGCCGGGTTCTCGCCGTTCGGCCGTTCGTCGAGAAAGCTTTTTGCTTGTCTCGTCTTGGCGGGATTGATCCGGAAAATGTCCTCGACCCCTGCGGCCGGGATTTTGCGCAAGTAACCCTCTTCGACCAGCCACTGCAGCGCTTCCTCGGTGATCCCGACGCTGCGATGAACTTCTTCTTGCAACAGCCGCCAGCGCGCAATTCCGAGCAGGCTGTCGGCTGCATCGGGGTGCCGCACAAAGTAGCGCAGGATCTCTTTGGCGACGTCTTCCTTCGACTTTCCTGTGCGGCCTGGCAAGGAAAAGCTCAACCTCTGCCAGGTCCTGTGCACGCCGCTTTCCACGAAGAACGTGTTGGGATGGCGTGAGTTAGAGAAGCCGTGAATCTGGCTCTGAGCTGGAAAATGCGCGGATAGAGGCGGGGAAAGCGTGGAACAAGTTTGTAAGACACTCAGCAGTCAGTGGTAGGAGACATCGTGTGCCGGCGGGACAAAAACGACCCGCGGTCGCCAGGAAATGACCCGCTAGGAACTGCGCTGAGGAAAACCGTATTTCTTCGCGAGGCGGCCAAACGCGCGGCGGTCCTTCCCGGCGGCCCGAGCGGCGCGGGTGATGTTGCCGTCATATTCTTCGAGCAGGTTGCGCACATACTCGCGTTCGAAGTTCTGAATGGCCTGCAGCTTGGCGCCGCGAAAGCTTACCCTGGAAGCTTCAGCCGGGACATCAAAGCAACAAAAATCAATCTGCGCGCTGGCAATCTGGGTCCCGGGAGTACACACCACAGCGCGATGCAGTGTGTTGTACAGCTCCCGCACATTCCCGGGCCAATGGTGCGTCTCCAGCTTCCGGATTGAGGCGGGAGAGAGGACTTTTTTGGGCAAGTCGGCGGTGCTGCAGATCTCCTCGACAAAATGCCGCGCCAGCAAGGCAATGTCTTCCGGGCGCTGGCGGAGGGCCGGCAAGTGCACGCGAAGCACGTTGAGGCGGAAGAACAAGTCTTCCCGAAAACGTTTCTCGCGCACCAGCCTTTCTAGGTTGCTGTTGGTTGCGGCGATGGTGCGGACATTGCTATTGCGGAACTGCTCGCATCCCAAGGGCCGGTAAGTTCTTTCCTGCAACAGACGGAGAATTTTCGCCTGCAGGGAGGTCGAGAGTGCGTCAACTTCATCAAGAAACAATGTGCCGCCATGCGCCAGGGCAACCAGGCCCTTCTGGTCCGCGTGAGCGTCGGTGAACGCGCCCCGGGCATGTCCGAAAACTTCGTTTTCGAAAAGGTGCTCGGGGACGGCGCCACATTCGACGGGGATAAAAGGGCCGTGCTGGCGCTTACTCATCAAATGCACGACCCGGGCACAGAGCTCTTTGCCTGTGCCAGTTTCCCCGGTCAGCAGGACGGGCGCTTCGCTGCCGGCAAAGGCCGCAGCCCGAAGGATGACTTGCTGGAACGCGGCACCATTGCCGACCATTTGTTTCAGACCCAGCTCTCCTGCCAGGGAAGCGCGGACCTCCTCTACGACTCGCGGCGGCGGGCCCAGGAGCCGGGCCGCGCGCCTCCGAAACTCTTCTTCGTTGAGTGGGCAAAGCAGAAAATCATCCACCGCCTCGGCGGCGACTTGAAGAAGTTCAAAGTCCTGGGCGGGCAAAATCGCCAGCGTCGGAACCCGCACCGGATGCTCCCGTAGCCAGCGAAAGAAGCACATGGCCTCGTTACTGCGGGGCACGGCGTTGGCCACCAGCAGGGCTTCCTCCCGAAACTGCAGCTCCTCAGGAAGGAAGGAGAGCCAATCGCTGCGTCGACAGACTGTGAGTTCCGGCTCCGTTCGCCACGGAATTGGGAACGGCGCCGAAACATCCTCGATGATGAGAGCAGTGCGGCCCATCGGATCTCGAGACCGTGGAACCTCTGGAATTTTCAAAATACTCCGAAAACTCTGGGGAAGAAACTTGGGGCCCAAGTTAAACGTAGTCTCTTAGGCCTAACCTCAGTGGCCTCGACGGCGAGTTGCTCCGAGCCTGGGCATGCGAGGAGAATGATTGGAGCAGCCTGATTCACACGCCGCAGTTGTCCAACGTCGTCGCGCCAAGTGCTTCCAGCGTCTTCGTGCTGCTCAAGGCACACCGCGTCCCACGTGTTTGCCTGCGCCCATTCGACGCTTTGCCTGTTAGCCACTTCGGCTTCAAGATCAAGTTTTCTATGGGCTGGGGAGAAAGCAGCCACTTACATGCCCGTTCCGAGGCTGCAACAAAGACAACTTTCGCTTTGCCCATTGCCGACTCCGTGGGCGGCTCGTCCGAGTATTAATCTGTAGTGTTTCCAAACTGGAATTCGTTGCACGACTGACCTTGCGATCGTGGCGCGACAGAACTGCCTCCCCCAACAAGGAAAGTTGAGCGCGTAATATAGCCACTTACGAGTTACGTGTCAAGGCGCGAACCATACGTGTCGCCGCAAAATGAGAATGTCCGGTTTGTGCAAAGTAGAAATGTCCGCTTTCATGGTTGGCCGAGGGCCCCATGGAAACGGAGCGCATCGCCTTGAGCCAACGAGAACGGGACCGATTGAAAGTG
>Ga0209239_1000119_pt1 | contig 46570 bp, 32 predicted proteins | sample GraSoi013_2_20cm_FD_185824 | JGI IMG/M metagenome (GOLD analysis project Ga0209239, IMG submission 185824) | Grasslands soil microbial communities from the Angelo Coastal Reserve, California, USA - Sample 10_02_2013_2_20cm (SPAdes) (version 2) | ecosystem: Environmental > Terrestrial > Soil >...
GGATGTGCCTTCTCCTTGAAAGCGTTTGCACCTTTCACGAAGTCAGGGCTTGTAATTGTTCTGAAGAGTTCCCTGTGCGCGAGGTCCAGCGCGCGTGTCGTGAAGAGACTTCGATGAATGCGTTTGAAGCTGGCGTTTGAGATCGGTGAAACATTGCGCATTTCGCTCAAAAGCCGGTCTACGCGCTCACGCAGATGGCTAGTCTCTTCAACATAGTTGACGAGTCCGTGAGATCGCGCTTCGTCCGCACTCATTGGACCTCCAGTCAGGTTCATCTCAACGACCTTCCTGCCAGTCATCGTAAGTTGACCAAATGCGGCGGAGATGCAGCACAGCGCGCCGACCCTTCCGCCGGAGAACGCAAACGTGGACCCAGTCGATGCCGCGACCATGTCAGAAGCCAGCGCGATCTCGGCGCCTGCCCCGTAGGCGGGACCATCAACCATCGAGAGAATCGGTTTCTCGGATTCCAAGAATCTTTTCCAAAAAGGCTTGACGAGATCGTAAACGAACTCGTGAGCTTCCCGACGAGAGGCGAATCCGCTAACTTCCTTCACGTCTAATCCTGCCGAGAATGCTCTTCCTTCTCCTCTGATTACAATGGATGATACGGCTCGATCCCTCGAGGCATCCCTCAGATTCGCCTCAAGCTCTCGGAACATTCCTTTGGAGAGGGCATTGAGTGCCTCTGGCCGATTCATCGTGAGCCATGCGCTACGATTTTGAACCTCGTATTCGACATTCTTGTGAGGCAGCCTATTTCACACTCCTGACATTGATGAGGAAGGGGTTGGTCATGAGTATTTTTCGATTGTTCCCTCAAGTTCGAGAACATTTTTGAAGTCCCTCCTCGCTAGGCCTGTCCCGTCCGGTGCGAATTTCTGATCAACCTGCCGTATAATTCGAATCTCAAACTGAAGGCGGTCCTGGATCGTGTCAACGGTGACGAATATCTTCAGAGTCTCTGGGAATGCATCAATGTCAACGCCGTGAGAAGACTGGGTCTTTCAGACCATGGCCCAGTTCACTTCGCAATAGTCTCGAACATTGCACTGAAAATCCTGCGCAATCTCCTGGAAGCAGATGTCAAGCCCAATATAGTTACAGATCACAAGATGACAAACGAGGACGCGGAGGTAGTCGTATTCCTCGGCGCCGTTCTTCACGATCTAGGAATGATAGCTCACAGAGAGAACCATCACATGTTTAGTGTACCGCTGGCGTTTCAATTACTCCCAAGATTGTTGGAAGGGATCTACGATGAAAAGGACCGAGCAATCATAACATCCGAGACTCTGCACACAATATACGCTCACGAATCTGAGATTCCTCAGCTAACGCTGGAAGCAGGCGTTGTCAGAGTCGCAGACGCTCTGGACATGAAGGAAGGCCGCGCGCGTATTCCCTTCACCGCGGGCAAGAAGGATATTCATGCCCTTTCCGCGATGTCGATACGAGACGTGAAGATCAGGAAGAGCAAGCAGAAACCAGTCATAGTAGAAATTAGCATGTACAACGAGTCAGGAATATTCCAAGTTGATCAGCTTCTAAGAAAGAAGATAGCGGGGACAAAGTTGGAGGGGTTCATCGAAGTTGTTGCACAAGTCGAAAACCAGCAGAGGAAGACAGTGCTGTCCAGGTATACCTTGGGCACCGTTGCTGAGACCCCGACGGCCGAGGTCTTCGTCCAAAAATAGAGGAAATCCTGTTACAACCGGATTCAGATCAAAGCCGTTATTGCCCGGATCTCTACTCGACCTTTGCCAGCTTTCCGTATCGTCCGACGTTAAGCTGGAGTTCCCCTCTGAAAGAGTCAACGTAGCCGTTCTGAATTTCAACCGTGTCGTTGACCGCGACCTTTGATATGTTCTCGTTCCACAGTGTGACCTTAACACTCCCGGATTCGTCTTGGAGAGTTGCGGATGCAACTTGGCCAGGGCCAAATTTTGTCTGTACTTCTCTCGGGCTCTCGACGTCGACGATTTTTCCTTTCACGTCGACTCTTCTCATTCCCGGTTTTAGCTCGGCGATTTTCATTCTGTTGCTCCCGTGACGACCTCTCCGGTTGCGAAGTTGTTCCTTACGCCTGTTATTCGCACTTTGACCTTGTCGCCCGTGTTGGTTCCAGGGACGAATATGACAAAGTTGTTGAAGCGAGCGATCCCGTCGCCTCTCCTACCAACTGAATCAATCGTAACATCGATCTCCTGACCCTCCTCTACAGGAACCGGACCCCGATCGCGCTCGAAGCTTCTCCCGCCGCCCCCGCCCTCGCGGCCGCCGTATCCGCCACCCCTTCCATAACCGCCGCCCCCTCCTCCACGACCATAGCCTCCGCCTCCGCCTCTGCCTCCTCCACTATATCCTCCTCCCCCCCTTCTTCCATAACTGCCTCCTCTTCTACCGTAGCTTCTACGGGGTCTCTCTTCTCCTCCGCCTTCCATTTTTTGGTTCTACTCTTGTTTTTCCAAAGTCGAGTTGAACAATCAAAAGGTCAGTACAACAGTAGTATCATAAGCGAAACTTGCTTCCGAAACTACCTTCATACCGCCCGAGCTTGTTTCAGACCCGTCCTTGAATTCTGGCTCGTCTGATTCCGTATTAAAGATTTGACCCTGTTTATCAATCCCCGTAATTGGTCTCAGTAGATCTGGCCGTTACGATTCCCCGTCTTGAAGCTCCCGCCCCAGAACAGGCAACTGTCCCCGCGCCTATTCTGGGCAGGTCAGTCTCTTTACGCCTTAAATGGGGCGAGGAGCGGTCGACTCTGTCGATGGCGATGGCGGACTCTCCAAAGAATGAACAGCCTCGGTCCATGCCATCTTCGGCTCAAGATCCAAAGCAGTCTCTCTCTTCGACTCCAATTGCGAACAAGCACAGCACCTCACCCTCGGCTTTTTCGGCGTTCACACCTAAGATTGTAGAGAAGAGATGGGACCATAGCACGGAGCTCCTGACTCAACAGCTCTGGGAGAAGGAAAGACTCTACAAGTTCAACGTCAATACGAAGAAGTCTATCTTCACGATAGATACTCCGCCACCTTACCCCTCCGGGAGACCATGGCACATTGGAGCGCTAGCTCACTATGCTCAGATAGACATGATCGCGAGGACCTCTCGCGCTTTGGGCTACGAGACCCTCTTTCCAATAGGAATTGACAGAAACGGGCTACCGGTGGAACGCTACGTTGAGACAACCTACAAGATCGAAATGCGTTCCCAGGATCGAAAGAAATTCATCGAGTTATGCGAGCACACGCTAGATGAATTGGAAGCTGAGATGGTGGGTCTGATGAGGCGGGAGGGTCTCAGCCCGAATTTTGCTAACAAATACAGAACAGACACGGAAGATTATCGAAGGCTGACCCAGAGGACCTTCATCGAACTCTGGAAGAAGAAACTCATCTACGAAAGCACGTATCCAAGTAACTATTGTCCCGGATGTCAGACGACGATCGCGGACGCTGAAATTATCTATCAAGAAAAGCCCACCAAACTAGTAAGCATAGCGTTCAAAGTCAAGGAGACTGGCGAGGAGCTAGTCATCGCCACAACTCGGCCCGAGCTAATGAGCTCCTGTCAGCTCGTTATCGTGAACCCTGAGGACGAGAGCTACAAGAAACTTTACGGATTACACGCAGTCGTCCCAATTTTCGAAAGAGAAGTTGAGATCAGACCACATCCCGGTGCAAAGCGCGAGAAGGGCACAGGCGCAGTCATGATTTGCAGTTATGGTGATTACCACGATGTTACACTCTTCCGAGAACTGGGTCTTCGGGAGGTCATCTCAATAGACGAGAGAGGACGGATTACTGAAGCAGCTGGCCGGTTCCGCGATCTCACGGTAGAGGAGGCTAGACGGAAGGTGGTCGAGGAGTTGACCACCCGAGGTTTGGTGAGGCGAATATTAACAATCACGCACGAGGTGCCCACGTGCGAGAGATCAGGGGATCCAATTGAGATCATTCCGATGAAAGAGTTCTATCTCAAGCAGCTCAATTTTGTCCCACAAATGACCAAGATCGCGAAGTCCCTCAAGTTTCATCCTGAAACTCATAGACAGATTCTACTGGACTGGATAGGGTCCATCAATATCGACTGGCCTATTTCTAGACGACGATACTACGGGACCGAGATTCCGATATGGTACTGCAAGAAGTGTCGACGCGCAAATCTGCCGAAACCCGGCCTGTATTACCGGCCATGGCGAGACCCGCCCCCATTCAAGAAATGCGCTTTCTGTAGCCATGACGAATTCATGGGAGAAACAAGAATTCTAGATACATGGATGGATTCGGGAATCTCACCGCTCTACAACTCCAAGTATGGTGGGAAAGACAAACGATTCTATCAGAGAACCTACCCGGCTACTATTCGGCCTCAAGGCAAAGACATAGTCAGAACCTGGCTCCATTATACAATCCTACGTTGCTTCCAGCTGACAGGCAAGCGACCCTTCACGCATGTCTGGATCACAGGAATGGGTCTCGACGAGAAGGGAGAGCGCATGAGTAAGAGCAAAGGCAATGTGGTAGATCCAGGACCAGTTCTTGAGAAATACGGGGCAGATGCGTTCAGATTGTGGTCGGCCCTTGAGACAAGCCTCGGCTCCGACTATCGATATTCTGACGCTAGAGTCGCGGGGGCAAGAAACACACTCACAAAGATCTGGAACCTAGCCAGGTTCATATCCAGCTTTCCCCAATCAAAGACGGCCAGACCTCGACCCGCAGATCAATGGATTCTATCCGAATTATCTCACCTTACGAAGCGTTGCCTTAAAGGCTACAAGGAATTCAACTTCTTCATTCCAGCAACCGAACTGAGAGACTTTCTGTGGGGAAGCTTCGCATCCCACTATCTCGAAATGGCGAAGACAAGGGCTTACGGCATCGGATTTGACAAAGCCGACCAAAGAGCCGCATGGAGTACTCTTCACACCTGCCTCAAGACAATGCTGGTTCTGCTAGGACCAATCGCGCCTCACCTTACTGACAGCATATGGAGGAAACTCTACGGCAAGAGAAGCATTCACTCTGAATCTTTCCCGAACGCAGTGTGGAAGGAGACATATCGGAAGTACACTCGAGACTTGGTAGATTTCAACAGTGAAGTGTGGAAGACCAAGAAAGAGAAAGGGCTCTCCCTATCGTCACCAATAGACTCGAAAGTCCCATCCTCCCTGCGATTATTCGAGGACGACCTGCGAGCCATGCATAAGATTTCGTCCGCTTGAAAGAAGTCGCAACACTGCGTTCTGGTGGATGCAACCTCAGCGTGGTTAGAAATCAGAATTGCGGCGGAGGCATTTGGATCATCGTAGGTTGCGCTACTAGGGCTCTCTCTGGCTTGAGCCATCTTATGCCGTAGACAAAAGCCGCGACTGCAAGAAATAGCGAAGCCAGAACCGTAAGATCAGCTAGAATAACTGACTCCGCTCCTCCGAGTAGTGCGCCGAAGATTGTGATGTTGTAGAAATCGAAGAACCAATGCACTAGAACGTTTGCGTACGCACCGTACCACAAATAGACTACGCCAAGGGCAAGACCGGTTAAGGCGGCAGGGAGAGCCTTACCAGGACCCCAGCCACCACCAGACAAGGAGTGAAGGACTCCGAACCAGGCGGACGATACTATGAGGAGTATCCACTCTGCCCAATGAATCCCGCGCCACCCACGGGTTCCGATACTCGGCAGGCCAGCGGCCTCCTTAGCCCTATCAGGCGAAATCAGGGCGACCAGAATTCGCTTTGCAACAATTGCAACACCCGCACTTCGAAATCCTTGGCCCCTATGCAGTGGAAGAAGGGTTCTGATGACGACGACCAAGCCGATGGGAGTAATTCGGAAACCTATTTCTTCGGCGACAGGTGCGAAGGTGACGCCTGCGAATAACTCTGCCCCATTTTGGGGAAGACTTCCAACCGGAACACCGGCAGAGTTCAAGGAGATCGACAAGATTGCTGTTAACACCAAAAGAAATGAAGAAATGAGAGGCATGACAACAAGCCAGTTAGGCGAGGTTAACGGTTTGGCCTTCCTTGTCAACGCGGCCAAGCTGCTGAGGAATCCACCGCGATCTTTTGCTGCTGCCCAGAAGCAAATTGCGAAGATCGGCATGAACGCCGCAACCAGTCCCAAAGCGTTGGCGGGCAGGACCCCGGGGATGAATAGCAGGAATATTTCCAGCGGGAGAAATCCGTTGAGACCGAACAGGTCAGGCCCGAGTTGAGTTGTAAAGATCGCGGTAGCTGCAACTATGAAAGATAAGGCGTAGGTTAGCACGACGAAACCAATTACTATCGCGGTAAGAATGCCTGGTATGCTACGGGGCGCTTGACTCATGCCTGGGTCCAGGCAGTAGAAGTACTGCTACTTTAGCAGACCGATACTTTGCCTTCTGTCAGACGCTTCGTGAAATCGTTGATACCGTTGAGTTCAGACTTAATGATGTCCGTTGCCTGTTTTGACGCTGACTTGAAGTCGCCGCCTCTGTCGAGGATAAGTTCGATGCCTGCGACCTTGGGCTCGTTTATTGGGCGACCGATCTGGCTTAGTAGCCACACGTAAACCTCTTTGACTCCAGGGACTTTTTGATACACGTGATTAGCTATCTCATAGGTTAGCAGATTGTAGATCTTTCCAACATGGCTGACTGGGTTCTTGCCAGCTGCAGCCTCAGAGCAGGTCGGTCTATTGAGCGGAATGAGCCCGTTGGGTCTGTTTCCTCGCCCGACTTGTCCGCCGTCACCGTCGTCCGCGGAAGTTCCCAATACCGTGAGGTAGATTCCTCCTATACCACGTCGCCGCTTGTCTAACGTGTTGATATTGACGTTGACAGAATCGAGTTTCGCTCTGTCTCTCACGAAGCGGTTGACGTCTTCGGTAACCTCCGCTTTTCGTCTGAAGTATTGGTTCTCGTTTTCGACGAGTTTGTCCACGAAGGCGAGAGCGACAGTAAGAGTGAGGTCCTTTCCTTCGCGAGCCCCCATTATCTTGACATCTTCTCCGGTCTCGGGAAATTCCTTTTTGAAACTGGGTGAGTTGATGTAGTGTTCAGTTTGCAGCACCATCCGTTCAGTGATTGTGAGAGGGGCGTATCCTACTGCTGCTGAAGTGTCGTTGGCGCCGTAGTATTTCCCCTTCCTTTTGAAAATATCAGTCAGAGCTTGGGAGCCTTTTTTCAGCTCGACTTGATACCTTACATGTTTCTCGGGATCGACAAATCGAAGGTGGTTTTTCAGCCATTTCTTGGCCGTGTTTACTGCTAGCTCGTCGACGGGAAAAGGATCACCATCAACGTCGTACGTAGCCCGATCTCCGAAGACCATCAGCATGGGTCGTTTTACCTCCCCGCCACCGAACCGGGTTTTTACTTCGCCAGCAGCGAGCAGAGCTTTGTCGATGTTGTGATGCATCACGTGCCCATATCGTTTCAGATATTCCTTGGAGAGTGCGACTGACACCTCGTTCATCACGGCGTCGCAGATGTGGTCGGGATGTCCGACCCCCTTTCTTTCTACAATTTCGAGGTCTTGTTCTTCGATCGGTACTTGGAATAATTGGTTGACTCTTAGACCCATGTCCCTTTCATTCTCAGAGTGATCCTTATGGGCTAGGCGGGAATTTCCATTATTAACGTTTCCTTTGATTATTCCTAAAGGAATAGCATGAAAAATCTACTTCTTGCGCGCAGCAGTCACGATCGAGATGATATCGCGATCTCTGAGTTCATAGTCTTGAGGTAACCGAAGACCATTTCTAGCATCGATCGCGTGATGCATTCTTGTTGCAAGCTCTGAATGTATTTCTCTAGCCAGGTCCTTCGCAACGTATCCCTTCGGAACTAGGTACACGTCCGGCAGAATGTGGCCGCCCTTGTCGGACAACGTCTTCGGATCCTCAACGGGATAAACCGCGTTCATTCCTAGGAGCTTGAAGATGGCCGCGTTGAGTGCGAACTGCACGCCTGTTCTCATCCATTTCGTCATGACCTTCTGTTGAACATACGCCAGAGCCCATGCTTGATCTTTGGTTAGGCGAGATTCGTCTAGTACTTTGAAGGTCTCTTCTCCGGGAACGTATTGGATGAATCCTTTTTTCTCGGCTCTCTTTAGTGCTACTTCCGCTTCGCTGCAAACTGGTATGACTAATTGTGATTTGAATTCTTCCCGGAGCTTCTCGAAATTCTTTTCGGAATAAGCCAAGTCCATCTTGTTGGCAATAATCACGGTAGGCTTCGATACCATTCGAAGCGTCTCTGAAAACGTTCGAGAGTCGGAGTCCTTCCAATCTTTCGGATGTTTTTTGGCCAACTCTGACTGTTCGAGCGCTTTCGATACGTGTTCGAGCTTGACCCCGATTCCCGCCAGTTCCTTCGCGATTGGTTTTTCGAAGGATCCGGCTTTGAGCGATTTCTTCTTGGTTCTCTGGAGTGCCCTGTCGACGGCTACCTTGAACCACAGGATCATCTCCTCTTCGATATCGTATACATCGATTACTGGGTTTCCCATTCCGGGATGAGTGATTTTTCCTTCTGCGTCAATGCCACCAGATGCATCGACTACGTGCAGCAGCACGTCGGCTTGGGATACTACGTTCAGGAATTGCGTTCCTAGACCTTTCCCTTCAAACGCTCCTTTGATGAGTCCAGGAAGGTCGATGACCTCGGTTGGTATGAATCGCCAACCGTCTACGCAGGTGGAGTTCTTTGGTTTATCGGTGACTCCAAGTTCTCGGCAGACGCATAGTGTCTGCACTTGGCCTGTGGCAGTGTTTGGCTTTTTGGTTGTGAAGGGATAGGTGGATACTTCTCCTGTGCCGGAAGTGGCAGCGTTGAAGAAGGTTGTTTTTCCAGTGTTTGTCTTTCCGACTATTCCAATGCGAATCATTGCTGAGCCTGCCTGACCTGCCCGTTTCGAGTGATATTAGAGCTAATTAGCCTAACAGGGTTGGGATCGTGGCCATGATTCTGGACTGTACAGAATCGGCCGAGCAGCGCAATAGTTTATAGTTGGACGATCTCAATTCCAGCGAGGTCCCGCTAATGCCGGCCGAGATAACTAGCACCGACGAATTTGTCGGACTTTCAGAAACGGCGCATGAGTGCCGCGTCAAGCGTTCCAAAGACCTCGTCAAGCTGAAGCTTAGAACGCCCAGCCAGTTGTACACGCTCAAGGTGAAGGTTGACAGGGCTGACGATGTAATCAAGCGCCTGAAATGCGAGATTGTTGAAGTTTAGCCACCGTGCGCGACCGGAATTATTGTGACTACAGTTTCCGGATCGAGTTTCGTTCGCAGCCCCTGGAACAGGTTACAGTCTTGCTCATCTAGGAGCATGATAACATTGGGAAGCGGATTGTTCGTGGTTGAATCGATGAGTAAGTCTTTGAACTGACGATTGTCTACTTGCACGAGTAGCTTCGAGATAACGTCGGTGAGAGAGAGTTCTGTTTCCGAATTTACCAACACTCGTCGAGTACCCGCGGCAGTGGCAAGGACCCCGATCAATTTGACAGTGTAGCTCAATCGACTGACAGTTTGAGTCTCACTCAAATAGGAAAACTTCCTCCAAGTATCTCCTGCTCCCTACTCTTGATCCCTCGGGTAACCTCTTAACATGTTTTGAGCGAATGTGCTTCACAAAGGCTGATTCTGCCTCGGCATAGTTGGTGTTCTTTAGCCAATCTAGTGGGACTGTAAGACCGAGTGGACGGGACGGGATCAGGTGACGGGTCGATTTGGGTGGGAACAGCCTATGATTCATGCAGCTCTCGACGACTTCGCTTTTTTCGACCCGAATCGTCGACATCATGAAACCCTTGGCCCGTAGTTCCCTGGGATCATCGTTGTCGGTGTAAACTATTTTCAGATGAGTGTTCCTAGCAATGTCCTCAATTCCGAAGGAGTTCTGGAATGCTTCCAAGGCGTTGGGTCTATTTGATGTAAACGTGAACCATTCTCTCTTGTTGCCGAGGCTTGCGTAACTCGACCGAGAGAGTAGGCGTCGGTCCGCTTCTGAAGCCGACGGCGCTGTCTGACTCGGGTTCTTCTCTGTTCGTTTCATGAAGTCGTTCAGATTTTCACCGGTGATCGCTCTGAACCATCGGTCAATCTTGACCAGTGGGTTCTGGTAATCAATGAGAGCGGTCGGAATCGTGTAGCAGCCGAGTTCTGAAAGTGCCGCGAGGCGGTGAGTTCCGTCCAAAACAGCTCCGGTATTAGCATCTGCGACTATAGGATGGCGAAGAATGGGGTCTCGCTCAAGAGTGGCGATTAATTCCCGGAGGTCTGTAGGGACTGTCTCTTCATGGGGTTTGAGTTCTTGAACTCGTTTTAGGACCAGTATAATAGGAATCCTTGCATTAGTGATCTCGAAGCCCTTTTCGGATGAGTCTACTTCCAACAGCCCGAGTGGACCGCCGGATGGTGTTATTCCCGGTCAGATTCTTCGGAGATTTCGGTGGGAGCGGCCGCTCTTCTACCTTCGACTATCTTTAGTCTCGTGACGTAGCCAACCACGCGATTTCTCAGACGCTTAGTCTTCGCGTCTACCAGATCGGCAAGAATTGTCTTGTTTGATTCATAATTTGTCGTGAACTTGTCGGGATAGCGCTCCATCAGCTCTCTAGCAACTTTCTTGACAGCTGCTATCCGGACCTTTCCCACTCTAGCACTCCCGAGGCTCGGCGAGCCGTCCGCTGGACTTTTAAATATTTGGCGTCGAAAACGCGTGCAGGCGCGACTAACTGTTAAATAGACAGTTTTCGGAACTAAAATCGGTCGCATAGTTGGCGGAAACCGAAATTTCAACCGCCGCAGTGCATCGGCTCATAAAAAAGGGCGGTGCGGGTAGAATAGGCGACGATGCGGCGGAAGAACTCCGGAAGGTAGTGGAAGAAGTTGCTGTCAGAGTCGGAAAGGAGGCTCTGGAACTCGCAACCCACGCGGGGCGGAAAACAGTGAGAGCAGAAGATATCCGGCTCGCAGTGAAGCGAATCTGGAAGGAATAAGCCGAAAAATCCTCTATCACCTAAGATAAGGTTTTTATCGAAATATTTCCGCTTCGCCACTGAGCGAAAACAGATTTGTCGTATCTTGCAAATCAACAAGTCATAATTCTGAAAGAAGGATCATCGCGTAATAGAGGAAAGGATGCCCAGAGGGGCAACATCAGCGCGGCACGTATCGTTTCCGAAGTAGTGAAGACCACTCTTGGTCCCCGTGGAATGGACAAGATGATGGTAGACAGCCTCGGAGATGTAACGATAACCAGCGACGGAGCTACGGTCCTAGACGAGTTAGACGTACAGCATCCCGCTGCGAAAATGCTCGTTGAAGTGGCCAAGACTCAGGACGATGAAGTGGGAGACGGTACCACTACATCGGTAGTTCTGGCCGGTGAGCTTCTGAAAAGGGCGGAGTTCTTACTCGATCAAGGAGTTCATCCGACTGTTATCAACGCTGGATACAAGAAGGCTGGAGAGAGAGCCAAGGAGATTCTAAATGAGATCTCGAAACCTGTAGATCTGAAGGATACTGAGACTCTCAGAAAGGTTGCAATTACAGCGATGCGCGGAAAGAGTCTCGGGGCTGCCACAGAGCATTTTGCAAAGATAGCCGTCCAAGCTGTCAGCCAGATTATTGAGAAGAGAGGAGACTCATTTGTCGCTGATATCGACAACATTCAGCTTGTGAAGAAGGAGGGCAAGAGTCTGATGGACACTGAGCTTGTCAATGGTGTGATTATCGACAAGGAGGTCGTTCATCCTGGAATGCCAAAGCGGATGCAAAAGGCCAAGATAGCGCTCTTGGATACGGCCATGGAGATCGAGAAGACGGAATTCAGTGCGGAGATCAAGATCAGCAACCCACAACAGATGCAGTCGTTTCTAGATGAGGAGACGAAACTGATGAAGGACATGGTGGACAAGGTCGCAGAGGCCGGAGCTAACGTAGTTCTGTGCCAGAAAGGAATCGATGAGATAGCCCAGTCCTTCATGGCGAAGCAAGGAATTCTCGCAGCTAGGAGGATCAAGAAATCCGACATCGAGAAACTTTCGAGAGCCACTGGTGGTCGAATCGTCACTAACTTGGAGGATCTGCGGGCTAGTGATCTCGGGAATGCAGGACTTGTTGAGGAGAGAAAGATCGGGGACGACAAAATGATATTCATAGAAGACGCAAAGGACCCCAAGTCAGTAAGCATTCTGATCCGGGCGGGTCTGGAACGAATGGTGGACGAGGCCGAGAGGTCCCTCAAAGATGCGCTCTCAGTCGTCATTGATGTGGTCAAGAAAAACAAGATAGTCGCCGGGGGCGGTGCCGTCGAGACTGAGTTGGCCAAGAGAATACGCGACTACGCTACCAAGATTGGTGGCAGAGAGCAACTCGCTGTCGAGGCATTCGCCGACTCGATGGAAGCGATTCCTCGGACGCTTTCCGAGAATGCTGGACTGGATCAAGTTGACATTCTCGTCGCTCTCAGAGCTGCGCATGAGACGAAGGGACTCTGGAGCGGGGTCAACGTGTACACTGGCGAGATTACTGACATGATGAAGGACGGAGTCTTAGAACCTGTCAAAGTCAAGGAGCACGCGATTGGATCGGCTGTGGAAGTAGCTTCGATGATTCTTCGAATCGACGACGTCATCGCTGCGGCGAAACCTCCGCCAATGCCGAAGGGTCAGGGTCCGCCGCCCGATTAGATCGTTTCCAGAAAAGGCTTAACTGAAAAATCGGAATTTCGCGCCACGCAACGCGAGTAATCGTTGGGCCATCGTGTCGGCCCAGTCAAGTGTTTCTGACTCGCGCTTGGATTCTCGGTGGCGAACCCTTATCGAATTCTTCAAGCATGGCAATCTATCCCAAGTCATGCTTGCCTGACGTTTAGGAGCGTCAACTAGGTGTAGGTCTAGGTTTATCTTCTCAACTCACTTCTAACCAGTCGATCTCGTTGATTTCCAAGAGTCTGTCGTCAAGCATCGATGCTGCCGAGAAGGAGTGGTTGGCAAGCTGGAAGAGAGGTCCCACTCTACTACGTTGGGCCAGGGTGCCAATCCAGACTGGAGATAAAGCGCCAGAGGTCCGAGTGCTGGATTATTCCGGCCGAATAATCAACCTGCGCGATTCGTGGAAGGATCGGCCGGCGCTCCTAGTTTTCTGGCGCCACTACGGTTGCGGCTGCGGCTTGGAACGCGGTAAGAGACTGCAACAAGAATACAATGATTTTGTGAGGGCTGGCGCTGGAGTGGTGGTTGTGGGTCAAGGCGAGCCTGAACGAGCGAAGGCTTATGCTGAGAAATACGGGATTCCTTGCACGATTCTCTCGGACCCGCGACGTGAAGCTTACGAGGCGTATGGATTGCTTGAAGGCAGGCCCTCACAGATTCTCTATGACGCCCCCGAAAATCTGGTGCGATGTGACTATGATGCTGGAGTTAGATTGGCTAGCACTCGTCGCGAGGCAGGGCGTCCCCTAGTCGACAGCCCCTGGCAGCTTCCCGGAGAATTCGTGATCTCTACTTCTGGAATCGTCAATCTTGCTTATCGCTATCAGTACTGCGAAGACTTTCCCAACCCGCTAGTCCTACTCGCAAGCATTAAGGACGCATTGAATCAAACGTAGAAAATAAGCGAACTAATTTGTCGAAAGTTCTCCGATCGAAGCTGACTCCAAAAACTCGTGCGTTTCTCTGGCATTCGTCGTCAGGAACACTTTACGTAGGATCACCTTGCTATGTACTCGATTGCTACTATGATACTCTGAGACAGTTTCGAAAAATCGCAATGCTACTATGAAACTATTCCAGATCCCCTATAGAGCCGCCCAGGATGTAAATCGCAAGTGAACGGTTCTAAGGCTTCGGGCAAAAGCCAAAACTTAACTGAAATCTGTGTCTGTCCTGAAGAAACGGTAACTCGTCAATAGTAAGTCTTGTCCAAGAAGTCTGTTAGCCAGAGAAAGACCAAGACGTTCACGAGGGCAGCAAGCGATATTTTCTGAAACTCGGGGAGCGCAACAAGCGCCAAACGTTACTCGTTATGTGCTATGTTTGTAGCGAATAACGTTAATTTTGTGCCCCTGTGGGATACGATTTTCCTGCGAAAAACAACTTGATCGATTCTAAGTCTTGCGGAAAAGGCGAACCCTTAACTGAAACATATTTTCTCGGAGCGTCTGCTCCGGTAGTATAGACCGGTCTGCACATGGCCGAAAGTATGCCGGACTCTCGATCCGGCGACCCGGGTTCAAAAGCTTCCCTAGGGCGGAGAGTCCCGGCCGGAGCACCAGCATAATCCTTGCCCAAGATCATCATCATGACCGGAACGCCCGGAGTCGGAAAGACAGTCATCGGCAAACTGCTTGCTAAGAAGACAGGGTTTTCATTTCTCAACCTAGCCGATTTGGTGAAGAAGGAGGGACTTCACAAAGGATTCGACCGCCGAGCAAAATCCTACATAATCAATGAGCCTGCCGTCAGAAAAAGGCTCGAACGCTATCTCAAGGCTCATCGGGAGAAGGGAATCGTTGTCGAGACCCACTCCATGGGTTCAATTCTTCATAAGACCCGTGGGATAGTTGCGGTTGTTCTGCGTCTTGACCCCGTTCTTTTGGCTAAGCGCCTCCGAGCGAGGAATTGGCCGAAACTGAAGATTTGGGAAAACGTCGAGGCGGAAATGATCGACGTTTCTCTCTACGATTCTTTGAAACTACTGGGAAAAAATAGAGTCCTCGAGCTCGATGCAACTGGGAAGGGTCCCGAGGAGCTCGTTCGCGAAATCTTGAGACTATTGTCGCGAAACAGAGGGTGGAGTTTGAAATCCTCACCAGATTGGTTGAAAAAGTACGATCCTATCTTGTTGTCTAGGAGGATTCTATGATCGATCGTTACATCGTCGCCGAATGTCCGCGCTGTCACACGTTGCTCGTTGCAGATTCTCGTTACAAGAGCAAGACATGCCCCAAGTGCAACGCTAGGATCCCTGCGAATGAACTCAGGGTAATACGGAAGGCGAAGGATTCGCGCGAGGCCAGGATGATAGTATCAGAAGCAAAGGCCCGGCAAGGCGGGTTGGACCAAAGATGATATAGCGGGTTCCTGAAGCGGACCGAAGATAGCCAAGATGTCTTCGACTGCCGGCCGCAAGTTCATGGAAGAACTCTCCAACCTCCTTCAGAAGCATGTCAGCATTGTGACAAGCCAAGGCAAGACTTACGTTGGAACTCTTACCGGCGTCGATACGGAGCATCTAAGCGTCTGCCTAACAAACGTGAAGAGCGAACAGGGTGATATTCACAAGCTCTTTGTCAACGGAAGCGTTATTCTTCAGATATCGAGTTTCGAGAAGCCCTTCGATCTCGCGAGCTTGGGTGAGCGGCTGGAGCGCGTCTTTCCACGCATGGTCCGAGTAATGGACGACGCGGGAGTAATTGTCGTGATGGATAGGATTCGTTTGAACGAGAAGGGAATCATAGAAGGGTCAGGTCCGGCTGCGGAGCGGGTCCAACGGGTATTCGACGAGTTCATCCGTGAGAAGGGTATCAAAGTAGCCTAAGACCTGAGAATGAGTTTTCGGGTTCACGGTAAAGATCTTCTCGGACGCATCGGGACAATCAAGACGAAGAGCGGAGCATTTGCTACTCCGCACATGTTTCCCGTACTGGACCCGCACCATAGAATTCTCGGGAGGGAGTTCTTCGATCGAGTGGGCATTCATGCGGTGATGACTAACGCCTACTTGTTGAAGCGGGGCCGGCAAGGTTTGGGCCCTGTTGACGTTCATGGAACTCTAGACTATCCGGGTACCATTGCCACTGATTCGGGTGCATACCAGATACTAGAGTACGGTCATGTGGGCGTAAAGCCCGAGGAGATAGTTGCCTACCAAGAGGAGATTAACACTGACATCGGTGTGATTCTCGACGTCCCGACTGGGCTTAGAAGCGATCCCTCGCGCGCAAGATGGACAGTCGACGAGACGGTTCGACGCGCGGACCGAGCTCTCGAAGTCGTCACTCGGGAAGACATCCTCTGGGTAGGTCCAATCCAAGGAGGTGTCCACCTGAAGGAAGTGGAGCGCTCGGCCCGGGAAATGGCCAAGAGAGATTTCTCAATCTACGCTCTGGGTAGTCCGACTGAGTTGATGGAGACCCAGCGATACGACGTGTTAGTCGACATGATCGTTGCTGCCAAGAAGGCTCTCCCGAAAGGGAGACCATTCCACCTGTTCGGTGCGGGCCATCCAGTTCTCTTTCCGTTCTTGGTGGCGCTGGGCTGTGATCTTTTCGATTCTGCGGCCTACGCACTCTACGCACGTGCAGGCCGATACATGACCCCTGAGGGGACTCTGCTTCTCGGAGACATGATGGAGTTCGTTTGTCCGTGTCCAGCTTGCGTCGACACTAGCCCGCAGGAGCTGATGGGGTCTCACGAGGGGGAGCTCGGGACGCGCCTGGTTGAACACAACCTCTGGACGTGCTTCTCTGAACTACGGAGAGTGCGAGAGGCTATTCGGAAGGGAAGGCTCTGGGAATTACTAGAGCTTCGGTCCAATGCTCATCCGGCTCTGAAAGAGTGTTTCATTCGAATAGCTAAGTATGCTGAAGATCTCGAGAGATTTACACCCGCAGTAAAACCGCACGGGATATTCTATCTTGGATCGTCGAGTGACAATAGGCCCGAGAAGCTGAGGTTCGTTTCGAAACTACCCAGTAGCGTCGAGGAAAGAAGAAGATTTGTTCTGGTCTTACCGGGTCGCTGGCGTAGACCGTACCATGAAGACCCTCGATACGAGTCAGTTGCAAAGGCCTTCGACGATCATCCGAGGGTCTCCATCTGTTTCTACTCGATCTCTTGGGGCCCCGTGCCAATCGAGCTAGATGAGACCTTTCCGATTGCCCAAACAGAAAGCCTCGATGTCCTCGACACTAGAATCCTTCGAGAAAGGGCGATCCAAGTCGCGGAATATCTCGAACGTCTCCATCCAAAACGCTTGGTTCTGGTCTCGGACGGCGACTATGGGCGGGCCGTTAGGAAGGAGTTGTCGAAGGCCTTTGCAAAGCGTCTCCTCACCGTTTTCGACGGCGAGAAGCTAAGGCCTAACGCTATCGTCAGATCTATCGAAAGAAAGCTGGCTCTTACCGCTTAGGCGTACATTCTCTGCAGTGATTTGCGGGTCATCCGTGATTTCTGGTCAAATTCACGTTCGATTAACTTTGCATCCTTCACAAGGTCGTTCACGTCGACGTTGTAATTGTACGCCTTTGAGATCTTGCGAAGCGCGAGTGCAGCGGCCGCTGGGTCAGCTCTAGCAGGTTCAGCGTAGGGCAAAACTGCGACAGCTGGAAAATCATGAATTTCGAATTGGCTGAGCATGACAGCGAGGGGTCCGTAGACGAGAAGGCCAGGCTCCAGAATTGGGGCTTTGAAGATTTTCGCGCGATCGAGATATGCTCCTGTGGGAACGACGCAGAAGTCGTCTTTGTTCTGTTTGAAGGCGCTGTCTAATCCTCCGATGAGGATCGCGTCTTTGAACTTATGGTCTACGGCCCAGTCCGACAGAGCCTTAGCGAATTCTGCCTCCTCTGACCTGTGAGGAGAGAACTCCAGCTTAATCAGAACGACCTTGTTTTTTCTGTAGACCTCAAAAGGTGTGACAAGGCCGCCTTCAGCAGTTCCGACCCAAGGTGGCGGATTGGAGACATCAACGAATCCGATTCTGTTGGCCTTTAGGGCGTGAATCATGTATGAAGTTGCAATGTATCCCGTCTGGCCCACGCCATGAAATCCTGTTACCAGCGTGGACCCTTTCAAATTCTTGGAATCCACGAGGACACGAATTGTCAAAATTGATCCACGAGGTAGACGTGAGATTATCTATTCTGGCGATGCTTAAATCTCTCTTGTTTGTGGAGTGGTTGTGGGGCTTTTATCAGGTTCTGTCGAGTCTGCGACTTGTTCGAAGACTCGGCTTGCTCTCATCGACTCCGGGGATTGCCGTCGTCGTCGGGTTCCCCTTCATTGCTTCACCTGAGAGCCCTTGCGTCTCCATGTTACGATGGGAGGCAGGGAACGGTCGAACCTCAACCGCCCCCTCACGCCAGTAGCGTGGTAGCTTGGCCCATTGCCAGGCAGGGATTCTACAGTAGCCAACCAACCCCTTATCCCATTTCAGAACTGTCACATGATCGGAGTTGCCTCCCTCAACCCAGCGTGACAGGCTCATACGACGAGCGCCTAACGTGTTAATGTCTGCTCCTCGAACAAAGCTGTTAGAGACGACCGAAGCTACTATACGCAAAGAGCAACTGAAGCTTTTATTGTAGTGTTTTGAGCCTTCTGGGTGCTTGTGAGTTTAGAGTCATCAAATGTTTCGGCGTCAGTCTGACTCGGTGTTCGGATGAAGATCCGGTTCATGGGTGCCTGCCAAGAAGTTGGCAGGTCTGCATTCGCTGTAAGCGTTGGCGAGAAGTATCTTGTCCTAGATTATGGCGTGATGGTCAATCATCATGTGGGTTTCCCAATGCATATTCCTCCGAAGGAGGTGGAGGCAATTGTTCTCACGCATGCTCATCTTGATCATGTTGGCTCGGCGCCCATTTTCTACATCGCTGGAGGCGTTCCTCTCTATGGTGTTCAGCCGACCTTCACCCTAACGAACCTGATCATCAAGGACTTTCTGAAACTGAGCGGCTACTATGCGCCCTACGAGTACATCGACTTACAGACGATGCTCAAGCATCAGCGTGATCTGCAATACAAACAAGCGACTGATACTGGAAATGGCTCAGTGACTCTGATAAACGCGGGACACATTCCGGGAAGCGCCCAAGCAATTGTTCAGAGTGATGGGAAGAGGATCCTGTACACTGGCGACTTCAATCGGCAGCCGACAAGGCTGGTCGATGGCGCGGATCCTGAATACAAGAACTTGGACGCGATAGTGATGGAGGGAACGTACGCGATGGAGGATCACCCGATCAGAGATGGGCTTGAGAAGGAGTTCGTCCAGAAAGTCACGGAGGTCGTGGAAGGTGGAGGGACCGTATTGGTACCGGCCTTCGGCGTAGGCAGGTCTCAAGAGTTGCTGAGTGTTCTGTCTGCATACCATTTCGAGCATCCTGTGTTTGTTGACGGGATGGCTCTTGATGCGATGGAGTTGCTTCTGAAAAATCCATCTGCGCTACGAGATGCAAGGGTTTTCGAACGCGCAAGTAAGATGGCGCACTGGGTCGACGGCTGGAATGATAGGCGTAGAGCTGCAAAGACGCCGGGGGTGATCATTTCTCCAGCGGGGATGTTGAAGGGAGGAGCGTCCGTCTTCTATATGGAGAATGTGGCAGCGAAGAAAGAGAATGCTGTTTTCATGGTGAGCTTTCAGGTTCCTGGAAGTCCCGGGCGGATTCTTCTGGAAAGGCGAAAGTTCGTAATTCACGGGCGAGCCAGGCCGGTTGATGCGAGAATCGAGCGTTTCGATTTCTCCTCGCACGGTGGGAAGAGGGAGCTTGAACAGACTCTCTCGGACTTGGATAAGAAGACCCGGGTGTTCATTGTGCATGGGGCCGAGGGGAATTGTAAGAAGCTGGCTGACTGGGCTTCGACGGAGCTGGGATTGAACGCGACTGCTCCGAAGACCGGTGATGTTGTCGAGATCTAGAATCCCATGGCAGAGAGCGAGAGCAAGGTCTTCAAGCCTCGCCCCCAGCATCTCCTTCCGGTGATTCTGGGTCTTCTCGCAACTGGGGCTCTGGCTTATCCAATCTCCCTAGTCGGCGCACCCCAAGCTCAAGTCACACCATTTGTCGGAGATACTGTTACCAGTGCGTCTCTCAACGCGGTCGTCTTTGTCTTCGCTCTTGGAGCCAGCGCCACCGTAATGTTTCTCCTGATTCGTAGAGGCCGGATGCGATTTATTCGTCGATTGGTTAAGGGAGCACTAGTTCTCGTCTCCTTCGCCGTCGCATTCTGGTATTCAACTTCGATCCTCGCTTCCGCGGTCGATTTGTCAACTAACTTCTGGACACCAGTCTCACTATTACTCTCGTTAGGAATCACTGCGGCGATCGGGTTGACTATTTTCGGAAAGGGACAGATTCGCCGATTGTTGGGGGTTACAGCGCTCGGAGCTCTTACAGGGGTGTTTCTCGGCTATTCTATTGGCCCAGTCACCGCGCTCGTCTTGGTGGGAGCACTGGTCGTCTATGACATTGTGGCTGTGTTTAGGGGACCGGTGGGTGCCTTGGCTAAGGCTGTGGAAGCAGGTGATCTTCCCGGGGCCATGTACACGTATGGCGAGTTGACTATCGGGATGGGAGACCTAGTCTTCTATTCTCTGGTCGCGACGACGGCTATGGTCTTCTTCGGTCTCTTCTCATTCTTTGGGACGGCCGTTGGAATTCTCGCGGGATCTTACCTCGGTTTTAGGGCGTTATCCAAATACGAAATGTTTCCCGGACTGCCATTCTCATTGTTATTAGGAGTTGCTGGAATGTTCCTGACTGCCGCGCTACAGGGACTCTAGCTCTCGGCCTCCCATCCTTCTGGAGGCACAAGGCGGAGCAGCTGAAGCTGTGAAGGGGAACCCGACGACGACGGTAATCCCCGGAGTCGATGCCCCGAAGCTAACTCAACCAACCAAGAGTTAACAGAACCGTTCTCTAGACGCGTCGCGGAGTGAACTGAAATGATAATCTGCGAGGCTGTTCTCGACGCGGTGTCTTCTGTCGACCAGAACTGTCTTGAGTCCTGAGATGTATCCTCCTCCGATGTCATGTATTTCCGAGTCGCCAACCATGACCGCTTCTTTTGGTCGAGCTTTGAACTGCATTAGGGCATAGCGGAATATTCCCGGATCCGGTTTTCTGATCCCGACTCTGGCCGAAGTGACGATCTCGTCGAAGTATTTTGTCAGTCTGACGTTATCGAGGATTCCCATGGCTACCTCGTGCGATGATACGTTAGAGATTATTCCCAGCTTGACGTCTCGTCTCGAGAGCTTCTTTATGGTTGAGTGGGCGTCGTCGAATGCGACTCCGTTGGTCGCGCGCGCTCTCACGACTATTTTGATGGCTTTGCTGACAAGTTCGTCTGATGGATTGTTTTCAATTATTCGTTCCAGTAATTGTCTCATCCAGACTTGGATCGGGATTTCTACGTGATGTGTAGATCGTAACTTCTCGTTGATCTTGTAGCCGTCGCGGTAGAGTTCGAACATTCTCTCGGGCGATACTCGTTTGGGTAGTATCGGGCTTATTTCTCGAAGAGCGTTCCTTGTGACCATGTTGTCTTCAATGTTCTGCGTGACAAGGGTCTCGCCGAGATCGAAGAAGATGACCTTTCTCTGTTGAACCAACGATCTATCGGGTCCGCGTCGCCTCTTGCAAGGAATTAGGTTTACTGCTTCTGCGGAAGGGCGCTAAGGGCGCTCGGACCAATCTTACCAAATTGCCACTCTCATGTCGCGAGAACGATTTGTTTTTCGAGGTTTATTGCTGGTAACGGGTTTGGTAACCGTGGGTGGTAAGAGTTGGGCTGGTCCGATGCGGTTGGAGGTCGTTCATGAGAGCCGGGGTTGTCGCGGTTGGCCGTTGCGGGTTCGAATCTAGTTTGCGCCGTATCGTAGTATTGCTGCGACTTTGCCGAAGGAGTCGCGGAGCATCCGTCCCTCCTCTGTCTCTTCGGAGATTACTTCGACTTTGCTCGCTGATTTTTCTGCATATTCAAGGAAGCTATCGATAATATCGCCATGGTCTGTGGCCTCGAGCATTGGCTTGCCGCAGTTCTTGCAGGGTCTTGTTGCTAGTTCGTTTATTACTGCGTGGGCTTCGTATCTTGTTCCTCTGAACTCTTCAATGTTCCCGCAGTTCTTGCACTTGAGGACTACGCGTTCTCCTTCCAGTTTCTCCGAGATCAGGAGCATGTCGACTATTCCTTTCTCAAGGTATTCCTGAACTTTCTTTTCTCCGAAGGCTGCTTTGCCTGTTTCGTGTCCTAGCTCGTAAAGGAATTTTTGGACTAGCTGTTTCTCCTCTCCGTATCTGACGCCTTTGAGTATCTCACTGCTCTTCTCGACGACTTCCTCTACTCCCGCTTCACTAGTGTAGCTCGTATCGATCAGCGAGAGGACTTTCTTCTTGAGCGTGTACTGCAGGTACTCGCCTTCCTCAAAGACGTACTTTGTGGGTCCTGGCCCGCCTATGATGATTCCCCTTAAGTCTGGGATTTCCAGCATCATCTCGTTGAAGTGCTGGCCGACGCGTTTGTAATAGTCATTGATGACTTGTTCTCTGATCCGCTCGAACCTACGAGCGGACTGTCCTCCGGCCCTGCTCTTGCCAGGTGTTCCAGACGTGAAAGTCTTCAAGATCTCCACTCTGCGTCCCTTCAGAGTAGCGACGACTGCTTCTGTCCCATCAATCACTAGTATTCCGTATGTGTCTTTGTCGGCGACGAGCGCGAGTAGTGGTTCGACGTGGAATCGGGCGTCGCATCTGTAGAAGCCGACGGTGATCGGCTCCGGCGGGATCAATGTGTAGGTCTCCATCTTCTCGCTGCCAGCTCCGTTCTGTGGGATTGCGCCGGCGAAGATCACTAGTCCGGTTGGAGGTGGTTCTTTGAAGAGTTTGAGTCGTTGCATTGTTCGTTCGATGCCGTCTTGGACGTTATTCCGGGTGGTGCGCGATTTTATGTTGACCGCGGTGCCGAGTTCTTCGCGTAGCTGTCCTAGAACTTCGTGTATTTTGCGGTCTGGCGGGACGTAGAGGCTGATGAGTTCTGTGCCTCTTCCCTCTTTTTTCGAGAGTTGTTCGAGGGTTCGTTTGAACTTGAATTGTGCGACGGAGTCTGGGCCTGGCATCTAGCGTCCTCCTGCCTTTGAAAATTGGTGTTTAAGGGCTTGGCCAGAGTTGCCGCTATTCGTTCAGAGAGAAACGTTGGGTGTCGAACTGGGTTCGACCGGAATCGTATTAGTCACTTTGAACAGTCCTCACCTTCGATATTGCTCAGAATCGTATTAAATCCTTGTTTCTGAAAGTCGTAAACGACCCGACTATTGCCCGAGCCGCGGTTTCAATCCTCAATTGTATGGCTTCTCCATTCTAATATACTGAATCGGTTCGTTTCATGATTCCAGACACGGATGAAGGCTGTTGTGAAGCTAGGGGGTGCCCTGTTCCAGCGGGACCCAGATGTTGATGCGTTGCGGAGCATGGGGAAGGCCCTGTCCAGTTTCGCGGGCGAAGGGAATCAACTAGTGACTGTGGCAGGTGGAGGCCAGAACGCACGAGTCTACATTGATGTCGCAAGGAAGCTAGGCGCGGATGAGTCGACTTGCGATCTACTCGGGATCAGCGTTACCAGAGCTAATGCGGAATTGTTCCGGCTCGCTCTCGGAGGCGTTGCTGTCACGAAGATTCCGACAATGTTGTCGGAACTGAATCATTACGTGGGTCCTGGGAAAGTAGTGGTTCTGGGGGGTCTTCAGCCCGGACAGTCGACAAACGCAGTCGCAGCTCTCGCAGCTGAGATTACTCGTGCTGACTTCCTTGTTAACGCGACTGATGTTCAAGGAGTGTACACCGCGGATCCGAAGAAGGATCCGAAGGCTAAGATGCTGAGATCGGTCAGCGTTGACAAGCTGCTAAGCTGGGCGATGGCCGGAAATGTCTATGCCGGCAAGTATGAACTGTTGGATCCCGTTGCGTTGAAGATCATGCAGAGGGCGAGGATTCCGACCAGGTTCGTCTCGATGGAGGACCCGTCGAACATAACTAGTGCTCTGCGAGGCCGAGACATTGGGACCCTCGTATCTTACTCCTGAGAGGCCTGATTGATGAAGCTGTTAGATCTGTTTCAGTCTAAAGCCCAAGTAAGACTTGTAGAACACTTGTTGCAGAACCGGGACAAGGTTTTCAACCAGGCCGGTCTCGCACGTGTCTTGGATGTGTCCCCGTCGACAGTTGCGCGGATCGCAGAGCCACTAGTCAAGTGTCGGGTATTGATGTTCGAGAGATATGAACAAGGAATGAAAATCTTTGCGCTGAACAAGGAGGAACCCGCGGCCCGCAACTTAATGGACTTTTACGACAAGATTCGCCATCTGTAGGAATCCAAGCGCGGAAAAATATTATCAGCTGGACGTATGCGTCCGCTTGCTCGCAAGCTTCTTCTTGACAGGATCGCTTGCGAGTTCACGAAGAGCGTCGGCAGCAATCCATTTCGCTGACTTGTAATCAGAGTCTCTGATCTCCAAGCAGGTTCCGATCGCTGCGACATTCAAGACTGTATTTCGTTTACCGATCTGCCTCAGTGCCCAATTTACGGCTTTCTTAACGAAATTGCGTTCGTCTGACGCCTCTCTAACTATCACGGGGAGGAAATCCAGAAATGTTTTGTTTGAGGCTTTCTTGTCGTGAACGGACAGTTCGGCCATCAGAACAAAGCCCGCTCTCTTAACATACTCCTCCCTCCTTTTCGACCATTCGTGTGCCTTGCTGACCGCGAATTTTGTCTTGTCGAACAGGTTTCCGCAGCAACCGTCGACGACGTCCCATGAATCGAAGTCTTTAGCCCATTTTTCCATTTGCTTCTCAGAAACTTTCGAGGGATCATCAATCATGCTAGCAAGTATGCGTGCTTCATGGATTCCAGTCTTCCAGAGTTTTTGAGCGAGGTCGTGATTGGTTCCCGCTTTCTTGGCTAGTTCGCGCAGTTGCGGAATTGAAACTCCGAGAGCAGTGCCTGTTTGTATTCCAAAGCGTGACATCCCAGCAACTGCTTTGGGGGTGCCTTTGCTGTCGAGCTCTTCCATTAGGTGTTCAAGGGTTATGGAGGGTTCATCCCGATCTGAGAAGGCTGGTTGTGAGCTCTTCATCGTTGCATTGTTCTTTCGATCCTTGAAAGCTTGACCCTTTTCCAAGCCTTCATGGGCACCGATAGTGCGCCGGTACGTGCTGAATTACGATATTTTCCGAAATTGGGTAAGAAAAAAGCGTGTAAAGATACCTCGTTAGTATCTAGGATATCTGAGGCTATCCTTTTGCGGTCAATGGTTAATTATCCGTATCTGTATTTTGACCGCAAGGTCCCAGTTTGCGTCGCTATACCGTATCGGCCGCTCTGCTTCTACTCTCGCTTGCTGTGAGCCTCGCTGCCGTGTCGGAAATTGCGCGGCCGGCTAATGCAGTGACGAGCAATTCCAACCCTCCCACGATAGCTAAGACTGGCGACAACAGCGTGTACCAGTCGTCCTACCAGAGTCCCGGGTTCTATGCGCAAGGACGATATTGGGTCTTCTATGAAGATTCGTCGTCCACTTGTGAGCATCAGGCTGGATGCTTGTTCTACGTTTGGAGTGCGGATGGCGCGACCCTCTGGTCAACCCCGGTCAATGTGGGAATTCATGTTACCGATAACGACTGGTCCGTTGTGACGGACGGGACGTCTGCTTACTATGCGCGATATAATGAAACCTCCTTCGGCTCTACGACTAATCGGGCCCTTCTGTTTGGAATGGGGCAGTTGGGCAGTAGCGGACTGATCACTTGGCTACCCGAGCAGGTGGTCTTGAGTCCGAATGCCGCAATGAAATTTCAAAATGATGTGATAGGAGTTGACTCGAATGGGCAGGTCTGGGTCGGGTATCAGCAAGATAACTCGGGGACAAAAACTCCGCACATAATTCACTCCAATAGTACTCTGCCTCTACAACCGCTGAGCACAAGCTTCGTAGTCAACGCATCAGATCCGACGATTTTCCAGACTGTAAATTTCACTGCCACAGCTGTGGGTGGTAACTGGGGAGGCTCGTCAGGTTACGCGTTTAGTTGGAACTTTGGTGACGGTTCAACTGCGAACGGTCAAAGCGTGACCCATCAATATACCACGGCCGGAAATTACACGGCAACTCTCAATTCCGTTGATAACGGCAACCCGCGGCAAACGGCCAGTTCAGCCCAGACGGTTCCAGTGGAGCTGCTGCTCCCTTCGACGAACACCTCACCTATACTTTCGGTGCCAGCGTCAAGGAGCGTGAAGACCGGAACGCCTGTGTCGTTTACAGTCACATCATCTGATAATGACGGGGACACAGTCACTCTGTCCTCAGGTTCGCTGCCCCTCGGAGCGAGTTTCAATCCCTCAACTGGACAGTTTACGTGGAGCCCAACTCCTGACCAAGCGAACCAGTTCTGGTCCATATCATTCAACGCAACAGACAACGTTGGCCTGGCAGTTATGAAACAAGTTCTGGTCTACGTCTCACCCTTATGGTCAGGAGATTTTCCTCTCTCGACTTCCGTTTTCAACAACTGGCATGTTAATATCGCAACGCTGCCGGGCGGAGGACAAGTGTACGCCGCCTACTGGGCCGACGGGCAGAACGTAGCTGGCAGGTTGTATAACAACCGTTGGGGGCCAGAGGAACTCATCTCGGGAGTCAACCAGCAAGGGCAACCGCTCCAAACCTCAGTTGACGTAAACTCGTTCCTATTCGCATCTGGAGGTAGCGGCGGTGTCTCCGCTATTTACTACAACAATGTAAATGAGTCGCTGTACTTCTCATCGCGAGGTCCCCAAGGGGGATGGGGGCCGGATATCATCACTCATGTTGGAGTAGCATCTGCAGGCAGTCTCGGCCGATATTCTCTCCCCTTCACGGCCGCCTTTGATCAGGGGGACTCCAGGTGGTACGTCTTCTGGTACTATCAATCAACCAACACGATTACCGAATGGTCGGGTGCCTACACCTCATGGCTGCAGACCAATTCTACATTCCCAGCGCAAGCTTCGGTCGCTGGTTCCACAATTGGTAGCTTTCACTATTCCAGCTCTGTGAACGGCAAGAACGCCTTCGGGGTGATGTGGATAGACGGGACGACCTCGCCCTATAACTTGAACTTTGGACTCGAGACGGTAGGACAAGCTCCGGGATCATGTGGTCCAAATGCGACGTGCGACTCTTCTTGGAATCCGAGGGTTACCTGTACGGCCCAAATCGTGACTATTGAGCAGATCCTTGGCAGCCAGTCTAGCACGTTTGGTGGGGCAACGCAGAGCGGTAGTATCTTTAACCCAGGCATCCGGGCTCCGGGCAAGGGCGAGGCCAAGCGATGGCTGACACCAGGCCCGACCCCGCCGCAGTGGACGCCCAATGGGCCGCCTTGTACGATAACAAACGCGGACGGACAAACTGTCGGCGCGTTCGTCGAGCTCCTGGGTGTTCAGAGAGGTTTTCTCCTCAACGAGGACTATTCAGCCAATTTTGACCCGGTAAATGGAGGAGGCGCATTTCCCAGCCCGGGCAGCTTCGGCGATACGACTTTCAACATTTTCACGCCGGGTTACGGTATCTGCAAGTCCACCAACACGACCGGCTGCTTGCATACTATCCATGCGGAGATCGATCGCGACTGGAAGGCGACTGGATATTGCGGGCCAAATACCGTGTGCGATGTCTACCCGATGGCGGTCGGTCCGGTTAGCAGCGCCGTTAACAAGACGAGAATTGATGTTCAGGGATTCATCTATTGGGATCCTGATCACGCAGACGAAGCTGCTCACAGTTTTTCAGGATGGGAGATACATCCCCTTACGGCCTGGAGAATATCCTGTCCGCAGGCCGGATATCCATGCTCTCCAGGTTTCTCTCTTAACGCAACTCCACACAGCGTAACAATTTCGCCGGGCAAATCCGCGACTGCAAATATTACGATCAACAGTTCCAACCTTTTTTCGGGGCGGGTCAATTTCACCGCAACCATATCGCCCTCAGGCCCCTCAGCGCCGACCTTGGTGTTCAATCCGTCAAATTACAACGTAACAGCCTGTAACCTGTGCGGAGTCATCGCCTCCAAGCTAAACATCACCACTACGACAGCATCATCAGGTACCTACAACATTACAGTCACCGCTCGTAGCGCCACCGTCACCGGAAAGGCTAGCGTTCTCGCCGTGATGGTGGGCTTCAATGTAACGTCCAGTCCCTCCACACTGAATATTCCCGCGGGTACATCAGCACAATCCGCCGTAACACTGACCAGCCTTGGATACGCTGGGACGGTAAGCTTGACAGCCCAAGTGAGCGGGTGCGGCTGTCTTCTAGCCTCAATAAGTCCCTTACAAGTCACGCTAAGCGTCGGCGGTAAAGCATCTGCCACTCTCAACGTTACAGCCTTCAGCCCTGGAAACGCGCTAGTCACAATAACAGGAACCAGTTCCACTTCGCCTTCATTCACTGTCACCACGACAGTCTCTGTCAACGCAGTAGACTTCACAATCTCCGCAGGCCAGACAAGTCTCAGAATGTATCCGGGATCGCCCAATTCAACGGTGATCACGTTGACCAGCTTGAACGGCTTTTCGGGCTCCGTTACGATCAAGGCCACGAGTACCCCCGCCGGTCTAACCCAGCCCCTGAACGCTACTAGCGTGATCCTTCAACCAGGCGGTACGGCCCACGTGTCGCTCGTGATCAACGGTACCCAGCCAGGAATCTACATAGTAACAGTCAATGCAACCAGCGGCTCGGTAAGCCATCTGCTTACCATCACAGTGAATGTGGTAGACTTCAGCCTCTCTTCGGCCTCGTCGCTGCAAGTCAACCTACGTTCCACTGGTACCTCGACTATTAATCTGACCAGCCTAGGGGGCTTCGCTGGAACTGTTAGTCTCTCAAACTCCACCAGCTCGTCCGCTCTGCATGATGCTTTGAGTCAACAGGTCGTCTCGTTGTCCTCGGGAGGATCGGGCTCCGCAATGCTGACAGTCTACGGCACGTCCTCAGGCAACTACACAGTCACAATCACGGCCACCAGCGGACCGCTGAGACATACCATCATTATCTCGGTGAACGTAGTAGACTTTCAGATATCCGCGGGAACGGTAACTCCAGCATCTATCAATGTCGGGTTCCGTGGCAATGCAACGATCACGGTAACAAGAGTCAACGGATTCACAGGAACAGTGGCCCTTAGCATCTCCGCTCCATCAGCGCTCACATGTACATTATCCTCGATCAGACTAACTCTTCCTCCCTCACCCGCGACTTCAATCCTCTCCTGTAGTTCTTCCACGGCAAACGACTACACAGTGACTGTAACAGGAATCAACGGCACTCTTTCTCACACAACCGCAAACATACTGTTTCACGTGGTCGACTTTACGGTTACACTTCTGCCCTCGTCCTCCCTTAGTCTGGTCGTGGGTCAAAACAGCGGCACGACATCGATTCACCTAGGAAGCGTGAACGGTTTCGCGGGAAGTGTCGCGCTAAACGTTCTCGTCTCTTCTTCTGGGCCGTCCGCAACCCCATCCCTGAGCAATCTCGTGCTGACATCTGCAGGTTGCGCTTGTAATTCGACCGTTTTGAACATCAATGCTGGGCAGATCGCTGGGGTCTACACGTTGAACGTGACGGCGACAAACGGTCTGCTGACTCACTGGGCGATCATTACTCTTACCGTAACCAAGGCCAACCCTACCGTCACAACCGTCATCAAGGACTCAACTGGTGCGGCAGTAACGTCCGTGACGGTCGGAACCACGGTCCACGACACCGCCACTATCAATGGCGGTTCCCAGCCTGGTGGAATCGTTGCGTACATTTTCTTCACCAACGGCCTCTGCACATCGCCAGGAACATCAGCCGGCACCGTCACGGTGACGAATGGGTCTGTGCCTGACTCTTCAGCGTTTACGCCGATCACCCCGGGCTCATACAGTTTCAACGCCAACTACAGCGGCGACCCGGGGAATAACAAAGCGAGTAGTTCTTGTGAGCCTCTAAATGTGACGGCGAAATTGACGCCGACCCTCAATACTGCCATCAAGGACACTAACGGCGCCATCATTAACACCGTTTCCGTCGGTACGACGGTACGTGACACAGCTACCCTGTCCGGCGGCTCCACTGTTATCACTGGCACTGTCACGTACTTCTTTTTCACAAACATCCAATGCTCCGGACCTCCATCCACAGCATTCCCGCCGTTCCCGCAGACGGTAACAGTAGGTTCCGGTCATTCGATTCCACCCTCTGCGTCGCTGGTACCTGGCGCTGGACTGTACAGTTTCAATGCCACCTACAGTGGAGACGCTACTAACAATCCTGTCACCAGCCCGTGCGAACCGTTGACAATCAATAAGCAGACCCCAGTCATCACGACTTCAATAAGCCCGTCCTCGTCGATCACGGTCGGCTCATCTGTTACTGACCAAGCGACATTGACTGGAGGCTTCCCGTCGACCGGTGTCACTGGCACCGTTACTTACGGGTTCTTTGGCAGCGGGTCCTGTAGCGGCACGACGATCTCCTCATCGACCGTGACAGTCGGTGCGGCCAACTCCGTTCCGGGTTCTATCTCAGTACCTCCTCCATCCGCAGGTGCCTTCGCATTCAATGCGACATATAGCGGCGATGCGAATAATACCCGCGTTAGTGGTCCCTGTGAGCCTCTGACGGTTATCAAGCAGACACCATCAATTTCGACCACAATTAATCCATCCTCAACGATTACAGTAGGTGCTTCGGTATCTGACCAGGCAACCCTTGCGGGAGGATTCCCATCAACCGGTGTTACGGGTAGCGTCGTTTACGCCTTTTTCACAAACAGTGTCTGCGGTGGCTCTCCAGTTTCTACCTCGACCGTAACTGTCGGAGCAGGCAGCTCGATTCCGGTCTCCAACTCTGTTACTCCCGCTTCCGCTGGCACGTTCGCTTTCAACGCGACGTACAGTGGTGATGGTAACAACAATAGAGTCAGCAGCTCGTGCGAGGGTCTAACGGTCAACAAGCAGACTCCTGCCATTTCTACAGCGATTAGTCCGGGTTCTTCCATCACCGTGGGCACTGCCGTTACTGACCATGCAACACTGACTGGAGGCTTCCCGTCTACTGGTGTTACTGGTACTGTGAGCTACTTCTTCTTCACGGGCAGCACTTGTACTGGAACGGCAGTCTCTGAGGGAACCGTCACGATCGGCACCGGCAACTCTGTCCCGGCGTCCAACTCAGTTACCACTTCACTCGCTGGCTCGTACAGCTTCAACGCAACGTACAGCGGTGATGCTAACAACAACCGTGGATCAAGTGCTTGTGAGCCTCTAACGGCGAGCAAGGCTACTCCGACCATCTCAACATCGATCAGTCCGTCTGTTACGATAACCGTTGGCGCTTCGGTCACTGACCAGGCAACATTGACTAGTGGATTCCCGTCGACTGGTGTTTCCGGTAGTGTGACCTACGCGTTATTCAGCAACGGTGCCTGCGCTGGCACTCCAACTTCAACATCGAGCGCAACTGTTGGCGCTGGCAACTCAGTGCCAGCCTCCGCGTCTGTGACGCCTCCATCGGCAGGCAGCTACGCGTTCAATGCCACCTACAGTGGGGATGGTAACAACAATAGAGTCAGCAGCTCGTGTGAACTGCTCACAGTCAACAAAGCAGGTCCCTTCTTGGGCACTATCATCAAAGACCAAGCAGGGGCGACTGTCACTTCGGTCATTATAGGAGCATCTGTTCATGACACATCAACAATCACCGGCGGATTCCAGCCGACTGGGACGGTCACTTACGACTTCTTCACCAATGGTGCCTGTACGGCCCCGGGATCATCCGTTGGAATCGTAACGGTTACCGGTGGTATTGTACCCGATTCTTCAACGGTCACGCCCGCTAACGCTGCCTCCTACTCGTTCAACGCTACCTATAGCGGTGATGGCAACAACAACCCCTCAGCGAGCACTTGCGAGCCGCTCACGGTCTTACAGTCGGGAACGACAATAACTACCGCCATCAAGAACTCTGCCGGCACAGTGGTCTCGTCAGTCGTCGTGGGAAGCCCCGTCCATGACACAGCAGTCATAACAGGCTCCACCAGCACAGCGAGCGGAACTGCCACCTACAACTTCTTCAACAATGGCGTATGCGGCGGAACTGCCGCTTCCAGCCAGACAGTCACGGTTGCAAATGCATTGGTTCCCGATTCATCCAATGCCACTCCCACACCCGCGGGCATTTACAGTTACAATGTAACCTACAGTGGCGACTCCAACAACCAGGGTGCCAAAAGCTCTTGTGAGCCTCTGACAGTAAACAAGACTATTCCTACAATCGCAACGTCGCTTTCCTCAGCTTCCGTAACGGCGGGCGCATCGATAACTGACTCTTCGATTTTGGCGAACTCCTTCCAGGCTAGTGGATCAGTTACCTACAACCAGTTCACTGGAGGTGTGTGCTCTGGTACCGCGACAGCCTTCTCGACCGTAACCGTCACGAACGGAATAGTTCCAAACTCAGGAGCTGCGACTCCAATACCAGCCGGATCCTACAGTTTCAACGCTGTTTACGGCGGAGACGTCAACAACAACGGAGCAACAAGTCCCTGTGAGCTTCTCGCGGTCAACAAAGCTAGTCCGAATATCACTACCGCCCTCTCTGCGACTACGATAACCGTCGGAACATCGGTCACCGATTCCTCTACTATGGCTAGCTTCTTCCAAGCAGGGGGCACGGTTACCTACAACGAGTTCAGCGGCGCAACCTGTACTGGCACCGCCACAGCCGTCTCGACTGTTACTGTAACCAATGGGATTGTCCCGAACTCGGCCTCAATCACTCCGGTCCCAGCAGGATCCTTCAGCTTCAGTGCTGTTTACTCGGGCGATCCGAATAACAACGGTGCTGCTAGCCCATGTGAACTACTGACGGTGAACAAGACTAGCCCAACGATCACGACCTCGATATCTAGCGCTATAACCACTGTCGGTTCCTCGGTTAGCGATTCGTCCACTCTTTCCTCGTTCTTCCAAGCAGCAGGTAGCGTAACCTACCACGAGTTCATCGGGGCAACGTGTGCCGGCTCCTCAACTGTAGTTTCAGTAGTAACTGTAACGAATGGAGTCATTCCAAATTCCGCATCTGTAACTCCTACACCCGCAGGTTCCTACAGCTTCGATGCCGCGTACTCAGGCGACGCAAACAATAACGTTGCGACCAGTGCTTGTGAGCCGCTAACCGTCAACAAAACGAACCCAACCGTCACCACAACTCTATCGACAAACCCAATTCAGGCTGGTCAATCAGCAACCGACTCCGCTACCCTGACAGGCTCATTCCAGGCCGGAGGAACGCTGACTTACAGGGTATTTGCAAACGGCGCTTGTACAACTCCTGGAACCATCGCCTCGATTGTCTCAATAACCAACGGCGTCGCACCCAACTCTAGAGCTGTGACCTTCAACTCCACCGGGCCGTACAGCTTCCAAGCGGTCTACAGCGGCGACTCTAACAACAACGGGGCCACGAGCGTCTGTGAACCGTTGACAGTTAACCCTGTGACCGGCGTTACTATTTCCACCGCACTTTCAACAAACGTACCTACTGTAGGAAACTCTGTGACTGATGCAGCCACATTGTCGGGCGCGATCAGCGCCTCTGGAACGGTAACTTATACGCTGTATGCAAACTCTCCATGTACTCCTTCTGGGACCGTTGTCTCGATCGTAACTGTCTCAAACGGTGTCGTCCCGAACTCAAGGGCTGTAATTTTCAATGCCACCGGGCCGTACAGTTTCCAGGCAAACTACTCGGGAGACTCGAACAACAATCCTGCGACCTCAGCATGCGAACTCTTGACGGTCCAGAAGGCTAGTCCTTCCATCGGCACTAGCCTCTCGGCTTCGACGGTCGTCGTTGGAAATTCGGTCACCGATTCCTCAAGAGTAACGAACGGGTACAATGCCGGCGGATCGGTGACCTACGAATCCTTCACAGGAAGCACGTGCTCGGGAACTCCAACTATTGTCGGGTCCACTGTTGCAGTAACCAATGGGTCAGTTCCTGACTCGTCTCCCCAAATTTTCAACCTTGCAGGGGCTTACAGCTGGAACGCGATTTACAGTGGAGACTCCAACAACAACGGCGCTACTAGCTCATGCGAATCCTTGACGGTAAGCAAAGCCAACCCTACGATCTCAACAACCTTGTCCTCTGCATCCCCCACCGTAGGAACCGGCGTAGTGGATTCGTCAACTCTGGCCAATGGTTTCAGTGCTGGCGGAAGCGTGACCTACAGCCTGTTCGCCAACGTCGGATGCAATAATCCAGGAACAGTCGTGTCGACAGTTATCGTCACATCTGGAACCGTCCCTGATTCGAGAACCGTAACGTTCAACGCCACCGGAACCTACGGCTTCCTCGCAGCATACTCTGGCGATGCCAACAATAACCCGTCGCCCTCGGTTTGCGAACCCGTATTCGTGCAGAAAGCCAGCCCAACGATCATCACAACATTGTCGTCCTCGACCCCCGTCGTAGGAACTGGTGTTACAGATTCAGCCAGCCTAACCGGGGGATTCCAGGCGACGGGGATGGTCGTATACTCAGTCTACAGCAATAGCGCCTGTAGCGGTACTGGAGCCACAGTTTCAACGGTTACCGTGACAAATGGAATCGTTCCTGATTCTCGTTCAGTATTATTCAACGCCACTGGCCAGTATACGTTCCGGGCCTTCTATTCTGGAGACTCAAACAATAACGGCGTGAGCAATGATTGTGAAGCCCTGACCGTTCAAAAAGCAAATCCGACCATCTCGACACAACTAACATCAGCTACGCCGACTGTCGGAACATCCGTGCACGACTCCGCAACCCTTTCGGGAGGATATAATGCGGGAGGGACACTAACTTACAGTGTCTTCGCGAATGGCTTCTGCGTTCCGTCGGCTACGGTCGCATCTACAGTTGCGGTAACTTCCAACACTGTACCCAATTCCAGAGCCGTGCTCTTCAACGCCACAGGTAGCTTCAGTTTCCAGGCAGCCTACTCTGGAGATGGAAATAACAATGGAGCATCTTCTTCATGCGAGGCTCTAACCGTCCAGAAAGCCAGCCCAACCATCGCAACGCAGCTCTTATCCACAGGCATTCCAGTCGGCGGTTTAGCCTCTGACTCTGCTATCATCACCGGTGGGTATGTTGCAGGGGGCACCGTCAGCTACGAGTTTTTCGCTGGGTCCAGCTGTTCCGGAACCGCTACCGGCGTCGGCACACCTGTCACGGTGTCAAATGGAATCGTCCCGAACTCTGCGTCACAATCCTTCAACTCAGCCGGACCCTTCAGTTGGAATGCCCTCTATTCTGGAGACTCAAATAACAATGCAGCTACCTCGCTATGCGAGCCGCTAACGGTCAATATGGCGAATCCAACCCTCGCGACTACCCTCTCGTCAACGACTCCTATCGTTGGGAAAAATGTTTCAGACTCTTCCGCTCTCTCAGGAAGTTTCAGTGCGACTGGTACCGTCACATACAGCATCTTCACCAACAATGCCTGTACCTCGCCTGGAAGTATTATTTCCGTCGTGACAGTGACAGCTGGAACGGTCCCGAACTCTAGAGCTGTCCAGTTCAACTCGACTGGCGCTCCCGGCTTCCAGGCAACCTACTCGGGTGACGCGAACAACAATGCAGCATCTTCATCCTGCGAACCACTGAGCATCCAGAAGGCTAGCCCAAGCATCACCACGGCCCTATCGTCCACATCGATCTTGGTGGGGCAATCAGCAACTGACTCCGCGTCTCTCGCCAACTCGTTCCAGGCTAGCGGCAGCGTCACCTACAGCCTGTTCGCTAATGGTGGATGCGTCCCTTCCGGGACACCAGTCTCAACCGTTACGGTAACCAACGGCGAAGTTCCCAGCTCAAGGTCGGTCCTGTTCAACAATACCGGATCCTACAGTTTCGAGGCTGCATACTCTGGTGATCCGAACAATAATAGTGTCGTTAGCGGGTGTGAACCATTGAACGTCAATCCTGCAGGCGTTACGATAAACACGAATCTATCGACGGGAACCATAACTGTCGGCGGCTCAATAACCGACTCTTCAACTCTCCAAGGCGAGACCGCGACTGCAGGAGGAACCGTCACCTATGGCTATTTTGCAAATAGCAATTGTGCAGGAACGGGAATTGCCTTTTCAGTCGCTACCGTTACAAACGGACTCGTACCCAACTCTCGAAGCATAATTTTCAACAATACGGGCACGTACAGTCTCCAAGCCGTCTACGGAGGGGATGCCAACAACAACGGCGCGAGCAGCTCATGCGAGCCGTTGACGGTACAGAGAGCTAGTCCCACGATCGGCACAATGCTTTCTGCCCCAACAACCATCGTGGGTAGCAGTATCAGCGATTCTTCGACTCTGACTGGTAGCTTCAACCCTGGAGGAACTGTCACTTACTCGGACTTTACTAATAATGCGTGCACCGCGCCGGGAACGGTTGTCTCCATCGTCACAGTATCTGGAGGTGTTGTGCCAGACTCTCGTGCTGTGACATTCAACGGCACCGGATCATTCAGCTTCCAAGCCGTCTACTCTGGGGACGCTAACAACAACGGCGCGATGTCCTCGTGTACACCTCTTACTGTAAACAAGGCTAGCCCAACGATCGGAACGACACTATCCGCAACAACGATAACCGTAGGGGGTTCAGTGTCTGACTCATCGACTCTCGCTATCTTCTACAAGGCGATCGGAACGGTCATCTACGGGTTCTTCTCAGGCTCGACATGTACGGGCCCTGTGACGACCGTGGGCACACCTGTAACAGTGACGAACGGTGCAGTGCCGAATTCCGTTGCTCAGACATTTAGTTCTGCTGGATCCTTCAGCTGGAACGCTGTCTACTCTGGTGACGCCAACAACAACGGCGCAACCAGTCCATGTGAGCCGTTAATCGTGAACAAGACGACACCGACACTCTCAACTTCGCTCTCGTCTACTTCAATAACCGTGGGCACTAGCGCAACCGATTCCGCGGTCCTGATCGTTAGCTTCCAAGCCGGAGGAACTGTCACCTATTCATTCTTCACTAACATCGCCTGCACCGCCCCCGGAACTGTTGCATCCACCGTCACCGTAACAGGTGGAGTAATACCAAACTCCAGAGCGGTCACGTTCAACTCTACAGCCTCCGACAGCTTCGAGGCAGTGTACAGCGGAGACGCGAACAACAACGGTGCAACCAGCGGTTGCGAGCCTCTAACAGTCAACAAGACCAATCCATCGATCGCCACAACTCTATCTTCCACATCGATCCAAGTAAGCCAGTCCGTAACTGACTCGTCGACACTGACGAGCATCTTCAGTGCTGGTGGCTCAGTAACTTACAACGTATTCGTCGGATCGAGCACGTGCACCATCATCGGCTCCGGAGTCTCGACTGTTACGGTCACCAACGGCATTGTTCCAAACTCTCGGAGTGTCACTTTCAACGCTACCAACCCTGGCGGCTACAGCTGGAACGCTGTCTATAGTGGCGATGTCAACAACAACGGCGCTGCCAGCGGCTGCGAGCCGTTAACCGTCAGCGTAGCAGGCGTGAATATAACCACGAGTCTCTCCGCGACAACAATTACGGTTGGAGGATCCGTTTCCGACTCTTCGACTCTCCACTCTCAAACGAGCACTGCAAGCGGCACGGTCACCTATAGCGACTTTGCAAACGGAAACTGTGCATCACCCGCAACAGTGGTCGCATCCGTAACCGTCACAAACGGTGTGGTTCCAAGTTCCGGGCTGGTAACGTTCAACAGCGCCGGCAGCTTCAGTTTCGAAGCGGTATACAGTGGAGATTTGAACAATAACGGCGCGGCATCGCCCTGCGAGCCTCTTGTAGTAGCCAAGGCGAGTCCAGGTGTCAGCACCTCCCTCTCCGCACCAACAATAACTGTAGGCGGGACAGCCAGCGACTCATCCACTCTAAGCGGAGCCTTCAACGCGGGCGGAACGGTCACCTACGAATACTTCACGATTGCTGGTTGCACTGGAAGCTCTACAACTGTAGGGAATCCCGTTACCGTAACGGGCGGGCTTGTGCCGAACTCCTCATTCCAGAGCTTCAACGCAGCGGGCTCCTACAGCTGGAATGCGGTATACAGCGGAGACTCGAACAATAACGGCGCTGCCTCGCCTTGCGAGCCTCTGACGGTCAACAAGGCTAGTCCAACTCTAGCAACAGCCCTGTCTTCTTCCAGTATAGTTGTAGGGATGACAGGGGTAGATTCTGCAACCCTCAACTCGGGCTTCGAGACTACCGGGACCGTCACGTACTTGGTTTTCACAAACGGCGTTTGTAGCGCCCCAGGAGCATTTGTCTCCCTTGTGACTGTGAGCGGTAATGTCGTCTCCAATTCTAGAGCTGTGACATTCAACTCGACCGGGCCGTACAGCTTTGACGCAAGCTACTCAGGGGACACCAACAACAACGTTGCGGCGAGCCCCTGTGAACCTCTAACGGTCGTCAAGGCATCGCCGACAGTCACGACCACGATTAGTCCCGCTTCAACAGTAATCGTCGGCAACACGGTTACAGACCAAGCCACCCTGAACGGTGGCACGGCGTTGATAACTGGAACAGTCACCTACGAATTCTTTGGACTTGGTGACGGTAATTGCAGCGGCTCTTCAGCCATCAGGCTATCGGTGAACGTGGGCAACCCCATCCCGGCGTCCAACCCTCAGACAATAACGGTTGCGGGCCAGTACAGCTTTGATGCGACCTACAGTGGGGACGCAACAAACAATGCAGCGACAAGTACCTGCGAGCCTCTGACTGTACTGAAAGCCTCTCCCACGATCACCACCAGTTTATCCTCAACTACCATTAACGTCGGAGCAACTGCGACTGATTCGTCAATCCTAACCAACGGCTTCAATTCTGGAGGGACTGTCACCTACGCCGTGTTCGCGAATGGCGCCTGCACATCTCCCTTCTCGACCGTTTCTACCGTGCAAGTCACGAACGGGGTGTCTCCCGACTCCCGTCCAGTGACGTTCAACGCCACAGGAAGCTATAGCTTCCAGGCAGTCTACTCGGGTGACGCCAACAACATCGGAGTCACAAGCGCATGCGAGCCAGTGGCAGTCCAGAGAATCAGTCCAACTCTCTCGACATCTCTCTCAACACTCAACATCGCGGTCGGCAATAGCGTAACCGACTCATCGGATCTCACCGGTGGATTCCAACCTAGTGGTAGCGTGACATACACAGTATACGGCAACCAGGCTTGTAATGCTCCGGGGAGCATCGCGGCCATTGTAACGGTGGTCGGTGGAATCGTTCCCGACTCGCGACCCGTAGTATTCAACGCAACTGGCATCTACAGCTTGAGAGCAGCTTACGGTGGAGATACCAATAACAATGCAGCAACATCGACCTGCGAACCGCTGACAGTTGCAAAAGTTACTCCAGTCATCACAACCTCTCTCTCGTCGACCGGTATCACGATCGGCCAATCAGTAACGGACTCGGCTACCCTGACCAACAGCTTCCGGCCGACTGGAAGTGTCTCCTACTACTTCTTCAGCACAAGCAGCAATTGCGCAACGACCGCAACCATCCTCAAGACCGTAACGATCGGAACAGACTATTCTGTACCCAACTCGGGATCCTTCACTCCACCAGGAACTGGCTCGGTCAGCTTCGACGCGGTTTACAGTGGAGACGCGAACAATAACTTGTCCACAAGCAGTTGCGAGCCTCTCACGGTCAATAAGGCCAGCCCGACAATAACGGCCAACCTGTCAGCGGTCACAATTTCGGTTGGCCAATCCCTAACCAACTCCGCATCTCTGTCCGGAGGATTCCCCTCAACAGGGGTCCAGGGCATTGTCGCATACAATTACTTCACATCAACAGTAAGCTGTAGCGGCTCTCCCAACATTCTTACGACCGTCAGCGTAGGCGGAGGGGACAGCGTCCCAGGCTCGGGACCCTTCACTCCGCCCAACGCAGGGTCATTCAGTTTCAACACTGTCTACCAAGGAGACGCAAATAATAATCCTGCAACATCTTCATGCGAACCTCTTACTGTCGGAAAGGCCAGTCCGACGATAGCCACCACTATCTTACCCCCAAGCATCGTTGTTGGAAACACCGCCACAGATTCTTCGACCGTGTCGGGAGGCTTCAACGCCGGGGGCATCTTGAACTATATTCTTTTCGGGGATTCGGTCTGTACAACTTCCGGAAGTGTCGTTTCGTCCGTTACAGTAACTGGCGGAATAATTCCCAACTCACGTGCGGTACCATTCAATGAGACAGGCAACTACGCATTCCAGGCGTCATACTCAGGCGATTCGAATAACAATCCTGTTGTAGGTTCATGCGAGTCGCTGACCGTTGCAAAGGCAAGCCCAGGAATTTCGACTCAGCTCGCGGCAACCACTATCACCGTCGGGGGGACGGCAAGCGATTCCGCAACTCTCCGCGGCGGATACCAGATTGGAGGCACTGTCACCTACCAATACTTCGTCGGAGCCTCGTGCAGCGGCACAGGCACCAGTGTGGGCCCACCGGTCACAGTGACAAACGGTGCGGTGCCTGACTCGGTCGGACAATCCTTCAGCTCAGCCTCATCCTACAGCTGGAACGCAGTTTACAGCGGGGACTCAAACAACAACGGAACAACAAGCCCATGTGAACCACTGACTGTAAACAAGACTAGCCCCACGATCCTCACCTCTCTATCTTTAACATCCATCCAGGTGGATCAATCAGTAACTGATTCAGCGTCTCTCACCAGTGCATACCGAGCTGGCGGAACCGTCAGCTACACGGTCTTTGCAAACGGTGTGTGCACCGCGCCGGGAAATGTTGTGTCCGTCGTGAGTGTGACCAATAACCAAATCCAAGATTCGAGGAGCGTGCTCTTTAACGCGACTGGCACGTTCAGTTTCAGTGCATCATACTCGGGGGATGCCAACAATAATGGAGCCTTGAGTAGCTGCGAGCCTCTCCCAGTCAACCCGGTCGGTGTCTCGATAACCACTACCTTGTCGGCTACAACGATAGGTGTTGGAGGGTCAGCATCGGACTCAGCGACGCTCTCTGGCGAGACGGCGAGCGCAAGTGGAAATGTTGTCTACAACTACTTTGCAAATGGCAACTGCGCCGCCCCTGCGATCGTTGTATCCACCGTCACTGTGAGCAACGGAGTCGTGCCAAACTCGGCTCTTCAGAATTTCAATTCCGCTGGCACCTACAGTTGGAACGCACTCTATGGCGGAGATTCTAACAATAACCGAGCAACTAGCGGTTGCGAGCCCCTCTTGGTAAGCAAAGTAACCCCTACGTTGACGAGTTCAACGTCCACACTCTCCACCGTCGTTGGAACTTCTGTGACAGATTCCTCAAGTCTGACGAGCGGTTTCGGGGCAACTGGCACAGTCTTCTACACCATGTTCACCAATGGTGCATGTCTCTCCTCAGGAACACAGATCGATTCTGTGATCTTGAACGCAGGAGTGGTTCCTGACTCAAGAGCAGTCACGTTCAACGTTACAGGCAGTTACAGTTTCCAAGCTAGATATTCCGGAGACGCCAACAATAACGGAGCGACGAGCGCATGCGAGCCTTTGACAATTACAAAAGCCAATCCCTCAATCTCAACTTCCCTCTCGGCAAGCACCATCGTCGTTTCGGGTTCTGTTCATGACTCCGCGACAATCGCGGGAGGGTTCCATCCTAGCGGATCAGCTACCTACGAGTACTTCATCGGATCAGGCACATGCGCCGGAACGCCAACAGTGGTCGGTCCGCCAGCCAGCATAACTAACAGTGTCGTACCGGACTCGTTAACCCAGACCTTCAACTCGGCCGGGCAATACAGTTGGAACGCTCTGTACACAGGCGACATCAACAATGTCGGAGCGGCAAGCCAGTGCGAACCCCTCACCGTGAATAAGACTAATCCTGCGATAACCACCACACTGTCCTCGACGACTATAATCGTAGGGGGATCGGCTATTGACTCTGCAGCTCTCAGCGGAAGCTACAATGCAGGTGGCATAATCACGTACGGGTTCTTTTCAGGATCCTCTTGCACAGGGACCGCGACCACTGTAGGATCTCCCGTAAGTGTAACGAGCGGAGTCGTTCCAAACTCGGCCTCCCAATCCTTCAGCTCTGCCGGCTCGTTCAGCTGGAATGCTATTTACTCCGGCGACTCGAATAATAACGGAGCAACCAGTGTCTGTGAGCTGTTGGCGGTCGGCACAGCCAGTCCGAGCATCGCTACAAGCCTATCTTCCACCTCAATTGTCGTTGGAACAAGTGTTACAGACTCCGCCTCTCTCACTAACAGCTTCGACGCAAGCGGAACAGTCACCTACACCCTTTTCGCAACGAGTGTTTGCGGTGGGCAGGCGACGTCGCTATCTAGGGTTGCAGTCACTGCCGGCAGAGTGCCGAACTCTCGGGTCGTTACTCTCAACTCAACAGGTACCTTCGGCTTCACCGCCGTCTACTCGGGCGACTCGAACAACGATGGCGCTACTAGCAATTGCGAAGTGTTGACAGTTCAAAAGGCTAGTCCAACTGTCTCGACAACCTTGTCAGCGACCGCGGTCACGGTCGGTAGCTCGGTGAGCGACTCTGCAGCTCTCACGGGAGCCTTTCAAGCGACGGGGACGGTCACGTACAGCCTCTTCACCAACGGCGCATGCGTTTCCCCTGGAACAATCGTTGCAACAGTGGCAGTCATCAACGGGTTGGCTGCCAAATCACGAACGGTAATCTTCAACGCAACTGGAAGCTATGGCTTCGAGGCCGCATACTCAGGTGATGCAAATAATAAGGCGGCGAATGGCAATTGCAACTCGCTACAAGTGAATCCGAAGGGAGTGTTGATCTCGACCTCTCTTTCACAGATTGTCGTTACCGTCGGTGGGTCGGTTGCTGACTCCGCCACGATGTCGGGTCAAACAAGCAATGCTGGAGGAACCGTAACCTACAACATTTTTGCCAATACCGGTTGTGCCTCCCCGGGAACCATCATCTCGACTGTCACAATCTCCAATGGAATCGTTCCAGACTCTAGGAGGGTCGTGATCAACCTAACACTTTCTTACAGTTTCAACGCCGCGTACTCAGGCGACTCTAACAACAATGCCACGACGAGTGGCTGTGAGCCCCTAACGGTACTCAAGACTTCTCCCAGCATCGCCACTAGCCTTTCGTCAACGACGAGTAGGGTCGGAACAGTGGTCACCGATTCGGCTGTTCTTACAAACGGCTTCAACGCGTCAGGAACGGTAACGTATGGCCTCTTCAATAATAGTGGATGCGCAAGTCCAGGCACCACTGTTTCCATCGTTGCAGTCCTTAACGGGATAATCTCCAACTCACGCGCAGTAATTTTTAACGCTACTGGCAGCTACGGTTTCCAAGCTGTCTATTCCGGTGACACCAACAATAATGGCGCCATAGGTCCGTGCGAATTGTTGATAGTAAACAAGGCTAGCCCAACCGTTGCAACCACACTGTCTACGACCACGATCACTGTAGGTGGATCAGTCGTTGACTCTTCGGTTCTCATGAACTTTTACAAGGCGACAGGCACGGTCACTTACGAATTCTTCAAGGGCTCGATGTGCAGTGGAGCGGCCACCACAGTTGGAACGCCTGTTCCAGTTACCAACGGCGCTGTACCCAAATCCGCCACTCAATCACTAAATTCCGCTGGTCTGTTCAGCTGGACCGCAGTATACTCCGGTGACGTTAACAACAGTGGCGCAACCTCGACCTGTGAACCTTTAACAGTCAATAGGGCCAATCCAACCCTCAACGCGACTCTCTCCGTTGCAAGCATAACCGCCGGCGATTCTGCGACTGCTTCGGCGACCCTTACCAGCGGGTTCCAAGCGGGTGGGACTGCGACTTACGAGTTCTTTACGACTTCGACCTGCACCGGTACTCCCACAATCGTTGGTATTCCCGTCCCAGTGTCGAACGGGACCATTCCTCGCTCCTCCTCACACGCCTTCGCGACCCCAGGATCCTACTACTGGTACATAATCTACGGTGGAGACACCAACAACACCGAGGCCAATAGTCAATGTATACTATTGACCGTCTTGTCCCCTCCGGTTCTGAGCGTTCCCGGAACACTGACCGTAACAGCGGGCTCCACCATCCGCTTCTTCGTCAACGCCACGGACGGGTCAAAGACAGTGACTCTGACAGCCTCCAATCTGCCCCCGGGTGCCACGTTCTCATCAACCCAGTCCTTCACGGGAGGCACAACCTCAGTCTTCACATGGACACCCTCCAACGGTCAGCCCCCAGGTGATTACAATGTGACCTTCACAGCACAGGATACCCAAGGCGCCTCCACAGCTTCGCAAGTTACGATTCATGTCTCCGCGGTCAGTAAGACTCCTCCTCTACCCCTAGTCTCGTACTCAATATTTGGCGTGGTAGGGTTCTTGGTGATCATCGGAGCAGCGCTTCTTCTGCGTCGGGTCCAGAACCCCGGAAGAAGAATAAAGGCGTGGCTGGCTCAAACATGAATGGCGCAGAAGCGAAGGGTCCTCCCGCTCAATTTCAATAATTAGTCGTCGTCACTCGCGGTTCGCCTACGATGCACCTGAGCCAAGGATCTTCGGGCAGTTTGGTCACTGCTGTATGCTCGGCCAAATTGGTTCAGCGTATTGAGTGACTTTACTCTCTTCTTTGCAGCCGCGAGATCTGCGCTGGCTCTGATATGTAGGAGCGCGATCGATGACACTATGCCTATCAAAGCGCCTATCGCGAGCAGCCATGCGGTTGTGGTCATCCCTCTGGGTAGGAGGCAGCTGAGACAGAATCCTCCGCCTGAGGGTTGACTAGCGCTGCTGCCCTGGACATGTATGGGTACCGACTGCGTCCGGGTCCATGTCGGATCGTTGCTGTCCGTCGCGGTAAAGTTGACCATGTACGTCTGACCTGCCTGACTCGAGGTGGGGGTGAACGAGAAGTCTCCGGTGGCCGGGTCGAAAGCCATGTTGGAGGCGAGCCCGGTCGCGGATAGAGTGATCGGTCCCCCTACCCCGCTAGGGTCGTTCGCTGAGACGCTGAAGTGCAGTGTTCCTCCAACGGTCGCGTTCTGCCGACTTGGGGCGATGAGGATGGGGAGAGAGTTGGATGCAACGACGGTTATTGCAACGGTAGCCTGGGTCGACGTCGCGCCGTCGTCTACGATGAACGTAACGGTGTATGTCCCGGGTGCCACTGTTGCACTGGGCGTCCATCGAAATGTGCCGGATACAGGAGAGGTTCCTTGAACCGTTGTGAAACTTGCTCCCGAGGGTAACTGACCTGACGACAGCGTGAGAGTTGGAGAAGGAGTTGAAGAGTCAGTTCCAGTCACGGTGAAACTGAGAGTGTTCAGCTGAGTGATCGCTTCTGCCGATGGAGCGCTCACGACGGGTGAGGCTTGAGCTCCAACGCTGACGGTAACAGTAGTCGTCTTCGTCAGAGATCCGCTTGTTCCTTTTACCACTACAGTGTAAGTGCCCGCAGCTCCTGAGCTCACCGTGAGGGTCGAAGCGCCCGAACCTCGGATTGTTCCAGTGCTCAGGGCCGCCGAGAGACCCGCGGAAGGTGCTGTCGTCAGTGTAACGGTTCCTGTGAATCCGTTTAACGCTGTGATTGTGATCTTCGAGGTTCCAGAAATACCTGTGTTGAGAGCGAGGGTCGATGGATTGGCTGAGACTATGAAATCAACAACAGTGAATGTTGCCGTCGTACTTTGGATTATGCCTCCGCTAGTCCCGGTTAGAGTTAGAGCGTATGTTGACGCCGTTGAAGAGCTGCACGATATGGTCGCAGTTCCCGAGCCCGTCAAGCTGCTTGGAGTGATCGCGCCGCAGGTCAGCCCTGCTGGAACGCTATCGGTTAGAGACACCGTGCCCGTGAACCCGTTAATCTGAGTCAGCGTTATCGTCGAAATTGTGGTCGAACCCGCGTTCACGGAAGCGGGGGAGGTTGCTGCTATTGTGAAGCTGGGTGGAGGGCTAAACGTGAATGAGGTGGTGGTTGAGTGGCTTAGCGTTCCACTCGTGCCCTTGATCGTGACTGTGTAAACGTTCTGGCTATTAGAACTGCAAGACAGAGTCGCAGTTCCAGACCCAGACAAGCTACTGGGAGAGATAGTATTGCAGTTGAGACCGCTGGGCACGGTGTCTGATAATGTTATAGTGCCTGTGAACCCGTTCACAGATGTCAGCGTGATCGTCGAAGTAGTGGTTTGTCCGGCAATGACTGGCCTGGGTGTACTGGCCGTAATGGTGAAGTCTGGTTGTGCTGGTTGGTTGAAGTTGAACATGGCCGTTGCCGTGTGCACTAGCGAACCACTTCTTCCAGATACTGTTAGGCTGTAGGGACCTGACGTATTCGAGCTGCAAGATATGGTAGCGGTTCCTGAGCCTGTCACACTGCTTGGTGTGATCGTGCCGCAACTCAATCCTGACGGGACTGTGTCAGTAAGAGTGACGGTGCCAGTGAAGCCGTTTTGGCCGGCGATGGTGATCGTGGAGCTGGCGGACTGGCCGGTGTTAACTGCGCTTGGTGAAGTTGCAGAGATAGTGAAGTCTGGCGAGGTTGGACCCAGGGGTAGGAATGTTAGTAGGCAACCCCAGCCTATGGTGCCGTTGCACTGCATGGCTCCGTATGCTCCTGTGCCTGGTGTGTTTGTCCAGCTTCCTGCGGGCCACCAGACCCAGTTGATTCTCTGAGGACTGTTACTATCG
>Ga0209239_1000120_pt1 | contig 46449 bp, 49 predicted proteins | sample GraSoi013_2_20cm_FD_185824 | JGI IMG/M metagenome (GOLD analysis project Ga0209239, IMG submission 185824) | Grasslands soil microbial communities from the Angelo Coastal Reserve, California, USA - Sample 10_02_2013_2_20cm (SPAdes) (version 2) | ecosystem: Environmental > Terrestrial > Soil >...
TCAGTTTCTCAGCAAACGATCAACAATCGATTGGGCCTGCTTCTTAAGGGAAGCGAAGAATTTTTGATTCCTTGCCTCTCTGTCGTAACAGCGCTGGTATGCCTCGAATCCTTGCTCCTCATATTGAACTGATTCATCGGACGCCTTTTGGTTCTTAAAGCCCGAGGATCGATAAACCTCCATTGCGTCTGAGCTCTTCTTAGCAAACCTCTCCCACTCGTTTCTACACTGCGGAATTTCTGTGATCTCAGTTGCTGCTGGCGACTGGGCTGCGAGTATTCGATTTCCATTCGTAACGAATACAAAGATATCTTTTGGAATGAAGGGGCCAATATCTTGAGCAGTTAGACCGAGAAACGCGCGAACATAAGATTTTCCGTTCGCGCTCTTGACCGGGATCTCTGCAAAGTACGTAACAGCCGATTCCGCCGTAATGGCGCGAAGATAAAACTCACCAGTCTTAGAAAGTTCAGCTAGGTCTTTAGGTAGCTTGGGCTGCCCAGCCAGATATTTCTTCAAAATGTTATCGGTGTGACAAAAAGGTATTCTTGCTTGGCACTGAATCTAAGCCCATCGACCTGACCAAAGCCCAAGTCGCCGTTTTGGAGAGTTTCAAGGTTTATTTTGCCCTCTTTCGGAAACCCTTCAACATTAACTGGCCCTACAATTGCCTTCAGCTGTTTCTCAAGTTCAGCAAGGGCATGCTCATCTTTTTCATCAAGGGCGTGCGCATCTTGTTCAGCGAGGCTATCAAGCGGGGTCGATGCTTTTTCAAACTGCCGGATGAAATTGTCACGAGTTTCAAAATACTTTTCCTCTAGGGAGGCAGCTACCAGAGTCATGGGCGCCGACAAACAGCTGAACAGCGCAAGGACAAGCAGGCTAGTTTTTGTGTTCACTTAGTTTTCTCCCGTAGATGCCTAACGTTTTGCTGAACCGCGCCGGCCTCAGACAGGACCGCGAAGCGCTACCGCCAGCTCCCGGCGTCGGCTCGAGCTAAAAGTTAGATTTTTCACTATTTCTTACCAAAACCTTGTTTAATCCGCGCCACTTCTTCTTGGACGTCAAGTCTCTTGTTTACCAATTGGTGGTGCTGACAAACTCCTTAACTAAGGAGTCGATATTTGTTTCAGGACTCGATATCGAAAAAACAAATACTCCGTCTCCAGATGCTAAACCTATTACATGCATCTTGATCGGTGGATTGTCTTTTCCTTTGATAGTTAATTCAGTCACCTTCAGATCTTTTCTTTTTTCACTAAGGTCATCTCTACTTTTCTACCTGCCACGGCTGGTTGTCGGACAACTTTTTTGCCGCCGCCAGAATCGCTTCCGGTTTTTCCTCCGCTATTAACACGGTGCCAGTGAACCCGAAGAAAAGCGCGAATATTCCGATCGAGACGTTCGTGTTCATCGAATGCTTCTTCTCATCGCAAGATCCACATTGTGCTTTTGATAGGCTGATGGTTGAATCGTTATTGGCCTGTTTCTTCTGCCAGTAGCTTGGTCGCCTCTTCAAGGTTGGCCTTGGTGGCGATTTTCTTCAAGCCGCGATTCAGTTCCTCGTCGGAAGTGGCCCCCAGAGCGATAGATTTTTTAAAATCGGCAATGGCGCGTTGCAGATCGGCGATCCGTGATTGCGATTCGGTTGAAGCTTTCGCGCGATTGAGGTAAAGCATACCTCGATTCTGATAAACAAATGGCGTGAAACGGCCTTTCAGATTAATCGCTTGCTCATAGAGCTTGAGCGCCTCTTCATAATTCTTGGCTAACTCGGCCTTCTTTGCTTTCATCGCCAGCTTTTCATCCTCTGGATAAGCTGACTCTGCCTCTGCCCCGGATTTGGGCGCACCTTCCTTCTTCTGCCCATTCGGATTTCGGATGGCAGGTCCGACATGCATATGTCGATCTTTCGTGATTGTTACTTTCTGGGTAGCTCCATCGGGGTAATGGAGTGTGATCCTTGAATCAGGATCGCCTTCCCACGTCGCGATTTCCTTTCCGTTTCTCAAGATGACGTGACGCGGTGACCTCTTAATTTCGAGATCGAGTTTGTTCGGGCTTCCTATCTTCGCCGGCGGAGCGTTTTCGGGGCTGATGTTAACATGCAGGTCCACTGGCCAGCCTGGGTGTGGAGGAGCGGACAAATGCAAATCGCGCAACTTCTCTCCGACACAGGCCGCGGCCGGTTGATCCGGAGAAGCGAACACCTGTTCCACGTTCCCGTTAGCCGCAAAAACAAAAACAACATCAAACACGACTCGCGGCCCGGAATTTTTTGTGCACTCACCAACAATCTCACTCAGTCGCGGCACAACCGCCGCTGAAAATTCAACGTCGTAAACCTTTCCCGGGTCGGTATCAGTAAGGCGCTTAGCTTCGGCGTACGCTTGCGCGAACGTGGTGAAGCGACTTGGGCTCGCCGCCGGCGTCGCTTCCAAGGCGAGAGCTTGAATAGAAAGAAGGGCCAAAGTGAGGCAGAGGCTTATTAATTTCATAGCGTCGCCGGCCAAATCGCGCAGCTATCGATTTTTGGAATCGCAGCAACACGGCGATTCATTCCTAACAGGATTACGGGGGACTGGCTCATTTGAAGAAAAATCGCATTGCCTTCGTTTAAGATTTTGCTCTATGCGAACGAATAAAGGCGAGATAAAAAAGCATGGAATCGATATGCGCGGAGCACCGAAGAACCATTTTTGGTATGAGGATTTTCGTCCGCCAGCAGAAAGAGACTGGGTTCACCGCGCGGGAAGAAGCGAAGCAGCAGCTGTCATGATATGAAAAAATTTCACTGCTCGCGATCTGTCTTTGCGCCGTCTATGAACAGCGGAAACAAGATCGCTAACCGATTTTGTTCATTCCTCCAATGGAACCTGGTTATCTGCTAGCGAGTTTTGCCGCGTTTGCGTTGTTCCATTCGACCGCGAATGCACTCGATGAATGCATGGCGACGCTTAAAGATCCGCATGGCTCGGTCATTGTGCGAGAATATGGAAAGGTAGCCGCAAGGTTAAAAGGCGGTGAACATTTCCTAGCAGAGCCGGGACCCTACGGTTGGAGTGTTTACCTAAAGTCCGGCTGCAACGGATTCATTGGAAAAGCAAAGCTTCAGCTTTTGCCGAACGAGCCGGTGATGAAACTAAATTACGATCAGGAGAAGAAGCTGTGGCAAAAACTGCAATCAGCCCGGGATTCCGAGCGCTACGACGCAATCTCGGCCAAAGAACACGGCGTTAACTATTTTCAACTTCTGACCGCGGCGGGTAACGGAGACTTGAAAGCGATGGCCAGGTTCTTCTCCCTGGCGCGATTTATGGATACTAGTGCAGCCGAGGAGTATTATCCGGAACGGTGGGTGCTTGTCCATGTCGTAGGCGATGAGCGCTTCGCCAGGTTCCTTAGCACGCAGCCAGCTAAAGTTCGGGAAAACATTGGCGTAACCCTCAGTAGTCCGGGAGATACAGAACCGATTTCGAAACCGAAGCCCTACCTCAAACAATATTTCCCAAAGACCTACCGGATACTCTTCGGCAAGGGACAATGACGGTTCCGATAAAGCGTTAGTGTGAAACCCCCGCATTTGTTTGCCGGCTAACTCTGACCAGTCTCTAATCTTCATCTCACCGGCTTGGCAGCAGCGATGACCTTCTGCGCGAGTTCCGGCTGTCCTTGCTCCCTGAGCATTTCCGCGGCGCGGGCGCGGATGGCGGGATCGACGGGCAGACGTGCGATGCCATAGGCGCGGAGGAACGCGGCGCGTTTCCCATGGGCGTCTTTTGCCATCGCGATATGCACAAGCGGATGCGTGGGATCGAGCGCGTAAGCGTTTAAGATTCCTTCCCGTGTCCCTTTGCCGAGTTCCTCATCCGCGCGTTCACGGCGAGTTAGCTTGTCGCCCGGGAAGAGCGGGCGATCCTGCGGCGCCATGAGCCACCAGGGAATGAGCGGTTGCCACTCTGATGCGTTCTCGGCGGGCGCCCGAAGTCGCGCACGGAGCGCTGCCATCTCGGTGTCTGCTATTTCATGCAGGACGCCATCATCGGAAAAGCGATAGCCGGACAGCGCCTCGACAAATGTGGGCGGAAGGCCGGCCCCGGTTAGCATCGGTGGCGTTTCGCGCGCACTGGCCGGCACTGGTTCCTCCAGTGGTTGCCCCGCATCCACTTGCCAGACGCGCACCATGTTTTCCGCGTCCACTGTCAGAATGCGCGTGCCATCGGGGCTGACAGCGACGCTTTTCAGCCCTTCACCGTCTTTGCGACGCTGATGGCGAAATGGCTGTCCGATGAGCGTCCCGTCTTCCGCATTCCACACTCGCACGGCCTGATCCTGGCACGTCGTGACGATTCGCATTCCATCGGCCGTGAAAAAAACTTCCAGCACTTCCTCCGGGTGGCGCAAAACGGAGGCCGCGTCCCGCGCGGGAAATCCGGACTGCGTGCCGGTTTCGCAATCCCAGGAGCGGACCAATTTGTCCTCGCTGGCGCTCAAGAGAAGGCACGTGCTGTCAGGGCTGAAAAACGCGCCGGCGCCCCCTTCGGCATCCGACGAAGCGCACCAGAGCACACCGCCCACGCGCTTGCCTGTCGCCGCGTCCCACAGTTGCCCGTGGCGCTCGACCACAGTCACGATGCGCGTCCCATCGGGGCTGAACTCCGCGCTCAACGGGGCGACCTCGATCTCCACAAAACTTTTCATGGATAGCGTGTAGAGGAGCTTGCCAGCGGCGATGCTCCAGACGTGGGCCTTGCCGTGCCCATTGCTATCCTCTGCGACTGTCAAAAGGCGGCTACCATCCGGGCTGAAAGCCACGCTGCTCAATGCGACGGGATGTTTCAACGGTTTGCCGATTGGCTTCCCCATTCGCAGAATCCAAAACCCGAGCCGTCTCGTCGCGCATTGTCGCGAGACGGCGGCCATCCCGGCTGAAGGTCACGTTGCCAAAGGCCCTTTTGTGCGGCAGCGGTTCGCCCACGGGTTTGCCTGTTGCGGCATCCCACAACCGCACGATGCCACCCTCGCTGCATTGCGTCACGATCCGCGTGCCGGTGGAATTGAATGAAACGCCGCCGAGATCGAGCGGATGCTCGTGCCGCATCGGCGCAGCCAGCGCTTTCCCCGTCGCCGCGTCCCATAAACGCGCGGTGCGGTCCTTGCTCGCGGTGGCAATGCGCACGCCGTCGGGACTGAACACAGCCGCGACGATTTCATCCTCGTGCCGCATGGGTTCGCCCATTTGCGCGCCCGTCCTGGCATCCCACAAGCGCGCGGTCTTGTCCGCGCTCGTGGTCAAAATGCGCCGGCCATCCGGGCTGAAGACTGCGGCTTGGATTTCCGCCTCCGGCCGCAACACGAGTTCGGGCGGCGTGTTGCGATCTCCCGCTCCATCCACGACGGCGCTCCACAGATGCTGCGCCGCCGCGGAATTCTGCGGATCGAGTCGGAGCGCGCGCCCGAGATACGCCACGCCTTCGCGCCACGCGCCTTTGCGCAATAGCCGCTCCGCTGTCGCGTAATCCCACTGACTCGCGCGGCGCTGATGCTCTTCGGGTTGGTTTGAGGCCGGCTTCGCCTGCGTGAGAAAGCCGGCAATTGCGGCCAGCGTAAGCAGGATGGAATTGGTCACGGATTTCATGGGCTAATGATGTAGGCGAAAGCACGAGACCTACGGCGGACTAAGTGAGGAAACGAAACGCCGGACGGAAGATCGACTTCGCCTGCTACTTCTTCTTCAGTTTTCGTAAGGCTTCCTTTGCATTCTGCGCGTACTGGCCGTTCGGCTCCAGTTTTAAAGCGGCTTCGTAGTATTTTCGTGCGCTTACGAAGTCTTTCATCTCAGCGCTGATCTGTCCGAGGCCAATCAACGCCACAACAGATTTCGGATCGAGCTGGTGCGCTTTTTCGAAGGACTCGCGCGCCTTTTGCCATTCGCCAATATCGGCCCAATAACCGGCTGCATCTTTGAAGCCTTGCGGGTCATTTGGATATTGATCGGTTGCCACTGTCGAAATCTGGAACCAGCGCTTATCATCCTCCGCGTTTTCCTTTTGCTCGTAATACGAACCGTACTCGTGCAGTTTATCTGGAATGAATTTGTCAGCTGGCTGGCCTAGCGGCTCGCCTTTCAACCACTTGAGCTGAGTCGGGTGACCGCGGGCGTACGCAACCATCTTTTTCAACGTCGACAACTCATTCTCGAAATCGCCGGAGTCCTGGTAAAAGAACGCGAGCCCGCACCAGATATCGAGGTGATCGGGAAATTTCGTCGTCGCTTCCTGCAGAAGCTCGACCGCCCGCTTCATACCCGGTTTATCTACCTCGTGGACAATGGTTCCCACCTTTCCTGTTCTCTTATCCGTCATCGTAATGTCGCCTGGCTTGGGCTCCCTCATCTCGATCCTCATCTGGCGCTGATTAAAATAATAATTCGCGCTGTTGATCCATGCGTCGGGATCGTCAGGCACTTTCTCCCGCCATTCGGTGAGCAGTGGCTCGATCTCCCTCTCCGCATGCTGATCCACCAGCTGCCTGTAACGGTGAGCGTATTCCTGGCCACTCGCCACCTCGGACTTCGGTTCGACGTAGACCAGGGTTTTCAGAACTTTCTCGAGCACGCCAGAATCTCTCTGGTAACTGGCTTGATTCCGGGATGTGAGGACCATATAGGCGACCCCCTGCGGAAGTTGAACGTAGCCTACCCTTTCCCATTGCGAATAATTCTTTGTGGCAGGGTATTCGTTGACGAAGTAATCGTGGCCGTCCTTCGTTTTGCCGGACGCAATTTTCTCCTTCGGCATGCCGCGCTTTTCCTTCATGCCCTGGATGGCCCACTGCACGAATGCGTTTACGCCTTCCCATTGAGGGCTGGCTACCTTCGCGTACATCACCGTCTTCGCATCCGTCCACGATGAGTCTTTCGGGTAAAGAACACACGGCAAGTCCTGATGTTTGCCCGATTCAGTATCCACGACCCAGCCGTCAGGCGCCGCGATGTTAAAGCCGGCTTTGGGGCCATGAACAATTCCTGCGGGATACTTCTCCTGTCCCGGAAGTCCGGCGGGCAGAAACAACAGCGCTACACAGACAGTCAATGGGGATTTGATCATATCCGACGTTCTGCACTCTTTCGGCCCGACGGACAAGGAAACAGTTCTGGGCAAAGACCTGCCGCCTAACTTACAAGGACCCTGTGGATCTGATCGCAACCCTCAAGAGGCATTTCGGCTACGACGAATTTCGGCCGTTACAGGAGGAGATCATTCGCGATGCGCTTGCCGGGCACGATGTGTTTGTGCTGATGCCGACCGGGGGCGGCAAGTCGCTCTGTTTTCAATTGCCGGCTTTGCAGCGCGATGGATTGACGATCGTTGTGTCGCCGCTGATTTCGCTGATGAAAGATCAGGTGGATGCGCTCCAGACCAGTGGGATTTCGGCGACATATCTGAATTCCACGTTGAGACGGGAAGACGCAAAGGCGCGCTGGCGTGGATTGCATCGCGACGAGTATCGAATGCTGTACGTCGCGCCTGAACGACTAATGTTGGAGACGTTTTTAGAACGCGCGCGAAATTGGAAAATCGCCCAGATCGCCATCGACGAGGCGCATTGTATCAGCGAATGGGGTCACGATTTCCGTCCGGAATATCGCGAGCTGGAAAAACTGCGGCAGCACTTCCGCGACGCGCCCGTCATGGCGCTAACCGCGACTGCGACTGAACGAGTGCGGGCTGACATCGTCAAGCAACTGCAACTGCGCGACCCGCGCTGTTACGTCGCCAGCTTTAACCGGCCGAATTTGACATATCGCGTCATTCCAAAAGCGTCGACCTACGAACAACTGCTGGAATTCATTCGCGCCCGGCCCAACGAGAGTGGGATTGTTTATTGCGCCAGCAGGAAAAGCACGGACTCGCTGGCGCGAAATCTTAACGACGACGGCATCAGCGCAAAGCCTTATCACGCGGGGCTAACATCCTCCGAGCGGACAAAACACCAGGAATCATTTTTGCGCGACGATGTGCGAGTGGTCACGGCGACCATTGCCTTCGGGATGGGCATCAATAAACCTAACGTTCGCTTCGTCGTGCACTACGATCTGCCGAAAAATCTTGAGAGCTACTACCAGGAAACCGGCCGGGCTGGGCGCGACGGGTTGCCGAGCGAATGCGTGCTGCTATTCAGTCCGGGCGATGTTGCAAAGCAGCTGCATTTCATCGACGAAAAAAGCGAAAGCGAAGCGCGTATTGCGCGGGCGCAATTGCGCCAGATGGTTCATTACGCCGAAACGCGCGAGTGCCGGCGCACGACGCTTCTCAAATATTTTGGCGAAGAATATCCCACGCCTGATGAGACAGTCGGCGGTAATAGACCGCTGCTACAGACTTCCTGCGAAGGCTGCGATAACTGCCTAACGCCGCGCGAAACATTCGACGGCACCATTCCGGCGCAGAAATTTCTTTCCTGCGTCCACCGCATCTGCACGAAGAGTGGATTCGGATTTGGATTGAATCACGTTGTGGATGTTCTGCGCGGCGCAGACACGGAAGCAATTCGGCAACGCGGTCACACTGGGTTGTCCACTTACGGCATTGGCCGCGAATTGAAGCGCGAAGCCTGGCAGGCGATCGGGCGCGAATTGCTGCGTCTCGGCCTCGTTGAATGCGCGCCCGGTAGATTTGCCACCTTGTCGCTTACACCGGCTGGCCTGGACGCCCTGCGCAATCGCACACCGATTACATTGACCAAGCAAATCGAACTCGCCGAGAAAACACCGCGCACTGAAGCCGGCGCAATCGATTGCGACGAATCGTTGTTTGAGCGGTTACGTGCATCGCGCCGTCAGCTCGCCGATGAACGTGGCGTGCCGGCCTACATTATCTTCTCCGATGTATCGCTGCGCGAAATGGCAAGAAATTATCCGACAACCGAAGGCGAATTCCGCCGCATCTCCGGCGTAGGTGCGCAGAAGCTGAAGGATTTTGCCGAGCCGTTTCTGAGCGCGATCAACAACTATCTCGCTACCAATCCGCGTCAGACGTTCAAAGAGCGACAGTAATCACACGAGCAGAAAGCTTTCCCGCAAAAAGCTAGAGCTCCCATGCCTCATCCGGCTGCGTATCGATTCTAGCAGCGGTGACGTCGCAAAGAAACTGAAGACGGCGGCGCTCCTTTTCCGCTGGCGGAAAAAGCGCAACGTAGAATTTGGCGCCTTCATCGCGATGCTTGATCCAGTTGCGCTGAGCTTCGCGCACCACCGGAACCCGGTCTTTGACGGACGTGGCGATCACCTCCGCATAACGCTTGTCTAATTGTCTATCCAGAGCGTCAAATCTCGTTTTTAGCTCCACTTCACTCGGCAAAGGATCGACCGGTTCAGCGCAAACGAGCATCTCAGACTTGGTCTTATTCAGTTTGCGCAGGTAATTGGCAAGCTCGAAGTGTTGTGTGCGGGTGTTGAAATAAATGTGCCGTTGGTCGGTCGACCGTCGGTCTTCGCCACCAAGCATCACGATCAAAAGTCGGGAGGCGTCGAGGCTCCAGCAGCCAAATTCGATCATCGCGCACATGCCTTCGGCGGAGTAATTGGTTTTAAACGCCCCGAGTTTCACCGCATCCTTCCATGCCCGCTCGCTGAATGACGGCGCCCCTTCAAAGGTATCGTCATCCTTGCGACGATAAAGATCTCCGCGTTGCAAGCACGAACCCTGATGTGATTCCACGAACAACCACCGCTCGCCAGGCGCGGAGTATAACGCGGTCGGGAAGGTTATCTCGCTCGAATAAAGCTTCGTCCGACGGGTCTCATCCCGTGTCGATACGATCCAAAAGTCTCTCCCGCTTTCGTCATCGCTGGTGGGTGTAGCGCTGACTTGCACCACTCGAAACGCGCCCGTCGGGCTCGTGTAAAGAACTTCAGGTTGTTCTTCAGCGGTGCCCGGCGGCGGGGTTGACTCTTCAGACGGGCTCTGCGTAGCTACCGGTTCTTCATCAGCGGCAAGAACAGAAAGACCGCAGTTGACCATGCACACGACGATTGTGACGAAGGTAAAAACCATCTCATTGTTTTGGCGTTAATCCGCTGTCATTCATTAATATTGTCGAGCCCGGCAAATTTCCAGCCGCTTTTGGTGAGTTCGAACACGAACCGAATCGGTGCATTCTCCCGGTCCTTTGGAGTTTCCTTGAAAGGGCAATAGATCTCATATCGCCCTGCGGATTGTTTTTGCGGTTTAGCGCTTGCGAAACATTGGACAGCATTGGCCTCGCCTTTAAAGATCTCGTCATAACGTCGCAAAAAATCCGCTTTGTTCCTTATGGCCTTTTGAAAGGCGGGCATCGACACTGGGAATTTCGTCATCTCCGCGACCGTCGCTTTATCGCCAGCGATGACTGCGGATTTAAAGTTTTTCCAGAATGTCGAAAAGTCGCTCTCTGCAAAGGCGTTTGAAAATAACAACAGCATCAACATTCCGGCTAACAAAGTACGCCCGCGAATGACCCGCCATGGCCGGCGGGCGCGAATAGACGCGAATGAATTCCGTTCCGACCAGGGTTTCGGCAGCCAGTTGAAACGCTTATTCATCGATCTGCACTTTGAGAACTTCTCATCGCCAGGCTGCATGGAAACCGACAGCTAACCGCGCAAGTAAGAATTACGACGGGACGGAAAAGCGATCTCATTGTTCTTCTTCGAGCTCCTTTTTCGACGTTATAAGGCAAATCATTTAGGGGTTTCCTCATTGGCTGCGCTATCGTCAAACTCGTTTTCGAAAGAAAAGGTGGCCTTGGGAAAAAGACGGCGCAATTTCTTCTGGTCTTTGATTTTTAAATTATTATTTCCCATAAATATCTTTAAGCCATCTAAATTGGATAAAGACGTCGGCAATTTTATGCCTCCATTGTCACATACTGAAAGTTCCTGAAGATTTTTTAAATTACCGACGAACGCCGGAAGCTCGTCAATGTCATTATGGTCCAGCGCTAATCTTTTTAATTTTTGAAGTGAAGCTATTTGAGAAGGAATGCTCTTGATACGATTTCTACCCAAGTCCAATTCTTCAAGATTCTGAAGCTTTCCAATCGTGCCGGGTAAGCTCTTGACCTTAGAAGGTGGGATGGGTTTATTCGTGTCACTTAAGTCTGTCGGGTCTAGTGCCCCGTAAAGTCTCAGTACCTTTAAGTTACTCAAATTACCTATTGATTCCGGCAGTGAGATGTTCATTCCACAACCATTTCCATTATCAATAATCAATTTCTCTAACTTCTTTAAGTTTCCAATTTCACTGGGAAGATCTTCTAAATTTTCCAGGCAAGAAATATCTAATTCCACTAGGTTAATGAGGGTACCCAAGTGTGATGGAAGGTGTTTTATTGCGGGGTCATACTTCGTTATGGAGAGAGTTGTCACTTTTTCAGGTGCGACAAAAGCTTGCTCAAAGCTATCGAACGACTCCGCATGCATAATGGAAGTTAAAGTGATACACACGCTTGCGATGAATAGATGGTTTTTCATTTTTCGTTCACCTGATTTGCCTTATAACGGTTGCCTTCGAGTCGTCTGACAGGGTCAACATTGTTGCCAGGCCGACAATTGTTACGATGATAAGTAATCTATTTAGAAGTTTCATAGCTTTGGAAAAAACACGCCGTGTACGCCTGCGTGGCGTGGCGTTGAGCCATTCGCCCGTAAACGCTTTCTGAACCTTGAACATCTATTTCGCTTTCTTGAGCCGTTTTTCTAACTCGGCCGCCCGAGCCAGAGTCATTTTTGTCACGTCACCATCGCCGGCATGGGTTGGGTTTCCCTCGGCATTTCCCTTGGCAACTTGAGCCGCCGCATTCCGCCGATCAATCCAGGCGAGCTGTTCTTTCTTTAACCGATCGCGCTCTGATGGGGACAGGCGGGCGCGCGGCGGGTTATAAACTTCATTAAGGCGACGATCCGCGTCGCGAAAACTCGCATCCGCGCGGAGCTCCTCCTGTTCAGTTGTTTGTGTCGGGCCGGAAATATCCTTCCGAGCGTCTTCCTCGCCTATCTCTTCCTCATCTGACACCCGTTGCGTTTTGACGATCTTCCACTTGCCAGCGTCGTCGAACTTCAGAGTAAAAAGAAAATTGACGGTGAAATCTGGATCCAGAGTTTCGCGAACCACCTCTTCTAACCAGGCATAGAGAATAGCCGTGTTAGAATCCACCCAATGAGTCACTTCGAACCTCTCCCCAATGAACCGCAGGTCTGTTTTCTTCGGCAATCCACTTTTCTTTACTTGCGCGGCTATGGCCTTGTTTAAAATCTCATGCACGTCGTCATCCGGTGACTTCAGCGTTTTCCATTTGTTGCCACGCAGTTGGTACAGCTCAGTGTTATGCGAGCGTCCCCGTCCCCAATTAAGAGCGAACCGCTTAGAATCCGGCGCCCAAATCACTCCTCCAAGAACGTGATCCGACAAATCCAGGGCCATTTCGTTTGTCCCACTCTTAACAAGTTTTTGCTCATCCCCGCCGACGTATTCCCATTTCTTGTCTGGAGAGGTGTGCTCTGAGACGACGGCGAAGGTGCTGCGGGCTCCATCAGGAGTGAATTTCAAGATCGAGCCGCTTTCCAAAACATAAAGGTTGCCCGCTTTATCAAAGATAGGCCTTATGAAGTCGCCGGTAGCGAACGTGCTCTTCGTTCCATCGGGCGCGAATTTGAAGATCGATTTGCTGCCACTATCCACAACAAAGAGATTGTTGGCTGCGTCGAAGACGAGGTCGTACCCGCGGTCACTGGCACCAAGATCCGAGGCGAAGGTGCTCTTGTTTCCATCGGGCGTGAATTTTAAAATCGAGCGGTTGGCATCGTCTGCCACAAAGAGATTGCCCGAATGATCGAAGACCAGCTCAATAGGCGTGACTCCCGGGGCGAACGTGCTCTTCGTTCCATCGGGCGTGAACTTGAGGATCGATTTGCTGCCGCCGTCCGACACAAAAAGATTGCCCGCTGAGTCAAGGGCCACGGCATGAGGGACGAGCTGGCTAGCGAAGGTACTCTTCTTTCCGTCGGGTGTGAATTTGAAGATTGCGCCGTCGCCACGATCCAGCCCAAAGAGATTGCCTGAATGATCGAAAATCAGCTCGTCAGGCGTGACTCCCGAGGCGAACGTGCTCTTCTTTCCATCGGGCGTGAACTTGAGGATCGATTTGCTGCCGCCGTCCGACACAAAAAGATTGCCCGCTCGATCAAAGACTACGTCATATACGCCTTCAGGCATAAGCCCATATGTGAACGTGCTCTTCGTTCCATCGGGCGTGTATTTGGAGATCGTGCCGCTGTAGTCTGCTACGAACAGATTACCTTTGCCGTCAAAGGCCTGGTGCCTGGCGTGAGTGTTGACGGAAACCAATATTGTTGTCAGAGCGGCCACTGTCAGGGCGACAAATAGTTTATTCATTTTTCTTCTCATTGTTCATTCTTCCAGGTGCACTGAGTGCATGATGTGGTCTTAATCTGTAAGCCTTGTGTTTAGCTGTTTGATCCGCTGTCGAATGAGTTCTAGCATCATCCGCAGGATTTGTCGGCTTCATCGATTTGTTAGACGTAGGTTTAACGCTGCGCCTTGGCTTCCGATGACAGCCGCTTCGTTTCTTCAGCATTCAGGTTTCGGGGCACAAGTTTGAACGAGCTGACCAACTGTTTTACCAACGGATCTATATCCTTTTTGGCTGGTGAAACTGAAAGGGCAAAAACCCCATTTTTCGCGGCAAGCCCGATCAAATAAGATGACAGCTGTGCGCCTTTGTCGTTATACACTCTTATCTCAGTCACCTTAACGTCCTTTCTTGGTCCTATTAAATCTTCTCGGATATTGCTTTCAACTCTGCTGGCATGTTGATGCCAGTAGTCTATTTCCCATTGAGCGTGAGCGCTCAACACATCCTTGTCGTTTTGAAGCTCCTTTTGATCGACAAAAGAAACCATCATTCCAACATTCTTTTGTAGCAGGATATGATAAGCGTCTTGAAGTTTTGCGCCGTTCCCTATTACGCGGAATTCAGCGTACTCGTTACCGTGTGCATACGCGCTATTCCATCCGTTGGAAGTTTTCACGTAGATTGGATCTTGGGGAGGTTCTGCCTGGACACCCTTAACTGGCACCAGTATGAGCCCTTCCAGCAGTAATAATTGAGAAAGACGTTTCATAAACTCTCCTAGCGTCTAATCATGCGCCCCCGGGCCGCGCTGCCGCCAATGCGCTACTCATTTTGCTCATCTGGGGCCGGCGTGCTGAGCTCACCGTAGAAAGCGTAATCGGTCTTGTTGCCGGTGATTTTCAATCGCCAATGGGTAAAATCCTCGGCGGTGTCGCAGTTGTTGCCCCGGCCTTGGAGCACGAGAAAGTATTTGGTTCGGGCAACGATTCCGGCCTTGAAAAAGCCCGTTCCGTTAACCTCTCCTTCAAAACGCCATTCTTTATAAAGTAGCGGTTTGCGGCTGTCGCCGCCAATTGTCTGCCCGTCGTGAATGTCGGCTGCGTACCTCAACATCTTGGCTGGCAACGGTAAATTGAGCGTGCCGGATTCATCCCCGTTGCGGAACGTCAGCTTCCACACGTTACCGACAAGCGAGCCACTCAGCGAGTAGCTTTCCACCGGGTGAGCCAAGCCTATAGGGCCTTCGTCTGGCTCCGCGTCGCTTACAAACCGGTCTGCCATTGTGCCCAAGCGCATCCGCTTCATGAGACTAAGTATGTACGCGTTAGGTTTCTCGAAACCGATTTGGTATTCGCCCGGGTACGCGCAACAAGCACATGCCCAAACACGAATCGGTAGTAAAAGCAAGCTTACCGACATCGCCATCGAGAATAGATGCCTTGCCCGAACTTTCATGTCGCTCTCGTTTCGTCACACACCGGGCCGGAACCAGCTGTCAAGCACCATGAGGCAACTTGTTTGATCATTCGATGTGATTTCGCCCGCCGCGCCGTAGCCCGCGCGAAGGCGGGTGAATGGAGCTGAGAGGATCAGCGACATAAAGAGTAAAGGTCGCCGCGGCGACCGAGCGAGCGGGAAGCGAGCGAGTTTCCAATTCGTGTCTGAAAAACGATCTCATTGTTCTTCTTTGAGCTCCTTTTTCGACATCTGATGCGCCTTGACGATTTTCCAGTTGCCGGCGGTGTCGAACTCCAACGTGAAAAGGAATCCGGCTTCCAGCTCGCCCGACGTTCGCCCATAACAAGGCGCATAAACGATTGCAGTACTAGCGTCGGTCCAGTTGCGTACCTTCAAAACGTCACGGTCCGGCGCGCAACGGCGCGCGTTAAAGTCTTTTGGCAAATGGCCCTTGCCAAATTGCGCCAACTGAACGCGCTCTGATGCTTCGTCCGCCGGTGAATGCAGCGCTACCCATTTGTCGCCACGCAGTTGATAAAAGGCGACCGATTGAAATACCGTATGGTGCGCATGCAGCGGACTGTAATTGCAGGCGAACCGTTTCGAATCGGGCGCCCATATCACCTCGGTGTCTTTCGCATCCTTACCACTCACGGTCAGATCTTGATCGAGATCCACAACAACTTCGCTCGTGCCGGCTTTTACAATTTCCGGCGCACACTGGCCAAGGCCATAGTCAGCGCATTTGTATTCCCATTGTTTATCGGGCGAGATCCAATCAGAAGCGAACGTGGTTTTGGTTCCGTTGGCATCGAATTTCAAGATCGAGTGATCGTTAGCGGCAAAAACATTTCCTGAGCTATCAACAGCAAGACCTGTGGTCAAAGACCGTCCTAGCTCCGACGTGAAAGTATCCCTGGCTCCATTGGGACTAAACTTAAGGATTGCATGGCTGCTGGCATCGGCCGCCGTTGTCTGAACGACGTAGACGCTTCCAGCATTGTCCGCAGTGAGACCAACCGGATCTTCAAGACCGCCGGCGAAAATCGTTTTCGTTCCATCAGGGCTGAATTTTAAGATGGATCGCCCAGCTCCGGTGTCCGCGATCGATTGGTCCGCAACAAATAAGTTCTCAGACCCGTCAAAGGCCAGGCCAATGAAGTTAGCAAGTTTTGAAGTGACGACGGTGCTCTTTACCCCTTCGGGTGAAAATTTAAAAATCGAATTCTCTTCGGAAACAAAAAGATTGCCCGAATGATCAAACGCCATGCCGCCGACCGAGCTGATCCCGGTGGCGAACGTACTTCTCTTACCCTCCGGCGTGAATTTGAGAATCGAACCTTTGAAAGTCGTCGCTGCCTCGTCTGAGACAAAAAGATTCCCTTTGCTGTCAAAGCACAAGCCGATCGGGCTCTTAAGCCCAGCGACAAAGGTGCTCTTTGTTCCGTCAGGCGTATATTTGAAGACCGAACGTTTGGCAAAGTCCGCCACAAAGAGATTACCAGCCGTGTCAAAAGCCAGCCCACCGGCGTGGGCTTTGGTGAAACCGAAAATTGTCCCTACTCCGGCGATTGCTAGGATTATGAATTGCTTACCCATCAACGTCCTCCAGATTCCGGCAGCCAGTTCATTCTTCGAGGTGGACCGAGTCAGCGAATTGTTAGACATAGGTTTAGCGCTGCGCCTTGGCTTCCGATGACAGCCGCTTCGTTTCTTCAGCATCCAGTTTTCGAGGAACAAGTTTGAACGAGCTGACCAATTCTTTTACCAACGGATCTATATCCTTTTTGGCTGGTGAAACGGAAAGGACAAAAATCCCATCTTTCTCAGCGAGCCCGATCAAGTAAGATGACATCTGTGCGCCTTTGTTGTCGTACACTCGTATCTCAGTCACCTTAACGTCCTTTCTTGTTCCTATTAGGTCTGCTCGGTTGTTACTTTCAACTCTGCTGGCATGTTGATGCCAGTAATCTACTTCCCATTGAGCGTGAGCGCTCAACAAATCCCTGTCGTTTTGAAGCTCCTTTTTATCGACAAAGGAAACCATCATTCCAACGTTCTTTTGTAGCAGGATATGATAAGGGTCTTGTAGTTTTGCGCTGTTCCCTATTACGCGGAATTCAGCGTACTCGTTACCGTGTGCATACGCGGCATTCCACCCGTTGGAGGTTTTCACATAGATTGGATCTTCGGGAGCTTGTGCCTTGACACCCTTAACTGGCAACAGTATGAGCGCTCCCAGCAGTAACGATTGAGCAAGACGTTCACTCATTTTGCTTCTCCGGCACCGGCGCGCCGAGCTCACCGTAGAAAGAGTAATCGGCCTTTTTGCCGGTGATCTTCAATTGCCAATGTGTAAAGTCCTCGGCGCCGTCGCAGCTATTGCCCCGGCCTTGAAACACGAGAACGTATTTGGTTCGGGGAGTGATTCCGGCCTTAAAAACGCCCGTCCCGTTAACCTCGCCCTCAAAACGCCATTCTTTATAAAGCACTGGCTCGGGGTACCCTGGTTTCGTCCGCCCATCGTGAATGTCGGCTGCGTATCTCAACATCTTGGCTGGCAACGGTAAATCGAGTGTGCCGGATTCATTCCCGTTACGGAACGTCGGCTTCCACACGTTACCGACAAGCGAGCCACTCAGCGAGTAGGTATCCGCCGGGTGAGCCAGGCCTTTAGCGGCTACCTCTGGGTCCGCCTCGCCTGTCCACAGGTCTGCCTTTGTGCCAAAACGGATTCCCTTCATGACACCAAGTTTGTACCCGTCAAGTTTGACGAAATCGATTTGGTATTCACCTGGATGGGCGCAACAAGCACATGCCCAAACACGGCTCGGTAGTAAAAGCAAGGTTGCCCACATCGCCACCGAGAATAGAGCTCCTGTGATTAACTGTTCCTTTTGCATGATTACCTTGTCTCTGGTTCGGTAGTCTGCAGAGCTTTGATCTCTTCCATATCGTGCTGGTAGGCGGGCTCGTTCGGTTGCAGTTGACTTGCTTTCTGCATGTCCTTGATCGCCGCACGATACTCTTTCTTCTTGGCATGAGCCCAGCCGCGGTTCCAGTAAGCAACGCCACGGTTGGGATCGACTTCGATAGCACGAGTGAAATCAGCGATAGCTCGATCCCAGTCTTCGTGTTCATATTCGGCGTTGCCGCGCCGGCGATAGGCCTCGCTATCTTTCGGATTGCGTTTGATGAAATCAGTGTAATCGCGGAGTAGCTGCTGATAGTCAGGAAAAACGAGTTTAGCCGACTTCGGGAAATGCCGCTGAAAATATTCTTTGGGATCGAACGGAGCGAAGGTGCCTGAGTCCCAGTAACGGCTTATGTCTTCGCGAAATACTGGCGATTGTTCGCGCAGAAATTCTGCGAACTTGTCGTCACCCACGAGGTGGATCACGTCCGGCACGATTGCGGTTATGTGCGTCTCCAAGGCCGCGGCATCCAAACCCACACTAAAGAATGTTTTCAACGCTTTCTTGTCGCCATGCGCCGCCGCCCGAGTCACTTCGTAGTAATTCACGCCTTGCTCGCGCGTTTGCTGGTCAATTTCTTCGCCTGAGTCCTCCGGACCTTTGGGTAAATCCTTTTCGGTGTAGTACCATTTAATGCGGCTGTAATGCATCCAGCCGATCACACCGGATGCTAGTTTCACTTTGCACCACGTTTCATTTTGTCCGCATTCAAACTCGAACGGCTCGTCCTTTACCACTTTCGCAACGATTCGTGAGTCGGTGCTTTTGTCCTTGCGCAAATTCACGTAGCCGTCGGGATCATCGATAACGCCGTTTGGAACCCCATAAAAACCTTCGGCGTCAGGCAGCCCAGCTTCGTCCGGCTTTTCGTCCGATTTAGACGATGACTCTTCAAACGGACTCTCGCCGGCTTCCGGCTTGTTCTCGGCGGGCGACGACAGGGTCATGCCCACGATCTCCGATTTCGCAATCGTTTTATCCATCTTGCCGGTTGATGTTTCTGTAGAGATCGTCACGCTCAGGTCCGACTCACTGGTGATTTGACCTTTAACCGTCTCGCGAGACTTAAGGAGAATGGTGTCGGCAGATGCCGAATAAATCGCGACCGAAAGACTGAAGATTACCCATAGCCCTGATCTCGTATGCGCTCGAGTACGCGCCATTCTATGGTTCACCTGCTCCTTCATTCTTCGAGATGCACCGAGTCCATGATGTGATCGATCTCTCTCTTTATTTTGGGGTCAGTGTTCAGGTTCGAGGTAAAGTTGATCTCGAGGAGCTGACCTTTGTAAGAAGTTGTGAGGTTTCGGGTATAGACGGGGTTATGCGAGTAATCCTTCCTTCCCTTCATGATTGGGACAAAGCTCCAGTCAGCCCATTTGCGTCCATCGATAGTCACAATTTCCTTCTTCAGCCATTGCAGGTGCGAATCTTTTGGTAGCCACTTGAAGCCTTTGTTGTATTCAGCAACACGCTTCTTGAGGTAGCCCTCAAGCTGATCCGGTGTGAGTCCATGCATGCCGCGCAAAACTGTTCCCCAGGCTCCATCCGGACCTGAGAACTTGGCCACCGTCTTTGGCTCTTTGGGATCATCGGGGTCACGCGAGAAATCAGATGGGATATCGAGCTTAAGCTTGCTATCAAGCAGGCTCACTGTTGTCGCTCCCGAAGCACCATTGTTTTCTGAATCCGCGGGTGACTCTTCCCCGACCAATTCCGGATCGAGCTTCTTAGCGGTCTTGAAGTCGGCCTCAGCACCGGTTGTGTCGCCCTTGTCCTTTTTCACGACAGCGCGATTGTAGTAGGCGCGTGCGTAATCGGGTTTGAGTTCGATTGCGCGTGTATAATCAGCAATTGCGCCATCGAGGTCTTTGTTCTCCGCTCTAGCGTTGCCGCGGTTGTTGTAAGCGGCCGGGTTTGTGGATCCCAGGTCGATGGCCCGGGTGTAGTCGGCAATGGCGCCGGCCGTGTCCTTCTTCAGTCGTTTGGCCTGGGCGCGGTTGTAATAAGGGGCGTCATCTTTTGGATTCAGTTCGGCCGCGCGGTCGAAATCAGCTATCGCCCCGTCCAAGTCACCCTTTTTCGCTTTTTCGATTCCGCGATTAACAAGATCGCCGTCGGACGCATCAGAAGCCATTGCAGCAGGCGACGGTGATTTCGCCGCCTTTTCATTAGCTGCCCAGGTGTAGCTCACAGTTCCGTCGGCATCGCGATTGAACTTCGCGCCGACTGCCACCGCCCTTGCCGCGGGCTTTTCGCCAATTGGAATCACCTCCACGTAAAACGAAACTGGTTCACCATCTGTTCGACCCAGTGCCCCCATTTTTTCCAGCTCCTCCCAGCCATGGGTTCCGCTCACGATTTTTTTGAGAAATCCGAGCTGCACCAATGCGTCGTATGGAAATTCGACGATGCCATAATGATTCGGCGTCGCGGTGTCCTTGAGAAACGCCCGGTAAGTGCTCTCACCAATTTGTTTCGACTCCAAAAGTTTCGGAGTCACCTGAAGGCGAACGATCTTGCCTTTCCAATCAAACTTGTGTTGCTCGATATCGTAAAAGCCATACGCCTTGTCATCGACTGGCGGGCCCACTGGCGGCGGCGCGATGTTTTCCTTGGCCGGCGCGTAATCGAATGAGCAGTACAGAACTTCCTTTTTGGCCTGTGAGAACATCGGCATCTCCGTGTGTCCGATGTATTGAGCTTGCCCCTGGGAATCGAGCACGATCCAATATTGTGGTAACTCCTTTGGATTGATTTTTTTCTCCGGCACCTTGAGCCGCACGTGCAATAAAGTCTGCCCGTCGCGTTGTTCGGTGCCCACCTTTTCAAACGGCGGCAACCGCCGGTCGGCCATGATTGGAACGTGCGCCCGGTTGTAGAGCAGCCGATCGTCCGGGCTACCGGCGTGCCAAGTCTCGCCGTCGGAACAGATCCAGGCTTTGTCTTTGATGACGATCTCGCGCATCGGCGTGTTCGGGTTCACGCCGGGCTCCATCGTTAAATCAAAATCTTCGCCGGAAAGAAGGCCGTGAAGTTTAATCGTTTTCTTGACCGCGACGGTGCCGTTTACCGACCAGACACCGGTGCTCATCTTTTCCATCGCTGCCGCGAGGAGTGCGTCCGGTTTTTCCTGGGTCGATGTAGCGGATTTCTTTTGGGCTTGGGGGTAACCAGCCAACGCGCTCGCCAACAGGAGCAACGCGACAACCGGCCACGTCCAGGTTGCGCTAGCAGGTGGGCTCCTTTTCATAAAATGATTCCAAGTCGTCGCCCTTGGTAACCATAGTCTGGAGGGAAGCACGATCTGAGATTAAGAATTTCGAGCGTGCATTGTCAATCTGTTGGTGGTTAGCATTGCAACATGCACCGCTGCAGAATCGCGACATTAACGATTTCGGTCCTGCTGCCCGTTGGCGCTTTCGCGGCCAATCCATTTCTGGATGCGCCAGATGATAAGCCGGTCTCTGCAAAATTCCGCGGCACGGAATGGAGTGATGAAGTTTCAGCAGGCGAAATCCCGCTCACCGCGCGCGTCGTGACAACACGCGTCGCGAAAATGCCGTGGGGCGCGATTCTCAAAATCGAATTTGCGGATCTGAAATCGCGTTCGCCGAAGAAACGTGAAATTCGGCCGGATTATTTCATCGTCACAGATGACCGCATCGTTCTGTTAAACGAAGAGAACAACGACGCCGCTATTAAGAAAATCTCCGCAATGGATAAACCGCCAGAATTCGATCCAGGCGATGTTTACGGAATTACGACTGGTAAATTCAACCGTGAAGATGGCCCGTGGACGACGACGATAGAGATCAAAGGTGACGAATGCACCTATCTTGCCAGCCATAACTCAGGCCATTTCACAAAGGTCGTTTGGAAAAAAGGCGTTGGATTGGTTGAGTACGCAAGCGGCTATGGCGCGATGAAGGATGGCTATCGGCTCAAACGCGTAGCAACAACTCAAAAGCGGTAAACTCGTGCGAACTTTTTACAAGATTTAACCCATTTATGCGATTCCTGCTTCAGTTATCGCCGCCGGTTTCGTTTTTTATCGTCTCGGCGATTACTACCTTCTTGGGGCTGGCTGGGCTTTACTTAGTGCGAAGGAAGTATTCGGCCGAAGTACTAAAGGAGAACCACGAAGTAGCTGCGATCATTTTCAACGCCTTCGGCCTCTTCTATGGTGTGATGGTGGCGTTTGTCGTGTTTGTTACCTGGAGCGGATACGACGAAGCGACGAAAAATCTGCAACTGGAGGCTAGCGAGGCTCTGGACCTTTTTCATAGCGCCGAAGCATTTCCTGACTCTCCCAAGAAGGTTATACAGCAGGGAGTGAGAGATTACCTTGCTGCGGTTTACAACGATGAAGTCCCGAAGATGTCAGAAGGAGATATTAGCCTCTATTCCGGCGGAGCTCACGCCACTCTGAGAGTGTTGTTTGCTCAGGTGGACGCGAACTCGATTCCCAACAGAGAACTCTACGCTGAATCGCTGCGATGTGTGAACAACCTGGCTCAGTATCGCCGAATGAGAATATTTGCGGGGAACGATACCGTGCCGCCAGTTATCTGGTTGGTCATACTTGTTGGCGGCGTATTCGCGGTGTCCTACACATTTTTCTTTGGAATGAAAAACATCAGGGCGCAATACCTGATTACCACTACCCTCACGGTCATGATCACGTCGATTTTGTTTTTGATTTACGTGCTCGACCATCCCTTTACCGGGGCAAGCAGAGTGAGTTTGGAACCTTTGAGGCAGGCGATAGCTACAGCGCAACAGGGATGAGTAATCCTGTTCGACCCCCCTCGAAACTCCGGCAAATTCTTAACGCCGCTTCTTCCTTGTCGGCTTTCCTTTGCGCTTGGTCTTGGCCATTCTGCGCAGCTCCGCTTTGCTCATCGATTTGTACATTCCGCGCGAAGCCCCTCTTAGTGATGACTTGGAGCGTTTACCGCGCTTGGCTGCGAGCGCCGCGCCGGCAGCCATTTGTTGTTTCTTTGACTTTGCAGGCATACACAAATAATTCGCATCTCAATTGCGAATTGGATTCGTTCGCGCCACTGCGATTTTGCGCCAGAAGAAGTAAACCGGCACACCCGTCAGCACGATGAGCATCCCGATTCCCGAAGTCGCCGGTGCAAGAAATGCAAGATCAATAATGAGCAAAGCAGCGAGCACAATTGAAACAATTGGCACGATTGGATAACCCCATGTGCGGTATGGGCGCTCTGCATCGGGTTTTTTGTGTCGCAAAAGCATCAACGCGGCAATCATTAGAATGTAAAAGAGCAAATCGGCCGAGACGATGTATTCGAGCAGTTGATTGTAAACATTTCCATAGGTCGCCTCATGTGTTGCGGCATTCACTGTCACTGTGCGCGGCAACACAAGGAACGCCGTCCAGATTGCCTGTGCCACCAGCGCTGCGGCCGGAACATGAAAGCGATTCGTGGTCGCGATTTTTTGGAAAAACAATCGGTCCCGAGCCATCGCATAGTAAACGCGGGCCCCGGAGAGAATCAGACCGTTATTGCAACCAAACGTAGAGATCATGATCGCTGCAGCCATGCACATCGCACCCGGCTGCCCAAACACGGCTTTCATCATTGCCACGGCGACGCGATTCTGCGGCGCGTGCTGGATCTCCGGGAACGGCAGAACGGCCAGATAAGCCACGTTTGCGAGCAAATAAAGTACGACCACAATTCCGCAGCCTCCCACCAGAGCGCGCACCAGATTCTTTCCCGGGTCACGCACTTCGCTCCCGACAAACGTCACATTTGTCCAGGCCGTCTGCGCAAAAAGCGGGCCGACCATCGATCTTCCAAAGAGCAGTAGGAGAGCCAGCCCACCGACGAATGCGAAACCAGGCTGCGCGACCTGCGGGCTCCAGCCGTTGGACCACGAGTTCCACCAATCCGATCTCAGCGCGCCAGAGTTTGCACTCCAACCCAGGCACAAGCCAATGACAACCACAGCTGCCAGTGCAGCTGTTTTTGCAAATGTGAATGTGTTCTGGATAATTTTTCCAACTTCAAGGCCGCGCGTGTTGCTCCACGTCAGCAGTATGATCAATGCAATCGCGACCAATTGCTCCAGCGACAGGCTAATCGCGTACCCCCCGAACGAGATTGGCGCAACCAGATAATTGTCCGGCGAAACTCGTGGAACGAAAACGCCGAGAAATTTTGAAAACGCAATCGCTACCGCAGCGATGGTTCCGGTTTGAATGACAAGAAACAGGGTCCAGCCATACAAGAACGCGATAGAGCTTCCGTACGCTTCGCGCAAAAAAATATAAACACCCCCCGCGCGCGGCATCATAGTCGCGAGTTCGGAGCAACAGAGCGCGCCCGTAATGGTTAGCAAACCAGCAAAAGCCCACCCTAGCAGTAACCAGCCGGGTGCGCCGCTCAATCGAGACGATTCCGCGGACGTGATAAAGATGCCCGAGCCGATCATCGACCCGATGACGATCATCATCGCATCAATCGGCCCGAGCCCTCGAACCAGACCGGACTGTGGGCGATTATCGATCTTCGCGTTCACATCGGCGTCAATCGATTCTGTCATGTTGAGTGAAGCGAAACATCTCTGGCTATTTTGATACGGATGCTTGGAAAATGATCTGAAATTCTTCGCTTCGCTCAGAATGACAGCGCGTTCATGAACGTCTCTGCGGCGCACTTATTCCGACACCTTCACGTTCGAGTTGTGTTCGTAGTTCACGCGCGAACTCGACTGCGCCCGGAGTGTCGCCATGGACACAAATCGTCTCGCCGCGCACATCGACGTCGTGGCCTTCAACGGAGCGGACCTTACCTTCGCGCAACATGCGTAGGACGCGCTCAGCAGCTTCCTTTGGATCGCGAAGTAATGCATCCGGTCGCGTGCGCGGAACAAGGCATCCGTCGTTCAGGTAATTACGGTCGGCGAAAATTTCTCGTGCGATTTGTACACCGTGCGTCTCGCCGGCGCGGGCAAGCTCAGTTTTGTCCGGTGCGAACAGAATTAGCTTCGGATCAACCGATTCGATGCCCCGCGCTATTGCATCGGCCAGTTTCTCGTCGCGCACGGCCATGTTATAAAGCGCGCCATGCGGCTTTACGTGATTGGGTCGCACACCAAGCGCGGACGCGATCGCTTGAAATATTCCAAGCTGATAAGCCACGGCATCGAACACTTCCTCGTTGGGCACCTTCAATTCCTTGCGTCCGAAATTTTCGCGATCGAAAAAACTCGGATGCGCTCCAACAGCTACTCCATGCTGCATCGCCGCAGAAATGGCAGCGTGCATTGTGTCGGAATCGCCCGCGTGAAAACCGGTTGCGATGTTGGCCGAGCTGATGAGCTCGAACAACTCGGCATCGTGTCCGGATCCTTCGCCGAGATCGGCATTGAGATCGACAGACAATTTCATAGGACTTGAAGGCTGAGACCGATGCGGAAGCGTTCGAGTTCGCGCTCGCGTTCTAGCAAAAGGCGATGCGCATCGGCCAGCGAAACTTCGGAAAAGCGCACGCGGTCGCCTGCTCGAAGCTGCGCCGCGATCCCAAGATCAACCGTGATCACGTGCGCTATTTTCGGATAACCACCGATCGTTTGGCAATCGCCCAAAAGCAGAATCGGCTTTCCGCTCGGCGGAACCTGGATTGTGCCCGGAGCCACTGCTTCAGAAATCAGATCGCTCTCATCGACCCGCTTCAGTTCTGGACCATCCAAACGCACACCCATGCGATCGGAATCGGGTGAAACAGCGAACAATTCGCTCGTGAAATGTTGAACCGATGAAACGCTGAAGCGGTTCCAATCCACCCCGCGGCCGAATCGCAACAGCGGTTCGCGCCTTGCGGGACTCACCCAATCATGTGGCGCAGTCCGCAAAGAAATTCTTTCTGTAGTCCCGACTAGTCGGGATGACCGCCGAAATTCGTCCAATAATAACTCGTCTCCATCGCGCAGAGCGCGACCGTTGAATCCTCCAAAACTGGCTCGGAGATCGGTGGAGCGACTACTGAGAACAATTGGAACGTCGATCCCGCCGGAAATTGCGAGCCACGATCGGCATCCAATCTTTGGCGGACCGAATTTCAGTTCATCACCAGCAGAAACTAAGCAAGCGTGTCCCGCGGGTAACGCCACCGGTCCAACGCGCACATCGAATTCGCCACCGCACCAGGCTACGATTCGCTCATCCTGGAAATGCAGACGCAGTCCGGCAAAAGTAATTTCGAGGCCGGCGGCATGTTCATCATTGCCAACGAGTAGATTCGCCGCACGCAACGCAAACAGGTCGAGCGCGCCACTTAACGAGACGCCGAACTCGCGAAAGCCAATGCGCCCCAAGTCCTGCACGGAGGTAAGAAATCCCGCCCGCGCTACGAACATGTTCATCGCATCATGATCCTAAACGGAGTGAAGGATCTCACAAAAGCTGATGGCTCAGGCAACGCTTCATGCGTGACCGTCAAATTGCCTGCGATCCTTCCCGTCGCTCGGGGTGACCACCTTTCATTGCTTCAACGAACTAAATTCTTCGCGCGTGATTGCACGAAAACGCACGCGATCACCCGCACGTAAGAGCGTAGGCGGATCTTGTTGTGGATCGAACAATCGCAACGGTGTGCGGCCGATGAGATTCCAGCCGCCCGGGGAGCGCAAAGGATAAATTCCGGTTTGCGCGCCGCCAATGCCGACCGACCCAGAAGGGATTTCCTTTCGTGGAGTGGTTCGACGAGGCGTCGCTAGTACCTTCGGAAGACCCGTCAGAAACGGGAATCCGGGAACGAACCCAATGCAGCTCACCCGATATTCAGCCGCACTATGAAGATCAACGACTTCTTTTGCCGGGATTTGCGCGTGTCGCGCAACGTCATCGAGGTCTGGACCAAACTCGGCGTCGTAGCAGACTGGAATCTCGACCAGGCGTACATCGCCTTTTGTAGTTCTCCCGCGTCTGCCGCGGTCAGAGGTCGCGGCTATCACACGCTGAACTCGCTCGTTCAACCAGTCGAACGCTCGATCCGATTGCCCGCGTGCTTTAGCAGCCTGCATGGGGTCGCAGAAGACTGCGACGGTAGTGTAAGCCGGTGCGACTTCAGTAACGCCGGGAATAGCCGCACTTCGGAGTTGCTGAAACATTTGCAGGACTTCGTTCAGTGTTTCCTCGGGCGCGTCTTCGAATCGCTCGCGCACGCGAACGATCAGCGCGGAATCTCCGAGGGGGACAATCTCCATTGGCGCTAGTCACCTTACTCTGCGTGCTTTGCTTCGATCTCGATATTGATCGCAACCGTTTGGCTGATGCCGGAGACTGTTTCAGTCGCTGGGGCAAATACCAAATTGAAGTCGCGCCGCGTGATTGGATCGACCGTTACGCCCCAGCGCGTCTGGCTCGTCTCGTTGAGCGGCGTAAGTAATTTCACGTGAAGTGTTACGGGCTTCGTCACGCCGTGCATGGTGAGGTCGCCGAGAATGTCGCCACTCTGCGGCCCGGTCTGTTTTACGTTGCGGCTCTTGAAAGTGATCTGCGGAAATTTTTCGACGTTAAAAAATTCCGCGCTGCGCAGATGATCGTCGCGCTTTTTGATACGGGTGTCGATGCTGCGCACGTCGATCTGCGCCGTTACGGAGGAATTCTCCGGATGCTCGCGGTCGACGTTGATCCGGCCATTGAACTTCGCGAACTTTCCGTGAGTCGTGCCCAGGAATTGATGCACACTGAAACCGATCGTTGATCCTGACGGGTCGAATTTATATGTCTCATTCGCTAACGCGGCGGAACTCAAGCCGGCGACGACAAATGCGGTGATAGAATTGCTTAATCTCATTTGGAACTGTCTTTCGCCTCCGTCGCAAGCGTTTTCAAGAGCGGCGTACGAGAAAGTGGCAATCGCCCGAACAAATTCCCCAGCGCAAAGGCTGGGTCAGCTTTCAGTCTTTTCATATCATGCACGCCGGTGATGCGCGCCAGTTCAGTCTCAAAATGAGCAACCGCGCGCGCCGTCGGATCATTTGCATCGAGGTAACCGAAAGCCCGACGCAACAGCATAAACAACTCTGGCTCCCGATGGTCTCGTTCGGTGCAAATCTCAATTAGCTCGACAAAATAAGCTGCGGTCTGTGTGCGCAGGTAGTTGCTGCGAATTCCGGAAAACGGATTTTTCAACACAACTTCAGTAAGCGTATGCAGATCCGATTTCCGGCTTCGCACGATGGAAATTTCTGCTTCAAAAAATAAATCCAGCTTTCCGGCAAATGGACTCTTAGGGCGGCGCGCGCCTTTAGCGACGGTCTGGATGCAGCCGAATGCTTCCGTGCACCACGACACGATCAGACTCGTGTCGCTAAGCTTGCGCTTGCGCAACAGGATGCCAGCCGTTGTGTCCACAGTGCAAGTTAGCACACGCGGCGATTGTAGAGGTGCTTGTGCCAAGCACCTGCCTCTGAAGTTCGGCGTTCGCCGCGGCGAACGCCGCTACATCATTAGCGATTCATGATGTGCAGCGCGCGTTTCTCGACATTGAGCGCGGCTTCTCTCACTGCCTCGCTCAAGGTCGGGTGTGAGTGAGTGGTCCGGCCGATGTCTTCAGAGCTGCCGCCGAATTCAATCACTGAAACGGCTTCGGCAATTAATTCTGAGGCGGTATGGTGCAAAATGTGTGCGCCAAGAATACGATCGGTCTTGGCGTCGGCCACGAACTTGACCATTCCTTCCACATCATCATTGCAAAGCGCGCGGCTGTTGGCGCGGAATGGAAATCTTCCGACTCGATAATCAATCCCCTGCTCTTTCGCTTGCTCTTCAGTGAGACCAACTCCGGCAAGCTCTGGGTTCGTATAAATTATCCCTGCGATGGCTTCGTAGTTTACGTGACCGGCCTTGCCCGCGATGATTTCGACGCAGGCGATTCCTTCATCCTCGGCTTTGTGCGCGAGCATCGGCCCGGCGATCACATCACCGATGGCATAAATACCATCCACATTCGTCCGGAAATGTTTGTCAACTTTGATACGCCTCTTCTCGTCGAATGCGACCCCGACCTTTTCCGCGCCTAACGCATCTGAGAACGGGCGGCGCCCAACTGAAACGAGAACTTTGTCTGCTTCGAATTTTAATTCTTCGCCATTTTTCACTGCGGTCACAGTCGCGTGGCCATTGTCGACTTTGACCGCGCTAACTTTCGTCTCCAGGTGGAACGTGATTCCCTGAGCTGTGAGCAGACGTTGAAGCAGATTCGACAGCTCTAGATCGAACCCGATCGCGATGCGCGGCAAAAATTCCAGTGCCGTTACTTCTGAGCCCAGCCGGTTCCACACCGAGCCGAGTTCCAAACCAATCGCACCCGCGCCGATGACGAGAAGTTTCTTTGGCGTTTCTTTGAATTCCAGCGCTTCAGTGCTGCTGACAATCATTTTTCCATCGAATTTCGCGAACGGCAGTTCCGTCGCTGCGCTGCCCGTGGCGATGACGATGTTTTTTGCCTCGATCTCCTGCGTATCACCATTGGCGGATTTGACCGAAACCTTTCCAGGCGCGGTGATCGTGCCGAAGCCCGTGAACACAGTGACCTTGTTCGTCTTCATCAGCGAGCGCACGCCGCTGTTGAATGTCTTTACCACCTTGTCCTTGCGCTCTTGCATCTTCGCGAGATCCACACGCGCTCCGTCAGTGACGATGCCGTGTTTGGCCGCCTCCTTTTTGACGAACGTGAAATGATCGCTCGAGGTAAGAAGCGCTTTGCTCGGGATGCAGCCCACGTTCAGGCAAGTGCCGCCCAGCTCCTTGTCCTTTTCGACGAGGGCAGTCTTTAAGCCGAGTTGGCCGGACCGGATCGCAGCAATATAACCGCCCGGTCCCGAACCAATGATAACAACATCAAATTTCTCCATACGTTACTTTGTCATTCCGACCGAAGTGGAGGAATCTCTCGGACGTAAAAACGGAAAGAGCAAGAGACGTCTCCACTTCGCTGCACATCAAAAGGAGACTTAAAAATCCAAGGGCAACTTTTTTGGGTTTTCGATGCAGTCCTTCACTTTGACGAGAAAAGTGACGGCTTCTTTTCCGTCAATGGCGCGATGATCGTAACTGAGCGCCAGATACATCATCGGGCGGACTTCCACGTTCCCATTCACGGAAACAGGTCGCGGCATGATTTTGTGCATGCCGAAAATGCCGCTCTGTGGTGGATTCAAGATCGGCGTGGCAAAAAGCGATCCGTATACTCCGCCGTTTGTGATTGTAAACGTGCCGCCCTGCAGATCCTCGATCTTCAGTTTTCCCTCGCGCGCCCTGGCGGCGAAGTCCGCAATGACTTGTTCAAGCTCGGCAAAACTTTTCTTGTCCGCCTCACGTGCTACCGGCACGACGAGTCCACGCTCCGTCCCAACCGCTACACCGATATCGTAGAAATTGTTTTGGATGAAATCGTCGCCTTCGATGCGCCCATTGACAACCGGCACGGCTTTGAGCGCTTCTACGCATGCCTTAATAAAGAACGACATCAAACCAAGTTTGACACCGTTCTTTCTTGTAAAATCCTCTTGAGCTTTGCTACGCAATTGTTGTACGGCGCTCATGTCACATTCATTAAATGTGGTAAGAATGGCTGCGGTGTGCTGCGCCATTACCAGTTGCTGCGCGATCTTACGGCGCAGCGGCGACATTCTTTTCCGCGTGAACCGGCCATCTGCGGAGGGTTCAGCAACTGTAGCCGACGGCGTTGCCGTCCCGGGGAAGCTCATCGCTTCCCCCGCAGTTTCTCTTCTCTGAGCAGGGTGCAGGACATCAGCTTTAGTTAAACGTCCGCCTTTGCCCGTGCTCGAAATTTTCTCCGGCTCAAGTTTCTCTTCTTCCACAATGCGGCGAACGGCAGGTGAGAGAACCGTAGTTGCAATGGGTGACTCCGCCCTGCCGCGGTTAGCGCTCACGGCTACAGGCTCTTTTCCTTCCGCGGCTTCTTTTTCTGGCTCGGGTGCTTTCTTGGTTTCCTCGGGTTCTTTCTTTTTTTCCGGAGCCTTCTCAGCCTTCTTTGCTTCAGGAGTTTTCTTTTCCTTTAGCTGCTGCTTTGAATCTTCGATCGTGGCGACCACTTCGCCGATCTTTACTTCCTGGCCTTCTGGCACTTTCGTCTCGAGCACGCCGGCTTTTTCAGCAACGATCTCCGTAGAAACCTTGTCAGTCTCGAGCGTGAAGAGCGGCTCGCCTTCGTTTACAAACTCGCCGGACTTCTTATGCCAGATAGACACGACACCGCTGGTAATTGATTCACCGACCGCTGGAATTTTCACTTCGATGGCCATTCGCGAGAGTTACGTAAGCTAATCGAGCGTCGCGGTCGAGAGACGTTTCGTCAACAATCGACGCCATGCAGGTGCCTTGGCTTCAGTGCGGGAATTAAACAAGATTAACGAGATATGGCGAACCTTGCGAAAGGAAAGGAGCATCGGCGGCACATTTTCGTGCTTGCCGATACCCACAATCGTTTACCGGAAAGAGTGCTTGAGATCGCGAAAGGTGCCGATGAAATCTGGCATCTGGGGGATGTTTGCGCCGAGAACATTCTCGACGAGCTTCGCGCCGCTGGGCCTCCAGTCACGGTCGTGCGAGGGAATTGCGACAGTAATTTGGATTGGCCGCTGGTCATCGATCTCGTGCGAGGCGGATTGAAATTTCGTCTGCAACATGTGCCGCCTGACCACTTGCCGAATGACGTTGATATCCTCCTCCACGGACATACGCACGTCCCACGAAACGAAAGGCGCGGAAGTGTCCTGTTTCTAAATCCCGGTTGCGTGACGCGCGCGAACCAAGGGGCGCCTCCAAGCGTGGCGTGGCTCGAAATCTCAGACGGAAAAATCGACTGGAAGCTCGTCCCGCTTCGCTAAAGCAAGGAGATCAGCTATCAGTCGCTTGCCAGTCGCAATCCCGCCGCCTGCTGATTCAGGCCACAGCTAAGGACGATTGCGCGGCGCGCTCTTGGTATGGACATGCGCGCGCGTGGAAGCTGCAATGAACCCGTCGAGCGTACGTGAAGAACAGGCGGAAGCTCTCTCGAACGTAAGGCTTGAGCCGCCAGCATGATCTGCCATAGCCCCGCAGCACCGACGCTTTCGCCCAAGGCTGGTTTCGCAGTGTAAACAATCGCATTTGGAATTACGACCTTCAGCGCCCGGCATTCTGCTTGATCGACGAACGTGCCATTGGCGCTCGAGACCACAAAGTCGATTTCGGTTTCAGCGAGGTCACGCAGGGTTCGCTCCAAAATTTTCTCCGCTTCGGCGCGCTTCGTAAAACATCCACCGGGATGAGCGGATTCGATTGTGAACGGGCCATCTTGTCCGAGCAAGATTGCTCCCGCGCCTTCGCTCAAAATCATTCCGCGTGGTTGCTTACTGAATGGCTCAATCGGAGGCGCCCGACGAAGCAACCGCCATCGCCGGTAGGCGTCGCACAAAAGCCAATCGACTTCTTCCGTTCCAACGACGAGGCAGTGTTCGAGTGCCTCATTCGCCATCAGGTCTTCGGCCATTTTTATCGCCGCGAGGCCAACCGCTCCGTCGCCCACCAAGGTATAAGTAGCTCCAGTAATACCGAGAATCGCCGCAAGATGGCTCGCTGGAGCATTGAAGACGGTTTCCGGAAACAACAGCGGGCTGGCCGACTGCGCGCCTGCGTCAACAATGTCGCGGTAAAAACGTCTTGTATAAATCACGCCGCCATTTGAGATGGCGAAGATGAGCGCAGTTCGTTCTGCATTCTGCGAATTTAGCTCTACTCCTGCAGCGCGTAAGGCTTCCAACCCTGCTGCTGCTGCAAATCGCGAAATGACACTGGCTCGGCGAAGACGCGGATAGCTGAATCCCGCCATCGCCGATTCCGGTACTCGGAAAGCGCTGTAAGCTTGCTCGCTGAAAGGTTCCGAAATTGTTGTTGCGGACGCCTCGTGGCCTTGGAGCAACCGTTCCCACACTGAATCAACGCCGCTTCCCAGGGGAGTCACCCACCCCATGCCGGCGATTGCCAGACTCATGCTTTAAACCTGCGCATGAGAATCGAAGCATTTGTTCCACCGAAGCCAAAAGAATTCGAAAGGACTGTGCGCAAAACAGCCGGCCGCGATTCGTTCGCCACAATGTTTAGATCGAGATCGTCATCTGCCGCCCGAAAATTGATGTTTGGAGGGAGAAATTGGTGTTGGAGCGCCAGCAAACAGACTACGGCTTCGATCGCACCGGCTGCTCCTAGTGAATGACCCATCATGCTCTTGGTGGAGCTCACTGGAACGCCATTAAACAATCTGTTGATCGCCTTTCCCTCGGCGGCGTCGTTAAACAGCGTGGCTGTGCCGTGGGCATTGATGTAATCGATTTCGTTCTCTGCAACGTGCGCGCTTTGAACAGCCCGCTCCATCGCTTGCCGCGGCCCGATACCGGAAGGATCCGGCTGTGTGATATGAAAATTATCCGTAGAAATTCCGTAACCGATGATTTCTGCCAGAACAGGTGCACCACGTCGTTGGGCGCTGTCGAGGTTTTCCAACGCAAGGAGTGCAGCGCCTTCTCCCAATACCATTCCGGTACGATGTCGATCAAACGGCCGGCATTTCTCCGGCGTTGACGCTTGAAGCGAATCAAAGCCGGTAAAAACCAGTTCTGAGAGAGCGTCATAGCCGCCCGCCAACACGCGTTGATAGCGACCCGATCGCACACATTCGAACGCATGGCCGATCGCATTTGTGCCCGAGGCACATGCGTTCGCAATCACCTGGTACGGTGAAGAGATTCCGAAGGACTCCTGAGCGTCGATTACAGGCTTTTGCGCGGGGTAATTTGCGATCCAGGTCGCCGCGTGCCGCAGGTCCCCAGCTTGCCGTAACGAGCGGTAGTAATGTTCGCCATACGACATGCCGCCGCTTGTTGTTCCGATTACTGTCAACTCGGGCTCGAAGTGAGGTTCTTGCGCTACAAGTTCTGTTAGCGCTTGAATCATCATGTGTGAGGCGCGATGCAGGCGTCGGGAACGCGGCGCCTCAGCCTGGGTCGCAAGGAGACGGTCGTCGGAAACTTGACCAGCAGTTTTACATCGGCATTGGCCAACGGAAAATCGCGTGACAGGGCTAATGCAATTTCTCGAATTGCGCAGCGAATCGAGCGTTTCAGTCAGTCTAAAGCCCAGGGGGCTAACCACGCCTGCAGCCACAACCGCGACACGAGCACGGGTGTTTTTCCGGTTCGAGCTGTCTGATTGAGCCATGGTTGAAAGGAAAAATTGCGTCGCGATTTTCTATTGCTTTCTTACAGGAAGCATCTTACAAATGTGCCAAAAGGAAACGGAAGCCTGGGAGTTGGTGGATTGTCAGTTGAGTTTATTCAGTGGCGATTTGAAATCCGATAAGCGGGAACAGTGACCTGGCTGCTTTTTCCAGAATAAACTCAATGGGAACTAAATTATACGTAGGCAATCTTCCCTTCAACACCACGGAAAACGAACTGCAGGAGCTTTTCTCACAGGCTGGAGCTGTGCAGGAAGTCACTCTCATGCAGGACAGATTCACCGGCAAATCGCGCGGCTTCGCTTTCATCACAATGGGCTCGGACGAGGATGCTCAAAACGCCATTTCCAAGCTAAATGGTCAGGCCATGGAAGGCCGTCCATTAACAGTAAATGAAGCCCGCCCGCGAGAACCACGAGCGCCTGGCGGGGGTGGCGGACGCGGTTACGGTGGCGGCGGTGGATATGGCGGTCGCCGCGAAGGTGGCCAGCGAAGAGGCCACTGACGAGTTCGCGAATCACGGCTCCTGCAGAAGAGATTGGGCAGGGCTGGATTCGAACCAGCGAAGGCGTAAAGCCAGCAGATTTACAGTCTGCCCCGTTTGGCCACTTCGGTACCTACCCTTGCTGTAGCGGAACATTCGCAGCGGCGAGGTTCCGCATGCGAACGCTAATTGTCTATCGTTATTGAAAAAATTCAACGATCGCGTTGACCACATATCGCTGGACTTCGCGCGAAATCTGCGAATAAACGAGTAGCGCTGGCGTCTCGCCAACCGCGGTTGCTCCATAATTTGTAGCGGCTAATGTTTTTGCATGGCGCTTCTGCGCGGGCTTCTTTGGTTCGCTCTGTTCATCGTTTTCACGTTTTGCTTCGTTGTGCTGTTCGAGTACGGCCCTCGCGACTTCGCCAGCGGTGTTCAGAAGGAGTATCTCCGGGTAAAATCAGTCGTCGTAAAGCAAACGGAAAAAATAGGGAAACCAAAAAAGAACCACTGATCCACGAGCAAGCGCCTGCCTTGCGCGAATGGGGTCATTCGCCTCCACCGGCGATCGCCAAGGTTTCGATTGGCAAAGGAACAAGAAAATCTTTTGCGTTTTCAATCTGCAAGAGTGGCCGGGCCAGATTTGCCGCGAGAAAACTCGTATCTGGTGTGGGAGCGATCGCGGCTTGTGCGGCGATTTCGCATTCAGCCAATTGTTGGATAACGCGCGAAACTTTTTCGCTCAAATTGCGATTATCGGTGAATTGAACTGTGCAAATGCCGGGTGCGGTTGCTTCTACAAACGGACTGAGAGTAAACGCGTGGTGAATCAAGATTTCCTGGATCGATTTTTCCTGCATCTGTGCACGAGTTTTGATCACCACGCGCAAAGAACGGGCCAGAGCCTGACTAGGAGTCATTCCTTTTCGAATTCCCGCTTTTTCCGCAGGCTCGTTCAGTTGAACGATGACCGGTTTTCTTTGCTGTTCTTCGATCAATCCCACTGGTTTGGCGCGAAGTTCTGGCTGATGTCGGGTAGCAGCCTGCAAATAGAAATTCGGCAGGTAAATCGTCGCAAACATCACTTAACTGACCCCTGATAACTCGCATCTGATCGGTGGCTGGAGATGTGATCGTTTCACAACAGTTCGCACCCGTGAAAGCGCATCATGCGTGTCGAAAGTTTCGAGGTTCCAGGAATTTTTGAGGACAAGTTTCAGTTGTGCACTGCCAACCATTTCGTAGCGACTGAGGACCAAACATGCCGTAGGGGCTAATTCGACGAGCCGTTGCAAGCGATACCAGGTCGTTTGCGGAATTTTGCGCAATTCTTCCGGCGAGTTCAGGACAAGATCGACAATCACGAGCGGGAAATTGCCATCCCGCAAGAGCAGATCAGCGGCTTTGATCGCTTCAGGTGCTTTGCTACAACGGACCCAAAGCAGGTGCCGCATGGAAGCATTATTTAACCCGCAGGGGTCAAAGGAATCGCGTCCATCAATTAACGCCAGGGAATAATTATCGCGATGCGCGGCATGAAGAAGCGCATGAATCAGCGATGCGCTTCCTGCACTTATTTGTGGACTGATTAATTCAGTGATCGCGCCTCGCGGCAATCCACCCTCAGTCGATTCATCAAGAACAGGTAAGGTAACTAAACGCGTTGTTGGCGCAGCAGGGGCATGGGGGAAACGCTCCGCCAGCAGTTTCCGGAGATCGATAATCTTGCCGTTTGCAGGCATGAAGAAAAGATGGCGCTTCTGTGGAATATGTTCAAGGGAACATTTTCGCATTCGCAGACCGTCTTCGGCCTTCAGTGTTTCTTGCGCCGCTCTTGTTTGCGGATTAGCGATACCATCACGCCTTGAATCTTTAGCTCGCGCGCCGGGACCAAATCAGGGTAGCGCGGGTTTTCGGCTTTTAGATATGGCCGGCCGTGCTCCATAAGATAACGTTTCAATGACGTTTCGCCGTCAATCAACGCCGCAACGATATCGCCATTGTGGACCTCTTTAGTGTCTTCCAAAATCACAATGTCACCATCGACAATGTGTGCGCCGATCATCGAGTCGCCCCGGACACGCAAGGCAAATGTGCCGCGATTCTTTAGAACATTTGCCGAGCGCACATCGAGTGAGACGTGACCTTCAACCGTTTGCTCGGTCAACGCCGACATGCCCGCGGGAATCTGCCCGTAAATTGGAATGTCCGTAATCCTGACCTTCATGGCCGGAGTAATGAGTGCGCGAGCCTTGCGCGCGTGTCGATCAAGAAAGCCTTTACGTTCCAATGCGGCGATGTATTGCATCACCGATGTCTGGCTGGCGAAGCCGAAATGATTTTGGATTTCGCGTGTGCTTGGGGTCATGCCCTTCTCGCGTTGCTCGCGCTGAATAAAATCCAGAATGCTTCTCTGCCGCTCGGTCAGCATGTCGGTATTATCCTTTAGTTCTGACCACCAAGCAAGTTCAAATGAACAGATCGCAGTGTTTGAAGTCACGCGTTCACGCGGCCCGAGCTTGCGATTCAATGAAGAGCGCCCTGAAGGTGGAACTCCGAACTCCAGGCTCCGACTGAGACGTCCCTCGCCTGGTTCGGGATCAAGAGAGAGAACTACAGCCGCACCAAGTCGACCAAAAACTGACACCAAAGGTAAATCATGCCGCGCCAGGAGTATTTAACATCTCCGGTCGCGGTCTGTTTAAGAACGCCTTTATGAATGTTGTGTGTGATCTGGTCGCGCAAATCCTTCTCCATTTCAGCCTCAATTTGCTCTTCCTCGAGGGCGTCGATTTCAGCGGGGTCAACTCTGTTCCGGCGAAGAAACTCGCGATGACTTTGATAGAGCTGCCAGAACGATCGATCCGGCCGCTGTCGATTGATGCGGAAGAGCGGCGTGAGTTTCAAGCCGTAAGACAACGGATAATTCCATGTGGTCCAAACCTTGCCGTCTTTGGCGCGCGACGAAATGCGTAGATAATAGAACGAAAAATCATGTTGTTCGTTCAGGCAAATCGCGGCCTGGGCTCGATCCTCTTCTCTGTAAAACAGCCGGAAAAATTGCCGATAATCTTCCCAATCCCATCCGGCGTCGCCTACGTGTACAAAGCCTTCATCCTCGATCTCGTGGGTGATGTCGCTGAGCGCTGGGAACGTGTCCGCAGACGGCGGACTTTTCGGTCGAAGCTGCTTTTCTTTCGGAAGCCGGAGCGCACGAATCCGGGTGAGAATTTCCAGCCACGGGAGAAACAGCCAGCCTACGGCGGCAACCAAACCCCATACCCAGCTAGCGGTAATAAAATAAACAGCGAGAAAAGTGGCCGCGAGAATGCCGAGCGCACCGACTTTTTGTGCATACGAGTTTTGAAAACTGCGCAGGCCGACGCTGAGCACGGCCACGCCGAGTGTAATGAAAACGCCAAAAAGCATCAAAGTGCTACGGATTGATCTGGTGCTCGTTTAGGAATTTTTCGAGCTGATCGGTATCGAAATTGGCCAGGACTTTGTCGCCCGCCACAAACGTGGGAACATACGTTTGGGCCGAAAGTTTTTTCATGTCCTCGTATGCCCGGCGATCTTTACCGACGTCAATCTCCTGGAAGCGATATCCTTTCTCGCTGAGATAATCTTTCGCATCAATACACCACGAGCACCACTCGCGACTGTAGAGCTTTAATTCCATCGGCAGGGCGGAATTAAGCGAGTGGATACTGCGCAGTCAACTGAGATGCGTCCTAACAAACTCTCATGCATCCGACTTTGCCCTCGCGTTCAGTACGATTTCGCCCAAATCACGCGGCGAGCACTCCGTTCACCAGTAAAAATGCATTGCCCGCCTTCGGCCGAATCGTCGAGCGGAATAACCCGGATCGTCACTTTGAGGTCATTCTTGATTTGTTCTTCGATTTCGCGCGAGCCATTCCAGTGTGCGAGGGCAAAGCCGCCGTGAATTTCCGGTTTTGCGGAATCTCCGGGCGTAAAGAAATCGTAGAACTCTTTCTTCGAATTGATGACGCGTGTATTCGCGTCACGAAACTTTTTCGCTCGCGCGTATAGAGAATCTTGAATCGACGCGAGAATTTCGGGCGAGCGCGCGACGAATTCTTCCATCGGCATTGACTCTTTGGCTTTCACCTCTTGATCACGCCGACTGAGTTCGACCGAATTTTTTTCAAGGTCGCGCGGGCCGATCTCGACACGCAACGGCACCCCTTTCTTGATCCACTCCCAATTTTTGACGCCGCCGCCGAGATCGCGCCGATCGACGAAGACTTCAATGGGAAGACCCGCGTAATGAGTCTCCCGCAAGCGCGCTGCAATCTTGTCACAAGCCTCCAGTACCGCTGCTCGGGTTTGCTCCTTCGGTGTGATCGGCAAAATCACGATCTGCGTCGGTGCGATGCGCGGCGGTAGAACCGCACCATCATCGTCGCCGTGCATCATCAGCGCCGTACCGATCAAGCGTGTGGTCACGCCCCAACTCGTTGTCCAGCCGAATTCCTGTTTGCCTTCGCGGTTTTGGAATTGAATGCCGCTCGCGCGCGCAAAGTTTTGTCCGAGAAAATGCGACGTCCCAGCCTGGATTGCCTTGCGGTCCTGCACCATTGCTTCGATCGTCAGCGTCTGCACTGCGCCAGGAAAACGTTCGCTCTCCGATTTCTCGCCGCTGAAAACAGGAATCGCCAGATGATCGCGAGCGAAGCGCTCATAAATATCCAGGATCAATCTGGCTTCGGCACGCGCTTCGGCCTCCGTTTCGTGCACCGTATGGCCTTCCTGCCAGAGAAACTCAGTTGTCCGCAGAAACAAGCGCGGCCGCATTTCCCAACGGACGACGTTTGCCCATTGATTGATGAGAATTGGGAGATCGCGATAGGATTGCACCCATCTAGCGTAACTGGCGCCGATGATCGTCTCCGAAGTAGGTCTGATCACGAGCGGCTCCGTCAACGGGCTGGCAGGTTTCATTTTTCCCTCCGCATCCACCTCCAGGCGCGTATGCGTAACGACCGCGCATTCCTTGGCGAAGCCTTCGACGTGTTCCGCTTCCTTCGCGAAATAACTCAGCGGAATGAAAAGCGGAAAGTACGCGTTGCGATGGCCTGTGGCGCGAAACATTGCATCGAGCTGGCGCTGCATGTTCTCCCAGATCCCGTAGCCCCATGGACGAATCACCATGCAGCCGCGCACGTCCGAGGGCTCAGCCAATTCCCCCGCGCGAATAACCTGCTGGTACCATTCTGGAAAGTCTTCGTCTCGGCGCGGCGTGATGGCGCTTTTCGTCATTGCCGGGTTCAACATGGCGGAGAATTAAGCGTGCAAGACTGAAATCGCCAGCGGGCTTTTCCAAATGGGCCATACGTGACCCACGATGACTCATGTCTCATGGGCATGGGCAGGTTGACAGCCACTGGCGCCGCTAGTAGTTTTTGTGCCCTTTTTCAAAAATGAAAACGTTTTCTGCTAAGGCCAGCGAAGTCCCGCACAAATGGTGGGTAATCGACGCTGCGGACCAAGTACTGGGAAAGGTAGCGGTAAAGGCAGCCAATCTGTTGCGTGGTAAAGAGAAGACCGTTTTCACACCACATGTGGATACGGGCGATTTTGTGATCGTCATCAATGCAGAAAAAGTGCGGCTTACCGGGAAGAAAGAAGAACAGAAAAGTTACATGAGTTTTTCAGGTTACGTGGGTGGGCACAAATCTGAGAATGTCCGGGCGCGCCGCGCTCGACATCCAGAACTGCTAATCGAGCGGGCTGTGCGAGGAATGATTCCGCATAATCGGCTTGGTCGGCATGTTTATCGGAAGTTGAAAGTTTATCGCGGCGATTCTCATCCACATGCCGCCCAACAGCCCGAGGTGGTCAAACTCCAGAAATCCTGATCTTATGCCAGCAACTGAGGAATTCGTCGCCACAGGCCGCCGTAAAACATCCGTCGCGCGCATTCGCATGACGCCAGGCAGCGGGAAAATTGATATCAATGGCCGCAGCTTCGAAGATTATTTTCCAACCGTGCCATTACAGAACGTCGTGCTCCAGCCGCTTCAAACCGCCAAGGCGGTGAATGCTTATGATTTATGGATTAATGCCAGCGGTGGTGGCGCAGTCGGGCAGGCGGGTGCGGCGCAACTGGCTATTGCGCGAGCGCTGCTTCGAGTCGATGCCAATTTGCGGGTCGCCCTGAAGGCGGAGGGTCTGCTTCGTCGCGATCCGCGGATGAAGGAACGAAAAAAATCCGGACAACCCGGTGCGCGGAAGCGCTTTCAGTTCTCGAAGCGTTAATCGGCGAAGCGTGGGAGTCCATGTCCCACCAAGCCAGAACAACGACCGTTACGGTTTCTTTGGTGGTGGCGGAGCTTGCGGAGCCGGCGGTGGCGTTGCCGCCGGAGGACGCGCCAATAGCGGCGGGGCTGTTGCGGTCTGCGCCGCCTCGGGTGCCGGTGAGCTACTCGGTTTCAGCAAACGCAATTGCTGCATCGCCTCGCCGGCCCAGAAGCTCGTTCGGTATTGGGTCAGGACGGTTTCGCAGATGCGGCGAGCGTCGTCGTTTCGATCCTTCGCTTTCAGAATGTGCACCTGTGAAAGCAATGCCATCGGGGCAGTAAAGCTATTAGGGTAGGCCGATGCGACCTGCTGATACATCGCCAATGCTTCATCCGTCTTTCCCAATGACTCCAGATTAGCTGCCATTGCCATCCGTGCTGTGCTCAGAAGCTCGTGCTGTGGGTACTTGGCGATGAAGGTTTGGAGCGTTGTGTTCGCCTCCGCGAATTTCTTTTCATTCCTCTGAGTTTCAGCGAGCAAAAGGTAAGCGTCGGCGGCCGCGGGTGTGTTCGCGTAACGGAGTATCACCTGTTGGTACTCTTGTGCATTCTTCGCGCTGGCTAGCAAAGCCGATGCGGCTGCGGCGCGCCGATCGGAATAAAAGCGATAACCGGTAAACGCGATAACCGCGAGCAGCACGATGAGGAGCGCCGCGGTGATTTGTTTTTTGAAACGTTCCCAAAAGACGCGCGTTTCCAGTGCGACGTCACGAGAAGGAGGTGGGGCCGTTGGCATAAATTTCGTGCGCTCGGCGGGTCAAATCCTGCGAGCGGTCGTTTTATGCCACGCGACGGTTTCTCGCGCAAGCGTGGCAGAGCAGATATCGATCGTCACCCGATGAGTGTGGATTGGTTGACGCTACTAGTAGTCGTGCACGCGACAAAGTTTTCTCCGGCGATACAATCTTACGTATGAATGCACTCTGGAATTCTTTTGTAACGTTACTTGGCTTGGGGGTCGAACCCAAGGATCTCACGTTTATTCAAATCTCTCTGCGTGGGATCATCGTCTTTGTTGTCACACTGACCACAGTGCGGCTTGGACACAAACGCTCACTCTCGCGCAAGACCCCGTTTGACGCCGTCCTGCTCGTAATCCTTGCCGCGGTCCTTTCGCGCGCGATCAACGGCTCAGCAGCTTTTTTCGCAACGCTCGGCGGAGGCGTGGTCTTAGTGGTGCTGCATCGGCTGTTTGCATATCTGGCATTTTATTCCCACGGCTTTGGCATTTTGGTCAAAGGCAAACCTGATGTCATCGTGCGCGATGGCCAGTGCGATTTCCGTATGATGCGGCGCAACCACGTCTCAGTGCACGATTTGGACGAGGACATGCGTCTTAGCGCACATACCGACGAACTTTCCAAGATCAAGCTTGCTCGCGTCGAACGCAGCGGCGACATCAGCTTCATCAAAAAATAATTTGACCAGCACGACCCATTTGACCTATGACAGCTACGGGACTCATGAGACGAACCAAAAAACGCTGGATCAAACCGATGCTGAAAACCGTGCCCATTTTCTTTGAGTGCACATGTTACGCGGGCGCGGTGTGATCGAACGGGCCTCATACTGCGTAACTTCGGTTGATTCGCATTCATATTCTCGGCAGCGCGGCCGGCGGTGGCTTGCCGCAATGGAACTGTGCCTGTGCGAACTGCGTCGCCGCGCGCGCGCGGGAAATTGTCCCGCAGACGCAATCCAGCATCGCTATCACTGGTGACTCGGGAGCCGGTCAGCGCTGGTTCTTGATCAACGCATCGCCTGATTTGTCACGACAAATCGAACGGATGCCGCAATTGCAGCCGGACCGCGACTCGCCGCGGAACAGTCCGGTCGCGGGAGGTCTTTTGACAAATGCGGACATCGATCATGCGTTGGGTTTGTTGCTCTTGCGGCAACAGGAAACGTCACTGGTCGTTTATGCCGCCAATGAAACGCAAAACGCGCTTGCGTGGATTGAGGGTGTTTTGGCGCGGTTCTGCGGAATCGAATGGCGACAGATCAGCGCTGAGTTTCAATCGTTGAGTGGCAACATCGGTTTTCGAGCGATCCAATTACCCGGCAGCGTTGCCTTTCAATTTCAAGACGAGACGTCCGGAGCAAATGCGCTGTTCGCGCCAAGTGTTGGCGAACTGACTGATGAATTGCGCGATGCAGTTCGCTCATCCGATGTCGTTATATTTGACGGCACATTCTGGAGTGAGGGCGAACTCGGTCTTGTGCGGCCAGGTGCGCGTACTGCGCGGGAGATGAATCATCTGCCTATCAGCGATGGCACTCTTGATTTGTTGCGCCGATCGCCGGCGCGTCGGAAGATTTACACACATATAAACAACACGAACCCGATTCTGATGCCTGGTACTCGAGAACGTGCAGAGATAGAGCAGGCTGGAATCGAGATCGCGCGTGATGGATTAGAAATCGTCTTATGACCACGGGACTTTGGGACCGCCAAACTTTCGTGGAAAAGCTACATGCGATCGGTGCGCGGGCTTACCACGATAAACATCCGTTCCACGTCGCCATGAATGAAGGCCGGCTCGCGCCGAAGGAATTGCGCGGCTGGGTCGCCAATCGTTTCTATTACCAGCGAAATATTCCGGTCAAAGACGCAGCAATTCTCTCCAACTGTCCGGTGCGCGACGTGCGCCGAATCTGGATTCATCGCATTCTCGATCATGACGGCAACGCAGATAACGAAGGCGGCATCGAAGCTTGGCTGCGCTTCGGTGGAGCATGCGGGTTGTCGCGGAATGAACTCTTGGAAGATCGGCAGCTGCAACCCGGCGTTCGCTTCGCTGTGGACGCATACGTGAATTTCGCGCGTACTCAGCCGTGGCCAATTACGATTGCATCCTCCCTCACCGAGCTTTTTGCGCCGGATCTGATGGCGGCACGACTCTCGGCATTCGAAAAATTTTACCCGTGGGTCGACACCCACGGCCTCGATTACTTTCGTCGCCGCACCACACAAGCGCAGCGCGATTCGAACGAGGCGCTCACGATTACGCTCGAGTATTGCAACACGCCCGAGCTTCAGCGCGAGGCCGTGCGGGCGCTCGAGTTTAAATGCGATGTGCTCTGGTTGATGCTCGATGCCATTCATCACGCTTATGGCAACTCTGACAATTGCTGATGCTGCACGGCCGCGCCTTGCGAAAGGAGTCCGATTGCAAAGCGATTCGGTGACGGGCAAAAGAGTTTTGCTTTTCCCGGAGGGCATCGTCGAATTGAACGAAACCGCGCACGAAATTCTTTCACGCTGTGACGGGCAAATGTTGAACGAGATCGTGCACGCGCTGGCCGAAGAATACGATATTGATCCAACACCGTTGGCCGCGGATGTACGCCAAACGCTGGCCGATCTTCACCAACGCAAGCTGATCGAATTCACATGATTGCCTCCCGTCCATACGCATTGCTCGCCGAACTCACGTATCGGTGCCCGCTGCATTGCCCGTACTGTTCCAATCCGACGCGCGCCCGAAACGATCATCAATTGACCACCGACGAATGGAAACGCGTGATACGTGAAGCCGCCGCGCTAGGCGTGTTGCAAATCGGCTTCTCCGGCGGTGAACCACTTGTCCGGCGCGATCTGACCGATCTGATTCGCGCCGCCCGCGAGACAAACCTTTACACGAACCTCATCACCAGCGGCATCGGCCTGGATGACGATCGCGTGTGTACGTTGCGCGATGCCGGCCTCGATTCCATCCAGTTAAGTTTCCAATCGGACAGCTCAGATCTGGCGGACGCAATCGCCGGCGCGCGCGCGCACCAGCGCAAGCTGGACGTCGCGGCGAAAATTCGCGCAGCAGGAATCCGGCTCAGTCTCAATTTTGTTATTCACCGGCGCAATATCGATCGGCTGCCGCAAATGATTGATCTCGCGGAAACGCTGGGAGCCGAAAGAATCGAGCTGGCAAACGTGCAGTTTTACGGATGGGCTTTTGTTAATCGCTCGGCGTTGCTCCCAACACGCCAACAAGTCGTTCGCGCGCGAGAAGTCGCTACTGCAGCAAAGGCGCGACTAGCCGGCAGGATCGACATCTTTTATGTACTGCCGGACTATTATGAAATCCGTCCCAAACCGTGTCTCAACGGGTGGGGACAACGTTACATTACCGTCAACCCGATAGGTGACGTGCTCCCCTGCCCGACCGCTTCATCGGCCATCCCCGATTTGCGTTTTGAAAATGCCCGGGCGCACACGCTCGATTGGATCTGGCGCGAATCGGAGAGTTTCAATCGATTCCGCGGAACGGAATGGATGCCGGAACCGTGCCGGAGTTGTCCGCAAAAGGAAATTGATTTTGGTGGTTGTCGTTGTCAGGCCACGTTGCTGACCGGAAACGCCGCGAACACAGATCCCGTTTGCACACTGTCTCCAAACCGCACAGCCGTAGATGCGGTGTTGCACGATATAAATTCGTCAAGCGAGCAGGCGCGCGATTGGACCTATCGTATTAACCCGGGTGTACCTGTTTCAGCGTGGTCGACCGGCTGTAACCGCGGGCGCTGATCGCGGTCTCGCCCGTCGGTTTTAATCGCGCATCTAACCGAGGTCCTTCGACCCGGCCCGCGGAGCGCGCACTGCTTGAAAAACCGGCATCAACGATGGCGGCTACAACACTACCTGCTGGATTCTTTGGGTGATCCCTTCTCAGCTGTCTTAGTCTGAGCAGGCGAAGAACCTTTCGCGGTCTCGTTTGGTACGGCGGATTTTTCGTGACAGCACGGGCATTGCAGAGTTTCGGGGTGCTCCGCGGAAACCTTCGCGGTAGTTGGCTACAGTCCTGCTGGCAATCACCGCCACGGTTAACCGCCGCCGTCAGAACGTCACCGTTGCTTGATTAGAACAGGTTTGGCTGCCCGCGTTGCACACTTGATAGGTGTAGGTGGCATGGCCACGGCCACCGACGGGGTCGGTATAGAAACCGTCATTCGCGGTAGTGACGATCAGCACGCCATTACGATAAATGTCAACGTTGGTCGACGTGGCCCCGCTCCACGAGAGGTCCACTGTCTGCCGCCCATGCACTTTGTAGCCGCGCGCCGTGAGGGTGATCTGCCCGGGTGTGGGTATAGGTGTAGCCGTTGCTGTAGGTGTCGCGGTCGCAGTGGCTGTAGGCGTTGCCGTAGGTGTCGCCGTTGCAGTAGCTGTCGGAGTCGAGGTTGCAGTCGCAGTTGGAGTAGCAGTCGGCCTAGATGTTGCCGTAGGCGTCGCAGTAGCGGTAGGCGTAGGCGTGGGCGTTCCGGCCGGGAGCTTAAAGGCATAGACTTTGTTGTCGGCCGCGTAGTAAATGCGACCGCGAGCGACAATGCCGGTGTTCCAGCGCCGTGTGCCGCTCATCAATTCGTTAGCGCCACCACCGGTATAAACGACGGCGCCGGTATCGCCATTGTAACCATGCAAACGCTGGTCGCCTCCAGCACCTGCTACCCACACAATCACATCACTAGCGCCATCTGTTGAAGTGACCCAGGCTGAGCCCAGGCCGGTC
>Ga0209239_1000122_pt1 | contig 45776 bp, 40 predicted proteins | sample GraSoi013_2_20cm_FD_185824 | JGI IMG/M metagenome (GOLD analysis project Ga0209239, IMG submission 185824) | Grasslands soil microbial communities from the Angelo Coastal Reserve, California, USA - Sample 10_02_2013_2_20cm (SPAdes) (version 2) | ecosystem: Environmental > Terrestrial > Soil >...
GCCGACGGCGGCGATGCGCGCAAACCGGTGGACGTGCGGCTGGGTCAGCAAGTAGTAGACGACGAGTTTCATCAGATATTGCGCGGAGAGCCACCTGCGGGGCCAACTGCAGGAAGCCTGAAAGGCCCGCGTACGGGAAGCCAGGGTTGGGTCGTTCGTTACCGCCATGCCGCCCATCACTGTAGAGATCGTCTTGGTCTCCTCAGTACTGAAGATCGCCGCGTGGCCAAACATGCCCGCCTGTCTCCCATCGTACCGAGCGCCCAGGGCATGCACACAGTCTTCGATCACCAGGAGATTGTGGCGACGTGCAAAGAGGAGCGCGGCGTCCATGTCCACGGGGATGCCAAACGTGTGCTGCAACAGGAGAACGCGCGAACGCGGCGTGATGCGACGCTCTGCATCTGCCAGATCGATGTTGTAGTCCTCCCAGCGGCAGTCCACGTAGACGGGCCGTGCGCCTGTGTAGCGTATTGCATTGGCCACCACAATGTGTGAAGGGAGCGAGAGCAGAACATCCGCTCCCTCACCGATTCCGAGCGCTCGGAGAAGTTCGTAAAGAGCTACCCTTGCACTGCCGAAGCTGATCGCGTACTTCGCGCCCAACGTGCGAGCGAAAGCCTGTTCGTACTCTTCGATCTTTGCTCCCTGGACAAGCTGTGTGGGTCTCATCAAATAGCGCAAGGCCTCAACGCAATCGGACCATCGAGTCGTCCCTCCGAGCATGGCCCAACAGCGCGGCAGATGGAAGGCCAGGTTGCCCTGTGTGAAGCTAGCCCCCAGAGCAGCAAGCCTGGACTTTGCGCTAGAGCCGTGCATCAATCTAATACCAACGTGGTAAGTCCTGTTGCATCTGTTCTCAGCCCCCTCACCTACGCCTCTCCCCCGCTGCGGGGGAGAGGGAGGGGTGAGGGGGGACAGTCGTCACGGGAATAAAGACGTTTGCTATAGTCGCTCATCTTCACGACAATATTAGTCGCGCGAATCTTATGTACCTTGTGATCCGCAGGTCTTTCAGGGTTACAGTGAACAGTGCTTCATCGGCCGTGGCCAATGCACGGAGGCAGCAGAGTGATCACACTGAAGCCATTCCTCTCCAGATCTCAGATTGAAACGCGGGTATCTATGCGGCGATTGAACCCGATGTCGACGTAGCTCTCAGAAGCGTCTGTGCCCATCGCGCCATCCCGAGGCAGGCATCCTGCTCTGTGGATTCTCAGCCGCAATCCAGGCAGCTTCTCATCACCATCAACCGAGACCTTCGCGTGAAGCACACCGGGTTCCCAGGAGACTGTCTCAAAGCTTGCCGATCGACGTTTCCGAAACCAAGCGACGGCCTGGGCCGCGGTTGAACACCACGCCTGCCTGCGCTTCAGTCCCGTGAGCAAGTTCAGATAAAACTCATCCCACAGCCTTTCAGGCGCAATACTCCGGTCGTGCCAGTTGACTGTCACGGTGCCGCCAAAACGGACCGCGTTGTCAATAATACCGCCGACTTGTTTCGTGGCTTCTCTTGGGGAAAGGTTGAGATAGCACGGGTAGAACAGCGCCGTGTCCATCACATGCAATGGTAACTCGAGCAGCCGGGTTGCTTCCAGTGGTTTGTACGCCTGCCCGGTTCCAGCCCGGTAGCCGATCGTTTCGTTGTAGCCACTCGTTGAATCATACGAGAAGCCGGCCTTCTCCAAAGTTTCTGGAGACTTCTCATCGAGATAGAGCCAATGCATACGTATCCCGATGTCTGCCTGTCCGGTTATTCGCGTAACCTGTTCCTGCTCCTCACGCCCCTTCGAACTGTCCACCCATGCGTCGATACCATGAAGACCGATTTCGCAGCCCGCGCCGACAAGCATAGAGATCCGATCTGCAATGTCAGAAGCACCATAACGCGAGGCGCGCATCGCTGGCGCCTGCCCTGCGGCGGTTCGTCCTGGATCGTCCTTGAAGGGAATCACGAAAAATGTTGAGGCCAGGCCTTTCTCCATTGCGACGTAACGGTCGAACTCATGCCAAAAGTCCTTCACAAGGCCCAAATGAACAAACGGTAGCATCACAACCGCCCGCCAATTGGTGAAGAGGCTGCGCACGGGAGCCCGTCCTCGGACTAGGTTGATCAGTGAACCAAGGAGGGCCCGGTACAGAAACCCGAACATCGTGTGGTCCCACTTGTGGAGGCGGATCGAGGGATGATCCACATCGTGGGTTAGGCAGGCAATAAATGGATACCCATCTGGAACAGGCGGGATCTCGAGCAGCGGAATCTCACAACCGATGATCAGGTCACGCAGAAGGGTGATATGCATCTCCAGTGCGGGCAAGCTTGCGTTGGCGCTAGGCTGACCCTTGGTGAGCAGGGTCCGAACCTCGCGGAATAGGTCATAGCCCATCCGGGCCAGCACGCTGCCGTTGGACTTCTGTAAATATCCAGCCGATCCATGGGAGATCTCATCTTTCAGGATTTCGAGTCCCTTGTGCCGAAAGGTGATGCTGCCTTCATAGATCGGGATTCGGCCTTTCTTGTACGAAAGGATCGTGCTCCTCCGCTGTGAAGCGATCTCCTCTTCAGGATCAAATAGTGTCTTTGAACAAGCATAGATAATGACAAGTTCCGCGGCCGTTCTGCTGAACTTAGCATCTCCTGCACAGAGCAGGACTTGGTATCGGCGGTCGCTGCGATAAAACTCCCACGGGGTTTTGAACAGTTCGAAGAACTCGCGCACAGTCCCGTGGTCGCCCGAATTTGCAATAACGCCTATCATCTATCCATCCAATGAAGCTTCAACTCTTACACTCACTTACAGCAAGAGACTAGTGAGATCTGAGCCATTCCTCAAAGACGACCAGACTAAACAAAATCTTATGATTGTCATGTCGACCAGAGGCATGTTGTTTGAACAGTTCCTGCACTGCGGACTGGCGCAGGTACTGATATATTTGAGATTCATTGTCAAGCAGGATCTCTGCCAATTTGTTGTCCATGGCACCACGGAACCAACTATCAACCACATCCACAGCAAACCCGCGCTTTTTCCTTTTCAGAAACGAGCGAGGGAGATAAGTCTCACAAGCTTGGCGATGCAACCACTTCTGGGAGCCATTCCTCACTTTGAAATCTGCCGACAATCTTTCGACATATTCGACGATCTCTTTATCCAGGTAAGGGACGCGAAGTTCGAGGCCATGAGCCATCGATAGCTTATCCGCATACATGAGGAGTTCATCGGGGAGAGTGGATCGCACCTCCAAAAACTGGAAGCCTCCAAGCTCGTCTGTCTCAGTCATGAGATCGGCGAGATCCTCCCAGCATTCCAGTATTTTGTCACCCGTATTAGGGCAAAGTAGCCCGTCTTGAAACAGTTCATCGATTTTATTTCCTGGTAGGATCGATAACACGTGTTGATATCTTTCCATTCGATCAGGGATGTCCAGAGAGTACACCCCCCGCTTCAGGGTCTCATTTCTCGGTAGAGCAGTGATAGCCGAGGAGATAGGGGTGCGCATCCACCTCGGTAAACTTCCCCACAACGCGCTGTAGCGGATTCCGAGATGACGACGATAACCGCCAAATAGTTCATCCGGTCCCTGACCGATCAATGCTACCTTGACGTCCTGTCGGGCTCGTTCACAGACGAAATACATGGGAACAATTGAGGAAGATGCGATCGGTTCTTCCAAGCATGCCACTATTTTGGGGAGCGTTTCCTCAAATATGGACCTCGTCAGCGTCACGGTGGTGTGTTGCGACGACAACTTGTGGGCCGTCTCTGCCGCATCTGCCAATTCATCATCGGCAAAGCTTGAACCATACCCCACTGTGTAAGTCGGCCAAGAACTCCCGTACAGATTCATCAGGGCGAGCAAGAGCCCAGAGTCGATGCCACCGCTCAGCAGCAGGCCCACGGGTACATCGCTGATGAGCTGCCTCTGCACAGCCCGTTTATAGAGGGCGAGCAGCTCTTCTTTAGCTTCGCCGTCGGACTTCCGCGGTAAAAATGGAGCAGGCTTAGATTTGTACCATCGACTCAGGCGATGAGAGCCGTTTTCGAATGCTAACATGGTTCCTGGCGCGAGCTTTCGTACGCCCTTAAGTAAGGTGTAGGGAGAAGGTGTGTAGCGATAGCGGAGAAACAGATGTAAGGAGATGGGATCTACCTCAGCTCTGTCCTGGGTCGCTGCAAGAACAGCGCGAATCTCAGAGCCGAAGTACACACGATCTGCATCTATCCTGTAGTAAACCAGCTTGATTCCGAACGGGTCTCGGGCGAGCACTAACCGTCTTTGTCGGGCATCCCAGATCGCCAAACCGAACATACCGCTGAGACGATTGAGCACCTCATCGCCCCACTGCTTATATCCATGGACGATGACCTCCGTATCGGATCTCGTTCGGAATACGTGCCCACACGCTTCCAGCTCACGCCTGAGTTCCAGGAAATTGTAGATCTCGCCATTGAAGACGACCCAAACGGATTCTTCCTGGTCCGACATGGGCTGGTGGCCACCCGCAAGATCGATGATGGAGAGCCGTCGAAACCCGAGTCCGAGTGGTCCTGCGATATAGCACCCTTCGTCATCAGGACCTCGATGGATAAGGGCCTTTGTCATCCTTTCTATGTGTTCACGGAGAACAGGAGCCTGGTTCCCAAAGTTATATTGTCCACAAATGCCGCACATAAGATTCGCTAGTCTGTCCAGACTTGGAATTGTGTTAATACGTTTGCCGTCCCAGAGCGTATCATGGACTTAGTGCACCGCTGCCGCGATTACGACTCGGCGCAGGATAGTCCTGTCTCGGGGGACTTCTGTAGGTGTTGATAGAGCAGAAAGCAGAGACTTCGAAACAGTTGCGACTGAGCCCAGCGATGCATAGGAACATTGTCCCAGCCGAAGAGAAGCTGACGAGTCCGGAAGGAGCCGTCGGACTTTTGCCATCGCACAAGCAGATCTGTGACGACAGTCGACAAGAGCCCGTCCAATTCTGGAAAACCCCCTTTCAACAATATGGCAAGGTTGATACACTCCGCATAATCATAGAGCTCTCGCCGATATACCGTGAGCCGAGGCGCCCTGGAAAATGGCTTGGGCAAACCTTGTGCGTCAAACAAGAACCTCACGTAATAACCAACCCCGCGTTCAATGGCATTCGTGCAACGACAATCTCCTGTGAGCCTTTCGATCTTTGCTAGGGCCTTGAGGACAAAGCATGTGTGAAAGTGATCGACAAAATCTTTCTGATTATCAGTTGAATAGTACCAGGAGCCGTCTGCATTTTGAGACGCAAGGACGAAGTTCAGGTTTCTGTTCGCGACCTCCCGGTACTGGTCCTCCGAGAAATCTAACGCTGCCCTCGTTAGGAGACACGCTCGATACGCACTCGCGTTTATGACACCACCAGGGTCGTCGAGTGCAGGAGTATACGCACACGTAGCGGTATTTGGAGAAATCTCAAAATCACGATAGCTTTTGAATGCATGCTGGGCGATTGATCGCATTATTCGCCACCACTTCTGGTCCTTATCAATCTCATAGACCTGCGAGAAAGCTTCGTACACATAGGGGAGAGTTGTTATAAGAGGAGTGCCCTCTTTGATGGTGCCGCCCCTCGTCTCCCAGTTGAACGGGTATCCCCAGCAGTAGTCCTCATGGTCAGGGCAGCGTGTCTCCTGAAGGACCTCAAGGAAATGGACTGCTCTTTTGTAGTATTTCTCCGCTCCAAGGACTTCTGCAAGGAACGCAAAGCCCATGGCGTAATGTGCGTCAGCAATGGGAAACCGCTGCGGTTTCCAGAAGAGTGTTCGCGCTGAGGGCACAAATACCTCACAAAATACCATCGGAGACACCGCGAGCGTTCCCAGTAGCGGCTTTCTGTAGTACAGCGCCTTGGCACTCCGCCCTCGATTACTCGCGAAGAAGCTCTGATGATCGTACGATGTCTCTCCGTAGCCATCGAGCCAGTTGCTAAACCGGGAGACGACTGATTCGACCTTCTCGACTAGCGTTTCTCCCATGGATAGACTTGGCCAGATTCAAAAGGTGACTAGTTCGGTATGACTCTGAAACTATCTACTCGCTTGAACTTCAGTATGGATTTCAGAATAATCTTTAGCTTGAGCATCTGCTCTCTGCGGTGGAATTCCATGACGTTGTGTGAGATAGGCCTTTCTATCTGGCGTAACAAGGCCCAGCAATATCCCAAACCCAGTGCAGTTCCCCCAATGACATACGGTTTCTTGGTCATTCTATAAGCGACTCTGAAAAGCTCCCAGACCGGATGTCCACCTAGATAGTAGTCTTTCTCACCGTAGGAAAAACTTGCAGCGAAGACACTGCGCCCAGCCGTTCCCAAAGGCCTATGGTGGAAGAACGATTTCTCTCGAAATGATCGGGTCTTCCAGCCCATCATGCGGGCGGTTGTAACTGCGATCCAGTCTATTCCTCCGGCCTTGTGTGGGATATACCCACCAATTTCCTCAAAGCATCGCCGTCGAAACAGCTGGCATTGACCAGAAACATGGTTATGCCCCTCGAAACTGTGTGATTCTGAGCTGTAGCCTTCTTCTTCCTTGAAAATTGTTCCCCCAACTCCAAGGGTTGAATCTTCTCCGAATTTGTTCAAGAGAAATTCAAAATGATCCTCGTCGAATGAAATATCTGCATCTATATTACCTATAACCTCATACTCAAGGTTCTTGACCCTCTCATGGCCAGCGTTGAAAGAATACACCTTAGCGGCAAAGCTTCTATCCCTACGTCGTGGCATCTGGATCATTTCGATCCAGTCATACCTTGCAAGATACCGTCCCACAATACTGGCCGTAGAATCTATCGATCCGTCATCCACTATCACCCACTTTGTCGGTAAGACAGTCTGACGTATCATCGATTGAATTGTCTTCTCGATGAACGCCTCTTCATTACGAGCAGGGGTGATCAGAACGTATGGCAAGGACGAGCAGCGATGACTCATTTCCTCCCTCTCATAGCGGCTTGGCTGAATTCGGCCGATCTCGACTACTCAGGAGTTCAGCCGTTAGATTCACGAGGCTCAGCCTCTCCTGACGCCAGGTGTGGGCCAGATAAACCTCTTGCCCTCGTTTTACGATCTCGCCCGCCTCGCTAGGGTGGAAGAACACATATTCGATTTTCCTGGCTAGGTCCTCCGAGTTCCCAAGCTCGAAACACAGGAGAGAGTCGTCGTCGAAGTAGTCATGGACGCCCGGCGTGCGGGGAGCGATCACGGGTTTACCCAGGGCCAGGTACTCGAAAATGCGGGTCGGGGTGTTAAGCTCGGTGAATACGCTTCGACGATTCGGAATGACGCCCACGTCACACTCTCCGATGGCCGCGACGATGTCCTCCAGTGGCTTCGGCCCCAGGTAATGGACTGCCTCATGCAGACCCTTGTGTCTGACTGAATCCATCACGCGTTTAAGAAAAGGTGTCGCGTAACAGTAAACCCTGAGCTCTGCGATAGGAACGGACTGTCGTAATCGTGCGAGGGCGTCAACCGCGAGATCCACCCCATTTCGTTCGACCAAAGTGCCATGATACATGATCACGAACGGCTTGCTCGGACTTCGAGTAGTGGAGGCGTGCGAGCCCGCGGGACGAAATCGGAAGATCTGCTCATCGGGGGTATTCATTATGACGTGAATCTTCTCCGGCAGACAACTACGCGAGGCGAATAGCCTTTTGCAGGCGAGGTTGACTGTGAGCACCGAATCGGCGAGTGCCATACTCCACTTCTCGAGTCGCTTTAGGAACCGAACGCCTGTGGTCTCTTGGTGAAGGCTGAAAATCGTCATCAAAAGTTCGGGCATCGGATCGTGTAGATCGAGGATGACCTTTGCACCGAAGGCCTTCGGTACCAGCGAGCTCAAGACAAGAATGTCGGGCATATTATGGACGTACACGACGTCATAGCGTCGGGTCAACGAGCGCATGGCGAGGAGGGCGAAGGAAATCAAAATGAACGTGGAATAGTGAAAGAGATATTGGAATGTGCTGCCGCGGCGGTTCCTGTAAGGAATACGAAGGATGTCGATGCCATTCACCGTCTCACGCTTCGGATCCTTTTCATCCTTCGAGAGGCATATCAAGTCGACTTGCATTCCCTCATTGGCAAGGGCCTCGGCGGCACGGCGCGGCCGTGGATCCGCTGGATAACTAGAGAACAAGACCATGGCCACACGCTTGCCCCGAAGGCGCCAGGCGCTCGAGACGGTCCGAGGTTGGCGACTTGAAGTGCGAGGACTCGATGAGTGAGTTGATGGTATGCTGTCAGGTCGATCCACTCCGGGATAGGCGACGCTCGTGGTAGAAAGCGATTCGCCATTCGGCTCATGAAAACCGGGTATATAGTCGCAGACGTACCGGGCTACATCTCGTGGCAGAGCAAACCAGCATTGATGCCGGTAGCGCTTGGCCACATGTTCGAGAAAATCCTGATAAAGTTGAGCCCCATACTCCAAGGACCTCCTCCTGCCATCGAAATTCATGTAGTCGGGATGAACGTTCACCAGCGCCATCCCGCCGTGTTGGGCCACCCAATCAAGCTTGCGTTTCCATATGTCAATCGAGGGTTCTTGGAACACAAGGAACAGGGTTGAATCCTGTGGCAACGTGTATGGAAGTTCGACGTAACCGGAGCCATCGTTACGAGATATCCAAAACGGGAAGATCGTGTTCACCCCGTCTGGCTGCGGCTCAAACGGGTCCGTATCAAAGGTAGATGCGTCGTAGAGGATGTTGAGATCCTGGAGCCATGGAAGATCGTGGAACATGAATGCGGAGCGAAACCCGACGGCCTGCCACGCCTCCAGATAATGATTAATTTTTTGAGCGTTGGCTGCAAACTTCTTCCGGGAAGAGTACAGTGAGCCGTCGTGCCGTAGGTCATGGACGCCCACTTCGAATCCGTGTGTGGCAAGAAAGTCGCGTATGGATTCCGGCGTTGCGTACTCGCCTTCGGGTACGAAGTTAAATGAGGAGCGAAACCCCAGACGCATTTCCATCTCGGCCAAGTCGCGGCACCGATCCAAGCCTTTCTTGCCTTCGACGTCATGGGTAAGGACGAAGGCAAACTCTTTGCCATCAGGCCAGCCGGGCCAACCATCCGGGGCCCTTCCGGCTACCTGACTGATGGGCCAAGAATTGATGTGCCTACGCCTCAGTCGTTTCGCCTGGAAACGTCGAAACACTAGGCGGAGTTTCCGCGGAAGGGTGGGCTTTAGGAAGTAATAGATTTGCCTGAGCAGCATGGCCAAGCCTGTGCAACGGGTGCGGAGTTCGTCCTGGTCAAGCGCGAGCAGTCAATGGGTCGGCGCCAAGCTGCGCACCGGCCGTCTTGCCTCTGCGCGCCTCGCGCTCGATTTTCTTCCTGTTGGACGAACGGATCGCCTTGAGAATCTCCGATTGGTCCAGCTTGCTCAGGATGTCGATGTTGGCCATGACGCAATGGCCACCGATGACTCCCGGGAAGTATTTGACGGGAGGAAAGAATCCGATTCCTTCGTAGAAGGAGGCGATCTCGTCGTACTCCTGGCCCAGTTGATCACAATATCTCTCCACCTCCTGTGCCCAGGCAATCATCAGGCCGAAGAAAGTCGTCTCGGTGAGCTTCGCGAGTTCAGTCGCCTCCGGCGATGACAGGACCCTCGTCTTCATGCCTACCGACTCAAAATGCTTCGCGGCGCGCTCGCCGGAGACCGGATCGATCGCTCCCACGAACTTCGTGTAGCTGAGGAGTTCCTCGAGCATGCGCACGTGCTTACCGCGTACCGGACTGTGTACCACGGCAGCGCCCGTTCGCTCGGCTACGGCTCGCGTCGTCCCGACCGCTACCGTGCTGTTGATGATCGTCAGACTGGGGCCGAGAAGCTTGATATAGCGGGCAGTCTGGCCGACAAAGTCCTCGATCTCGAACGGGTAGCAGACGTGCATGACGTCGACAGCCTTGATTCGCTCGGTGGGAGGTGCGACATCCACTCCCACCACTTTGTGGCGTCTGGAGACGATCTCGAGGATAGGCTTTCCCACCTCTCCGAGCCCGACGACAACGACCGTCTGAGTCTCACTCATAGCCGCAAGTCTCCTCCCAGAGGCGGTCTGGACATACGCCCCCCGTCCCCGCGCGCTCGCCGCCTCCCGCTGCGCGCCACGAAACTAAACGTCACGACGCCCCCCGCTCAACATCACCCAGGTCATGCCGGGCTCCACCTATCCCTGCGTTCACATGCGTGACGCCACCCTCCACGTAGCCTTGTGGCGCCTCTGCCCCTGTCGCGCTAAGCCGGCGCTGCTCTCGAGCCCTATAGATTCTTAATCGCAATCCAGCAAGATTTTCGCGGCTGTAGATATGGAACTCCACCGTCGTCAACTGCGACCTCATGTATTCCAATAATGCATAGACAAAGACCGCGACGCCCAACATTTCTAAAAGCTCTTCAGCCGTTGTTAGGGCGTGATATCCGATCCTCTCCTCACCGTATTGTGCGGCATATTGGCCGCTCAGAGATTCAACACCGATCGCGCCTCCGACGTAGAGAGCCCCTGCCATCGTGAACAGCCATCGTGTCTTCGGAGGAAGATGCATCAGAAACCTCACGTACGCCATTGCGAAAATAACGGTGCAAACAGCACCCGGTATAACCCAGGCGTAGTAGAGCAACCCACCCCAGCCGTAGAGCAACCCACCCCAGCCGGCGTCAAGCAACCCACTCGCTTGAAGGATGAGTCGCATTGGTTTAATCGCCATTTCATGGATTTGCACCCCTTCATCCAGAGATAGGTAAAAGAAAATGAGGGCCAGAGCCCCCCAATGGTAGAAATAGCGACCGCCGGAGTGTTTTGTTGAGACGGCGATCACGGCCAATAGAGCCGAACTAAACAGAAGGGTGACTGAGGAATACCACGTGGGAATATTGCCCTCTCCGTCCACCGAGAACAAACGGATAAAACTCTCTTGCAGTTCCTTCACGAGGAAGTCCTCGACGACAACATAGTAGTTGAACAGATGACCGACAAGACTGGTCAAACTGAGCATCACCACAATGAGCAGTAAGACTCGAAGCACACTTTTGGGTGAAACCGAAATTCTCGTGGCCATCACTCCCAGGACGTGCGCGGGTGATGAAGTGCGGTCTCAACCTGTGACGAATTTGCCATTGCCAGCAACTCCAGATCACAAACCCAGCGTTTCGACAGTTGCAGCGATCGCAGCCGACCGAGGAGCTCTTGCAGTGCGTTACGGGCTTCCGCGGGCACCAGTGAATCCGCCAACGTCCCACCAGAGGGAGGAATCAATCCGGAAGTCTTATCGTCGATCAACTCAGTCTCTCCCTGGCTGTGAGCACCTTATACTCGGAGCGGAGGTCCCGCGCGTCGCCTGTACCGTGCACAGGGTCACGCGTTGGCCGGTTGCTTTAGTGGACTCGACCACGTGGCTCACAACCCGCTCCTGCTGCTCCCGGGAGAGCTCGGGGAACATCGGGAGGGAGACCACCTGGGAGGCGGCCTGCTCGGCGACCGGCAAGTCACCCGGACGGAAGCCCAGCGCCTCGTAGGGCTTCGCGAGGTGAAGCGGGATCGGGTAGTGGATGCCCGTTCCGATGCCGGCGGCGGCCAGATCCTTCTGGAGTCGGTCACGGTCCGCGACCCGCACCACGTAGAGATGGTAGACCGGTCGAGACCACGCCGGCTCATAGGGAAGGGCGAGGGCTCCGTCGGCACCGGCGAAGAGCTCGTCGTAGCCGCATGCCCGCTCCCGGCGCTGCTCGTTCCACATCGCCAGATAACGAAGCTTCACCTGCAAGACACCCGCCTGGATGGCATCGAGCCGGCCATTGTACCCCTCAATGTCGTGGTAGTACTTCCTTGACTGGCCGTGGTCGCGCAGCATCTGGCAGTGCCGCGCCAGTCGCTCGTCATCGGTGGTGATGGCTCCCGCTTCACCGATGGCGCCGAGATTCTTTCCGGGATAGAAGCTGAAGGCCGCGGCGTGGCCCATCGACCCGGCCTGGCGCCAGCGGCCCTCCTTCTTCGAGAAGTACCCGGCGCCATGCGCCTGGCAGGCATCCTCGATGACGATGAGGTTGTACCGGGTCGCCAGGTCGAGGATGGGATCCATGTCGGCCATCTGCCCGTAGAGATGCACGGGGATGACTGCCGTCACCGGGCTGCCAGTGCGCTTGCTCAGCACGCGGTTGGTCCGCAGGTCGCGTCTGCATTTGGTCTCCAGATAGGAGCGCAGCCTCTCGGGATCCATGGTATAGGTGCGCTCGTCGATGTCGACGAAATCCGGCCGCGCGCCGGCCTGCGAGATCGCCTCCGTAGTGGCGATGAAGGTGAGCGGCACCGTCACCACGGTGTCTCCGGGCCGGACACCCGCCCCGATCAGCGAGAGGCGCAGGGCATCCGTGCCGCTCGCCATTCCGACGCAAAACCGCGAGTCGCAGAACTCCGCGAAGTCGCGCTCAAATCCCTGGACCACGGGACCACCGATGAACCCGGCGGTGTCGAACGAGGTCTCGAAGACTGAGAGCAGCTCTTCCCGGAGCTCTCGGTGGACAGTGACCAGATCAAGGAAGGGAATCTTATTGGTACTCATTCGGTGCCCCTGGTTCGGTGGTTATATACCGCAAGAGTCTCGCCGGGTTGCCGGCCACGATGGCATTGGCCGGCACGTCGCTGGTGACGACACTACCGGCTCCGACGATGGCATTCTCCCCGATGACGACGTTCGAGAGGATCGTCGCCCCGGACCCGATCGACGCCCCTCTCCTCACCAGCGTGGCCTCGACCTTCCAATCATTCTCGCTCTGGAGTTCCCCCGTGGGCGTCGTCGCCCGCGGATAGGAGTCGTTGGTGAAGGTGACGCCGTGGCCGACGAAGACGTAGTCCTCGATCGTCACGCCTTCACAGATGAAGGTATGGCTCGAAATCTTGCACCGCCGGCCGACCTTTGCATTCTTCTGGATCTCGACAAATGCCCCGATCTTCGCCTCGTCGCCGACCTCGCAGCCATAGAGGTTGATGAACTTCGCGAACTTGACGTCCTTCCCCAGCTTGACGTCGGGCGCAATGCAGACGTATCCGTTCCCCGGCAGACCACTCGCCCTTGATTCGTCATGGGAGTCGCCGTCGCCCTGGCCAGATAGTGGCCAACCATGAGTGCGGATGGCCATTGGGGCTTCCGACTCAGACGTATCCGCCTCGGGAGTGGATTCGTGCTTCTCCATCATTTGAGCATACTCTCTATGGAAGAGCCGACTTTCCCCTTCAATTGGATTTCAAGGCTCCGGTTTCCTCATGACATTCAGTCCATACCTTGGGAGTCCCGGCATCTGGTAGATCGACACAAATAGCAGAGAACCGACAATATCCAGCAGGCCGTCCGACACGGATGGAAACCGCCCCGTGGCCCAGATCTGACAGATTTCAGTTAGCGCCCCGTAGGTTGAGGCTAGGAATGGCGCAAGAACGAGACTTCCTTGATGCGCCATGCCCCGGTTTTTGAGCGCGATGATCCATAACAGAGCTAAAAACCCGTACGCTGGGACATGTGCTAAATTCTGAAGACTGGCTGGAATCACCCTCATGAGATCAACTAAACTTCCGGTGTCAGGCAGGGTCGCTAGGACAAACAACAGTGCCATGTAGGCTAGCATCGGAAGAAGGTCTTTTTTCACTTATAACCTAGGGGATCTGAGGGTTCAGGGCCAGCAATGACGTGATAGCTTTTGAAGCAGGGCAGGCCATTCGACATGCTCATGACAGGCTACCGCTGTTCCGGTGCATCACCGGTTCCTTGAAAATCCTTCGAAGACCGCAGACTTATATGCGGCTACAGGTTCGCCACCTGTTCGGACGGCACAACCACGCGCGCCTGATAGGCCAGGGTTCTCAGCAACAAGACTACTCGCTGGTGGTCAGGCATCTCTCGCTCAAAGACCGCTTCAAACCCGCTGAGCGGACCATCCTGAATCTTCACGACTTGACCTGGTGCCAGCAGTCGAGGAGCCAGCGACACGTAGCCATTGCAAAGCCTGGTTTTCATTCCCTGGATCAACTCCTCATCCACTCTTGCTGGCGTTGAGCCGAACTCCACTATTTTGCGCACCCCTCTGGCGTAGCTCACAGCCCGATGGTGCTCATTCAGGTCGAACCGTGCGAAGAGGTATCCGGGGAAAAGGGGGCCGGTCACCGTCTTGCGCATCCGGCGGATGATCTTGCTCCGCCTGAGGAGTGGCAGGAATGTCTCAACACTGAGCCGCTTGAGTTGCAACTCTGCCTCCTTTTCCCGATGCGGTTTCGTGTTGATTACATACCAGTGCATGGTCGAATACCCCTGGGCGTCTCCAGGGCCTCTACGGGCCGGTTTTCGCGAAATAGGCAGGCCATTCGACAAGCTCATGACAGGCTACCGCCAACCCGGTGCATGACCGGCCTTTGTCTTGTCGCCGACCGACTCTCCTGACTCACAAACCGCAGCGTCAGGTTAGAGACTATTTCTTGTCCCCGCAGCCTGCGCTCTCCCCCGAGGGGAGTAGGATCTCCAAAGGCATTCCACGATCTCAAAGAGCTGTTGAAAGGTCCCGATGCTGCCTGGGTTCACTAGCCGCCCTCCAACATGATCGGGGTTCCAGTCGAGGAACCCAACCACGTTGAAAACACGGCCTCGCTTGGACATCAGAACTTGACACAGGTCCTTAGCTAACCGGCCGATTCCTAGGATGAGCATGCGATTTCTCAATCCGGCGAAGTGAATGGTTGTCGTTGACAAGTATTGCAATGCTGCCAATGTCTTCATGGACGTATCAGCCCGTTATTCATAAGTGTTTTTCGGCATCAGATCCGAGGTAGTACTCCTGCTGCATATAGTAGGGAGTCCAGTCGGCTTGGAGGCCGGTCAGAACAATTCCGGCCTGATTGGGAATTCGAAGAGCCTTAAGCGCGTTCTTGACCACATCCCTTCCGGTTGTTCCTGCCCGAACCACGAGCGCCATGATATCGGCCATGCTCGCCAGCACGTTCATATCCGCCAAGGGTAGAATGGGCGGGGCGTCCATGATGATGTAATCGAACCGTGACCGAAGTGTAGAGAGGATGGCGCTCAATTGGTTCATCTTGGACAACTCTACGGGCCTCCGGGCGGTCGAACCGGCCGGCAAGATCCAAAGTGGTAAATCCCCCAGTTTCTGCAGACAATCTTCAAGGGGATGGTCCTTGTGGAGAACCTTGGCCAGACCCGGCTCCGGCTCCGCTCCAGCGTACGCATGGAGCACGGGTCTTTTGAAATCGCAATCCATGAGAAGAGTTGCCTTGCCTAGATCTTGCGCAAGGACGTACCCAAGATTCGCCGCTGTCGACGACTTTCCCTCTCCCATCACGGCGCTGGTCACCACCACAACAGTGTGCTCTCGTTCTGCACTCATCAAGGTGAGTTTTGTCGCGGCCACCCGGAATTGCTCGGCCACCACGGACATGGGCCTCCACTTGGCCACCAGGTTGAGCTCTGGTGAAAACCCACGCTGGACAGCTCGACCGTTTTCAGGTCTAGCTTCCTGATTCGGGCCTTTCCCCCGATATTGGAGCAGGCCTTTGCTCCTGACACGCGGGCTCGAGGGTGGTCCCTCAGTCGTTAAGGGGAGAAACTTGCCCGAGTGAGCAAAGGCGGTTTGGAAAGATGGAATCGCGGCAAGGAGCGGCAGCCCCAAGAAGATTTCGGCCTCTTCAGGGTAATTGAAGCTCTTCGCAATTTGCTCAAGGAGAACAGCCATGCCGAACCCTAACCCGCATCCGATCAAAAGGCCTCCCAGCAAGATAAGCGGTTTGTTTGGCTTTTCAGGTTTCTCCGGCGTATTGGCCGGATCAATGACCCGGAATTGCTCCCCTTTCTGTCGCCTCTCCAAATTCTCCGCGATTCTGGCGTTGAGCTTTTTCTCAAGCAGCGCCTGGTAGTTTTTCTGCATGTTCTCATAATCCCTGACAAGAACCATCAGCTTCTGCTCGCGGGTTGGCGCCCGCTCGACCCTTCCTTCATAGTCCTTGATTTGCCCGCTGAGTCGGCTCAGACGCTCTTTGACCGAGGCGATCTCAACCTTCACCTCACCTCGTTGTCGATTTAGCTCCCGGAGGTAGGGATCCGCAGGTCTCGGCCCAACCGATTTACGTTCTTGGCCCAGCAGATCATCTGTCAGTTCGTCATCATTCGCCGGAGGCTCTGCCTTGAGCCCTGCGATCTCCTCTTTAAGCTGAACGATATCAGGGTAGTTCGGCTTATAAGTCATTGAGAGGGTGGCCAATTTCCGTTCCAGCTCTGTAAGACGGGAGAGACGATGCCCCGTCTTTCTTGTGGAGGCAGGCAACTCCATGGAGGGAGTTCCAGTGATCTCATATTCTTTAATAGCCTTCTCGATCACTCCAAGCCGAGCATTGAGGCTGCTCAACGTCTCATTTTGAGTAAACCCCTCGACTTGAAGGCGGTCCAGAGTTCGGAGATTGGCTTCCATTTGCTGAGGTAGTTCCCCCATGTATGCTCGCTTAAACTCGCTGATCGCTTTTTCGCGAGCCTCGAGTTCCTGTTTGGCCCCGGTGAGCTCGGACGCCAGGAACTCGTTGGCTCCTTCCACCAATTGTTCACGTGTACTGAGATTTTCCTTAATGAGAATGTCAGCGAGGGTCGCGGTGACTTTCTGGGCTGTGATTGGGATCTCGTGTTCGAAGGAGAGAGTAAAGGCCTGGTTATTCTTCGTTTTATCTATTGCGATGTTCTTCCGCATCCTTCCAATGCGATGCTCTAGACCCTTTCCTCGATCTTCCTCATAAAGGTTGAACATCTCGATGACCCGGGTGAGCAGTGTCCGACTTCTGAGCATCTGTTGAATCATCTCGAGGCGGTCCTCAACCGTGCCTGTGACCACACCTTTCACGTAATCTTCCGGAACCTTCTGACTCTCGACTATGATCAACGTGCTGGATATGTAACTCCTGGGTAAGATCAGGCACAGCGCCAGAGCGATTGTTAGGGATAGAAGAATACATCCCACGATCAGCCATTTTCTTCGGCTGGCGATCCCCAGATAGTCCTGGAACGTGAATTCCCGAGCCTCTGTCATTTCTTCTCAGATCCTCTCTGATCAGATTCTGAGGCTTCAGGTGCCGGAGTAGGTCGCATAAACGCCGGCACAAAAAGCTCCCGGTCCCAAACTTTCGTAATCATGAGCATGAGGACCTTGCGATCAAAGTCAACCGCCGTGCTCATAACTTGTTGGTCGTAGTGGCCATAAGCGCCAACAGCCGAGGCCTTCAACGTGGAGGTAAGCAAGTAATTGACGCTCACATCACCCTGGTACGACATGAATGAAATATTACTTCCAGAGGAAGTCGAATCGTTACGGGCAAAGTTGGCTCCTCCGGTCACGCTTAGACGCTCCGTCAGCGGATGCGCGGTTGTGACCGTGACGGTTTGGCTCAGCAATGGGACTGCTGCAAGGAAAATGCTTGGGAACACCCCTACGGAGTAACTGAGCGTGGCCCTGCTCGTCGTAGGAGTTATTGGTCCCCCAGTCGGGGCCATGCCACCGCCTACGATCGAGATTGGTGGCAGATTCGGACTTACCATACCGGCTTGGGCCTGGGGCAGGAGGATGCTGCTAAAGAAGCCTGATTCCATAGAGCCCGCGCCCCTCGTCCTTTCCCATATCAGCGACAGACTCCCATTCGGGAAGATCGCACCACCTGATATTGTTCCCACAAATCCCCCGCCCGGAGCACCTGTCCCACTGAATCGCTCAAAGACCGTCGCGCCAGCGGAAACAGTCGACCTGTATTCGGGCGACCATATCCTTGCCCAAGCCACTGAACCACTGTGGTTTCTTAAGGAATCTAGATTTGCACCGGGAAAATCAACCCGGTTGTATTGGTATGTAAGCCTCAGGTCATCGGTGGGAGAAACCCGCACAGCCGGGCCTGCTGACACTGTCTGGCTATTTGTATTGAACAGGGCCAATGTCGTGCCCTGGGTCCCAAACCTGCTTCCGAATCGCATTAAGAAATTCGTATAACTGGTATGAAGGGTCTGCGTCGGAGAGAGGCGGTAGGAACCCATAACGGAGGCATGATTAGTCACTGAATTCACGCGAGAGATTTGGATTCCTCTGGTGAAGGGATTTTGTACCTCCCCACCTCCTATCCCGAAGGCTGGCGCCTGTGGGGTGTACAGAAAGGATTCAGAGACCGACAAGGCTGTTCTCGGGAAAAACCGGTTCACCGCTCGATTCAGATTGAGTGCCAGACTACCATTGCCACCTACGTAGTTCAGGTCTGGATTGTTCGCATAGGCCTCAGCCGTTGCCCCGGCCAGAAGCCCCCCCTCCATGAGATTCCCCCTGTGTCCGATCAAGACCTTCGGTGACACCGACGTCACGAAATCTTCTAGCTTCAAGCCAGGGGTTTTGGGCAGAAAAAACACGTTCGAATCGTACCGTTCCGAGACAGAGAGGATAGGCGCCAATCGAGTCTCTCCGTAAGTCGGGTTTGCTGTCGCCATAATTCCTGAAGCCAGTATTAGGGATACATACCTTGGACGTCTCATGATGCCTTTAGGGCACCACAATGACGTCCCCAGATTTTAGGAAGAAGTTGCCGATCGAGCCTTTGCCAGACAATATCTGGTCGTAATTTATGGGTATTTGGATCTGATGTGCTGTGCCTTGTCCATTCGTGCCCAGGCGCAGTACGTGCATTTTGTCCTTTGATGCGAAGATCGTGAAGCCGCCGGCCAAGGAAACCCCTTGTAGTACGGTCGCATAGGACTTGAGTGGATACTTGCCGGGCTTCACTACTTCCCCGAGCACGTAGATGAAATAGCTGTTGACCTCCTTGACCTGCACCGACACGGTCGGAGTCGCCATGATCTCTTTCAACCGCTCGGCAATCCGTTTGGCAAGCTGATTCGCCGTAAGCCCTGCGGCTGGCACATCCCCAATGAGTGGCATTGAGATCAACCCGTCCGGCCGAATCACCACATCGCGGGAGAGGTCCTGGTTCCGCCACACCGTCACCACCAACACATCTTCCGGCCCCAGGAGGAATTCAGCCGCGGGAGCGTACTCCACCGGGTAATTAATCTGTTTGACGCACCCCTGCGAAGCTTCTAGTGTCATGATTGCGATGAGGGTCATTATGATAGCTCGTGTCATCTTCGGCCTTCGGCGCTACGTTCATTCACCGCTAATCGTCAAAGGTTACTCGGTTAACCGTCTTCCCGTTTTCCTCTCCCCTTTCCCCCCCCCTCCCCAGCCCTCCCCCTCGAGGGGGGAGGGGAAGGTGGGGGTGGGGCTATTCGCTACGGGAACAGCACCATCTTCCTCTCCCCTTCCCAGCCCTCCCCCTCATGGCCCGTTGCACTGGGAGAGCAACGGGCACCCCGGAGGGGAAGGTGGGGGGCTATTCGCTACGGTATCAACACCATGGTTTCCGATGGCACGACGATCGTGTCGCCGGGTTTCAACTCAAAATTCTGTTTAGAGCCGTCGCGCAGGACGATATCGTCATAGCTGGCCTTGATCTTCTCGTCACCATGGCCATTCTCACTGAACCGAAACACCACGAGCTTGTTGCGCGCCGCCACTGGGGTGAACCCTCCGGCGACCGTGATCCCCTGGAGCAAGGTGGTCTTGCTCTTGAGCGGGTATTTCCCCGGCTTGGCCACTTCCCCCAACACGAAGATGGTATAGCTGTTAATCTCCTTCATCAAAATGGCTACCGACGGGTTTTCCTTATATTCCTTCAGCTTGGCTGAGATTTCCTCCGTAAGCTGTGCGGGCGTTTTGCCAACCGCGGTGACATCGCCGATGAGCGGAAGTGAGATACGACCATCCGGTCGGACCGCGACGACCTTTGACAAATCTTGATTCCGCCAGACTGTGATCTCCAGCACATCTTCCGGGCCGATGATGTACTCCTGCGTCACGATCAGCGGAGACTTCTCAGTGACCTTTGTCGTTGCGCCCTGTGGCGGAGGGGCGCTGTGTCCCTGCACCGATGACAGCGACGGCGAAGGTTGATCCACTTCGCCACCGGCGGGCTGTGAGAACGCGTTCCCGCTCCACAGCCAGATTGAAAGCCCCGCTGCACCGCAGCAGACTCCAACTCCTGCCATCACGCGCCTCATACGCGCGGTGTGCAGATTGCCAACCGTATTCCTTCTTGCAATCCATCCAGGGGGTCCGCTCATGGTCGCAACTCTTTATCAGTCAATTATCAGGTTGTATTTAGAGGAGTTGCCGGATTCTCCCCACGGAATTTCCCTGATTTCTCCTAATGCAATTACCGGGTGGCCGGTTTCTACAAGGCTCCACTCATAAGATGAATTTCATGCCGACAAAACAGAGACCTTGGTATCCACCCTCATCAAATGGGATTTTCCGTACCCAGCGTACTTCAGCTAATGTCGGCGTCCTGGCGGTGAGTATTGGTGTAGGAACGTGGAGTTTGACCACACATTCCATACGAGGGGCCTCGTCCATAAGGAGGAGCATCCCGCCGGAGCATATATTGAGCGAGAGGGCTTTCCCGTTATGCCCTGCCGTTACTTTAGGGGCTAACAACTTCTCCTCCTCGTCGTCATCGTCCGCCTGTTCAGGCCCTTCAATTGTCGTGGTCACCTCATATGGCACAGTTCTCATCAATGAGTAACGTTCTCTGTGCTGCTGTGAATTGGGGGAAACAGTCCAGGCACCCTCATCGAACGGCATTCTCCACCTCGCCCGCGCAACAAATTGTGCACTGCGATCTTCACGTCTCCAGTTCAAGGCTATGGTGTTACTCTGAACAGATGCTTCGCGCCACGGCGTCACAAAGTCTGGGGTTAGCAGTTGTGACGAACGCTCAGGAAATGGAGAAACAAATATCGGGGGAGTTTAGGCAGAAGTTTGCCGGAACACAATAACACCAAAGTATGGTGTACTCAGCCATACCAAAGTATGGTGCACCCTACCATACCAAAGTATGGGTTACCTCTCCTTAAGGATGGGTTGACTACTTCCAAAGTACTAGGTTAGCCTATGGCGCTCTTCGTAATTTGCCATGCCGGTAAGAGCGGCTGAGTTGAATCTATTTCTCTTTCTCTGGAAACTGCCCAATAAGCTTGAAGCGGGGCGATGCGCGACATGGCAGTTATGAAGGCGGCTGCGGTTGTAAATTTCTTCGACGGCTTTGACAATTCTTCTAGCGACAATCTCATCCACCAACGCGGAAGCCTCGGCATACTTGTGCTTGCTCCCCCTGCGCGACTTCTTCAGATGAGTCAGCGAGCATGGGATGTAATTAGGCAGATCCATGACGATGAATTGGGAAACGGGGAGGGTAATTCGAAGGCAGCGAGGGGGTTACTGCCGACAGCGCTTCTCCAGATCTGTCGGGAAACCTTCACTCACCTTCAAAGCCGAACCACGACAAAGGACTGGGAGCAATTTGAAGTGCGGCAGATTATCGGTACCCCCAATAGTTCGATGCTCATCCGCGGCTACGGTGTACCCGACCGACGCGGGAGCGAGCATGCGCTCATTATTGTCATCCTCGAAGCTCTCGGCCGTCGGGAAAAGGAGTCAAAACGGAGCGAAGGGAACGGCCACTGGAATGGCGACGTCAACGAGCAGACGAAGGAGCGGTTTCAATTCACCGATCGTCAGCAGGAGGTGGTGAAGTGTCTCGCAAAAGGCTGGAAGGAAATTGCCTCCAATCTCGGGATTGCCCTCCCCACCGTCAAGGAACACGTGAGACACATTATGGAGAAGACCGAGTCAACCACCCGAACAGGAGTCCTTATGCGGGTCTTGCGCTGATCATCTAGACTCTGTATTCAATCCTTCCTTCTCTCCACGCAGCATCGCGGCGGACCAGGAACCTGACCCCAACGAAGTATCTGCTCTCATCTCTATCCATATGGATTTTCCGCGTCCAGCGCACTTCTGCCCGCGTCGGTGTCTTGACCATGGCCAGGGGTGTCGGCACTTGCACTCTCAGCTCCTGGTTCAGGGCTGGCGGCTGATCCATGAGGAGCAACATTCCCTTCGAGCTGATGTTCACCGCGAGCGCCTCTCCTCGAGACGTCACGATCAATTCCTGACCCAGGGATTCGATGATTTCATACGGACATGAACCAACAAGTGGAAAACGATCGGTGCGTTTTAGGCGTTTCGAACCCGGCACCATGGCGTTGTCACTCGGATGAGGCCGGGTCTTTCTATAGCAAAGCGATTTCTTGGCGTCAAGTGAAAAGTACAGTATATAGAGGGATCAACAACAGGGAAGCCCAAGATGTGGTTGGTTCAGGTCAGCGGCGGCAGGATTCATGAACCAAAGCAAGCAAAACGCTCCCAGTTAAGCCTGAGCCGAGGCGGGGTACCCTTACGACAGGATAAAGGGTATCGGTTTCGATAATACATGGTGTTCTCAGAACGGTCTTTATGCGTCTCGCACTACTCCTCACCTCTCGTTCCTCTTGAAAAGGCAGGGATCTTTTTCCACTCCCCGCTGGATGGGTTTTCCCCACCCTGGGAGCAAGAAGGTCGGTTCGTCAGCCTACCCTACCCCTTCCCGACAGGTTCTTTACAATTACTTCACAAAGTACTTGACAAGCAGATGATTCTAAGTGGATAGTGCCCCTCGCAGTTCACTTCAACGACTGCCAAACCATGCATCAACAGCAAGGGGTGAAAGAACCACCCCAGTCGAGTGGCCTCCCGGAGAAAATTGCTGAGCCACGCGGAGGCCCCGGCGTTCTCGTGCTTGCCCCACCCATGCGGTTGCTCCATATGAATCAACGGGCATGGGATCTCACGTCACACATCGATCACTGTGAGAATGGGAATGGGATTTCAAAAGCAGCGAAAGGCCTGCTTCCCGCTCCGCTCCTGCAGCTCTGTGCCGAAATCTTTCGACATCTCAAAGATCGAACGGAGGCGAAGGACTGGGAGCAGTTTGAGGTCAGGCGCATGTTGGGGGCCCCCGAACGACCGTTGATGATTCACGGCTTCGGGGTGCCTGGAAACAAGGGGCAGGAACAGTCGCGCGTGATTATCGTCATGGAGGAGCTGGGCAGCCAAAACGGGAACGCGAATCAGCAAGCGGCGGAGCGGTTTCAGTTCACGGATCGGGAGCAGGGCGTCGTCCAGTGTCTCGCAAAAGGTTGGACCAACAAAGAAATCTCGTGCGAGCTCGGGATTGCCATGCCGACCGTCAAAGAGCACATCCGACACATTATGGAGAAGACCAAGTCAACGACCCGCACTGGCGTCCTTGCTCAAATCTTTCGCTCGTAATCACCCTATCCCTCATGGAGACTTTTAAGCTCGCTGCTCGAACACCCTCTCCTTGGGATTTGAAGACAGTCCGCTCAAGAACTTGACCCCCACCAGGTACCTCTTGTCATAGTCCTCAATCGGGATCGCACGGGTCCAACAGACTTCGACCAGCGTGGGTGTCTTCACTATTTTAGAGCCGGGCACGCGTAGTAGGAACACGTGCTCCACCGGAGGAGCCTGATCCATAAACAGCAACATTCCCCCGGCGCTGATATTCATCGCGACTGCCTCCCCTTGGTGAATCGCGATCGATTCATCACCTAGGAAGTCACTTATTTCGTAGGGACACGATCCCATGAACGCAACACGCTCTTGGCGCCTGCATTCCTGGTGGAGCGGTTCTGCAGGTATTCCCCGGTCCTGCTTGGCCGCCACCTGCTCTCCGGGTTTCTCTTCCCTCGGTTGCTGGCGCCGAGCTACTAGAATGTAGATGAGTCTGCGCAGGTCAGGAAGTCGCATCGAGTCACCGTGTCATTGGCGGAGCTAGCAATCAGTCGGAAGAAGTTGTCGGAGCAATTAAAATGCCAAATTTGGAGACAGCACGGGATTCTTGAATCTCTTGATTTTCAATGGGTCCTAACGTGACTTCCAAATGGATAGGGCGAGACGAGAAGGGAAAAGGAGTCACTCCTTCTGAGTGGTTGACAACGGTTCTTGTTGATTTACAACGAACTTGCTATGCATGCACCCTCCAACCGTCGGGGAAAGGACGGATGTACAATATTGTGCAATCCCGAATGGGCCTTTTCCCCGTGAGTCCGGCCCCTCTGCGTATGCCCTGGCAGTGATCACGGCGTGCACCTCTTAGATCATGAGCCTCTCCTGTCATGACAAGCTTGGCTAGGACAATCCCGTGAATACCTGATCTTAGAGGGTGAAAAACCTGTAAAAACTGCGGCGGAGAAGGCGTGTCCGACTGTGCCGGAGAGTTTTACGACGCGGAGGGCGTTTTGTTGCGGCTGAACACGTAGTCCTTGAGCGTGCGCCGGATGATGCCTTGCGAGAGCGCAGGGTACTCCCCGCGAAGGGCGCGCTGGCCGATCGCCGTGATGGGTTGATCATCATTGCTGATGAGTTCGCGGATCGCGGTGTTGATCCGCTGCTTGGCGGTCCGGAAGAACTCGTCCGCAAGATCCCATGCGACCCTGTTCCCCGCGGTGCGCTCCTGCGACTCGGCGTAGAGCGCCGTCGCGGCGATGGTGAGGAGATCTTCTCCAACCGCCTCGATCCTGTTCTGCCTGCCTTGATCATCGCGGAGCTCGGCTCGATGCCAGGCCATGGCGTAGAAAATCGCGCGGGCGAGACGACGGCTCATCCGCTCTGCATAGACCAGTTTCCCACGGACTTTGGGGTGCCGCATGGCCGGGCGATCGAGACGCACTCGCCGTTTCCACTGCCCCAGGTACCAGAAGAAGTAGAACCGGAGGAGCTTCAAAAACTCACGAAGCTTCCCGGCGCCCGTCATGTCCCCGCCAAAGTACCGTCCGGCGCGATCGAGATGCGGGCTGAGCCCCTCGCGAGCCACATACGGCCGCAAGATGTCCGTGGCGCCTTCTCCAATACGGGCCATCTCGGCATCCCGAACGAGTTGTTCGATGCCGAACGCCGGCTCGCCACGGACTCGCTTTGAATCCGCCGTCTCATACCCCATGCCCCCGAAAATGATCTGCGCGTCCTTGAGAAACTGAATCGTCTTCTCCGAGCAGAACATTTTGGCGATGGCGGCTTCGATTCTGATGTCGTGCTGCTTCTGGTCCGCCAGATGCCAGGCCAGCACGGCCAGCGCTTCCATCGCGAACAGGGTCGTGGCCATCTGGCCGATCCGCATTTGTTGCGTCTGGCGCTCGCCAATGGGTCTCCCAAAGGTCAGGCGGGAGTTCGCCCGGTCCAGGGTCGGCTGCCAGGCCTGCTTGGCCATGCCGAGACAAAGCGCGGGGACGCTAATGGCACGCCCGACGTTGAGGATCGTGAAGGCGTACCGGAGCCCCTTCCCGATCTCTCCGATGACGTTGTCGACGGGGACCTGGACGTCCCGGAAGATCAGGTGCCCGTTTTCAATCCCGCGGCAGCCTTCGAACTGGCATCGCTGGCGAACCTGCACTCCGGCGGTGGTCATGTCGAGGATGAAGGCGGTGGGCACGTGGTCCTCAGCTCGGTTCGACTCACGCACCGGAGTCCAGACCGGTTTGCCGTCGCGCTGAGCCCGCTGCACAGGGACGCGTGCGATGAGGGTGAGATAGCGGGCGATCGGCCCGTTCGTACACCATATTTTTTCGCCGTTGACGGTGAAATGGCTGCCGGTCTGGTCCAGCACCGCTTCCGTTCGGATGTTCGCGGCATCGGATCCGGTGAGCGGTTCGGTCAGCGCGAAGGCGGAGATGTCCTCCCGCGCCACGCGAGGCAGATATTTGGTTTTTTGTGCGTCGTTTCCGAAGAGCAGGATGGGGATCGCGATGCCGATGGATTGGGGCACTGCGACCGTGAGCGACAGAATATTGCTCCAACTGGCCATCACGGTCAGCACCCGACCGTAGTTCTTATAGGAGAACCCCAGGCCCCCGTACTGTTTCGGGATCTTCATCCCGAAGGCCCCGAGGTCGAACAGCCCCTTGAGGACCTGGGCTGGAATCTTCGCCGTGCGCTCGATCTCGTCCGGATCGACCTCGCTCCTGAGAAAGGCCTCCATTTTCTTGCAATAGGTTTCGCCCGCCTCCCGCTCTTCGGGCGGCTCGTCCGGTGGACAGAGCAGATCAAAATTGGGCCTGCCCTCGAACAGCCCCGCCATGAAGCTCGACCCGGTGATGCGCTCGCGGGCTTCCTCGATCCGCTCCATTCCCTTCAAGAGGGTCGTCATCCCATCACCTCTCTGCCGCAACTTTAGAGACCGGACCGTTGTGACGTTCGCACGGGAAGCTCTTCGAACCGCGCCGTGAAGTGGCGGAGGACCGGCGCTTCATAGGTCATCCTGAACCCGGCGATGGATTCGCGCCGCCGGTACAGCTCGATGATCGATTCCGCCACGTAGGTGATCTGCATGTTGGTGTACACCCGCCGGGGAATCGCCAAGCGCACCATCTCAAGCTCGGGATAGACGGTCCGGCCGGTGGCCTGGTCCTTCTTGCCGAACATCACCGTGCCGATCTCCACCCCGCGGATGCCGTACTCGCGGTACAGGGCGATCGCCAACGCCTGAGCCGGAAGCTCCTCGGGACGCAGGTGAGGGAGATAGGCCCTCGCATCGAGGTACACCGCGTGCCCGCCGATCGGTCGCAGGATCGGCACCCCGGCGGTGTCCAGGAGCTCGCCCAGATAGCGGACCTGGCCGATCCGAAACCGTAGGTAGTCCTCATCCAGCACCTCCCGAAGCCCCCTGGCCATGGCCTCAAGGTCGCGTCCGGCCAGCCCGCCATAGGTCGGGAACCCTTCCACCAGGATCAGCATGTTGGTGATGTCGCGGGCCCACTGTTCATTGTTCAGGCTCAGGAAGCCGCCGATATTGACCAATCCATCTTTCTTGGCCGACATCGTGCAGCCATCCCCGTAGCCGAACAACTCCTGGGCGATCGCGAGGATCGAGGTGTCGGCGTATTCTGCCTCCCGCTCCTTGATAAAGAAACAATTTTCGGCGAACCGGCAGGCGTCGAAGAAGAGCGGAATGTGGTACCGCTTCACCAGCGCCCGCGTCTGCCGGATGTTCTCCATCGAGACCGGCTGGCCGCCACCGCTATTGTTCGTGATCGTGAGCATGACCAGGGGAATGCGGTCGCGCCCCAGCCGGTTGATGGTCTCCTCCAGCCGCACGAGGTCCATGTTGCCCTTGAACGGGAGTTCGCAGCGCGGATCGTAGGCTTCCTTGATGACCAGATCGAGCGCGTCGGCGCCTTGGTGCTCGACGTTGGCCCGCGTCGTATCGAAATGGATGTTGTTCGGGACGCACATCCCGGACTTCACGACGGTGGAAAACAGGAGGTTCTCGGCCATGCGGCCCTGATGGGTCGGGATCACATGGCGGTAGCCGAAGATCGAGCGCACCGCTTCCTCGAAATGGTAGTAGTTCTCGCTTCCGGCGTAGGACTCATCGCCCAGCATCATGCCGGCCCACTGGTTATCGCTCATCGCGGCCGTCCCGCTGTCGGTCAGGAGGTCCACGTAGACGCTCTTCGCGGGGATCTGAAAGAGGTTGTACCCAGCTTGACGCAGCAGACGGTCTCGCTCCTCCCGCGTCGTCCGGCGGATCGGCTCAATCACTTTGATCTTAAACGGCTCCGAGGGAAACTTCATGGGTCACGCTCCTCACGCCAATCGCGCCAACTGCGCCTGGAACGACTTGCCCCCTTCATATTCGAACACGTATCGGGTCATGTCGAAGAGCGGGGCCGGGTTCAACTCCCGAATCAGGTCCGGCTTCCAGGTAATCTGGAGCCGGCTGATCATGGTGATCGGCGTCGGTTTCCCGACCACCCCGAGGGGGACCTCGTCGTACGATTGCGAGAAGATCAGGATCTCCCCGTCGAACATCGCGGCGTTGAGGTCCTGGGCGGCGCCGTGCTTCTTGAAGTCCTCTCCTAACCGTTGAAACGCGGGCGCACGATCGAGATCCTCCCGGAACCCGTAAAAAATCTTGATGCCGGCTCGCTGCTGATCCTCCATGATCTGGATCGCATCGGCAACCAAGTGCGCGTGTCGCATCTGTTCCCGGGTCAGGATGAGCAGCCGACGGATGCGGACGTTGCGACGGACCGCCGCCTGGTTGGCCAGCAGGTAGCTGGGATACAGAGCCTCGCCTTTCTTCCAGATGTTCCAGCGTTCCATGAAGGCGTCCACGGAGCGTTCGGCCGTCTCCATCAGCCGGACCGCTTCGGCGCTCGCGGCGGCGCCATCGTACGTCAGCGTCTGGGACTCGAGCTGACGGAGTTCCCGGCCGATCGCCTCCACTTTGCGCGGAATGTACCGGGGGCTCTTCGGGACGTGCAGCATCACGTCGACGGCGTTCAGCGCCAGCATCCAGTACTCCTTGGCCGGCGCCGGCGCCTTGTCCTTCTGCGCGATCAGCAGCAGCTCGACCGGGTTCCTGTCCAGGAGCTTCGCGATCTTGATGCAGAGCTCAGGTCTCGGCACCTTTAGCCCCCGGCGAATGAGATTGGCCTCAGGCTGGGCGATCCCCAGCTTCTCGGCCAGCGCATAATCGCTCTTCAGGTGGTACCGTTGCTTGATCGCTTCGATATACCCTGCAATCTCCATCGTCATGCCCTCACCCCACGTCTCACCCGGAGTCGATGGGACCACCAGGGCCGCATGAGCCGGTCCCAGATGCTCTGAACCTAGTCCTATGGTCGCGTCCGGTCAGGCGACGCGGTTGACAACGCTGCCGAGAGTCCGGCCTGACTCTGTCCCGATGCCGGCTGCACGCCCGGCTCAGTCCCCGGCGAGGTGAGCTGCCCGAAGCGTTTCCGCCCCAGCTCCTCGAACCGGGCGAGAGAGATCGGAATGCCGTTACGAGCAAACCGCGCGAGGACCAGCGCAAACTGCTCCTTCACCGCATCAATCACCGCCTGGTACCCGCATCGGAGGAGCTGGATGCGGTCCGGCAGGCTGAGAAAGCTCCGTTCGAAAAACAACGTCTCGGTCGGCTTCGGCGAGATGACGATACAGTCTTTTTCCGGATGCTCCCGGGTGAACACAGCCAAGGCCTGGGAGAACCGCACGTCAAGGTTGATCCTCGAGGCCTGATCGCCGATTGACAGGAATCCCATGTCTCGGATGCGCGGGGGGCGCCGGCTGCGGGTGCGAAGCCAGGCTGCCGCCGTGTCATACTGGAAGCAGACCGAAGGATTAATGATCACCATGAGGTCCGCGTCTCTCTGGACCGCCAGGTCAAAGAAGGTGATGCGGCCGATCCCGGCATCGATGTAGTCGCGGCCTTCGATCCTGACCGGGGCGAAATAGATGGGAGCGGCGGACGAGGCGGTGACCGCCTTGGAGATCGGGACAAATCGCCATCCCTCAGACCCGAAGATGACGCTCTGCCCGGTCTCCAGATCGATCGCCGGAATATAGAGCTCCTTGCGTAGCCCGTCAAAGCTGTTGCTGAATCCCTTTTCGGCAAAGGTGGTCTCAAGGTAGCGAGCGAACGGCTCTAAGGTGTAGAGCCCGCAGGGGAGGGCCTCCTGGACCTTGTCCAGCACGTCAATAAAGCTCATCTCACGGAAATTTCGCAGGTACAGTCGGAGCAGCGGGATCAGTCGTTGAATCGCACGGGGGACGGTCTTCAGGCCTTCTCCCATCGCGGGGGTAAAGATGTGGCGGCGCTCGAAATAATACGGTGGTTTGCCGGTAAGATTAGCATCAAGGATCTCCTCAGGCGTGACCCCGTTGGCCAGCAACGAGGCGGCTGCGGACCCGGCGCTCACCCCGATGAACATCTCGAAGTCATTGACTCCGAAGCCCTCTTCGAACAGATCGTTCAAGGCGGCGAGCGCTCCGATCTCGAAGAGGTACCCGCTAAACCCGCCTCCCGACAGCGCCAAGGCCAGCTTTGATGAGCGGTTCATCGTCCTGATCCCGGAGATGATCAGCGATCCTTGAAGCGGGGCTGCCGCTTTTCCAGGAAGGCGGTCAGTCCTTCTTTTTTGTCCTCCGATTCACACAACCCACCGAACAGGCGAGCCTCTAAGGCCAATCCCTCGGAGAGCCCTGTCGCCTCCCCCTGGTGAATCGCCCGGAGCGCGGTTCGAACCGCCATCTGGCCTTTCGACGCGATCCGGCGCGCCAGCCCCTGCACCTGGCGCAGCAGGTCCGCATCCGGCACCACCTGCGACACCAGACCCAAGGCTTTGGCTTCCTGCGCCGAGATGAGATCGCCGGTCAGGATGAGCTCGGTCGCCTTGGACCGGCCGAGGATGCGTGGGAGCCGCTGGGTGCCACCGAACCCCGGCATGATGCCCAGGGTGATCTCGGGCAGGCCCAGCCTGGCGCTTTCCGCCGCAATCCGGATATGGCAGCACAAGGCCAGTTCCAACCCACCGCCCAGACAGGCGCCGTTGATCGCCGCGATGACTGGCTTCTCGAGGGCTTCGATCCTGCTCAGGATCGCCTGCCCCCGCAAGGCCATCTCCATGCCATCCTTTGAAGAGGCGATCCCTGCCAGGACCCGGATTTCCGCCCCGGCGACGAAGAATCGGCCCGCTCCCGTGAGCACGACCGCCTTGACCGTCGCATCACGGGCCAGCGCCGCGAACGCACCCTCCAGCTCCACCAGCAGTTCAGGGGTGAGCGTGTTGGCCGGAGGATGGTTTAGGGTCAAGGTGGTAACAGAGTCCGTGTCCGCACGCGACAGGAGCGTGTTCACACTCGTGCTCATCGCTTCGTCTCCCCTTCCGGTGAGTTGCTCACTGGCTCCTTAGTAGGTAAAGAAACCCCGACCGGCGCTCTTCCCCGTGAACCCGGCCTCCACCATCCGACGCAGCATCGGTGCCGGCCAAAACCGCGGACCCAGGCTCCGGGAAAACTCCTCCAGCTCGCCGAGCACGTGGTCGATGCCGAGCCGATCCGCAAAGTGCAACGGGCCTTCTTTCTCGACCGGAAAGCCCGCCCCGGCCACCATCCCGAGATCAATGTCACGCGTGGAGGCCACTCCCTCCTGCAGCGCCGTCACGGCCTCATTCACCATGGCCAGGAGAAGTCGGGAGGGGGTCCAGCGCGTTCCGTGACCGCCGGTTTCCTGTCTGACCCGCTGGATCAGTTGCTCCAACTGCTGATCAGCTGACTGGCCGGCCGAAGCCTGATAGTCATAAAACCCTCGACCAGTTTTGACCCCCGAACGTCCCGCCTTCACCATCGCCTCAAGGAGGGGAGCCGGTTCCATGCGGGGCCCGTAGCTCCGTTGAAGAAGACGCGCGACATCGGTTGACAGGTCGAGTCCGAGGGTGTCCAGCAAGCTGAATGGTCCAACGGGCATTCCGAACGCCACCATGTCCTGATCGATCTGCTTCAGCGACGCGGCGCCCTCCTGCAGGCACAGCACCGCCTCGTTGAGATAGGGCATCAGGAGCCGGTTGACCAGGAAGCCCGCGCACTCTTTGACCACGATCGGGGTCTTCCTGATGCTTTCGGCGAACCCCACCACGTCATCAATGGTTTGGGGGTCCGTCGCCAGACCCGGGATGACCTCCACGAGCGGCATCGCGTAGGCTGGGTTGAAGAAGTGGAGCCCTAACACCTTGCCGGGCCGCCGCGTTGCGGCTCCGAACGCCGAGATCGACAGCGCCGAGGTGTTGCTCGTCAGGATCGCTCCGGGAGAGCAGGTCGCGTCCAGGTCGCGGAACAGTTGTTGCTTCAGCTTCAGGTCTTCCGATACCGCCTCAACCACCAAATCAACATCCTTCAAGGCGGCCAGGCCAGGAACCGCCGTCACCAGCAGCATCTTTTGCTCGAGCTGCTCGGCGGTCATCTTGCCCTTGTCCACCCTGGCCTGGTAAATCGCGCGCACGCGCTGGACCCCTTGCTGCACGCGGGACTCGCTGACGTCGGTCAGCACGACCGGCACGCCGGCGTAGCTGACCACCTGCGCGATCTGCGCACCCATCGTGCCGGCTCCCACTACCCCGACCTTGTAGATGTACATGGCTCCTCTTCTGTCGCCACAGGCTATGGGCAAGGGGCGAGGGGCTATGGGTTCCGTCCTCTCGCCTCGCGCCCCTTGCCTTCTTCAAACTCGCTCGAAGATCATCGCCGCCCCTTGGCCACCCCCCACGCACATGGTCACCGCTCCGAGCGCGGCACCACGCCGCTGCATCTCGTAGAGCAGGGTGAGGACCAGCCGCGCCCCGGTCATCCCGACCGGATGGCCGAGTGCGATCGCCCCTCCGTTCACGTTCACGAGTTCCCGTTTGAGCCCCAACAGTCGTTCCACGGCGAGGTACTGCGCCGCGAAGGCCTCGTTCACCTCGATCAGGTTCAGGTCGGCCAGCCCGACCCCGGCGCGCTTGAGCGCCAGCGGCAGTGCCTCGACCGGCCCGATCCCCATGCGGGTCGGGTCGACGCCGACGAACGCATACCCTCTCACGCGACCCAGCGGGCGGAGTCTCAGCTCGCGCGCCCGTTCCGCCGACATGACGAGCGCCGCCGCCGCACCATCACTCAGGGGACAACTGTTTCCGGCCGTGACGGTGCCTTTCTCCTTGAAGAGGGGTGGATACAGCGCAAGTTGCTGCTCGTTCAATCCGATATTGGGCCCTTCATCCTCGGCAAACACGACCGGAGCCATCTCCCGGCCGGCGACCATCTTGGGGATCGTGACCGTCACGGTCTCGTCCTTGAACCGATTCTCCCGCAAGGCCTTGAAGGCGCGCCGGTGGCTTTCCACCGCAAAGCGGTCCTGCTCCTCGCGACCGATGCCGAACTCCTCGGCCAGATTTTCGGCTGTCCGACCCATGAGCTGACCGCAGACGGGATCGGTCAGGCCTTCCCAGACGCTGTCGATGAACTCCGCATGGCGTAATCGCTTCCCCCAGCGCATGTCCCTGGAAATATAGGGGGCACGGCTCATGCTTTCGACTCCACCCACCACTTGGGCATCCGCGTCGCCGCACTGGATGTTCTGGAACGCGTTGACAAAAGGCTGCAGGCCGGATGAGCAGTTGCGTTGCACCGAATAGCCCGGCGTGCGAATCGGAAGCCCGGCCATCAGCGAGATGACCCGCGCGATGTTGGGGGCATCCGTGGACTGGCCGACGCAGCCCATGATCACTTCGTCAATAAGGGCTGGGTCCAGCTTCGTCCGGGCAAGCACCTCGCGCACCACCAGCTCTCCGAGCTTCTGCGCCGAGAGATCCTTGAGCGCGCCCCCGAAGTTTCCGAGCGGGGTCCGCGCCCCCGCCACGATCACCACATTCTTCATCGCTCAACTCCTTATGCTAATCCTAACACGCCGATCAGCCGACACCGACCTTTGGCGCCGCTTCTTCCCGCAGCACACGCCGCAACGCCTTGCCGACGAACGTGCGAGGCAGTTCCTGCCGAAATTCCACCGTACTGGGAACCTTGAACTTCGCCAGCCCCTGCCGGCAATATCCGATCAACTCTTGCTCACTGAGACGGTGGCCGTCCGCGAGCACCACGTAGGCCTTCACCGCTTCACCGAGCAGAGGATCCGGCACACCGACCACCACGGCATCCTGCACCGCAGGGTGACCACAGAGCACATCCTCCACTTCCCGAGGATAGACAGTCTCTCCCCTCGACTTGATCATGTCTTTCTTCCGGTCTACCAGGTAGAAGAACCCCCTGGCGTCCTCCCGGGCAATGTCGCCAGTGTAGAGCCACCCGTCGCGTAACACCGAGTGGGTCTCCGAAGGCTTGTTCCAGTAGCCCTGCATCACTTGAGGTCCTCGGACGACCAGCTCGCCCAGCCCCCCCGCCGGCACCGCCCGTTCGCCGGAGTCCAGGTCCACGAGGCGGACATCGGTGTCCGGAAAAGGGACGCCGATCGACCCCTCAGGGTGTTCCCCGTAGACCGGGTTGCAATGGGTGACCGGGCTGGCCTCCGTCAGACCATACCCTTCCGAGATCTCTACGCCGATCAGGCGCCGAAACCGGTCTTGCACCTCGGCGCGCAGCGGGCTGGCTCCGCTCAGGCAGACGCGCAGCGACCGGAGGTCGTACCGCCCCACCTTCGGAGACTCACTGAGCTTCATGAACATCGCCGGGATGCCGGAGAAGATCGTCACCCGGTACTTCTGAATCGCCTCCAGGACCTCTGTAATCTGAAACCTCGGGAGCAGGATCAACGGACATCCGGCCAGCACGGCCAGGTGCTGGCAGGTGCTGAGGCCATAGGCATGGAAAAAGGGGATGACCCCGAGAAATACCTCGTGACCTTCCCGGAAATCCGGCACCCAATACCGGCACTGGAAGGCATTGGCCACAAGGTTCCGGTGAGTGAGCATCACGCCCTTGGCTGTTCCGGTGGTGCCACCGGAGTACTGGAGCAACGCCAGGTCATCCGGTCCCAGCGACGGAAGCGGCGACGTGTCTGCTTCCGCGCTCCCCTTCAGCAGCCCGAGAAAGTCATACATCGATGGGTGCTTCTTGATTCGGGTCCAGTGGCCGCTCATTCTGGCCTTGATGGGATAGAGCAGCCGTCGCAGAGGGGGAAGGAAGTCCTGGACGCCGGTCAGGATGGTTCGCCTCAATGCTGTTCGGTCTCTGATCGGCTCGATGCGTGAATGAAATAGATCCAGCGCCACCATCGTCTCACTCCCGGAGTCGTTGAGCTGGGCCTCGATTTCCCGAGACACATACAGCGGATTGATCTGCACGACGACGGCTCCGGCCAGCAAGGCCCCGTAATAGGCGATCAACGCCTGCGGGAGGTTCGGCAACATAATCGCCACCCGATCCTGCGGGCGGACCCCAAGGGAACGAAGTGAGATCGCAAAGCGGGTGGCCAAGTGGTCCAGATCCTGGTAGGTCAGGCAGGCGCCGTAAAACAGGAGTGCGGGGGAATTGGGAAATCGGTTCACCGACCGGCGCAGCATGTCCGGCAGAGTCCAGTTCGGATGCGCGAGACTGAATGGAACGCCGGGATCGTACCGGCCATGCCAGGAACGGTGCATCTGGTCTCTCGCTCGGTCATCTGCCACGTGATCGTGACACCCTTGAGGTGCGGGGCGCCGTCTCGGTTGCGGCCTGCGACGGGCCGGCTCCTCTTTCTTCCAGCCCCATCCAGAATCCTTCCAGGTAATCCAGCACGGCCTTGACTCCGGAGCGGAAATCTTTCCGTTCAGCCGCAGACATCCCCTTGACCCCATCCACCGCGGTGACGGCGTGCTCCATCGCCTCTTCATGCGTGGCTTCCAGTTCCCGATGGAAGGTGAAATACGTGATGTCCAGGCCGGGATGGCGATGCGTCCGCAACTGCACGAGCCCGGGGATCAGATGATCCCACATCGTGATGGCCATGTTCTCAAGACCAAACGAGGCGCCGAGGGCCATCGCGTGATTTCCGCTGCTGTACAGTTGTTCCATGCCATCGATATAGGCCCGCGTGGAGGGCAGCATGGGCCGCGTCATGGACTCATGGACGTCAATGCCGAGCGATCGCAGGAAGTCACGGTAGAGCAACTCATGGCGATTCTTGGTGCGTCCGTCGCCCAGCTCCGAGTAGAGCACCTTGGTGAGCTCGTCGGCTACGGTCTCGTCTTCCGTGTTGACGAGTTGCGCGACGAGGATCCTCGGGAAAAAGCGGGCGAAGTTATAGAATTCGACGGCGAACGTGCGAAACTCTGGGTCGGTCAGTGCCCCGGTTTGAAAGCGATCGAGGTAAGGGTTGTTGATGGCCCCGTGCCGGAGGACAAAGTCACGCATCTCCTGATAAAAAGACATCGCGCACCTCCTTGTCCTCCATAAGAACAGGATGACTTCATGCCACCTGTCCCACGAATACGATTCAAATGATATAACTTTCTTATCAAATTCGCAAGAGCTGATGGGTGTCGCAGCCACGAACATGCGCTCTGTGGAATTACATGTGGTTTCAAGACCATATGAATCATTAAGATTTTTACCTTTTCTTTATAATATTGTTTTGCTATTGTTTAATGCATTAAATTTGTTATACTGGGGGCATCGTCGAGACCTGAAAGCCGGACGGTCGAACGGGTCTGACCGGGTGCCGCCAGACGTTATTATGGAGGAGGATACACCATGAAAGGCGCGATGGGGATCGATCACATCACGTTGTGTGTCGAAAATCTCGAGGCGGCAGAATACCTGTTCACCAAGATCCTCGGGTTCGAGGTCATCTGGTCAGCCCGGGATGTGGGGAGTGAGAAGTCGAGCATGGACACCATCGTGGTCCAGCGCGGCGATGCGAAGGTGGCGCTGATGCAAGGCCGGGACAAAACTGTGAAATCCCAGATCACCGAGTTCATCGAGAAGTACGGAGAGGGAATCCAGCACGTGGCCATCGAAGTGGACGACATCGAGGCCGTTTCGCGCGAGTGGGAGGAGCACGGCGTGAAGTTCAGTGGACCTCTCAAGGAGGGGCGAGACGGCTGCGGACCGCTCAAACAACGCTTTACCTATCCATTGTTCCCGGGGAGCGGCGTCTTTCTGGAACTCACGCAACGTCGGCATGGCAAAGAGCAGGCCAAGACGTTCGTGCGGGGGACCGTCGAGTCGCTCTACAAGGACATCGAGCGCGACCAACTCAAAGAAGTTGAGCAGACGATCATTGACTACGATGCCATCCCCATGAAAGGTAGACGGGGCAAACGGGCGTCGTAACACGCTGAGGAACGCGGACGGATGAGCGATGTCTAGTTCGTTTTCAGTTGCCAGTGCCACAGGTTGAGTTAAAATGAACAACTCAAGCATGCACTCATCTGCACGGATTCGTCTGTCTTCTACCTGTCGGACTACTGGGGAGGCCCGCGATGTATCTGATGAAGAAAGGCAATGCTCCGAACCAGGCGCACGTCGGAATACCCGAAGGCCTGTACGAAGAAGAGCACGGCCGGCACGGGTTTAGTGGACCGGCCTCGCATCTGTACCGGCGTCATCCTCCGACCGGGTGGGTGCGCATCGACGGTCCGCTCCGGCCCCGCGCCTTCGCCTGTGCGGCCCTCCCCACCCCTGACCAGCGCTCGGCCGACGCTCGGCCGGTTGAGATTCTGCGCAGCCCGGATGTGCGGGTCTTGCTCTCACGCCGGGCTGAAACTATGCCGTCTTTCGTCCGGAATGCCGACGGAGACGAGGTGCAGTTCGTCCACGCCGGCCGAGGCCGGTTCGAGACGGACTACGGGGTGCTGGCGTATGAGCCCGGCGACTATGTCGTGATCCCAAAGGGCACCACCTACCGGATCCTCGTGGAATCAGGTCCGTCGCTGTTCCTGATCGTTGAAACTCCCACACCGGTTGAATTGCCGGAACGGGGCCTCTTGGGCCACCACGCGCTGTTTGACAAAGGCATCCTGACGGCACCGGAACCGGCACCGGTCAGCAACGACCGGGACGAGCGGCGTGAATGGGAGGTTCGGATCAAGCGGGAGGGCGCCTACACGCGGGTGTTTTATCCCTTCTACCCGATCGACGTGGCTGGCTGGAAGGGGGACTTGTGGGTCGCCAAGCTCAACGTGCGGGACTTCCGGCCGGTGACCAGCGCTCGATATCACCTGCCTCCCAGCGTCCACGCGACCTTCCAGGCGGATGGGGTCCTGATCTCCACCTTCGCTCCCAGACCCTTGGAGAGCGATCCGCAGTCGCTCCGCGTGCCCTTCTACCACCGGAACATGGACTATGATGAAGTCCTGTTTTATCACGTGGGTGACTTCTTCAGCCGGGCCGGGATCCAGCCGGGCATGCTGACGCTGCATCCGCAGGGGATCCACCATGGCCCGCACCCACAGGCTGTCGAGGCGAGCCGGGCCAAGACGCACACGGATGAAGTGGCGATCATGATCGAGTCGCGGCGGCCGCTCACCGTCCTGCCGGAACTGGAACCCGTCGAGATGAAGGAATACGCCATGAGCTGGAGCACACCATGAAGCTGGTCAGTTTTCGCGTTCAGACCTCGGTGGGAACGTTTGTCCGGGTCGGGGCTCTCCATGGGCAGAGCCTGATCGACCTCAACATGGCCTACGCGCGCCTGCTCGCTAATCAGCGTGAGGCCCAGCCCTACCGATTGGCAAACGTGGTCGTTCCGGCTGCCATGCTTGGGCTCCTGGAGGGTGGAGCTTCATCCATGGCCGCCGCTCGCCAGGCCTTCGACTATGCAGTCAAGCTTGGCAAGTCCGTGCGCGGCCCAGAAGGCGAGACCGTTGTGTATCCCTACGATTTCGCTCGGCCTCCTGACGGTGTTCAGGTGATCGCCCCGCTTCCGAACCCGCCCTCGCTGCGTGACTTCCTCGCGTTCGAGGCACACGTCGCTGCCACGTCAAAGAAGCGCGGACAACCCATCCCGCCCGAGTGGTACAAAGCGCCCGTCTATTACAAAGGCAACCACCGCACGATCATCGGGCCGGATGAGGTCCTGCCGTGGCCGCTGGAGACCAAGAAGCTGGACTATGAGCTTGAGCTGGCCTGCGTCATCGGCCGCGAAGGTCGAGACATCTCCGAGCGCGATGCCCCGGACTATATCGCCGGCTATACGATCATGAACGACTTCAGCGCCAGGGATATTCAGTTCCAGGAAATGGCGTGCCGGCTCGGGCCGGCTAAGGGCAAGGATTTTGCCACGGCCATTGGCCCATGCCTGGTCACTCCAGATGAGATTCCCGATCTCAACGCCCTCACCATGATTGCCAGGGTCAACGGCAAGGCCTGGTCCAAGGGGAGTTTTGGCACGATCCACTGGTCCTTCCCCCAGATGATTGCGCACGTGTCACGGGGCGAAGCCATCTATCCCGGCGACTTGTTCGGCTCCGGGACGGTCGGCGGCGGGTGCGGACTTGAGCTGGACCGGTACCTGAACCCAGGGGACCTGGTCGAGCTGGAGATTCAGCCGATCGGCGTGTTGAGGAACCGCGTGGTCAGCCAAGAGCCGAAGCCATGAGTGTGAAGGTAAAGACCGAGCAGACAGAGCGCCTCGTGACGGACCTGGTTGAACGGCATCGCAGGCTCTACGACGGCCCCGACATCGAATCGGAACTGAAGAGCATCATCCGCGATTCCCCTCAATCGAAGCTCTCGGACTGGGATGTCCACCGCATTCTCCGGACTTCCCGGTCGGTCTTCTTCGAGACCCACGTCGAGGTCGTGTCCGGCCACCACACCGCGACCTATCTCCGGTTCGAATCGATCGCGCAGATTCCCCAACTCATCAGGCTGATCGCGCGCGACATGGCCGACTGGGTCCGCCAAACTTTTCAGGAGTCCCCCCTCGTGGGGATCGTGGCCACGACTTCGGAGGCTCGCCACCTGGCGGAGGGCGTCGCGGACCTGCTCCGCGACAAGATGCGGCTGCGAGTGGTCCTCACCCCCTTCAATCGGGAGACCGGAAAGATCGGCACCGAAGTGGCGACCGGGGTCATCAGGTCCGGTGAACGGTTTGTCGTGCTGAACGATGTCACCACACGCGGGAACTGTGTCAGCAAGCTCGGCCAGGTCGTCACCGACCATGGTGGTAGTCTGGCCGGCATGATGGTGTTTGCCCGCCGCGACAGCGGGCAATTCCCCTTGATGGGCGAACTCACCGCAAAGTTTCCCTTCTATTGTACGGCCGATCTCAACATGCCCCAGTGGGAGCCGCAGAGCTGCCCGCTGTGCCGAATGAAGAAGCCGTTGCTTTCGTGGAGGGAGTTGCCAGAATTCTAGCGAACAGCAAATGGCGAATAGCCAGCAGCAAGAGTAACAACGCCTCGCTCTGAGCTATTCGCTATTCGCTGTTCGCTACCCGCTTTCTAGGAGGTCGCAATGGAGGCTGCGGATGCGGTGAAAGACATCAAACGAGCCGACCTGCTGCAGATGTACTACTACCTCCGTCTCACTCGGGCCCTGGAAGACCGCGTGACAGCCCTGTACCGGCAGGGACGGATCATGGGCGGAGTCTACACCAGCAACGGGATGGAAGCGATCGCCGTGGGGTACTCGTCCGCCGTGGGTCGGAACGATATCATTGCTCCGTACCACCGGGATATGGGAGCGTTTCTGATTCGCGGGATTACGCCCGGTGAGGTGATCGCCCAGTATCTCGGGAAACGCACCGGCCCCACCAAAGGGAAGGACGGCAACGTCCATATGGGTGACCTCAAGCGGGGCGTCATCGGGTTTGTCAGTCACCTGGCCGACAACCTGCCGGTCGCCACCGGAGTCGCCCTGGCGTTCAAGATCCGTCGGGAATCCCGGGTGGTGGTGACCAACACCGGCGACGGCGGAACCAGCCGGGGCGACTTTCACGAAGCGATGAACTTCGCCGCGGTCCGCAAACTCCCTGTGGTGTTCTTCTGCAACAACAACCAGTACGCGTACTCGACTCCCCTCCACCTGCAGATGGCCATTCCCGACGTGGTGGACCGGGCCAAGGCCTATGGCATGCCGGGTGAGATCGTGGATGGTAACGATGTCGCGGCCGTGTACGTGGCCGCACAGCGGGCTGTCCGGCGGGCTCGGGCCGGCGGGGGACCCACGTTCCTTGAATGTAAGACGATGCGGATGCATGGCCACTCCGAACACGATTCGGCCAAGTACGTCCCCCGCGAGCTGCTGGAGGAGTGGAAAAAGAAGGATCCAATTCTCAAGGCGGAACAGATGCTGACCAAGTTGGGCTATGCCGACGCCGGCACCCTCCATGAAGTTGAGGAACGCGTCAAAAAGGAGATCGAGGCTGGCGTGGAGTTTGCCGAGCAGAGTCCCATGCCTGAGGGGCCCGAAGCCTTGGAGGGCGTGTTTGCCAGCGATGAGGAGGTGAAGCCATGACGACGGCCGCGCCTCCGCACGAAGTCACTTACCTCGAGGCGATATCCGAAGCCCTGGACGAGGAGATGAGCCGAGACGACTCCGTCTTCCTCTTGGGCGAAGACATCGGGCCATACGGCGGAGCCTTCAGGATTACGGAGGGCTTTCAAAAGAAGTACGGCGAGTGGCGAGTGTTGGATACCCCGCTCGCCGAGTCGGGGATTGTCGGAGCCGCCATCGGGGCGGCCATGATGGGGATGCGGCCGGTCGTGGAGATGCAATTTGCCGATTTCATCTCCTGCGCGTTCGATCAGATCACCGAGGTGGCAGCCAAGAACCATTACCGCTGGGGCGCCGCGGTGCCGATGGTGATTCGGGCTCCGTTCGGGGGTGGGGTGCATGGGGGGCCGTTCCATTCGGAGTGCCCGGAGGGCTGGTTCTTTCACTCGCCCGGGCTCAAGCTGGTCGCACCGTCGACCCCCTATGATGCGAAGGGTCTGCTGAAGGCTGCGATCCGGGACAACAACCCGGTCATCTATTTCGAACACAAATTCCTGTACCGTCGGTTGAAGGCCGTGTTGCCGACCGAGGACTACATCGTTCCGATTGGAAAAGCCGAGGTCAAACGCATCGGCAGAGACATTTCCGTCATCACCTATGGAGCCATGGTCCACCTGGCCCTGGAGGCGGCCGACTTGCTGGCCAAGGAAGGTACAGAGTTGGAGGTGGTGGACCTTCGGACGCTGATCCCGCTGGACAAGCAGACCATCTTTGAGTCCGTGCGGAAGACCAGCAAGGCGATCATGTTGCATGAGGACAATAAAACCGGGGGTATTGGAGCCGAGGTCGCGGCGCTCGTGGCTGAAGAATGCTTCGACTGCCTCGACGGGCCTATCCTCCGGATTGCGGCTCCCGACACCCCGGTCCCGTTCAGTACCACACTGGAAGAGTTCTTCCTTCCCAAGGTGGTTGACGTGGTCGCTGCGGCCCGGAAACTGGCCGCCTACTAAACCAAGTAAGGTTTAGGTTGAGGTTGAGGGAATGAAGCATCCTTTCTTGACCTTGACTCAACCTTAACCTCAGCCTGAACCTGCTCCGGAGGAGCGGTGCCGACCGACATCATCATGCCACAGCTTGGGGAGAGCATCGCCGAGGGCACCATCGTCAAGTGGCTCATTCCGCCCGGGGGGCGCGTCGAGAAGGACCACGCTCTGTTGGAGGTGGAGACCGACAAGGTGGCGCTTGAGATTCCCTCTCCTGCTGCCGGGTTCCTGACAGAGGTCCTGATTCAGGAAGGACAAACCGTGCCGGTCGGAACGGTTCTCGCCAGGCTGGATACGCAGCAGCCCGCCACGGGAGTCGTGAATCGAGTGGGCGGGGTCGTGGTCCGCCCGATGAGCCCTTCCGGGGAAGGCGTTGATCACTACTCCCCGGCCGTCCGGCAGCTCGCCAAGGAACACGGGGTGGATCTGGCTCAGGTCGCCGGGACCGGCGCCGGCGGGCGCGTGACCAAGAAGGATGTCCTGGATCGCCTCGCCAAGAGCGGGCCCTTCCAGAAGACGACTCCGGCCGTTCAGCGATCAGCGGAGGCCGCGCCGGCGGCGGCCGAACAGCTCGTGCCTCTCACCGCCATGCGGAAGACCATCGCCGAGCGGATGGTCAGGAGCAGGCAGATCTCGGCCCATGTGGTCACCTTTTTCGAGGTCGACTTTTCCGGAGTCGGCACCGTTCGTGAGGGGCGCGGGCTGACGTACCTCCCGTTCGTGATCCACGCCGTCGCCCGCGCCATGAAGAACTTCCCCATCCTGAACTCATCCTGGGGCGAACAGGGCATCCTCCTCAAGCGGGAGATCCATATGGGGATTGCGGTGGCGTTGGAGGACGGCCTGCTGGTGCCGGTGGTCCGCCACGCCGATCGAAAGGGCGTGGTGCAGTTGGCGAAGGAAGCCGCCGACCTGGCGGAGCGCGCCCGGACCAAGCGGCTGAGCCCTGAGGAGGTCCAGGGCGGGACCTTTACGATCACCAACCACGGCGGGACAGGCAGCCTGTTCAGCACCCCCATCATCCACCAGCCCCAGATTGCTATTCTGGGCGTCGGGGCGGTCCAGAAGCGGGCCATCGTCCTCAACGACGCCATCGCCATCCGGCCGATGGGCTATCTGAGTCTCTCGTTTGACCACCGCGTGATCGACGGCGCCACGGCGGATCGGTTCATGTCCAAGGTGAAAGAATATTTGGAAACGAGCAAGTGGGAAAACCATTTGTGAACGGTTCACGGCTTTCGGGGTAGCATGAACATTGATGACATCAAGCGCATCGGGGTCGTCGGCGCAGGCCAGATGGGCTCCGGGATCGCTCAGGTGGCGGCCGCAAGTGGGTGGGAGGTGCTCCTCCTCGACGTCACTGAAGCTGTGCTCCAAACCGCGATGAAGAAAATCCGAGAGGGGTTCGCGCGCGCAGTCGAGAAGCGCACCCTCGGGCCAGACCAGACGATCCCCGCGCTGGCCCGTCTTCGGACGACCGGCCGCCTCCAGGATCTGGCAGAGGTCCAGCTTGTCATCGAGGCGGCTTCAGAGAAATCCGCCCTCAAACTAGATCTCTTCCGGCAGATAGGCTGTCTCTGCAAGCCGGAGACGATCCTGGCCAGCAACACGTCTTCGATTTCGATTACGAAACTGGGGGCGGCCTCGGGGCGGCCGGATCGGGTGGTCGGGATCCATTTCATGAATCCGGCGCCGGTGATGAAGCTGGTCGAGGTGGTGCGGGGCGTGGAGACCTCTGAAGAAACGATGGCCTTGGCGCTCGGCCTGGTCACGCGAATGGGCAAGACCCCGGTCACGTGCCACGATACCCCTGGGTTCATCGTCAACCGGATTCTGATCCCCATGATCAACGAAGCGGCTTACCTATTACAGGAGAGCCAGGGGGGACAGGATGGCGGCCTGACACCGGACGCCATCGATCTGGCGATGACCGCGGGCGCCAACCATCCGGTTGGGCCGCTGGCGCTGGCCGACCGGATCGGGCTCGATACCGTCCTCGCGATCTGCGAGGTGCTGCACCAGGACCTGGGCGATCCGAAGTTTCGCCCCTGCCCGCTCCTGCGCAAATACGTGGAGGCTGGCCGGCTGGGGCGAAAGACCGGCCGGGGGTTCTATACGTACCGTGAGGCGTGAGCGCCAATCTCCTTACGCCTCACGCCTCACGCCTGACGGAGAATGATGATGGACCAACGCAAGGCGCGGTTTACCTCCCTATCCGGCTTGGAGATCGCGCGACTCTATGGAGCGGACGACCTGAAGGGGTGGGACGCTCATTCCGATCTCGGAGCCCCCGGTGAATTCCCCTACACCCGCGGGGTCTATTCCACCATGTACCGCGGCAGGCTCTGGACGATGCGCCAGTTCGCGGGCTTTGGCTCGGCGGAGGACACCAATCGGCGATTTCAGTATCTTCTCCAGCATGGCCAGACCGGTCTGAGCGTCGCCTTCGACATGCCGACGTTGATGGGGCTTGATTCCGACGACACCCTGGCCCGCGGAGAGGTCGGTCACTGCGGCGTGGCGGTCTCGTCCCTGGCCGATATGGAGCGCCTGTTCGAAGGCATCCCGCTGGACCAGGTCACCACCTCGATGACCATCAACGGCCCGGCCGCGATCCTCTTCGCGATGTACCTGGCGGTGGCAGAACGGCGCGGGATTCCGGTCGCGCGCCTCGGCGGCACACTCCAGAACGACATCCTGAAGGAATATATTGCGCAGAAGGAGTGGCTGTTTCCGCCTGAGCCTCATCTCCGACTGATCATCGATACCGTGGCCTACTGCTCACGCGCCATGCCCAAATGGCACCCGATCAGCATCAGCGGCTACCACATCCGCGAAGCCGGCTCCACCGCGGTGCAGGAATTGGCGTTCACCCTCTACGACGGGCTGACCTACGTGGACGCCGCGGTCAGGTCCGGGTTGAACGTGGACGCCTTCGCGCCTCGGCTCTCATTCTTCTTCAACGTGCACAACGACCTGTTTGAGGAGATCGCGAAATTCCGGGCCGCCCGGCGGCTGTGGGCACGTGAAATGGAGCAACGCTACCATCCCAAAGACCCGCGGTCGCTTCAGCTTCGGTGCCACGCCCAGACCGCCGGTTGCTCGCTCATGGCGCAGCAGCCCCTGAACAACGTGGTCCGCACGACCCTCCAGGCCCTCGCGGCCGTGTTGGGTGGAGCGCAGTCGCTGCACACCAATTCGATGGACGAGACGCTCGCGCTGCCGACCGAGGACTCGGTCAAGCTGGCGCTGCGGACCCAGCAGATCCTCGCCCACGAGAGCGAAGTCACCAATACCGTGGACCCGCTGGGTGGGGCCTACTACATCGAGTCGCTGACGAACCGCTTGGAAGAAGAGGCGCGCGAGTACTTCCGCAGACTGGATCAGATGGGCGGGATGGTCCGGGCGATCGAGCAGGGGTTCCCGCAGCGGGAGATCCTGGAGGCCTCGCTTCGGTACCAGGGCGAGGTGGAGCGGAAAGAGCGGGTCATCGTCGGCGTCAACGAATACGTCGAGCCGGACGAACCGCCCATTCCGATCCTGAAGATCGGTCCGGAAGTGGAACAGTCCCAGGCGAAAAGTCTGGCCGACCTGCGGTCCCGTCGCGATTCCTTCAGAATGGCCGGCACCCTGCAGGCCCTGCAGGAGGCCGCAGCGGGAGATGAGAATCTGATGCCCTATTTGATCGACGCGGTGAAGGCCCAGGCCACCTTGGGCGAGATCTGCGCGGCGCTCAAGGAAGTGTTTGGGACGTATCGGGAGCCAGTGGTGTTGTGATGGCGGCAGGGCGACCGGGCGCCTCCCGTGCTCGCGCACCGCGCACAAGAAAGAGGGGCGGGGCGGCAGGGCTGCCCTTTGTGCTCGCGCGTCGCGCACACAGGATTGATCGTTCCGGGCAGGGGTGGATAGTGTGCTCGCCGGACGCGCGCAGTGAAGGCCAGCCCAGCCGCTCGCCCCTCTGAACAAATGA
>Ga0209239_1000127_pt1 | contig 44781 bp, 47 predicted proteins | sample GraSoi013_2_20cm_FD_185824 | JGI IMG/M metagenome (GOLD analysis project Ga0209239, IMG submission 185824) | Grasslands soil microbial communities from the Angelo Coastal Reserve, California, USA - Sample 10_02_2013_2_20cm (SPAdes) (version 2) | ecosystem: Environmental > Terrestrial > Soil >...
CGTTGACCCGCTGTGTTCATGGCGGCTCTGGAGATTTTGCCGACGAAACAAAATTGATCTGCTCAAAACTTACAGCTCGAAAGATCATTGGCTCTGTCTGCCCCTATACCTTTGTGGCATTCCGCTCAGCCGCGCGCGCTGTATCACGGACCCAATCGGCAACAAAGGTCGCGCATTTGTGTTCAAACACGGCTGTTCGCAAATCGTCGCCGACGCATCGGTGATCAAACGCCAACTGGTAGAGGAACATGGGGTTGATCCCGCCAAGATTAAGGTCATCGGTTCCGCTGTCGATTTGGAAAAGTTCAAGCCTCCTCGCCACGGGACGAAATTCCGGCATGAAATCGGCGTCGCCAACGACACTCCGCTTATTGGAAACGTGGGCATGATTCGGCCAGATAAAGGCCAGCTCGTTCTGGTCGAAGCGGCCGGCGTCATTTTGCAGAATCGCCCCGATGCCCGCTTCGTCATCGTAGGTCAGGGCACCGGGATTTTGAAACGCGGCATCAACGTAAGGAACGCTATCGATCAGGCCGGATTGGCCGACAAAATCATCATGGCGGGATATCGCTGGGACACGCCCGACGTTTACGCGGCGTGCGACATGATTGTGATTGCTTCGCTACGGACCGAAGCATCTCCGATCGTCCTGCGTGAAGCCTTCGCCAGCGGCCGTCCCGTGATCGCGACAAACGTAGGAGACATTCCAGAGATAATTCAGAATCGCCAAAATGGTCTGCTCATTGAGCCGGGGGACAGTCAAGCGATGGCGGCCGCGATCATGGAATTTATTGATGATCCAAAACTGGCCGCGTACTGCGCAGCAAATGGTCTTCGCTACGCAACCGAGCATTTTTCATTTGACCAAATGATGGAGGCAAAGCTGCGCGCCGATCTTGCGCTGAGTCGAACAAATGCTGAAAGCAATCCGGCCGCTGGATGTATCAAGCCGCAAGCTTCGTCGCGACAATCGGCACCGGAGCTCCGCGGCTAGAAGGATATCAGGTCCTCGAGGATCTCGCGCATGTGCCGAATAGGCAGCGAATAATGCCCTGCGTCCGCAATGAAACGCGCATTACAATTTGGCAATCGCTTTACGAGTTCTTCCGCCAAACGAACTGAAAAAGCTCGATCTTGGTTTCCGTGCCACAATCGAACCGGGACGCGCACATCTTCAAGGGCAAATCCCCACGGCTGCGCGTAAATCTGGGCGTCAGCCATTACTCCTTCAGCCGAAGCTCGCCATGCACGGCGTTGGCTTTCGAAGATAGCTTCGAAGGCCGCCGCGTCCCGTAAGCTTTCTGCGTCACACGGCCGCAGCAATAGCATTTTTAAAAGCAGAGGACGAAGACGAACGGGAGGCCGTAACGAGAGAATCGGCCGCGCCAGATAAAATAACGTTCGCAATAGCCGCGGTCGGGTTCCGTAGAATGCCAGCATCCAGCGGTAAAGCGGGAGCAATCCGCCGGAGTCCCCAAGTTCCGCGATGGGAGGAGCGCCACCGACTATTGCGATCGCACGCACGCGCTCCGGCAGTGCCACGGCAGTCGCATAAGCGTAGGGCGCGCCGCCGGAGATCCCTAGCATTCGAAAGTCGCGGATACCGAGATGGTCAACCATTCGTTCCACAAGGCGAGGCCAATCGGTCAACTTGCGATCGGGCTGCAAGCTTGAGGCACTAATGCCCGGTCGATCAGGTGAAACGATGCGAATACCGAGATCGCGCGCTGGTTCGTCTGTCAGGCGCGCCATAGTGCGTGAGCTTGGCCACCCGTGGCAAAATATCACCGGCACTCCATTCGCGTCGCCATATTCTTCAAAAGCAATGACCGCGTTGTTTTCGAGTTCAATCAAATTTTCCCGATGCATATCTCCAAAGATGAATCCCCGGTTTTTTGCTGCTTGTATTGCAAGCGTCCAATCTGTAGTCCAAAGTGTAATGCGAACAAGACGCCATCATCTTTCGAAGATTGGTTATGAATGATCACTCACAACCTCCCCCGGGAAAAATCTCGGTGCATGGCAACGGACTTGGCGCGCCGTCTCCGGAGGAGGTCGAAAAACGCGCAAGGGAAATTGCAATGATCGACGAGCGCAACCCTGATGAATTTACTGAGGCTGACTGGAAGCAGGCTCGCCGAGAATTGATGGGCGAAGAAAACCATACCCCTCCCGAGGAGACTCCCGATAATGCCGAGTTGACGGAAGAATGGACCGTGGTTGCTAGCTCCAAAGGTCACCGAATGCCGCGGCCCGGTACCGAGGAAGAGGAAACTGTTGGGGAGCATTGTGTGATCGATGGCCTCGAGGAGGCTGCACACGACCAGATGCTCGAAGCGCGCCGGGAAGAAATCGAACAAGAAGGAGAGATTCTTTGAGCCTGGCCTCAACAGAGGCCGCCACTGAAATCATCGCGGCCAAGCGATCTGACTCTTATTCAAGCACAACGCGTGTTGAACGCTTGCTTGCTCGTTTCCATCAAATCAGAAATTTCACGAACGTTCTGTGCTTGGGGCTCGAACCAGAAGATTACGTCGTGCAATCGATGCCCGACGTTAGCCCGACCAAGTGGCACCTCGCTCATACCACCTGGTTTTTCGAGACATTTATTCTAAAAAAATTCCTCCCGGGATATCGCGCTGAAGTTCCAGAGTACGCTTATCTTTTCAATTCCTACTACAACGCTGCCGGCGATATGCACCGGCGCGATCTACGTGGATTAATTTCGCGCCCGACAGTAAAGGAGGCACAGCGTTACCGCGCATCGATCGACTCTCACATCGACGCCCTGCTTTCCGACATTGACGAAAAGTTACTGGATCAAGTTGAGCCAATTCTTGTTCTCGGGATTCATCATGAACAGCAACATCAGGAACTGCTCACTACGGACATCAAGCACGTATTCGCACAAAATCCGCTCTACCCCGTTTTTCGAAAGCCGAAAATTTCGGCGGAAAGCTCGGCGATTCCTCCCCAGCGCTTCATTGAGTTCGAACAGGCAACTGTCGCGATTGGCCACGACGGCCGCGGATTCGCTTATGACAACGAAGGACCACGACATCAAGCGCTGGTTCCCGCATTTTCAATCGGTTCACGGCCCGTGACGAACGGCGAATACATCGCGTTCATCGAAGACAATGGTTACACGCGGTCGGAATTTTGGTTGTCACTTGGATGGATGACAGTGAACGAGCAACGCTGGCAAGCGCCGCTTTATTGGACGAAACGCGACGGTGCCTGGTGGAATTTCACATTATCAGGTTTTCGCCCCGTCAATAAATCCGAGCCGGTGACGCACGTGAGTTATTTCGAAGCCGATGCGTATGCGAACTGGGCGGGCGTGCGCTTACCGACAGAGTTCGAATGGGAACGCGCTGCGTCGGAGTGCACAATCGAAGGAAATTTTGCCGAAAGCGAAATCTTTCATCCCAGGTCCGTAGCTGTAGCGTCCGCCGTTTCAGCGGACAGACCGGCGCAGAATCAGCACCTTCACCAAATCTTTGGCGATGTCTGGGAATGGACGCGCAGCGCCTACTCGCCGTATCCAGGTTATCGCGTGGCGCCGGGGGCGCTCGGCGAGTACAACGGCAAGTTCATGTGCAATCAGTACGTCTTGCGCGGCGGTTCCTGTGCTACATCACGTAGCCACATTCGGCGCACCTATCGCAATTTTTTCCAACCCGAAAAACGCTGGCAGTTTACAGGCATCAGACTCGCACGCGATCCACAATGACCTGGTAGGGCGCGACCGCCGGGCGCGCCGCTTTCAACGCGAAAATGACCGGAGATTCGTTAGCCGCTCCGCAGCAAATTTCCACGTCTGAATCGTCTGATTTTGTCGCAGACGTTGTTGCTGGTCTTTCATCGAATCCGCGTGCGTTGCCGTGTAAATATTTTTACGATGAGCGCGGAGCGGCGTTGTTCCAAAAGATTTGCGAGCTGCCAGAGTATTACATTACCCGGACCGAGATCGATATCCTGGATCGAAATCGCGCGGAGATTGCATCGCAGCTCGGACCGAACATTCAGCTGATCGGGCTTGGCACCGGCGCCGGCACCAAGACTCGTATTCTGATTGAAGCGCTCACAAATCCCGCCGTTTATGTCCCGGTCGATATCTCGGAAACGCAATTGCGTGAATCGACCGCACTTTTCCGGGAAATTTTTCCCGAGCTGGAGATCCTGCCGGTTTGCGCAGACTACTTGCAACCCGTGGTGCTGCCTCAAGCGCGTCACAAAGCTGCGCGTAACATCGTTTATTTTCCCGGATCAACCATCGGCAACTTCGGACCCGATGAAGCGATCGAATTCCTCCGCCGAGCAGCCAATGTTTGTCGGGAAAATGGAGGGCTGCTCCTTGGCGTTGATTTGAAAAAGGATGCAGGTGTGATCGAAGCCGCTTACAACGACAGCGCCGGTATCACTGCGCGATTTAATTTGAACTTGTTAGAACGCGTCAATCGTGATCTAGGCGCAGATTTCGATATCGACCAATGGCAGCATCGCGCGATCTACAATTCGAACGCCGGCCGCATCGAAATGTATCTCATCAGCGAAGTCGATCAGTTTGTCCATGTTGCCGAACACAAATTCCATTTCCGGCGAGGCGAAAAGATCACCACCGAGTATTCCTACAAGTACGCGCCGGAAGAATTTGCGGCGCTCGCCGGCAAAGTCGGATTCGAGTTTGCTCACATGTGGAGTGACGATGCGCGCTTGTTTGGCGTTTTCTATTTCACCTGTAGCCGGAGTCGCTGACCCCGGCCGAGGTCAACGCCCGCGGCCACAGAATGAGCGCTCTCGTTAAACTCGTTAACGTGAGCAAACGCTATGCGGATGCAGCTGCGCTGCACCCAACGAATCTCTCAATTGAGCACGGTAAAACCACTGTTCTTATCGGCCCGAGCGGATGCGGCAAATCAACTTTGCTGAGGCTGATCATTCGTCTGATCCAGCCGGATTCCGGCTCCATCATGTTCGAGGGTGAACCGATTACGCCCGATAATATCGACATGCTACGCCGCCGGATTGGTTACGTGATCCAAGAGGGTGGGCTGTTTCCGCATCTGACCGCGCGCGCCAATGTCGTCTTGATGGCGCGCCACGTCGGAAGATCTCAGGAGGAAATGCAGCCCAGACTCCAGGAATTATGCGATCTGACGCGGTTTTCCGAAAATCTCCTCTCTCGATATCCTGTCGAGCTTTCCGGTGGCCAGAGACAGCGCGTCAGTTTGATGCGCGCTTTAATGCTTTCTCCGGAGCTACTGTTGCTCGACGAACCGCTAGGCGCGCTGGATCCGTTGGTACGCGCTTCTTTGCAAAAAGATCTTAAGGAAATTTTCGCGCGATTACAGGAGACGGTAGTCTTCGTCACTCACGATCTGGCCGAAGCGATTTATTTCGGCGACGAAATTGTGCTCATGAATGAAGGCCGCGTCATACAAAAAGGGGCGGTGACCGATCTACGCGACAACCCGGCCGATCCTTTTGTCTCAGAATTCATCAACGCGCAGCGCGGGCTCGTGAGTCTATGAATCGAATCAGCAAAGCAGGAACGGAACAAAAAGGTGAGTCTGGAAATCAGGAATCCAGGAATAGGAATTCAAGAATTCCGTTCCTGCTTGTTTCCCGGCTCCCAGATTTTCTCCTGATTTTTTCCTGCCTTCCTATTTTCCTGATTCATTCTGCCTCTGCTGCGCCGGTCGTAATCGGCTCTAAGAAATTCACAGAGTCGTACGTGATTGGGGAAATCGCCAAACGCGCATTAACCGACGCTGGACTTCCAGTGGAACATCGCCAGGGCATGGGCGGCACGATAATTCTCTGGCAGGCGCTGCGCGGCGGACAAATCGATGCGTACCCGGAATATACCGGGACAATTGTGCGGGAGATTCTAAAGAGCGATCGTCCGTTGTCGCTCAACGAAATTCGCGACTCGCTCGCAAAATCTGGCGTAGGGATTACAGAGCCGCTTGGCTTCAACAATACCTATGCGCTGGTGATGCGACGCAGCGAAGCACAACGACTCGGCGTTCGCACAATTAGCGATCTGCAAAAATATCCCGAGCTTAAGATCGGGCTCACCCACGAATTTCTAGACCGGCAAGATGGCTGGCAGCCGTTGCGCCAGCGGTACACGCTTCCCCAGCAGAACGTGATCGGCATCGACCACGCGCTCGGTTACAGCGCGCTTGCCAACGGTTCGATTAACATAAAGGACGCGTACTCGACCGATGCGAAGATTGAACAAAACAATCTAGTTGTCCTGGAAGACGACCTTCAATTCTTCCCAAAGTATGAGGCGGTGTTTCTGTTTCGACTGTCCATGCCCACGGATGCAATTGCTGTACTGCGTCGTTTGCAAGGAACGCTGGATGAGCAACGCATGATTCGCCTGAATGCAGAAGCGGAGCGCACAAAAAACTACACGAGGGCGGCAGACTCATATTTTGAACACCACGCAGGATCGGCGAGTGCCGTCGGCGAATCATTTTCGCACAAGCTCGCGCGCTGGACACTCCGCCATCTTCAATTAGCCGGATTTTCTCTACTGCTTTCGGTGATCTTCGGTATTCCGCTTGGAATCGTCGCCAGTCGCGGCGGACCGGTTGGCCAGGGTATTCTCGGTTTTGCGAGCATTGTGCAAACAATTCCATCGCTCGCTTTGCTGGCTTTGCTTGTTCCCCTTCCCTTTTTCGGAATTAGCGTCCGCACCGCCATCGCCGCGCTTTTTCTTTACGGCTTGCTGCCGATCGTCCGTAACACCGCAAGCGGCCTGCAGGATATTCCCCGATCGCTGCGTGAATCCGCCATTGCCTTGGGACTTAGTCCAATGACGCGGCTATGGGAAATTTATCTCCCGATGGCGTCGCGCTCGATTCTCTCCGGAATTAAAACCAGTGCTGTCATCAATATCGGCACTGCCACGCTGGCGGCGTTGATCGGAGCCGGAGGTCTGGGCGAACCAATCTTGAGCGGCCTCAACTTGAACGATCATGTGACGATCTTGGAAGGCGCGATTCCGGCGGCTGTCCTAGCGTTGCTGGTGCAATGGTTTTTCGATTTGCTCGATCGCGTCTTAATCCCAAAGGGGCTGCGACTGTAAAAACACCAAATTCGAGCGTTCAAGCTCCGTAGAAATTCCGAGAACCAATCTTCAATTCAGTCGGTGTGTGCTCAGATTGGAAGTCTGGATGTTGGTTATTTTCTGGATGTTGAATGTTGGTGCTTGGAGCTTTTAGTAACTGGTATGGCTATCGTATCTATCAATCCAGCCACAGGCGAAAAACTAAAAGAGTTTTCGCCTTTCGACGATGCAGAAATCGCGAAACGGCTCAAGCTCGCCGAAAACGCAAGCAGCAAATATCGCCGAACCAGATTCATCGACCGGTCGGTGCTTTTGGAAGCTGTGGCAGAGTTGCTATTCCAGGAAAAGAAAAAATTCGCTGAGATCATCACCTTGGAGATGGGGAAATTGTTGCGCGCTTCAGTGGAAGAAATTGAAAAGTGCGCCCGCGGTTGCCGATTTTACGCGGAGAATGGCGAGCGATTTTTGGAGGACGAACCGGCGCAGACCGATGCCGCTGAAAGTTACGTGCAGTATCAACCGCTCGGACCCGTGCTCGCCATCATGCCGTGGAATTTTCCGTTCTGGCAGGTATTTCGATTCGCTGCGCCGGCGCTCATGGCGGGCAATGTCGGACTGCTAAAGCACGCATCCAATGTCCCGCAATGCGCGCTTGCCATTGAAGAAATCTTTTGCCGCGCTGGATTCGCTGACGGCGTTTTCCAAACGCTGCTGATCGAGCCGGAACAGGTGGAAAAGGTAATCGCCAATCCACGCGTCAAAGCGGTAACGCTTACCGGTAGCGAAAAAGCCGGGAGCGCAGTGGCGGGCATGGCCGCGCACGAGATCAAAAAAAGCGTGCTAGAGCTTGGCGGCAGCGACCCGTTCATCGTTATGCCCAGCGCAGATTTCGAGAGCGCATTGAACATTGCTGTCAAAGCGCGCACCATCAACACCGGTCAATCGTGCATCGCAGCAAAACGACTTCTCATCGCAGATAAAATTTACGATGAGTTTCTTGAGCAGTTCGTTGCGCGGATGCGTGCGCTCAAGCTCGGCAATCCCATGGATCCGGCTACTGAGATCGGTCCACTCGCGACAGAGAAAATCCTGCAAGGCGTGCACGATCAGGTGCAGAAATCGATCGCATCCGGCGCAAAATTATTGACCGGCGGTAACCGGATCCATGGCCCTGGATTTTTCTACGAGCCAACTGTTCTTGTTGATGTGCCGAAAGAATCGCCAGCCTATCGCGAAGAGGTTTTCGGCCCGGTCGCATCTATTTTCCGCGTGCGCGATGCCGGCGACGCGATCGAGCTGGCAAACGACACGACATTCGGTCTCGCCGCCAGCGCGTGGACAAATGATCCCAAAGAACAAAAACTTTTCACTTCTGAGTTGGAAACCGGAATGGTCTTCATCAATGCAATGGTCGCTTCTGATCCGCGTCTGCCGTTTGGCGGTGTAAAACGCTCCGGTTTCGGCCGCGAGCTCGGCGCCGTAGGAATTCGCGAATTCACAAACGCGAAAACAATTTGGATCTCGTGAACTTATGTCAGGCGTGTAGGCCGTGACAGCTTCTTGCTGTTCCGTCAATTGTATTTCGACCGTCCGCCCCTTCCAAACTCTGAAAAGCCGAGCCTTTTTCCTAGACAAGCTTTTTTCCAAAACGGAAGCCTGTTTTCGAGTAACCAAGTGCCTCGTAAAATTCGTGCGCCTGTTCACGGGTAAACCGAGTCGTTAGGCTCACTCGTATAACTTTTTGTTTTGCGAAGTCTTTCTCCGCTGCGGCGATGAGTGCGCGCCCGATGCCGCTCCGTCGCTGTTTTCTTGGTACGACCAGTGCAATAATTTTTCCCGAAAGATCGTTATGCTCGTGGCTAGGGTGCACCAACGTTCCGATCATTCCGCAAATCTTGTGATCGATGTCGGCGACAAATGTGCGGTAGCGCGCATCGCTGAGGATTGATTTCAAACGTTGACGCATTTCCTCCGTGGTTGTTCCGTAACCGAGCTCACACATCAGCTTCGCAAGGGCCCGCGCATCGCTCAATTTAGCGTTGCGAATTTTGATCGGCTTTGCTGTGGTAGCAGTCGTGCCGGCTGCAAGCTTCATTGCCATGCAGGTGACAGGCCTGCCTCTACAGTGCGACTGAGACCACGGCCACTACTCATCATTTCCGTAGTCCCGCAAACGGGGTAACAACTGCTCAAGAATCGTCGCGACCGATTCATCGACAGTTTGCTCGTCCGTGTGGACGACGATCTCGGGGTCGTCTGGCGCCTCGTAAGGGGCATCAATTCCAGTGAACTCCCGGATTTCACCTGCGCGCGCTTTCTTGTAGAGATTCTTGGGATCGCGCGCTTCGCAAACTTCCAACGGCGCGTCGACAAAAACTTCGATGAACTCGGCGTTACCCTCCAGCGCAATTTCTCGCGCGCGCCGGCGATCCATTCGGTAGGGCGAGATGAACGCGGTGATCACCACCGCGCCTGCGTCCGCCATGAGTTTTGCCACTTCGCTTACGCGGCGAATGTTCTCCACACGATCGTCTGGCGAAAACCCGAGATTCGAGTTCAAGCCGTGCCGGATGTTGTCGCCATCGAGCACGTAAGTGTGCATGCCGTGCTGAAACAGGTCGCGTTCGAGTGACTGCGCGATGGTCGATTTCCCGGCGCCGGAAAGACCTGTCAACCAAACAACCGCTCCCCGATGACCGCTGCGCATTGCCCGTGTGCGCGGCGTAATTTTTCCCTCAGTCCAGAAGATGTTCTTGCTCTTTGCGACGGTCCGGTCCGTATAAACGCCGCCGAAAATCGTGCCGCCACCGCAGATTTGCCCGTCGTCTATGATAACGAAGCGACCGAGATTCGGAACACGCTCGTGGTTATCAACAACGAGTGGGCTGCGGGTTTGAATCGTAAGTCTGCCAATCTCGTTTCGCTCCAGTTGTTCACGTCCGTCGGTTTTTGTCTCCAATGTGGATGAATCCACAACTTGCTCGATCGAAACGATCTGACATTTCACCTGCTGTGTCGCCAGACGCAGGTCGTAAAAATGTCCCGACCGCAACGGTTCCCGCGCGATCCAGAACAAGTCCGCATGAAACCGATTTGTCTCGATCGGAGTTTCGTCCTGGTGCGATGCGACATAGCCGCGTTCCACGAAAATCTGTTCCGCTAGCGTGATGCCAACCGAATCGCCTGCTACTGCGGGCTCGGTCGGAGGAGCGTTCCAACGCTCAATGCTAGCGACCACCGATGATTTGTTTGCGGGCGAAAATACCAGCTGATCCCCTGCCCTGAGCGTTCCGGTTTCGATACGCCCTGCAATGATCCGACGACCATCAAAGCGGTAGACATCCTGAATACAAAAGCGCAGTGGAAGATCGGTGTCAGGCTTTCGCGGCTCCAGAAGATCGAGCGCTTCGAGAACGTCCGCAGCACAGTACCATTTCATTTTCATGCTGGAGCGCGCGACGTTCTCGCCGTCCTTCGCCGATGCCGGAATAAACGTTCGCGCATTTAATCCAAGCTCTTGAAGAAATTTTCGATACTCCTGCTCGATCTCGTGAAATCGTTTCTCAGAGTAATCTACGAGATCCATTTTGTTGACGACCACGATGATATTCTTGATTCCAAGCATGCTGAGCAGATAAGCGTGGCGGCGACTCTGTTCGCGCACGCCTTCGTCCGCACTGATCACGAGGATCGCCGCGTCCGCTCTCGACGCCCCGGTGATCATGTTTTTCAAAAATTCCTTATGTCCAGGCGCATCGATGATCGCATACCGGCGGCGTGATGTTCGGAACGGAATCTCCGTGGTGTCGATGGTGACGTTTTGCTTCTGCTCCTCCAGCAGTGCATCAAGCAGGAACGCAAATTCAAACTCCATTCCTTCAGCCGCGCACGCCTTCTTTATTTCTTCAACCTTGCCTTCCGGTAGCGAGCCAGTGTCATGCAGAATACGGCCAATTAGCGTGGATTTCCCATGATCCACGTGACCGACAAAGACGACTTTCACCGGCGCGACCGCTGAAGATTGTGGATCGCGGATTGCGGATTGCGGAGAGATTTTAGTCATTGTAGCGGACGTGATATTTTCCGTGACCGCGTGCTGTTCGAATCGAAGCCACTACGATTGAAAGAACCTCGTTCGCTTCACCACGCAGAGCTTTCAACCGAGTTTCGCTTACCAGCTGGAGTTGGATGAGCATGTCAAGCCAGTAAAGCGATTCATCACATTCTTCTTCAACGACTCCCATTTTGGCAATAAAATCTGCCCGCGATCGAGCGCGCGCGGCCGCGCGATATTTGCGCCAACAGCAGCACCAGAACGCAGCAACTGTTTTGCGATGACACGCGCCGCATTAGTTTCGGCAGTGCTTCGACAAAACGAACGATGCGAATGCCGAGTTGAAAGGTGCGTTTACGAAAATCGTCCGCAGACATCACGGCATCGGCCAGACGCAGGCTATCGCCTTTTCTTTCCGCAATCCCCAATCCGCGATCCGCAATCATAAAAATCCCTTCGCCCTCAGTTTCTGCATCGCGTTGCGTTCGTAATGATCCTGCGCGCGACCGGCGCGCTCGGTCGTCCTTGTCGCCTCGAGCTCGGCGATGATCTCGTCGATTGTAGATGCAGCGCTTTCGATTGGATGCGTGATCGGGCTGCAGCCAAGTGAACGAAAACGTTTCCCGTTTCGGGCGAAATACATTTTCGGGATTGGAATGTTTTCCCGCTCGATGTAGCGCCAGATATCCACCTCGGTCCAGTCGAGCAACGGTTGCACCCGAACGTGTTCGCCTTTCGCCGCTGTGGTGACGAATTGGCTCCAGAATTCGGGTGGCTGATCTTTGTAATCCCATTCGAACTGCGCATTGCGCGGCGAAAAATATCGCTCCTTTGCACGAGTGGGATCCTCATCACGACGAATGCCGGTGATAAGCGCCTCCCACCTGTATTCCGCGAGCGCTTGTTGCAACGCCACCGTCTTTAGTTCGTGCGTCACTGTCACCGGATCGTGCGTCTCATATCCGACGCCGCGTGCGCGGGCTTCGGTATTGATTTTAATAATGAGATTCAGGTTGTGATGCTTTGCTGCCCATTCACGGAACTCCAGCATCTCCGGAAACTCATAAGTGGTGTCGATGTGCAAAACCGGAAACGGCACGCGCCCTAAAAACGCTTTACGTGCCAGCCAGACGAGTACGTTAGAATCTTTTCCCATCGACCACGGCATGGCGATGTTCTTGAAGGCGTGATACGCCTCGCGAAAAAGAAAAATGCTTTGGTTCTCGAGTTGATCGAGGTGTGTCCGCGTTGTCTGGGTCATGTCTTTCAGGTAGGGGCAATTCACCCGAACCGTCCTTTAAGGAGTGATGACAATCAGCGAGCGGGCGATTGAGGTCAATCGCCCCTACATAGATATCATCGTCGATCTGTGGCTCGTTTTCTCTTGCAGCGACCGGACGTGACCTTAACGTTTGTTGATGCCCGAAACTCGCCCGACAGCGTACGATTCCAAAATCGAAGGCAACGTGATTTTTACGCGCTTCGATGCGGCGCTGAACTGGGTCCGCAAAAACTCGCTCTGGCCGATGCCAATGGGCCTGGCCTGTTGCGCGATCGAATTGATGGCCACGGCAGCATCGCGCTTCGACATTGCGCGGTTCGGCGCGGAGGTGATGCGTTTCTCGCCACGGCAATGCGACGTCATGATCGTGGCTGGCACTGTGACGTACAAGATGGCGTTGGCAGTGAAAAGAATTTACGAACAAATGCCGGAGCCAAAATGGGTGATCGCCATGGGCGCATGCGCGTCTACCGGCGGGATGTATCGCTCCTATGCCACCTTGCAGGGAATCGACCAGCTAATTCCGGTTGATGTTTACATCTCTGGTTGCCCACCGCGTCCCGAAGCCTTGCTGGCTGGCTTGATGAAATTGCAGGAGAAAATTTCCTACGAGCGTTCGTTCAGAAACCAAAAGCCGGAACTAGCCGAAAGACTCGAGGAAGTGCTCGGATGATTAACTCCTACTCGTATTCCTGCTCTTATTCATGAGTCCAAAGGAATAAGAATAGGAATAGGAGCGTAACGAAACGCATGAGTCGAGAGGAATTGCTTAATCGCTTCACCAAAGCATTCGAGGCAAAACTTCAGTTCAAAACTGAATTTCGCGGCGAAACCACTTACACGATTGCAGCGAGTGACCTTCGTCTTGTCGCGAAGTTTTGCCGCGACGAACTTTCCTTCGATTACCTGATCGACATCACAAGCATCGACAATTTCGGCGAAGAGCCACGCTTCGAAATCGTCTATCATCTGTATTCGATGTCGGATAGCATTCATTTGCGCTTCAAATTAAAGGTTCCGGAAGAAACCGGCGCGGTGGACACCGTTTCCGACATTTGGCCGACAGCGAACTGGCATGAGCGCGAGGCTTACGACATGATGGGAATCAAGTTCAATCGACATCCCGATCTACGACGAATCCTGATGTGGGAGGGCTACCCGTACTTTCCGCTGCGAAAAGATTTTCCGCTGGAAGGATTGCCAAGCGAAATGCCCGATATCGCTTTTACCAAAGTGACACCGATGGAAGGCGGCCCATTCGTCACGGTTCCGAGCACTGCCACATCAAAAGACCGCGAACCTCGCGCCCGCCCGCCGGAATTGTGAATATCAGGAAAGTTCCAGAATTAGACGAAAAAATGTTCGTCTTGTATTGCGAATTTTCGCCTAATTCTCGTTAGACCATGAAGCCGCTCTTTGCAATGGCCCTTCTCGCGCTAGCTGGTTGTGCGCAGGACCGTTATCAGTGGAATCTCTCGCACGCCGCTTTTGCCTCGAGCGCGCGCCGCTTACCTGAGAGCGAGCGTCAGGAGATTGTGCGCCTTGTATCTCACGCCACCACAGAAACGCTTTTGCGTGTGGGCCGGTCGCACCCCGAACGTGGATCGAACATTATGAACGCTCTGACTGGCTATCGTGATCATCGCGTGACCAGGTTCACTCTCACGAAGGTCGCTGGGCATTGGGTCATCATTGATCATGAAGATGTACCTATGACATCAGGCACTGTGTACACTGCTGACTGAAGGGGTCTAACCAGATGATGCTGCGAACCGCTGGCCGCTCCGCGTCCCCACTTTCCATGACTTCGACCTTCCACCAGCAACGACACGCGCCCTCGCCAGCGGTCGCTGATCTCTTGTGTCTCGTTAGGCGACTAGGGAAGCACTGGTAACGTCTGAACCCATGCTGAAGAAGAACCGATCGGCACCAAACACGGCCGTAATACCGGTCCTGTACTACCCCGACGTGCGCGAAGCAGTCGAGTGGCTCACAACGGCCCTGCCGTTCACCGAACGTCTCCGCATCGCCGACCATCGGTGTCAGCTCTCGCACAGCAACGGGGCCATCGTCCTTGTCAAACCCGGCGGACACGCCGACGCCGCTTCTTCAACACTGCAGGGCCCCGGGGCGCACTCCGTCCAGCTTCGTGTCACGGAGATCGACGCACTCTTTCTACGCGCCAAGGCAGCCGGTGCTCGTGTACTCGCTGAACCCGCGGATCACATGTATGGCGAACGCCAATGCTCGTTCCTCGACCCATGGGGACATCCGTGGACGCTCTCGGAGACGATTTTCGATTCCGACCCAGCTGACTGGGGCGGCGAACTCCTTGTCGAATGAGCGTGCGGTGGAACCCGAAAGCCGAGCCATGCTCGACTGGTCGCCTAACCCCTCCTTGCAGCGGTGTTGCCGCGGGAACTCATACGCCGTTAGGCCTGATGCTTAGCCTTCAACCTTGGCGAGCACAGCGTCGACGTTCGGAGAAATTCAGGAATGAAGCCAGCCTTCTTGGCACTGCGCCACCAGGCGCCGCCGCGCGTTGTCCGGAGCAAGCCACTCAGGAGCGGTCCGGCCGTCAACTCGAATGTCCCTTTGGGGAAAACTCCGCGCTGCGTTCTGTCCCAGATATGAAAGGCCGCCCACGCGTGTTCAGCCAGAAACTGCTCCAGCCGCAATTGATCGGCAGCGTCCATCGCGCTCTCTCCGCGAAGGCCGGCAGTCATCAACTCAGCAACGTCGCGGTTCCCGGCGATGGCCATGCGGACTACTATCCATTGCGCCATAGTTGAATTGTGTTCGTTGCGCCGGAGCGCGGCTGTATTCTGTCTGATCTGTAGGCCCACAAACACAAGAGATAGAATGACGCCAATTGAGCCGGCTATTTGCGCTAGATAAGATAATTGCTCGAGCGACATAACTCTTTTCAAGCAGTGAAACTCAGTGGCAAGCCTATCAGAGTCGTCAATTCATGTCTTGCTCAGGCGGGCCTTGCTTTTACACTCCCGGCCGAACCAATCGATAAAGTCAACGGCCCGATTACGGAATGCGTTCAGCATGTTTGCGACGACACCTTGCCGTGGCTTATCTCTTTCCCGTTAGGTAATATGAGATGAAGTTATTTATAAACAATCCAGTGACGATCCTTTTGACATTCCTTCTGCCTTGTGCAGGCCATTCGGAACCTGCTCCCGACCCTATCCTTCAAAAAATTTGCACCCTTTCTTGCGCGGGCGGGCTGGCCTCGGTTACTCCATGGTATGATTCCATAGGAAAGATCGGCTATTAGGAGTTTTCCGGGGATTTGAGAAGTTGTTCTCATCCCCCTTTAATCCTTTATGACTCAAAAGGCCGAGAAGCCCTAACGATCCCTAATCAGCCTTTTGATCCCAAGAAGAAAGAGATGATTGAAGAATTCAAGAAGCTGCATCAGAAACGTAAGGAACTTTTAAAGGGCCATACTCAATCCAAAGCTATATTCTGTTCCGAGGTTCATCGATAATACCTAACAAATCGTTAAGCTGACTATGGAGTCTTTAGTGAAAACCAAAGGAATTGTCGCGACCTTCATGCTAGTTCTTCCGCTCTTTTGCGGGAGCAGCATTTGCGCTGCAGACGGTTTTGATTCGGTTCGCTGTGGATCTGATGTTCGAAAAGCTCTCCTCGGCCGCAAGATGTCAAACGAGAGGATCGTTGTCCTTCAAGAGAGGCACAAGGACTTAGGACTTAAAGATCTAGGCGGTACAGAGATCTCAGACCGCATATTCTTAATATCCTGGCGAATCTGTGGAGAGGAGTACGTTCTTCTCGAAGATCAAAAAAATGTCGTGCGAGACGTGCTGAAGTTTCCGAAACATTCAAAGGACGCACCCGAATTTATTGGTTCGTGTCAATTAAACGGACACGATCTCCCGGGCACAGCGATTGGTGTGCTTAAGGACGAAGCTGGTGTTGAACTCCTTCCGGCAACGACTGCATGGAAGATTGACGACAAGCAGGTGAAATTCGTCAAGCTTCAGACAGAAGGACTTCGTTGCTCCCGTGATAGAATAAATACCAGCGACGGTGGGCTTTGAACCGTCGGCCTAAACAACGGCTACACGCGACACTCGCTGGCACGCGCGCGGGTTAGTCTTATACGTTAGACCCATGAAAACCGCGCTTCTCTCAACGTTCGTCGCAATCATTTTCTCGACGATTTTGCTTTCATTAGGTTGTCAGAAGAAAACTGCCGCAACCAATCCCAATTCTCAGAGCAAAAGTAAATTACATGAAAGCACAAAGCCTCTGCAGGCCGCAGATCTCGTTGGATACGATGGAACAAAACTGAGGAAGAGCGTACATCAGATCAGCGAGGCCAACGAGAAACACAATCAGGAAATAGAAAAGATGGTCGAAGGCGAGCCAGACCAATAATGAGCGCTAATCAAGCGCTCCATCCAACCGAGCACTTTGTTGTAGGCACTCGATAATGCGCTACCAAATTCTCACAGTGCTGGGTGATTCAGCTGTATCTCGTTAGACCTGGCGTCATAAACGGCCGTGGAATTATCGTGCGATATGAGCAGCATGATATTCGCGATCAAGGCCGAGGTTAGCAATGCGTGGGCAGAGACGTTCGCCTTCAGCGCGCAGAAGACGATGTATGGTGGCAAGCACGTCGCCAAAGGCGATACGATCTTTGTCTTCGCGAGCGAGAACGAGAGCAGGCCAGGTCTTATCGCGAGCGGCGTCGTCACTTCGGCCAAAGCAATCGCAAAGAAACGCGGGATCGCACGGCAAACGCCGCGCGTGAGCATCACTATCAGGCGCACCGCGCTTGCAAAGCGGCGCCTGGGGCGACGCGAGCTCAAGCTTTTTTCCGACTGGAACGACGGTCGACCCGAGACCGAACTCAATTTCAAATTCTATCGTCAGGCAACGAACAAGATCGCCGGTATCTCGGACGAAGCAGCGGCGTTCCTTCGCGGATTCTTTTAACGCGGCCAATTTCGATATGAACGCGACATGGCCATTACGCGGCAGAAACGGGCGGGGCGGTCTCGGGCTTTCGTGTGGCAGCCATTACGTCGGGACGCAAACTTTCGTCGCGTGGCGACGCGGGCTTGTGCCCAGCCTTGGGATAAGCGATCCGACTATGTAACATCATTAAGAGCGTGAACCGAAAACGCTCGGCGATGACTTTCAGTTCGCCCAGCGTTAGGTCGCAGTCGTCCAATTGGCGGTCGCTAATGCGCTCTTCGAGGAGTTCGTTCACGAGCGTTTCGATTTTCTGCGGGGTCGGTTTCTCAAGACTGCGCGAGGCGCTTTCGACTGTGTCGGCCAGGCTCACGATGGCGCTTTCCTTCGTCTGCGGTTTTGGTCCGCTGTAACGAAAACTTTCTTCGTGCACATCTGGAATATCGTCTTCGCGCAGCTTCATGATTTTACCGCCCGCGCGAGCATCTTCGTGCTGCTGAAGCGCGCGTTGATAGAAATAACGGACGAGCGACGTGCCGTGATGCTCCTGAATAATATCGATGATGCGCTGGTTTAGCCGGTGCTTGAGTGCGAGATCCACACCTTCCTTGACATGTGCGATGATGATCAAGGCGCTCATCGATGGCGCGAGATCATCGTGTGGATTGCGTTCAAAGCTCATGTTCTCGGTGAAATATTCCGGTTTCACCAGCTTACCGACATCGTGAAAATAAGAGCAGACGCGGCAGAGTGTCGCATTTGCGCCGATCGCTTCCGCGGCGGCTTCAGCGAGATTGGCCACGACCAGGCTGTGATGATAAGTGCCCGGCGCTTCTATGGTCATGCGACGCAGCAAGGGATGATTGAGATCTGACGCTTCCAGCCACGAAATGTCCGTTGTGATTCCGAACACGTTCTCGAGCATCGGCAGCGCACCGCCAACAATCGTTGCCGTGATAATGCCATTGCCGATGGCGAGAGCGCTTTGAACTCCGATCATTCCCCAGTCATTTGCCGTGGGGTAGAACCAATTGATCGGGCCGATTAACCCAAACGTTAATGACAATAACCAGATGGCGAGCCCTACGCCGAATCCGGCGCGGATCAATTTGCTGCGCCGTCGCACCTGCAATGTGAGAGAGACTGCGGTGAATCCGCTGATCAGACTGGTTATTAGAAGAGGGGCATCGATTGGGCCGAACAACATGCTACTCCACAAGCTCACGAAGAACGCTGCGTAGAGGCCGTGCTGCCGTCCCAGTAACACGCTCAGCACCAGCGGCGCGAACGCATACGGCGTGATCAAGCCGGCCATTTCCGGTTTCAAGAATCGGTAATTGCCGCTGTTAAAAAGGACCAACAACAATTTGGTGACGGCCAATTGCACAAGAATAACGCCAAACACAAGAAGGATTCGCGAGTTTTGCGCAAAACTCTTCGGCTGGTTAATCCAAAGCTGCGTAATCGCGGTCGCCAGAACCAGCAGAGCAATCACAAAATTCTTCGTCGGTTCCGCCTGTTGCCCGCTAAAGACGAGAAATGCCAGGCCACCAGCAAATATCGCGAAGATCGCTACTTTCGCGTAAGGCGCATATTCCAATTTACGTAGTAACTCGCTGCGCGCCCGGCGACGTCGCGTCTTGCGCGACGCGAGACCGCGTCTGATAAGTCGCCCACGCTTCGAAAGATCGAACATGTTCCTTATTTGCGCGATGCCGGCGCGGGCGAGCGGTGCTGCTGGTAGGCGCCAATGATAGCACGCACGAGTTCGTGCCGCACAACGTCGCGCTCAGTGAAATACACAGTCGCAATTCCCGGCACGGTTTTCAGCGCCTGTAAGGCTTCGACCACGCCCGAGCGTTTGTTGGCGGGCAAATCAATTTGTGTGACGTCGCCTGTCACCACGCATTTTGAATTCACGCCGATGCGCGTCAGTAACATAAACATTTGTTCGGTAGTGGTGTTTTGGGCTTCATCGAGAATGACAAAGGCGTTATTTAGGGTGCGTCCCCGCATATATGCCAGCGGAGCCACCTCAATCGTCTGCCGCGCAATCGCCCGCTCCATTTCCTCCGGCTCCAACATCTCACGTAGCGCATCGTAGAGCGGACGGAGATACGGAGTGATCTTTTGTTCGAGGTCGCCTGGAAGAAAACCGAGCGCCTCACCCGCTTCCACGGCCGGTCGCATCAAAATGATGCGGGCCACCTGCTCTTTCTTGAGCGCCGCGACAGCCATTGCGACGGCCAGGTAAGTTTTGCCCGTGCCCGCCGGCCCAATCCCAAAGACCACATCGTACTTTTGAATGGCCTCGATGTACGCCCGCTGGTTTGCGCTTCGCGCGACAATCGGTGACTTGCGCGGCGACGTTGTGATTTTCGTCGAAACAATATTGCTGAGATTTTCATTGTGTTCTTCGGTCACGGCCTTGAGCGCGTAATTAAATTCGTGTCTTTGAATGTCGACGCCTTGCTGGCGCGCTTTTTCGAGTTGATCGAAGACCTGCTGCGCTTTGTCCACACGACTTCGGTCTCCTTCCAGTTTTACCCAGCCCTCACGCGTAGTTACCTTCACACCAAGGGAGTCCTCAAGGTTCTTCAACAGTTTAATGTCGTTGGCGTAGAGCGACTGCAAAGCGCGTGGGCTTTCGAACTCCAAAGTGCGCGTTTCAGTCATTGCTCAAGGAGCGACGGCTTGCCAGCCGCCGTGACGACTGGAAAGTCGCCGTTCCTTGTTGGTACAAGATTTGAACCACTTTTTTAACGAAAACCGTACACAAGCGCCCAATGGGTCCGTTCCTCCGGAGACTCCTCAACGCTGACTATGATGAAGTAGCTGCCAGTAGCTTTTGGAATCACGTGTGCGGCCGCGAAGTGGCCTTTTTCCCATCCGTCTGGTTCTTCCGCAAGCTTTCCGTCCGAGTCATAAACGTGAACGGAAACCTTCGCCCGATCGACTTCTGTTCCCAACCAGAACCAATATTCGTTTCCTTTGAACAATTGCTGCCGCACTGCTTTTTTTTCACCCGACCCAAGGTCGCCTCCCCAGTAATCCTCACGCACCTGGAATCCTTGTTTAACATATGGTTCGGCAGCCTGGAGAGCGAATGACTGTGCGTCATCCACGGACGCGAAAATCACAGGCTGCAGTGCGACCAGAGCAAGGAGCGGAAGGCTCGTGCGGAATATTACTTTTGCGAACCGTTTCATCGAAATCCTCAATCTCTGGTTACGATGCCATGACCAAGCCGCGTCGTGATCTCATTGACTTTTTTCACTGATTCGGGAGGAATGCGCCGATTACCGACGTCAATCAAAGGCTTCACCTCGCCGAGAGCATCTTGAATTTGACGAATGATCGGGACATTAAACTCCGGCATAGCCTTGAGCCTTGTCAGAAAATATGAAAGTAAATCTGGTTGATGGAGCAGCTCTGCGCCGTCGCTGGAAAAATGCTCCTTCACAACTGAGGTCAACACTTCGGTGCCACGCAGCCAACCGCCCAAGCTTACAAGCTGCGACAATTTTTCATCGTGCACCTCGTTCATTGCCTGTTGCACGCTGTTCTGCGTGCGGTCCAGTTCCTGCCGCACATTTTCCCAATTCCGCTTGTCTGCAGCCTCGACGATCGCCTTGGCATGTGGGGTGATTGAATTTCCCACGCCGATCCCTTTGGCCAGCGCCAGGACGCGCTGCCCAATCTCCTTTACGGTCGCTGAGTCTTCCGCCTGGACAGCAATAAAGCCATCGGCGATTACCGTCCCAAGCAAAAGAGCGATGCGCGGCCTCTCGGTAAAATTCGGTCCTTTGTCACTACGGACGTGTTGTTTCCAGTTCACCGCGCCCAGTTTATTCAGCGCCCCGAAAATTTCGTTCGGCAGCGGCACGACAACGTCTTCAACAGTGGTCGATAATTGTTTAATATCGATGTGCTGTGGGGCCTGGGCAGCGCCTGCGCACATTGCGAGCCCACAGAGTAAACCTATGCCTAGCTTAAGATGTCTGGTAAACGGAATCATTTGGCACTTTCGACTGTTGATTTCGGGTTCGTATTCAGGATTAATGGAGCGAACTTTAACCGGAACGGCTGCCGTACACAAATCGCTGCTCAAAACAATTTGACTCACGTTAATCGAACCACCTCGTTGCCCCGGACGCATCGCTACCTGCATGGCGTATGGATCTGAACCGACTAGAGCACATTCTCGATCGTGCGCCCTCAAAACGCGTAACGGTCATCGGCGATCTCATGCTTGACGAATTTGTGTGGGGTAAGGTCGATCGCATTTCGCCCGAGGCACCGGTTCCGGTTGTACAGGTAACCGGAGAATCGTTCTATCCTGGAGGCGCTGCGAACGTCGCGCGAAACCTGCGCGAGTTTGTGGATCACGTCGCGATCATCGGTTTGCTCGGGAAAGATCGCAGTGGCCAGCAACTCCAGGAACTATTGAGGGAACAAAGAATCGATATCTCGAATGTGGTTGAAGACGAGTCGTTTCGCACGATTCTGAAAACGCGCATCATCGCGCTTCATCAACAGGTTGTCCGTGTCGATCGCGAACAGTTTACCGGGCCGTCGGTACCGCAAATTCAGCGAGTCGTGGCAGCCGTCCGACAAAATATTCCAGAGACAGACGCGATCGTCTTCGAAGACTACGGCAAAGGTTTTTTGTCGACCGAGATGTTTTCACAAATCGCGGGCGATGCGCGCTCGGCCGGCAAGATCGTCGCGGCTGATCCCAATCCCCGGCATCTCGTGGATTGGCGAGGGGCGACAGTAATTAAGCCGAACCGCGCCGAAGCTTTGCTTGCTGCTGATTTTCCCGGCCGTGATCCGGATGCTGTTCCGCCGCACGATGTCGATCTGATGCGCGCTGGTGCAGTTCTGCTTGAACGATGGGAAACAAAATATGTTCTCATCACGCTCGGCGAACACGGGATGATGCTTTTTCAGAAGGATGAAGCGCCCCATTACATTCCAACCAAGGCACGACAGGTTTTCGATGTCTCGGGCGCCGGTGATACTGCCATTGCGCTCTTTACCCTTGGCCTTGTGTGCGGAGCGACTCCGATCGAAGCCGCGGAAATCGCCAACCACGGGAGCGCTGTTGTAGTGAGCAAACTTGGAACGGCGACCGTAACCCGAGACGAACTTATCGCCAGTTTCCGAGAAGACAGCGAACATGATTGATCCGCTGTCGCCTGCAGTATTTATCGATCGCGACGGTACGATCATGCAAGACGCCGATTATTGTTCAGACCCACGAGAAGTTAAGATTTTCCCTCGTGTCGCCGAAGCCTTGAGGCGTTTAAAATCGAAAGGCTTCAAACTCATCATTATTACAAACCAGAGCGGAATCGGTCGCGGTTTCTTCACCGTCGAGCAATATCGAGCCGTCGAAGCGGAGGTCCTGCGCCAGCTTGGAGATGGTTTGATCGACGCGACCTATTTCTGCCCCGATGTTCCCGGGCAGCATTCGAGTTGCCGGAAGCCCGCGCCGGGAATGATCGTAGAAGCCACGCGCGAGCACCAAATCGATCTGGCACGGTCATTTTTGATAGGTGACAAAGAGATTGATGCCGAGTGCGGCCGTAACGTGGGTATGCGCACTATTCGTGTCCGAACCGGATTTGACCGCGAGACCGCTGGCAGCATGGCAGATTGGGTAGCCGAAGACTTGCCAGCGGCCGCCGAAATTATCTTGAACACAACGTGATGATTGCGCGGTCATCCCGAGCAGAGCGAGGGACCTCACCCATTCGCTCATGGCAAACAAAGAACCGCTCGCATTATTTATCGGCAAATGTGAGATCCCTCGCCCGCTCCGCGGCTCGGGATGACAGCAGGCATGAATAGGGCCGTCGGCATAATTCCAGCGCGCTGGAGTTCTACACGTTTTGCGGGAAAACCATTGTATCCGATTAATGGCAAGCCGCTTTTATACCATGTGTGGAAGCGCTGTCGGCGCGCAGAGAAACTCGATGCGCTCATCATTGCTACTGATGACATGCGAATCGCGGAGGCTGCTTTCGACTGGGGCGCCGAGGTCGTTCTAACCTCGTGCAGGCACCGCAGCGGGACCGATCGAGTGGCAGAAGTCGCACGCCATGGGAGAGACTTCGCGTTCGTTATTAACATCCAAGGCGATGAACCGTTAATCGATCCGCGCTTGGTCGATCAAGTCGTCGAAAAGCTCCGCTCGGACCGCAGAATCGATATTGTTACGGCTGCGCATCCGTTTCAAAATCCCGCCGAAGCAAAATCACCGCACCAAAACAAAGTCGTCGTAGATCTGAATAATTGCGCTCTTTACTTCTCGCGAAGTCTTATCCCCTATCCCGCCAAGCGTTCCCGTGTTCGCCATCTGCGGCATCAGGGTATTTACGGTTTTCGTCGCAATGCGCTTCTCCAGTTTGTGAGATGGAAATCGACCCCGCTGGAGCGCGCTGAAAGTCTCGAGCAATTGCGCGCGTTGGAAAATGGTGTAAAAATTCATGTGCTCATCACAAAACATGGTTCGCCCGGCGTGGATACGCCGGCTGATGCCAAAGCGCTGGAGCGAAAACTCGCTCGCGCACAACAAAAGGCTGCCTCCAGATGAAATACATCTTTGTGACTGGTGGCGTGGTCAGTTCGCTAGGGAAGGGCTTGACCGCAGCCTCGCTCGGCACACTGCTTGAAGCGCGCCGGCTGCGAGTTGTTCTCCAAAAGTTCGACCCTTATCTCAACGTCGATCCTGGCACGATGAATCCGTTCCAGCACGGGGAAGTTTACGTGCTCAACGACGGCGCTGAGACGGATCTCGATCTTGGGCATTACGAGCGCTTCACCAATTGTCTTCTTACTCGACACAACAACCTGACCAGTGGGCAAGTTTACGAGACAGTGATTTTAAAGGAGCGGCGGGGCGATTATCTCGGCAAGACCGTGCAGGTGATTCCGCATGTCACTGATGTGATCAAAGATCGAATCCGCGAACTGTCCGACGAAAGTAAGTACGACGTGGTGATCACAGAGATTGGCGGCACCACCGGCGACATTGAAGGTCTTCCATTTATCGAAGCAATCCGGCAGTTCATTCTCGAAGTCGGTCCACAAAACGTGGTGAACATGCACGTCACGCTTGTTCCGTACATCAAGGCTGCGCACGAGTTAAAAACAAAACCGACACAGCAAAGCGTGGCGAAGCTGCGCGAGATTGGTTTGCAGCCGCAGGTGTTGATTTGCCGCACTGAAAAACCGCTCGACCGCGATGTGCGTCGAAAATTGTCGATGTTCTGCAGCGTTTCCGAAAAAGCCGTGATTGAGGAGCGAGACGTCGAGCATACGATTTACGAAGTGCCTTTAACGCTGCATGCCGAAGGACTCGACCAACTGGTGTGCGATCTTCTGCATCTGGAAACGCCCCCGCCTGATCTGGCAGACTGGCGGAAATTCGTCGAACGCGTCGTCAGTCCAAAACGGCGCGCCAAGATCGCGGTCGTCGGCAAATACATGGAGGTCCGCGACGCTTACAAGAGCATCTATGAATCACTCGCGCACGCTGCCGCGAGTGAGGACTGCGGAATCGATCTCAAGCTTATCGATGCCGAATCGCTGGAGCACGGTGTCGATGCTCAATTGAAAGATGTGGCCGGCGTTCTGATTCCGGGCGGATTCGGCGTGCGCGGAGCTGAAGGAAAAGTCAATGCTGCGCGTTATGCGCGCGAGCACAAGATTCCGTATCTCGGTCTTTGTCTCGGCATGCAGGTGGCGACGATTGAATTCGCAAGGAATGTCTGTGGAATCAAAGACGCAAACAGCACTGAATTCGACAAGAACGCGACCGAACCGGTCATCTCGTTGTTGGAAGAGCAGCGGGGAATCCGAAACAAAGGCGCCAGCATGCGCCTGGGCACATGGCCAACGAAGATTGTCCAGGGCACCCTGGCGGAAAAAATCTACGGCGAAACGGAGGTAACCGAGCGACACCGCCACCGATACGAGTTCAACATGGAATATCGCGATCGAATGAACGCAAAAGGCTTCGTGATTTCAGGAACATCACCCGATGGCGCCCTCGCTGAATTGATCGAGCTTCGCGATCATCCGTATTTTGTCGGCTGCCAGTATCACCCCGAATTTCAAAGCAAACCGAATAAACCCCACCCGCTATTCAAAGGATTCATTCAGGCTTGTCTCGAGCGACACACTAGCCGCGTGACGCGCGCTCGAGGCGATCAAGAATCGCCGCGCCGAGCCCCTGACCGGGAACTCGTTCCGCAACGATAAGATCAAGACCCAGCGCATCAAGCTCGCGTAAGTAGCGGAAAAGATTTGTTGCGGCCTCGCGCAGGTCCTGACGCTCGCTCAAATGACGGACTGCGGAAAACTTTAAGGAGCGGCGGTTTCCAGTCCTCCGCTGGCCGATCTGGAGATCGCCCTTCCGTGATCTCGGATTCCACGCGAGCAAGCCGACGCGCTGATCTTTCTCTGCAAAAAATGATTCTGCGCAGTCGATCAACCGTAACTGGGTTTTCGGCGCATAATGCGAGGGAAATTGTCCGGGCGCCGAAATTCTCCGTGCCGGGGATGCGACGGTGTTGACCTCCGCAAATTCGGATAGTCGCTCGGCAGTAATCGGTCCACGGCGCAAGATTTCGATGCCGTTTGCGCGCACACTGACAATTGTCGATTCAAGTCCATGGTGTGTTGGTCCTGCGTCGATGACCAGCGAAATTCGTCCGTCAAGTTCATCGAGAACGTGCTCGGCGGCGGTTGGACTGACCCGGCCGAAACGATTTGCGCTTGGCGCGGCAAGTGGCTTTCCAAACAGGTGAATGATTTCAGCAAAGATGGGATGTGCGCTGATTCGCACGGCGACCATATCAAGACCCGCAGTAACGATTTCAGGAATGATCCCGCGCTTCGGTAAAACCATCGTAAGCGGTCCCGGCCAAAATTTGTCGGCCAACCTCAAAATCAATTGGCGATTGGGCGGCATTGGATCAACGATTTTTTCCAACCAATCGCGGGACGGCAGGTGAACGATCAGCGGATCGAAGCGGGGTCGTTCCTTTGCTTCAAAGATTTTCGCGACAGCCATCGGGTTCAACGCGTCAGCAGCGAGCCCGTAAACTGTTTCGGTGGGGAGCGCGACAATTTCGCCTCTGCGCAGCAGTTCAACCGCCGCGGTGCGGTCGGTTGAAATCACTGTTCTCACTTTGGCAACTTTACGGCGAGCACGCTCTCGCTTTGTTTTTTGCGAAACGCTTCGACGTTCTTGCGAATATTTTTGTCCGAAAGCGCGAGAATCGCGGCGGCGAGAAGCGCCGCATTTTTTGCGCCGGGTTCGCCGATCGCCAACGTACCGACGGGAATGCCGCCCGGCATTTGCGCTGTGGATAAAAGCGAATCGAGTCCCTGGAGTTTCGATTGAATCGGAACACCGAGAACAGGTAACCATGTGTGAGCAGCAATCACGCCCGCCAAATGCGCTGCACCGCCCGCGCCTGCGATGATGACTCGCAGGCCGCGATCAACTGCCGTCCGAGCAAAATCTGCCGTCTCATCGGGAGTACGATGAGCGGAGAGAACGCGCGCTTCGTTCGACACACCAAGATCATTGAGCGTTTCCACCGCATGACGCATCGTTTCCCAATCCGATTTGCTGCCCATCATAATGGCGACGAGAGGTTTCGATTCAGGCATGGTCAAATTGTAGGGCGTTTGATTCGTTCGCGCCAGCGAACTTACCCTTCGGGCTGACCGTCTATGTCGCTCGGCGCCCGCCGGCTCCATTCTGTGAAACGCCAAGCACGGTTGAAGATCTCAATTAACACCGCGCTTCAGCGCGGTGAGCGATGTCTCCTAGACCGAAAGCCATTTAAACGGCTTCTCTGACGAGTTGCTCAAGGCACCTGGCTAAAGCCAGGTGTTGATGGGACATTGGACAGTGAATCAGGCCGGGAAATCGATCGTTCTCATCGGAATGATGGGCGCGGGGAAATCCTCCGTTGGGCGTTGCCTGCAGCGGCGGACACAGTTTGCCTTGCTCGATACTGACGAGATCGTTGCCTCGAAATTCGGACTGTCAATTCCCGAAATTTTTTCCAAATACGGCGAGCAAGTCTTTCGCGAAGCGGAAACTCAAGCACTTCGTGAAATGGCACATGATAAGCAGACCATTATCGTAACCGGCGGCGGAATCGTACTATGCGAAGATAATCTGGATTTCCTGAAACGGCTCGGCGTGGTGGTGTGGTTGGACAGCAAGGAAGAAACGCTTTTCGAACGCGTGGCGCGATCTGGAAATCGACCGCTGCTGCAACGCGGCAATCCGCGAGAGGTGTTCGCGCAAATATTACAGGCGCGCCTCCCACTCTATGCCAAAGTCGCGAATATTCGCGTCGATACATCGGTGCTTACAGACGAGGAAATTGCCGTGGCAATTTTGAGCAAGCTTGGGAAACTTGGCCGCAATTGGAGACCGGGATCACCGATCCCGTCTACAGCACGATGATTCAGATTTCGCGCGAAAAATTAAAGGAACGGCTCGTATCTTTCGCGCATGAGATTGGTTTCGATTCGTGTCGCATAGCGGCTTGCAGCGAACCGGCGCATGCAACCGAATTTCGCGAGTGGCTGCGCGAAGGCGCGCATGGCGAAATGCATTATATGCAACGCGGCGAAGAGAAACGTTGCGATCCGCAGAAGGTTTTGCCCGGCGCGCGGTCGATCGTGGTCGTGGCACTGAATTATTTCCAAGGTGAACAGCCTCGGGTCTCCGAGACCGGGGTTACCGGCAGAATCGCGCGCTACGCGTGGGGCGATGATTACCACGATTTGATCAAGACAAAGCTCGACGAGGTCGACAATTTTCTTCGCGAATTCGGCGGACAGCAGAAATGTTACGTCGACACAGGTCCGATTTTGGAGCGTGACTACGCGGCGCAAGCCGGTGCCGGGTGGCATGGCAAGAATACGATGTTAATCGATGAACGGCTGGGGACCTGGTTCTTCCTCGCGGAAATTTTGACGACGCTCGAATTGCCGCCCGATGAGCCAGTCGCTGATCGCTGTGGAACGTGTGAGCGCTGCATTAAAGCGTGTCCGACGGGAGCAATCACTGCTCCGTATCGACTCGATGCACGGCGGTGCATTTCTTATCTGACGATCGAGTTGAAGGGTTCCATTCCGCTGGAGCTTCGGCCGCTGATCGGAAATCGAATCTTCGGTTGCGACGATTGCCTGGATGTTTGTCCTTGGAATCGCTTCGCTCAAGTTTCTCACGAGACAGCGTTCTCGGCACGTGAATCGACGAACGGCATGTCCTTACGCGAATACCTGGAACTCACTGACGCGGAGTTCCGTCAGCTTTTCAAACAGTCGCCCATTAAACGAATTAAGCGTCGCGGCTTCCTGCGCAACGTCTGCGTCGCCTTGGGTAATATTGGCGATTGGTCGGACATTCCCGCGCTGCAACGCGCGGCAGCCGATCCGGAGCCTTTGATCGCAGAGCACGCCGCATGGGCACTTGAGCAGATTCGGATTCGCCAGGGGGCAAGCCCGTTGGATTGGCAGACAAAATCAATCTCATCCAAGTAAGCAGCAATTACCTGAATCCAAAGCCGTTGCTCGCTGCATCCCAACGTTGTCATGAACGGGATTTCGTTTGCAAGAGTCAAACAGCCAACTGATCCTGACGCCTTCGCGCCGAGATCCGCCCCTGCCATGCACCAAGCCGTAAGCACACCTGCGCCCGCGCCTTTGACTGCGAAGCAGCGCCGCGCGCGTCGCAAGAAGCAAATCATCTACGGTTCGATCGGACTGCTCTTGCTGTGCATTGTCGCATCGATCGTCTGGAGCAAGCGCGAGAAGCCGATTCCGGTCACAACCGAGAAGGCGATTCGGAAAACGATCGTGCAAACGGTTTCCGCGACAGGAAAAGTGCAGCCGGAAACGGAAGTAAAAATTTCTCCCGAGGTCGCCGGTGAAATCATCGAGCTGCCGGTTGACGACGGAAAACAGGTGAAAAGGGGCGATCTGCTCGTGCGCATTCGACCGGATTCATACAAAGCTCTCGTCGAACAGCAGGAAGCAGCCATCAGCGCGGCGAAAGCAACGAACCTTCAACAGAAGGCCACGATGCTGAAAACGGAGCACGACTTAAAAAGAGCCGAGGATTTGTTTAACAAGAAGCTGATCTCAGAACAGGAATTCAATGCTGCCCAAGCCGCTTACGACGTCGCCAAAAACACGTATGAAAGTTCACTGCACGAGATCGAGCGGGCCGAGGCAGGCTCCAGTCAGGCGCGCGATCAATTATCGAAGACGACAATCTATTCGCCGATCGACGGCACGGTGACAGTTCTCAACAGCAAACAGGGCGAACGGCTCGTGGCCACCGGACAATTCGCCGGCACCGAAGTGATGCGCGTAGCCGATCTCAGTCACATGGAAGCGCGTGTCGACGTGAACGAGAACGACGTCGTGAATGTAAAGCTGGGCGACAAAGCCGAAGTCAAAATAGATGCTTACGGCGATCGGAAATTCCACGGCGCTGTTTATCAAATCGCTAACACTGGAAAGACCACCGGCGCCGGTACGCAGGAAGAGGTCACCAACTTTGAAGTAAAAATTCGAATTGAAGACACGGATGTAACGTTAAAGCCGGGTCTGAGTTGCACCGCGGAAATCCAGACAAACGAGGTGAAAGACGTTGTGGCTGTGCCCATGCAGGCTGTGACCATTCGCACCGGCGACAGCAATTTGAGTCCGGAAGAACTTGAAAAGAAGAAGCAGAAGCTCGCGCAGCGCGACAAAGGCGATAACAACGCCGATTTCGTTAATCAGCGCGCGGAGAAAGCAGTGCAGAAAGAAGAGCGCGACAAAATTGCGAAAGTCGTGTTCCTGAAAAAGAGCAATAAGGCGCAGATGGTCAAAGTGGCGACCGGCATTTCCGACGACACTTACACGGAAATCAAAAACGGGATTCAGCCTGGCGACGAAGTGATTTCCGGAAGTTACAGCGCAATCAGCCGCAAACTGAAGGATGGCGCGAAAGTCGCATACGACAAAGAAGGAATGAAGTAGTGCTCAGGATTCACGCGCCGGAGTTCAGAACTGAACTCTCAAACCTGAACTCTGAAACTCGAACACGATGACCTCCGATCACGTTCGCCAGGCCGGTCCCATCGTGATCGACATCGAGAACATCACAAAGGACTACGTCATGGGTGAAGAGATCGTTCACGCGCTTCGCGGCGTAACTTTGCAGATTCGGCGCAACGAATACATCGCCATCATGGGCCCCAGCGGCAGCGGCAAGTCGACGCTGATGAACATGCTCGGTTGTCTCGACACTCCGACTTCGGGTCGCTACGAGTTCAACGGCAAAAATGTTGCCGAAATGGACGACGACGAGCTTGCCGCCGTTCGCAACCGAGAGATCGGGTTCGTATTTCAAACGTTCAACCTCTTGCCGCGATCAACATCGTTGCGCAACGTCGAGCTGCCGCTCATTTATGCCGGCATCGAGCCCGAACGGCGGATAGAACGGGCGACCCAGGTGCTTACAGATGTCGGTCTCGGCGATCGTATTCATCACAAACCGAACGAACTTTCCGGCGGCCAACGTCAGCGCGTGGCCATCGCGCGCGCGCTCGTCAACGGGCCGTCAATTATTCTGGCCGACGAGCCCACCGGCAATCTCGATTCCAAGACCGGCGAAGAAATCATGGAGCTGTTCGAGGATCTGTATGAGCGCGGTAACACAATCATCCTCGTGACGCATGAACGAGACATCGCCGCGCACGCGCGTCGAACCGTGCATTTGCGCGACGGCCTCGTCGAGATGGATCACGCGGGTTTTATTCCGGAGCTCGACCTGCCGATTCCCGAGACAACATCAACATGAAACGTTTTCTCTACGAGCTGACCGAAAGCTGGAAAATCGCAGCCGCGCAAATGCGCTCGAACCTGACGCGTTCAACGCTCACGGCACTCGGCGTTATCATCGGCATCATCGCTGTCACATTAATGGGAACTGCTGTGAACGGCATCTCGATCGGCTTCGATAAAAGCATGGCCGTGCTGGGTGATGACGTTCTCTACGTCACGCAATGGCCGTGGAAGCCGGTGGACGATTGGTGGAACTACCGTGATCGCAAAAAGATCAAGACCGAATACGCCGAGACGTTGAACCGGATGATCGCGGCCACGCCGAACTCAAACCTGGTGATAGCGGTGCCGACGTCGAATTTGATGCGCTCAATTAAATTCGGCGGTAACCAGGTGGACAATGTGTTCGTTCTCGGAACAACATCGGATTTCATCGTAACGTCAACGATCGATTGTACGGCAGGCCGATTTTTCAACGAGCTCGAATCGCGTGGCGGCGCTAGTGTCGTCATCATCGGCTATGACGTTGCGGACGCGCTATTCCCCTCCGAAAGCCCGATCGACAAATCGGTGCTGATCAACGGTCAACTGTTCAAAGTCATCGGCGTAAACACGCGACAGGGCACCTTTCTCGGTTTGTTCAGTTGGGACTCGATGGTGGCCATGCCGCTGAGTGCGTTTAACAAATACTTCTCCGCCAAAAGCGAATCGGATGTCCGCGTGAAAGTGAAGGACAAGACTAAGCTCGCCGATGCGAAAGACGAGCTCACTGGTTTGATGCGGCGCGTGCGTGGATTGCCGCCGGAGAAGAAAGACGATTTCTCGATCAACGAGCAACAGGCCTTCAAAAGCACCCTCGATCCGGTGAAAAACACAATTGCGATTGCGGGACTGTTCATCACCGGGCTGTCACTCTTCGTCGGCGCGATCGGCATCATGAACATTACATTCGTCAGCGTGAAAGAGCGCACGAAAGAAATCGGAACGCGCAAAGCGCTCGGCGCGCGGCGACGAACGATCCTGCTGCAATTCCTCATCGAATCCACAGCGCTTTGTCTCCTCGGCGGTTTCATCGGACTCGCGTTTGCCTATCTAATGTGCTTCGGGATCGGCAAGGCGTTCCCCTCTTTTCCGATTCATTTCTCGGTTGGCCTAGTGCTCATCAGCATGATCGTTTCAATATTGACAGGCTTGTTCTCGGGATTCGCTCCAGCCTGGACAGCGTCCCGCCTCGATCCGGTAGCGGCGCTTAGGTACGAGTAAATTCGCCATGTTGTTCAGTGAGATCATCAAAATGGCGTGGTCGTCTCTCGGCGCGAACAAGCTGCGTTCCCTACTGACAATGCTCGGCATCACGATCGGCGTGTTCTCAGTCATCTCAGTCATGACTGCGATCGGCGCGTTGCAATACTCAATTGAGAACGGGCTGAGCTTTCTCGGCTCGAACATTTTTCAGTTCGCGAAATATCCGGCCAATGTTAGCGCAAGCGGCGATGTGCAGGAAAAATTTCGGAATCGACACAACATCACCTATAAGCAGGCGCTGCATTATTATCGATTGATGGACGGCGAGGCGCGAGAAATTTGCCTCAAGAGTTTTGGTTACGAAGTAAAAGGCCAGGCCGTCTACAATGGCGTCAAGACCACTCCGAGCCTGCTCATTGTCGGAGCCAATCGAAGTTTTCTTACCGCGAACGCTTACACGCTCGGTTACGGCCGAAATTTGAATGATGAAGACGTCGATCTTTCGCGGCGCGTGATCGTCGTTGGAAAAATGATCGAGAAGAGACTGTTTCCGCACGAAACGCCGATCGGCAAAGTCGTTCGTGTCAGCGGGCACACGTACACGATTGTTGGCGTGCTCGCGGAGAAAGGGACGGCGTTCGGACAAAGCCAGGACGACCTGTGCATCATGCCGATCACGCGGTTCTTCGAGGATTACGGGGAAGCGAAACGCACCGTCAATATCGCGACGCAAGCGTTCACACAGGATACTTACAATCGCACGTTCGACCGCGGAATCGGAGCGATGCGTATTGCGCGCGGCCTGCGTCCGGATCAGCCGAACGATTTCGAGATTTACAGCAACGACTCGCTCAAGAGCGCATTCGTTAACGTGGCCGGATACGTGCGAGTGGGCGCGTTCGTAATAAGTTTCATCGCGCTCGTCGCGGCTGGAATCGGGATCATGAACATCATGCTGGTCAGCGTGACCGAACGCACTAAGGAAATCGGCGTCCGCAAATCGATCGGCGCCCGCAGCCGCGATATCCTGCGGCAATTTTTGACCGAGGCCGTTTTCATTTCGGAGGCCGGTGGTGTATTGGGAATTATTCTCGGAATCATTGTGGGAGATCTGCTGGCGGCGTGGCTCAAAGTGGACCTAATCTTCCCGTACGGCTGGGCCATTGCCGGTCTGCTCGTCTGCTCGGCAATCGGAATTGGCTTTGGCCTCTACCCGGCCTATCGCGCTGCTAACCTCGACCCGATCGAGGCACTAAGATACGAGTAGCTACCGCTGATTACCGAGACGACTCGGGCGCGATCAGGTCTTCGGCTGCCGATTTGCCAGCGTCCACCGCGCCGAATCCAAGTATCGGTCCACACAAAGCGTCCACGCTCACCGGTGTGTCGTTCCCAGGATTCGTCGCCATGTGCAATCGCGGTGTCACCATAAAACCTGACTTTGACTTCATTAACGTGATTGGAAACGAAATATTGCGGCGCATTTCGTGTGTCGGCGATCATTTTCGCCTTATCGTAAAGCCTCCCTTTCGGATCCACGCCTAGGAAATCATCGACCAGAATCGATCGACTGCGCTTGGATCGCCACTGGCTGCCGATTCCGCCCACTGACGTTCACTTTCGACAATGTAGCACTCTGCTTCCTTCTGGTCGTTGTGTCGCGCGCATTGACAAAGCAAGCAGCAAAGCGAGCCAGCAATAACAAAAAAATGCTGGTCTTGATCATGCGGTCCTCATGATTACTCCAAGCCGAGGGCTTTGAACGCTGCGTCGACATGTTTGAAATGAATGGCGAGCGAACAAAGCCGGTCGATCTCGGCGGCCGAAAGTTTCGCCGCGATTTCGGGTTCGCGTTTTGCGTTTTCGGCAAATGTCCCCTCACCTTTCCAAGTTTTCATAGCCGCGCGTTGCACGGCTTCGTACGCGCTTTTTCGTTCCGCGCCCGCTCGCGTAAGCGCGAGCAAAATCGTTTGGCTGAAATACAGGCCTTTGGTTAGATCGAGATTTTGCTGCATTCGTTCCGGATAGACCTGCAATTTTTCTACGACGTCTCGCAATTTCGCGAGCATGTAATCGAGCAGGATGCACGAGTCTGGTAGGATGATTCGCTCGGCGCTCGAGTGACTGATGTCGCGCTCATGCCACAGCGCCACGTTCTCCAACGCAACAACCGTGTTTCCGCGAATGACGCGCGCCAGGCCACTCAAGCGCTCGTTTGTAATCGGATTGCGTTTGTGCGGCATCGCGGAGCTGCCTTTCTGGCCTTCGCCGAAAAATTCTTCCACTTCTAGAACTTCAGTGCGCTGGAGGTGCCGAAACTCGGTCGCCCAACGATCGACACTGGACGCGATCACAGCGAGCGCAGTCATAAATTCCGCATGCCGATCGCGCTGCACGACCTGGGTTGAGAGTGTCGCCGGTTTTAATCCGAGTTTCTCGCAAACCGCGCGCTCAATTTTTGGATCGATGTGCGCATGCGTGCCAACCGCGCCGCTTATTTTACCGACGCGAATGCGCTCACGTGTTTGAGTGAGACGTTCCTCCGCGCGTCCGAATTCATCGAACATAAGCGCGAGCTTCAAACCGAATGTGATCGGCTCCGCGTGCACGCCGTGGCTCCGCCCGATCATCGGGGTCATTTTGAACCGGCGCGCCTGATTGCCAATCGCCGTTCGCATTGAATCGAGATCGTCCAAAAGAATTTGGCACGACTCCGTTAGTTGGACAGCGAGAGTCGTGTCCAATATGTCCGATGACGTTAACCCCTGATGAATCCAGCGCGATGCCGGGCCGACCGATTCAGCTACGTTTTCGAGAAAAGCGATCACGTCGTGATTCGTTCGCTTTTCGATTTCCAGGATCTTGGGAATCGAAAATCGCGCCCGCTTTCGAATTTCTGCAGCGTCCTCCTTTGGGATCTGGCCGAGGTCTGCCATCACCTCGCAGGCGAGCACCTCAATCTCCAGCCAGATCTGGAATTTGCGTTCGTCCGACCAGATTCTGCTCATTTCTGGCCGGGAGTAACGGTCGATCACTGCATTACGATAAAAGCGACGGACTTACGCGAAAAGTGTTTTGTTTTGTTTAACGCCGCGCTTTAGACATCGAAGATGAGCAGTGCGGTGGCTCACGGTGCAAAAACATCAAGTACGCTGAGGACAGCACGACGAGCCGAGCGAGTCTCTTCTTTCGGCCTTCTTCTGAAGCGGCGGCAGGCCAAAAAAATCGCTCCAGCGATCAAATACCGGAGCGACTTGTCAAAATGCCTATTCGAACGGGCCGCCTAGCAGACCCTTGCGCGCCGGAAGCGTCCATTATCGTGCAACCGCACCTGGCCGCTGGCAAGAAGATCAGCGACCGTTGCCACCGTCTCCCTACTGCTGTTCGTGCATGAACTGACCGCGAGGATAAGATCCCCCAAGGAGAGCCTGGTGCGCGGTTTGAAGATTTGCCGATGTCTTTTCATATTGTGTCCGTTTGTTCCGAGAGCAGTTTCGGTGCCATCCCCCATTGCGAATATCTCATCCATAAATCCCATGCAGTTATTCACTCCTTGTGCACTTTAGAACTGACCGTTGAGCGACACTTTTGTTCAATTTTCAAACACAAATATCCTGGCCCATCTACGGGTCACAGCTCATTCAACCGCCTGATCGCTACTCGCTTGCCTGTGCCAGTTGGAAATCGATTTGCGAGAATTCGAAGCGCGAATGTCGAATTTCGTATTTGCTGGGCAAGTCTGCCTACGAACCGGAGCGTGGCTTCATCAGGCGAAGAGTCAACATGTATAGAGCGGCAAACACCACGATCACCAGAAGAATTCCCTTCGATTGTTGACGGATGAAATGCTCGAGTGCTTCGGGACTTGTGAGAAGTTCAGGCTCGACGCGATACGCTTTGTCGCCGAGATATGCCAGTATCCAGCACCAGAGTGCCGATCCAGCAATCGTAACGAAACTGAATATTCCGAAGTTCATGCGGACGATTCCCGCCGGAATTGAAATGAGATGGCGAACCACCGGGAGCAGCCGCGCAAAAAAAACTCCGCCGGCTTCGTAGCGCGCCAGCCAGTGCTCGGCTTGTTCCAGCTTTTTAGGACCAATCAGAACATACCGGCCATATTTTACGATAAGCGGCCGGCCGATTAATCGCGACGCCCAATAGGTGATGGCCGACCCCAGGTACGATCCCAGCGTACCGGCCACCACTACGCCCGTAAAACTCAGCTTGCCCTGAGCCGCAAGGAATGCAGCCGGCGGAATGACGATTTCGCTGGGCACTGGGAAAATTGAGCTCTCCATCGCCATCAAGACGACGATGCCAAGATAACCTCCCGTCAGAACCCAGTTGAACCATGTCTCAAGAAGATGATGCATATTGTCATTCCGGGCCAAGTCGAGGATTCTCCCGATCGAGCCGAATGAATTCGCTCTAGTTCAGTCTAAAATCCCCAATCCGCAATTCGAAAATCAAATGTCGATCTACCGGCGCGTTCTTCGCTACTACCGACCGTTCCTGGGGCAAACGATATTTGGATTGTGCCTGTCGCTTTTGGGAATCGCCCTGAACCTCCTCAAGCCGTGGCCTTTCAAGATTATCGTTGACGATTTCTTGCGCGCAGGATCAGCGATACGCTCAGACTGGCGCATGTGGGTTCTGCTTCTTTGTCTGGCAGTGATTGGTATCCAGTTGCTTTGGGGAATTATCAATTGGATTACAAATTATCTGTTCGTAAAAGTTGGGCTACAGGCGTTGCTGAAGCTGCGCACCGATCTGTACTCATATCTGCAATCGCTCTCGCTCAAATACCATGATGCAAGGCGGTCGAGTGATTCCAGTTTTCGCGTTGCTTACGATTCGCAATCGATCCAGACGATCTACAACAAGGGATTTACCAACATCTTCGCATCGATCGTCACGTTGATCGGAACCTTCGTCATCATGCTGCGACTAGACTGGCAGCTTACGCTGGTTTCACTTGGTATTGTCCCTTTGGTTGTCGGCGCCATTTACCTCTTTGCGCACCGGATTCGCCGCGAATCGACATCCATTCAAGAACACGAGAGCGCTGTTCTGGCTCAAGCGCAGGAGGGGCTAAGCTCGATCCGGATGGTGCATGCGTTCGGGCGCGAGGAGTTTGAAGTCCGCCAGTTCCAACAACAAGCGCGACAGAGCTTACAAGCCAACCTGCGGCTGACTTTGACTAACGTGAACAGCGCGCTTGTGATCAGCACGCTGATGGTAGTCGGCACCGCAGTGATGTATTACATCGGCACCGTGCATGTTCTGTCGGGCACGCTCACGCTCGGCTCGCTTCTGGTTTTCAGCGCATATCTCCTGATGCTTTACCAACCGCTGGAGTCGCTCACCTACACGACGTGGGCAATGGAAGGCGCCACTGCCGGTGCGAAACGATGCTTCGAAGTCTTGGATCGACAGGACGACGTCGTTGATTCCCCAGGCGCCGTTGCCATTTCGTCCGCTCAAGGCGCGATTGCATTCGAAGCGGTAAATTTCGGCTACGCACCAGATCGATGTGTCTTGCGAAACATCGATCTTCAAATCGATCCGAATCAAATCATTGGACTGGTGGGCGGAACTGGAGCTGGCAAGAGCACCCTGCTCAGTCTTGTGCCGCGTTTTTACGATCCAACAACGGGTTCAATCAGACTTGATGGCTGCGACATTCGCCAAATCACAAAGAAAAGTTTGCGGGCACAGATCGCCATCGTGCTGCAGGACACGTTGCTGTTCTCGACCACGGTTCGCGAAAACATCGCCTATGGCCGGCCGGACGCGACGGAAGAAGAAATTATTGAGGCGGCGCGTCGGGCACAGGCCGACGAGTTTATTCGGCAGATGCCACAGGGATATGGCAGCCTCGTTGGTGAAAGGGGCGGGCATTTGAGCGTAGGCCAACGGCAGCGCATTGGAATAGCGCGAGCGTTTCTAAAAAACGCACCCATCCTGTTGCTTGACGAACCGACTTCGGCGCTCGATCCGAGCACCGAATCTGCGATTATGGATACGATCAAGGAACTAATGCGGGGTCGGACGACTCTGATCGCAACACATCGCCTGGCAACGATTCATAACCTGGACCAAATCATCGTGCTCGAACACGGACGAATTGTTGAGCAAGGCCGCGGCCCGGAACTCGCCGCGCGCGGCGGCATTTACGCAAAGCTTTACAGCTCAGGACATTTTCCTTCGTGAGCAACGTTAAAGAAGATCGACACGTCGAAGCCGATTGGTGGCCGGAGCCAATTCCGGGCAATGTGGAGTTTGGCGATGGATTTTATTGCGAGACGGCCCAAATCTTTCGAAAGCTCCGGAGCAAGGAGCCGCGCGCAGTAATTATCGGCAACCACGTTTCATGTTACGCGGGCTGCTCATTTGCCATCGGCGAGAACGGTCATTGCACCATCGGAGATTTCACCCTCCTCAACGGCGCGCTCATTATGGCCGAAGAAAAGATCGAAATCGGATCGTATTGTCTTGTTTCTTGGAATGTTGGTATCGCCGATTCTGATTTTCATCCTCTTGCGCCTGCTCAGCGCCTGATCGATGCACAAGCTCTTGCTCCCTATTTCAAAAACCGTCCGGCCCGTCCTAAACTGAAAACCGCTCCTGTTAAAATTTCGGACAACGTCTGGATCGGCATGAATGCCGTGATTTTGAAAGGCGTCACGATCGGTGAAAACTCGGTTGTCGCCGCAGGCTCAGTAGTTACCAAGAGCGTTCAACCGAATACAGTCGTCGCCGGAAATCCGGCCGTTGTAGTGAAGAAATTTAGGCACCACGAAGATCGCGAAGAACACGAAGATGGAGTTTGACGAATTGTCACGGAGCGTGATCGGGTGCGCGATCGAAGTGCATCGCAATCTCGGGCCGGGTCTACTGGAATCGACTTACCCGCAGTGCTTGGCCTGTGAATTATCGCATGCCGAAATCGCATTTCAGATGGAAGTACCGCTGCCTGTTCGATACAAAGATATCTTGCTCGATTGCGGCTATCGGATCGACTTACTTATCAGCGACGATCTCATCGTCGAGATCAAAACGCGTCGAAGCGCTTCTGCCAATTCACCAAGCGCAGATCCTTACATACATGCGGCTCGCGAGTGTTCCGTTAGGTTTGCTTATCAATTTCAATGTTACAAAGCTGCAAAGCGGGATTAGACGCTTCGTTTTGTAATTCTTTGTGCTCTTCGTGTCCTTGGTGGTTCCAAAATGAAATCGAAGCGCATCGTCGTCATGGGCTTCATGGGTTCGATGCCGATCGCGGGCGTGATCTGGCAGCATGTTCATTATATTGTCGGCCTTCAACGGCTCGGGCACGACGTTTATTACATAGAAGACTCCGCGCGGCTTCCATACAACCCCGAGACATTTGAAGTAAATGACGAGTTCGATTACGCAGCGCGGATTCTAAGGCGCCTATCACGCGAATTCGAGTTCAAAAATCGGTGGGCGTTTTGCGCGCGCTATTTGCCAGGCAATCCAACTGCCGGGCTGCCATTAAGAAAAATCCGGCAACTCTATCGGGATGCTGACGCGATCCTGAACGTTTGCGGGACGCAGGAATTTAATGACGACCTGCTCGTTTCCGATCGCATTCTTTACATCGAGAGCGACCCTGCCGTTGAGCAAATCAAGATCGACAAGGGAGTAAAATCGACAATCGAATATCTGCGAAGGCATCGCGCGCTTTTTACCTTTGGCGAAAATATCGGCACAAAAAGTTTCCCCGTGCCGACGCATGGATTTAAGTGGCTGCCAACGCGGCAACCCGTGGTGACTGATCTGTGGCGAACAAACCGTTCTCCTTCTCGGGCGGCGGTCTTCACCACTGTAGCAAACTGGTCCACCAGCGGCTTGAAAGATATTTCGTGGCGCGGCCGGAAATATCTCTGGAGCAAGTCGCGGGAGTTTCTGCGTTTCATTGCCGCGCCGAAAAAGGCCGGCGAAACATTTGAACTAGCGGCAAACATCGACCACGCCGCCACGCGCACAAAATTTGAACGAAATGGCTGGCGACTACGCTGCCCGCTGCAAATGAGTGTCGATTACTGGCTATATCGTGATTACATCCAGCACTCCAAAGGCGAGTTTACTGTCGCAAAAGACCAATATGTCCGCCTCAACACCGGCTGGTTTAGTGACCGGAGCGCCTGTTATCTCGCGGCAGGGCGTCCAGTGATCACACAGGAAACGGGCTTCACTAAAATCTATGGTGCGAAAGCCGGACTCTTATCCTTTAGAACCCTGGGGGAAATCGTTGAAAGTGTTAAAGCCATCGATCGCGATTACGCAACACATTCCCGAGCCGCGTACGCTATTGCCCGCGAATTCTTCCAAGCAGAAAAGGTGCTCAAATCTATTCTCGATCGAGCCGGAATTTGACTGGTCCTCGGCAGACAAGACGGTGTTGCATTATCACTGTTGCAAGCGACATTAAATCTCACCGATATTCTGCAGATTTGAACGCGCGGAGCGTGCCGCGTGTCAGTAGTGTCCCGAAAAGGCCAACTGCAAATTCACATCCGAATGTTGATTTTACATTACGCTGTTTAAGTTTTCAGCCTTTCTGCCCATGAAGCGTTTTGTTGTTGCTATTTCTGTTGCCTTGCTATTCACGCCGATCTTAGAGGCGCAGGAGAGCACGCCAGCGCCTCCCCCTGTCGAGCAACAAATTCCAGGACAGCAGCCAGGGGCATCGAGATCGACTCCGCCCGGGCAGGCAATCGTTCCTGTTCCGGTACCGATCGCCCCGCCAAAACCAAACGGGCCAGTTCAGAAAAGTCTTGTGCGAATCACAGCGACTTCGGTCGAGCCTGATTACAGGGCACCGTGGAATGCGGGAGCGCTCCAGCGCGGCGTCGGTGCCGGCTTTGTGATAAGTGGCAACCGCATTATGACAAACGCGCACGTGGTTGCCAATAGCCGTTATGTCACGGTCGAGCGCGACGGCGATCCAAACAAATATCCGGCGACGGTGCAATTCATCGCGAATGATTGCGATCTGGCGCTCATCACAGTGTCTGCTCCGGACTTCTTCAAAGACATGATCCCGCTAAAATTTGGCGGCATTCCGGCGCTGGAATCCACCGTCTCCGCTTATGGATATCCAATCGGAGGCGAACGGATGTCAGTTACGACCGGGATCGTGTCGCGAGTTGATTTCCAGCTTTATACTCATTCGTCGGTTGATCAGCATTTGGCGATCCAGATCAGCGCGCAGATCAACCCGGGCAATAGCGGTGGCCCGGTGATGCAAGATGGAAAAGTCGCCGGTGTCGCATTTCAAGGTTACAGCGGGGATGTCGCCCAGGGGGTGGCCTACATGATTCCCACGCCGGTCATCAACCGGTTCTTGAAGGATATTGGCAATGGCCATTATGACGAATACCCCGATCTCGCAATCACCTATGCCAAATTGCAGAATCCCGCGCAGAGAAAGTTTCTCGGACTTAAAGATGGCGATCGCGGCGTGCTGGTGAGCTCTGTGGTCGCGGCCGGGCCATCGGATGGAATTCTTCGGCCGGGTGACGTGCTTCTTGCGATCGATGGTCATCCCATCGCGAGCGATGCGAGTGTCGAACTAGAAGGCGAGCGCGCACAGTTCGAGGAAGTCGTCGAGCGAAAGTTCAAGGGTGATTCGGTCAAGTTCGAGATCTTGCGCGACAAGCAACCTATGTCGCTGACGATTAAGTTGTACAAGCCCTGGCCGTACTCGATTCAAGGTCATAGCTACGATGTGCGACCGCGTTACGTCCTTTATGGCGGTTTGCTTTTTCAGCCTTTAAACCTCGACACGCTGGAAGCGTATCGATCAACGGACCTGCGGCTCCGCCATTTCTTCGAATATTTCATTCTGGAGCAAATTTATTTGCAGCATCCCGATGTCATTGTGTTGAGCAACATTTTACCGGACCCTATCAACACCTATCTGGCGCCTTATCGCGGTGCGATCGTGGATGAAATAAACGGCAAGAAAATTCTGACCCTCGACGAATTGGCAAAGGCTTTTGCTGAAGCGCCCGAACGGCTGGTGATTCGCATGATTGGTGACGGACCTCCGCTGGTGCTTGATCGCAACAAGATCGAGGCTGCGCGCGAACGGATCAAGACACGTTACAATGTAGCCAAAGAGCAAAATCTTGAGGAACGGCCTGCGTCAGGCGCGCCGAAACAGGCGAACAAAACCTAGAATGCTAAGACACTCCCTTATTGCTTTCGGCATCATGTTTGTCGCGGTCAGCGGCACTCTGGCCAAAAAGGAATCCGCTATTCCGCCAAGCGTAGCTAAACAAAAACAGCTGGCGCTCGTTCGCGTAAATGTGACCGGCCAATCGTATGATTATTTTCGGCCATGGCAAAAGAAAGCGCCGTTTTCAAAGCGAGCGCTTGGAGCGGTGTTGTCTAAAGGCCGGGTCCTTGTCACTGCCGACCTCGTCGCAAACCAAAACTATGTCGAACTCGAGCGCGCCGAGTCTGGCGAAAAAACCGCGGCGAACGTGCAGGTGATTGATTACGAAGCCAACCTGGCACTTCTCGAACCAACGGAAAAAACATTCCTCGATGGTATCACGCCGCTAGAAATCTCACCTGATACGGTGGTCGGGGATCGACTCGCCGCGTGGCAATTAGAACCAACCGGCGCCTTACTCGCTACGGAAGGATTGGTGACAACTGTGCAAATGATGCCTTACCCCATCGACATTGGAGAATTCCTCACATACCGCATCAGCATCCCGATGCAGTATCGGGAGAACAGTTACACGGTCCCCCTGGTCAAAAATAACAAGCTGGCGGGATTGCTACTGCGTTACGATTCGCGCTCGCAACTGCTCGACGCGATCCCAGCGCCCGTCATCACACATTTTTTAAAGGAAGCCGAAAGCCAGAACTATCGTGGTTTTCCCTCCGCTGGATTCTCATTTTTTCCGACCCGCGATCCGCAGCTGCGTGAGTTCGCTGGAGAAAAAGGGAAAGGCGGCGGCGTTTACATTACGAATGTGGAAGCAGGCACCCCGGCAATGAAGGCCGGACTCCAAGTGGGCGATGTCGTGACAGCCATCGGGAACAATGAGATCGACCAGAATGGCAACTACGTAGATCGGCTCTTTGGCAAGATCGAATTCACAAATCTGCTGACAGCGCATGCTTACGCCGGTGACGTTATCCCTTTCCATATTCAGCGTAACGGCAAAGCGATGCAGCTAAATATGACTCTTGAACATCGCGATGCGAAGGACTACGTGAGTCCGCCGTATTATCTCGATCAGCCACCGCGCTATTACGTACTCGGCGGCCTGATTTTTCAGGAGCTATCCCGTCAATATCTCAAGGAATGGGGACTGAATTGGCAGCGAGAAGCTCCCCAGCGTTTGGTTTATCTAGACCGTTTCCAATCCGAGTTTTTTCCGGAGAGAAATCGCCGCGTCGTGATTCTCAGCCAGGTCCTCCCAGCCAACAGCACAATCGGCTACGATGATCTCGCATATCTAACGGTGACGAAGGTGAACGGTAAGGAAATCAAGTCATTAGACGATTTGGCCCAAGCCGTAAAACAACCAATCGAGGGTTTCATCAAAATTGAGACCGAAGAAGATCCAAAACAGATCGAGCTCGACGCGGCACAAGTCGCCGCCGAAGCGCCCGAGCTTCAAGAAAACTACGGGATTTCTTCGCTGCAAAGGCTGCAGTGACCTCGCTGCAACTGGTGCCTCACTCGTCTAACTCTCAACGATCAGCGCACTCCGTATCGGTATTCGTCACCCGCGGCTTCGCCAAGAAACGTTCTACCTCCTCGTTGTAGGTTTCGAATGGGTTTCCCATCACCAGAAAATCGCGGCTGTCGCAGGCGATGGAGTCCCAGTTAATCACATATGGTAAGTTGCAGCTTTGAAAAAAAGCGACTGCCCGCGCGCGACCTGATGCGCGTGTGTTAGCCGGAGGAACATGCGTCGCGCTGGGACGCCGTACGCTATTGTTCCACTCTGCGATTCGTTTTCCAGGCGTCACGCCAAAGAACAATCCACGACGCGGATCGATGTTATGATATTCGAGGTCGATGCTTTGCAGCCACGGATCGTCCCACGTTAGTCCTTCGGATTCGACGAATGCTTCCAGTAACCATTTCTTTGTAATCCAATCAATCCCGCCAATAAGCGCCTGGCGATTATGCGGCATTGCTTCAAGAACGAATCCCCAGTTTTCCAGTAACCAATTGGTTTCCGCGCTGCTATTGTGCAAGTACTTCTGTGC